>Ga0302347_1000025_pt1 | contig 378276 bp, 316 predicted proteins | sample PhyWR1_FD_202178 | JGI IMG/M metagenome (GOLD analysis project Ga0302347, IMG submission 202178) | Leaf surface microbial communities from wheat plants in UC Gill Tract Community Farm, Albany, California, United States - DLSL W.R1 (v2)... | ecosystem: Host-associated > Plants > Phyllosphere >... | reverse complement strand
TAGGCCACTCTGGCGCCAACGCTCTACTTCTGCTTTCATGCGTGTTTTCTGATCCATTACTTTACTTTTCCCGCAAAGTAAATTCATTCAACAAGTCATATCAATATGCAGTTCACCGGCCGGTTACATTATACCTAGGTTCCCATTTTCCAGTCAAGCGTATTCGATGGGGACACCTGACTAGTAACCAGTAAGTTTTGGCCAATGTCTTTTAACCTCGCGAGTACCTCGCCTAGTACTAGACAACTGAATTCGGGCGTTATGAGACCCAATCGCTACGAGCATAGATCAATCTACTGTAAAGACTTCGCTAATCATTATATCGGTGTAATCCTTGCTCCTGCTGAAGCCTCCAAAAACAACCCGTATTTATAGCCTTTGAGGAAAATTCAGAGATAAAGTCTATATCGGTAAAAGGGTTCCTATCTCGGACGATGCACGGGAGAAGCGGAATTAGCGCCACAGGAACAATCATTTTAGACACATAGCTCTTCGGATGATCTAACTTCTAAAGAATTCGTTAGATGCAGTATTTAAGTCCTAAAACTCTATTTTAGGCGTTTTCCTGCTAGAGCAACGTTAAGTTTGAGAGGTACCCTACTCAGCGTTGATCATCAATTAAATAAAATGCCATACCTTTGAATTGGGTTGAGTTTATAGTAATTTCATCCTCAATTTAATAATTAGTTTGAATTAGAGACAATGATCGATAATGTTAGTATTAAAAACTTCCTTTCAATTAGAGAATTGAACGCTTTCAAGCTTAAGACAGTGAATATTCTGATCGGCGGTAATGGGGTAGGGAAAACAAATTTCATATCGTTCTTGAAATTGTTGAAAAACATTTCTACCAAAGCTTTACAAAAGCATCTTGCGGATCTCTCGGGTGCAAACAATGTTATTTTTAAAGGATCAAAGAACAATGACTCTTTGTCAGGAAGGATCGAGTTCACAAATTCAAATGCCTATGAATTTACGCTGAATAAAAACAATAGTAATAAGCTCTATTTCAGTCATGAATTAGCAGCTTACCACTATGGAAGGTGGATAAATTATGTCAGCCAAGACGTAGGGAGCGTTGAATCAGAATTGGATTCGATTATATTCAAGTATAAAAAAGAAAAAGGTTATGAAGGTGTTCCAGGGTACGTGAATAATGCTCTTAAAGGCTTTGAAATATATCATTTCCATGATACTAGCAGAAACTCTCCGATTAAACAACCCTCAAATGTAAGTGATAATCGTTTTCTAAGATTCGACGGAAGTAACATTGCGTCTTTTCTATATATGCTTGAGAATATTTATCCCTTCATTTATAAACAAATTATCGGCACTATCAGAAACATCGCACCATTCTTCGATAGGTTTGATATATCACCTCTTTTTTTAGAGGAAGATTTAGTTCAACTGGACTGGAAAGAAATCGGGAGTGACAAATATTTCGGGCCTCACCAACTGTCAGATGGTAGCATTCGAATGATAGCTCTTATAACTCTTCTTTTGCAACCCAACCCACCGAAAACGATTATAATCGACGAACCTGAATTGGGGTTGCACCCTGCAGCAATCAGCTTACTTGCAGAGCTAATTAAACAAGCATCGGAGAGATCTCAGATTATAATTTCAACTCAGTCTGTTACGTTAATAAATCACTTTCAACCTGATGATATTATAATAGTGGAAAGACAGGATGCCCAAACGGTATTACGTCGTTTAGAAGCCAAGGAATGCGAGCAATGGGTAGCTGAATATAGCTTGGGTGACGTATGGGAAAAAAATGTTTTTGGAGGACGTCCCTAATGCAAGTACTAATCTCCGTTGAAGGGCAAACTGAAGAGGCATTTATAAAAAATTGCCTTGCTCCATATCTTATACAATTCGGAATTTATATGACTCCCGTGGTTGTGTCAACGAAAGTTGTGCTAAGTGGATTAAAGACTGTTGGGGGGTTAAGTTCTGGAAATATGGTGAAATTTCTTGGTGAAATACGTAAGATGCTTCATTCAATTACACCCGGCGGGGTAGTGACATCGTTCATCGACTTTTACGCGGTTCCCAACAATTTTCCTGGTTTTAATCTATTAACAGCGCAAATGTCTAGCATGGATAAGGTGAAGGCTCTAGAAACATCGTTACATGAACACTATAACTTTTCTTCTTCCTTTATTCCTTACATCCAATTACACGAATTCGAAGCATTATTGTTTAGCCATAGTAGAGGATTCGAATCTTATTTTGACCCTGCAAAAGGAAATATCGACGCGCTTTTAAATATTATTTCGGAATTCGATAATCCAGAGCTAATAAATAGTGCAAAGGCAACTTCTCCATCTCACAGAATTTTGCAACATTACCCGAGATACAAGAAAGTTCTACTTGGAAACATGATTATTCTCGAAATTGGAATAGAAACTGTTCTTGCTAAGTGTCCGAGGTTTAGGAATTGGGTCGAAATAATCATAAGCAAACGTTAAACTAACCCTCTTTTAATTCTCTAAGAGGTACTCGTTCTAGCGATGCTGTTACAAAGGTTGTTGAAACGGCTCGGCCAGCGACCTCTGAGGCTGCACATTCTGTGAACTATTTCTGTAAAAACCGATGTAATGTCGAAGAACGTTTTTTTAACGTCTGCTGGATGAGTATTCTGTATGCACCACGCTTTTTTTTCCAAAAATGGCTTTTGTCGTTAGCTCAATTACTGAAAACTATCCGATTGTGCAATTGAGCCAGCCGTTAAGTACCATCGATCAGAGTAAACCAATCTCCTTGTTTCACTCATTGAACTAATGCAAAAAATTATACCCGAGAAACATACGTCACACGGGGATAGTACATGGTTCGCCGACAAAGTGCACCGAACAGTCTCTCGTGAAGGATAGCGCAAAAGGGTTGTACCTTGGAATCCTCGACTTCCATTGGTAAAAATCCTATAAAAAAACCCTCTAACACGACCATTAGAGGGTTAAATACTTTATTCTACTTAAAAGTCGGGATGGCGGGATTCGAACCCACGACCTCCAGCACCCCATGCTGGCGCGATACCGGGCTACGCTACATCCCGAATCAGGCGGTTACCCACCTGCTTTCTTTTCTCAAGCAAAAATACAATCTCCTCCCAAAATTCCAAGAAAAATCCACGAAATCCTCTACCCCACCAACCATCTAATCACACCCACCATTTCCCATCCCTCACCCCCGCAAAAAAACCACCTTCTACAATAAACCTTTCACCCCCTCACTAACGTTTAAGCAAGTAAGGTAATGCTCTACAAACTGGCTATAACAACCACGAATCAACTTCGGACCAACTTCGGATCAACTTCGGACCAGCTTCGAGAAAACACGCAAACAAAGCGTAGAAGATCCCTGGTTGATGCGTACTCAATTCGACTCCGTTGTACTGCATTACTCAACAAGATATAGCCAAAGTATAGCCTGGCATATCCCGGGTATAACCCAGGTCGACCTCCGGCCAAACTCAGATCAAACCTGAGTCCCCAGCCAGTCAGACCTCTGTCCCTACCCGGTCGGCAACCGGCTAAAAGTACCTTTTGAAGCGCAGAGAATTAACCAATATCTAAATCTTATCAAAATGGCAAAGTACAAAAAAGGAATTTCGGGACCCGCTTCGGGAAAATTTGGAAGTATCATCGCCAGCAGTTGGCGTGAAGTCGACTATTTCAAGAGCGTAGGCAGGAACTTCAAGAAAGATCCGTCAGAAAAACAGCTGTTAAACAGAGCTAGATTCAAGTTGGTGCACAGGTTCCTGGCTTTGATAAACAGCAGCGTTCAGCTCGCCTTTATTTCAAACCCGGGAAAACGTACCGGCAGAAATGCTGCGCAGTCTCACATCCTGACGGAGGCCTGTATCCTGACAGACACCGGGTGGAAGCTGGACTATTCAAAGATTCTGGTCAGCTTCGGCTCTCTCGCTCCCGTCAAAGATGCCGCTGTAGAGATTATCCAGGATGGAGTCACGATTAAATGGAATAAAAAGGCTCCGAATAACGAGCAAATGATCATTGCTATGATAGATCCTGAGAAGGGTCTGGCATACGAAAGGGTTGCTGAAGCGAACAGATCCGCAGGCGAATACACCTTAGAACTGGATGACAGGGCAGCACCATCCGATTACCACATTTATCTGGGCACGGTAAGTATTGACAGAAAACAAGCGTCCAACAGCGTCTATCTCGGCTGCATACAGTACCCGTTAGACTAGTGCTCCTGATCAAACAGGCGGGGATCCTCGGCGAGGATCTCCATCTTCGGGTTCCCGATATAATCGGCATACCATCTGATGGCCTCGATCACCAGGAGCGGATCGTCGCCGTCATAATCTGAGGTCTCGAATGCCAGGAGTTCGCCGTTGTCATTTGCATAAAACTGGAGCTCACCTTCTTCGGGATCGAATTTGACTTTTCCCAGGCAGTAAACCCTGATCCTCAGCGATCCGTCCCGGTGCCTGATAATATCTGTACAAGCGTTATTAGGGTCTTTTACCAATAGAAAAACTGTCTGATCCATGTTATAATAATGACGAAAATAGGGTGTATGTTTTAAAAATAATCAGGAATGCTGACGGATCACCTGCTGCAACTGCGTGCTGGTTAATACGCCCGATTGCCTCCACTTGACCTCGCCGTTCTTGAACAGGATCAATGTAGGTACTCCCTGTACGTTATACGCTTGCGCGGCCGCAGGGTTCTTATCAACATCAATTTTTATTATGGTTACTGCATCATCCAGCGTGCCCTTCAATTCGGTTAGTATGGGCGACATCATTTTGCATGGACCGCACCATTCAGCGAAAAAGTCGACAAGCGTCGGCTTATCTGAATGAATAATATCTGAGAAGCTTGGTCTTGTGCTCATATGTGTATTTTCTTATACAACATTTCTTGCCCTATCTGGTTTACAATAAATCGTTAAATTTCAATCATTAATCCGTCATAAGCTAGCGCAATGCCCGCGGGAAGCTCGCTGCTGACGTCGGCATGTTTTCCTAAAACATGGCTGATATGGGTAAGATAGGTCTTTTCTGCCCCTATTTCCTGGGCCAGCACAATCGCTTCTTCGAGCGTGAAGTGTGAAATGTGTGAAGTTTTTTGTAGCGCATTTAGCACCAGAACCTTCGATCCTTTTAACTTGGCCTTCTCCTCGGGCGATATGGTTTTACCGTCGGTGATATAACTGAAGTCGCCGAAACGAAATCCCAGGATGGGTAGTTTGTAATGAAGAACCTCTATGGGTTGCACATCTACCCCGGCTGCTGTAAAGGGATGATCCTTGTCTATATCATGCAGTTCGAGCAGCGGAATCCCAAAATGTCTCTTCTCTGCGAAGGCGTAGTGGAAGTCGCGTTTTAAGGCTTCCTGCACGCGTGGATGGGCGTAGATGTCCATTGCCCTCCCCTGCCTGAAATTAAAGGCTCTTACATCATCCAGGCCGGCTATGTGGTCTTTATGTTCGTGGGTGAAGATGACGGCATCGAGCGTCCGTACTTTCTCCCGCAGCATCTGATAGCGGAAGTCAGGACCGGTGTCTACTACCAGGCGCTTCCCCTCATGCTCTACCATGATGGAGCTGCGGAGCCGCTTGTCTTTCGGGTCTACCGACGTACAAACGGGGCAGTCACAACCGATTACCGGCACGCCTTGAGAAGTTCCTGTTCCTAAAAATGTAACGGTCACAGCTGCAGAGTTGATTGTTTCAAAGTATAAAGAAACTGTTTTTGTTTCTCATTCAAAGAATTTTCATCAACTTCAATTTCCTTCAGAAGTCCCGCGAGTACGTTTATTTTGCTTTCAAGCGTGGAGAAGCGGTTTACGACGACGACTTTATTCTTATCCAGAATGCAGGCCGCCGTCTTGAAATTCCCTTTTTCATAGCGCACCTTGTATTCCAGTTCTTTTAACAAGAGCTCTAGTTTTTCCAGGGTGTGCTGTGTATATGTAAGTGGCATTTAATGAATGTATTTATCGCAAATCTACGACTTCTACTCCGGGGTATTGTGAAGTCTGAAACGCAAAAATGGATGGGGAAACCTTGGCTGGCGTAAGTGACTTGATCACATAGCTATAGCGGTTGCCGTTTTTGTCGAACACCATCGTTTTGGCGATCTGACTGGTCGCTTTATCAATCGTCAGCCTGATCTTAAAGAAGTTGTTTCCCTCTGTTGTAGGGGTCAGGTCGATCACGTGGAAAACTTTACCGCTCTGTTTGATATCCGGCAGGGCAATGTATTTGTATCCTTTCTCGTAAATGGTGAATACGCGGGCCGGGTTGAGCGAATTAGCGCTGTTATCCACATCGCTTACATTCACTTCATTGTCCTGCTTCAGATAGGTCCACTGGGTCTTACCATCGCTCATCAGCTCCTGTGATGGGGTGATGATCTTGTATTTATTGGCTTTCGACTGGGTGTACAGGGTTCCGGATTCGGAATGCTTCATCTTACTTTTCGGGTTCTCGATGGTATAGGTGAAGTCGGCCTTGATCACCGGATAGGAAGCGTATTTCTTACTCACGGCGGCCAGAATGCCTTTGGCTTTCGGGTCAGTCTGTGCGATACTCAAACCGCACAGTACGAATAATATCAAGCTGGTTAAGAATGTTCTTTTCATGTGGTACGTGTGTTTATACCCCTTATAGACTTTAAAAACGGCAAATGGTTTATCTATTTATCCAGATTATCGAGGAACTGCTCCAGGGTGTAGTCGTCCGGCAGGAGTACTTCCCTGGCCTTACTTCCCTCAAACGGTCCTACTACTCCGGCTGCTTCCAGCTGGTCGATAATTCGCCCTGCACGGTTGTAGCCGAGCTTCAGCTTGCGCTGGATCAGGGAGGTTGAGCCTTGCTGATGCATCACGATGAGCCTGGCTGCGTCTTCGAACAGCGGGTCGCGATTGCTGGCGTCGAAGTCCTTCATTCCACCTGCTTCTCCGTTCTCGTCCACGTACTCCGGCAGCATCCATGCGGATGAGTAACCGCGTTGTTCGCCAATATAATCGGAGATCCGTTCTACTTCAGGAGTGTCTACGAATGCGCACTGCAACCTGATCAGCTCACTGCCGGTAGCCAGGAGCATATCCCCTCTACCGATCAGCTGGTCTGCACCTCCTGAATCGAGGATGGTACGGGAGTCGATCTTCGAAAGTACCCTGAACGCTAAACGTGCAGGGAAGTTGGCTTTGATGGTACCGGTAATGATGTTTACCGACGGACGCTGCGTGGCAATCACCAGGTGGATACCTACGGCACGGGCAAGCTGTGCGAGTCGCGCGATCGGGGTTTCTACTTCCTTACCTGCCGTCATCATCAGGTCGGCAAACTCGTCAATGATCAGTACGATGAATGGAAGGAAACGGTGTCCTTCTTCGGGGTTCAGCTTGCGGTTAACAAACTTCTGGTTGTATTCTTTCAGGTTACGTACCTGTGCGTTCTTCAGCAGGTCGTAACGCAGGTCCATCTCAATACACAGGGAATTGAGGGTGTTGATTACCTTCTTGGTATCGGTGATGATGGCATCTTCTTCTCCGGGCAGCTTGGCCAGGAAGTGTCTTTCGATCTTGCGGAACAGCGTAAGCTCCACCTTCTTCGGATCGACCAGCACAAACTTCAATTGTGATGGGTGCATTTTGTAGAGCAGCGATACGAGGATGGAGTTGATACCGACGGACTTACCCTGACCGGTGGCTCCTGCTACCAGCAAGTGAGGCATTTTGGCCAGGTCGGCGATATAGACTTCGTTGGAAATGGTCTTTCCTAATGCAATAGGAAGGTCCATGGTGGTGTTCTGGAACTTCTCGGTGTTCATGATGGAGCGCATGGCTACCATCTCCGGGTTGCGGTTAGGCACCTCGATACCAATTGTTCCTTTACCCGGCATCGGTGCAATGATACGGATCCCGAGTGCGGCTAAACTTAGCGCAATATCGTCTTCCAGGTTCTTGATCTTGGAAATACGGACACCTGGTGCGGGAATGATCTCGTACAGGGTAACGGTGGGACCGATAGTGGCCTTGATCTTGTCGATCTCGATATTGTAATGGTTGAGGGTCTCAACGATCTTATTCTTATTGGCTTCGAGTTCGTTGGCGTCTACCTGAATCTTGTTGGACTTGTAGTTCTCCAGCAGGTCGAGCGGCGGATAGGAATAGGACGACAGATCGAGTTTCGGATCGTACTGTCCGAACTGCTCCACGAGGTGTTCTGCTGTTTTCTCTTCTTCGCTGCGGGTAACGGTAAACGCAGGCTGCGCCTTCTCCTCCATCGGCTTTGGCTCTTCGTTGCGCTCCACATTCATCGGAATGGATGTAGCGGCGGCAGTTGCTGCAGCGGCAAGGGCGGCGGGTGCCTCGTCCATCGGCAGTGGTGTGGATACAGACTCGAACGGAATAACCGTCTTCGGCACAATGGGCTCGGGACGTGTTGGTTCCTGGTATTCTATTGGGGCACTTACGCGTTCCTGCTTCAGCGGAGGCAGGGGTCTTTCGTCTTCTTCTACCTGCTGTTCGCGGTTGAAGCGGCTGCGCTTGTTGTCGAGAGGAAACTCCACGGGTTCACTCCTGTAGTCGTCTTCGATCTCCAGATCGTCTGGAACCGGCGGTACGGGCAGTGATATCTTCTTCTTTCTTTCTGGAATTTTGAAGTCTATATTATAGGCAATGATCAGAGCGGTCAGTGCTGAAAATCCGAGGAGTCCGGCTATTCCTGCATTTCCGATCTGTCCCTGTAAAAGGCGGTTGGTCCAGAATCCGAATTCGCCTTCCAGGAAGTGCGGGTAGTCGGATGTGAAGGCATGGAAAAATCCCAGGGTGATCGAGATAAAGATCAGCAGGAAGAATGAATAGGCAAGCGACTTGCCCAGCGGAAGGATCTTTACCTTAAACAGTAAGCGGTAGCCGATGATAAACAGGATACCGATAAAGATAAAGGAGGCTACGCCAAACCACTGATAGATGAACTGGTGTGAAAGGAGCGCACCGAGGCGGCCCAGCCAGTTTTCTACCGGGAGGTTCTGAGGTCCTTCGGTTGGTGTTTGTTCGGGTGGACTGAAGAAGTTCTTCCAGCCGCCATTAGCGCCTGAAACATAACTTTGGTCGTCCTGCCAGGTGAAGAGGTAGGATGTGAAGGCGATCAGGAAGTAGATGGATAAGATGAAAAAGAACAGTCCCGCGATCTTTACCATTCTCCCATTGTTGAACGTAAAGGTCGGCAACGCTTCTGTTTTTTCCCTGATTAAGCGTCCTTTTCCGGCTGCTTTAGGCTTATCTTCTCCCCTGAATGAATTTGATCTGAACTGATTTCCTTTTACCGGCATCTGAAAGCGGTTTTGTACCGTTCAAATATATGAAAGATATTTTTTTCGAGCTTAAAAATCCCAGATACGGCTGCGGAGTTCAGATGAGATTAATAAATGGAGACATCCACCTTAGATTATTTAATTATATTTAGACATGATGATCCTGTAACCCCACGCTGTATTAAATCCTATCATGAAGCGGCTAAGTAGTATTGTATTTCTCTTACTTGTTTGTATATCATTAAAAGCTCAAAAGACGACTTCGGGGAAAGGCGAATTTATCAGATCTTTCATGAGGGAATTTGACACTTATCGCGTCCCTGGATTAAGAGACAAACCCGGCTATTTTTTCTCGCTACTGGTTGAGGTTGACAAGAAAGGCCGCGTCACCTCCATTGAAGAAAATACCGGTCTTGACACAATATTGAAACCGCTGGTCACCAAAGCTCTGGAAAATATGAATGGACAGCATTTGGAATGGCCGAAGTTCAAAAACGAATCTGTCGTGCTCCCTGTCTTTGTCTTACTCCAACATCCCGGATCAGATCCGAATCTGCGCTATATTCCCGAAAACTTTAAAGACATGTGGAGTTTCAAAAGCAGTTCGAAAAAGCAGAAACGATTCAGCAATCCTTTAGTCGTATTCTTTTCCAACGGGACAGATGCGATCAGTTGCGGGGGCCTTCCGCCTAAAACACAAAGGAAAACATATCAATGGATCCTAGACAAAAAACTGGAAGTTAAGCGGTAGACACGAATGCGCTGGCGCATTTTTGATCTTAAAAATCCCAGATGCGGGTGCGGATGCGCTTCATGTAGGTTTTAATGCCGAGCACAAAAGCGGCCAGAAAATAAAAGATCAATGGGAAACCCACAGCGAGAAACGAGGAGTAGATAAAGAATAAGCGGATCTTGGAGATGGACATATCAAACCTTTCGCCCAAATAGGTGGAAACTCCGAAAGAATATCGCTCAAAAAAGGCTAAGACGCGTTGTATCATTTTAAGCGGAATTTATAATTCTTGCTCCGACTGCACAATTTACGCATTTTTTCTGATCACAGTATTTTTTTTTCAATTGCAGCAATGCCTGGGAGCGGTCGGCACTGCCGGATTTCACACCTATTTCTCTATAACGCAACACGATACGATTTATTTCAACTGGAAGGCTTTCGAGCAGGCTAATGGAGCGTGAAATAAATTGACTATTATCTGTGTAGCGCCCATAGCTGTATAATGCCACCGAAACGGTATTGATCAGGATGTTGTTGACGGAGTCTTTTCCGAGCTGTGCTGCCATCCGGGCACATTCTCTTCCGGGCTTATTGTGGGTCTCCCAATAGCTGCTCATGCTGATGCCTTCAAAAAGCTTACTCAGTTCTGCCGCATTCCCGGCTTCGAGTGTTTTGGAGAAGAGGTGTACCGAGCGATGTACCAGCGAGGCGAATTGGGCGAGCCTTAGCGCGGGAAAGTTCTGCGGCCGGAGGCGGAGATGCTTCCAGAGGTACTGCTCAATGGGTTTGAGCGCATATTTATGACGGAGATAGCGGTATTCTTCCTGCAAGCTTTGAGTGTACTCGTCTGTCGCAGGCTCCTCAAGGAAACCGGCCTGTCCGAACAGCAGTGCTTCGAGCTGAAACAGGCTGTCCCGGTGTTTGTCGAGTATGCGCATGGGCAAGGATCTGGCCAGCAGCTCGAAGGGTAATGCGTTTAGTTTGAAGCCGAAGGTTCTGCAGAGCAGGATATAGAAGGTTTCAGACCAGTCGCCCTGGTTGTGCTTCAGAAGCTCGAGCACCTGGGCCGACCTCTCCTCCATCCTTTCCACCAGCATGCGGTCCAGACAGTTCTGGATATGAATAGAGTCCACATGCGGCAACTGCTTTTCGCAGGGAATCCAGTTCATATTTTCGATAAGCTGGCGATAGCGCTCCTGAATATTTTCGGGAATGTAGGGTTTGATGATGAGCATGGACGGTTCGGTACCGTCGGCCCTGAGTACGCGAAGGTCGTTTTCGTACACCACGTGAAGGATCACATTATTATAGGCCTTGTCGGTAGAATGGCCATGGCGCTCCCAGTCGGACGCCCGGATATGGATCTCGGCACTGCCGGCCCAGGTAGTACTGCCGATACGGACTTTGACATCTGCAAAGTCCGGACCTGCATGACTGTTGTAAAAGCCGGGTGAAATGATCTCCACCGGCTCGTTTCTGGAGGTTACGAGGGCTTTTTGGTTGAACAGCCTGAACCTCCAGATAAAATTGATAAGGTCTTCATTCATTGTGCATTCAGCTATATGCTAGCAGAATACGCACAACTTACATCGATTCAAGTATCAGCTTCATTTCGTTTTGAACGTTCCGTGCTTCTGCCGCTGCTGCTTCAGCAAAATCCTTTCCGGATGATGCATATATCACTGCACGTGATGAGTTGATGAGTAATCCGCAATCTTTATTCATTCCGTATTTACATACATCCTGCAGGTTTCCGCCCTGCGCGCCTACGCCGGGAACAAGCAGGAAGTGGTCTGGTGCGTGTTTACGTATGCTCAGGAACGACTCCCCTCTTGTTGCACCCACTACGAACATGATGTTCTCGTTGGTACCCCAGTCGGCCGCCTTCTGAATAACCCGCTCAAACAGCATGGTCTCTTCGTCTGCCGGCAGGAACTGAAAGTCCTTGCTGCCTTCATTGGAAGTAAGTGCCAGGATGATCGCCCATTTATTTTCAAACTTCAGGAAAGGCTTCACGGAATCTGTACCCATATAAGGTGCTACAGTGACCGAGTCAAAGCTCATTCCGGATGATTCGGCATTAAAAAATGCCTTCGCATACATTTCAGAGGTGTTTCCGATGTCGCCACGTTTGGCATCGGCAATACTAAAGGTGTCTTTGGGCAGGTAGTTCCAGGTTCGGATCAGGCTTTCCCATCCTGCAAGTCCACGGCTTTCATAGAATGCCGTATTGATCTTATAGGATACGCAATAGTCTTTTGTCGCATCAATGATCTGTTTATTAAACTCGAAAACAGGATCTTCTGCGTCAAGAAGGTGTTCAGGGATTTTGGTAATGTCTGTGTCCAGGCCGATACAAAGGAAGGATTTTTTGGTCCGTATCTGCTCAATTAGCTCTTTACGATTCATAGTAATAATAAGCTTCAAAGTAACCAAAACATTAAAGGGCATTAAAATTTTTTTTCATATTTTTTGCTTTTTACGATTTAATGGCTTAGAATTGTGCTTTATCTCAAAAAAGCAGTCCCCTCTTTATTCAAAGAAAACTCATCAGCCTTATTTTTGCACATGATTTTCTTATTACGAGTGTGGATTAAACTCTTACAAAAAGAATCCTATAATATTTCAATTGAATGGAAATTACTGAATTGAACGACAAGCTTGTGTCCGAGCTTCGTGAGATTGCCAAATCCTTTGGTGTTGAAGGCGCCGATGCCTTAAGAAAACAAGAACTTATCACTAAAATAAAGGCACATCAATCACAAAGTACTACTGCTGGCGAGGCTTCCGCATCAATTGATTCAAGTGCTGCAAACGGTGCTGCCGTTGACGGTGAAAAGCCGAAGAAACGCACCAGAACAATAAAAACCAAGACAGATTCAGTGAAAGCTGCTGCAGCAAGTGCTGCACAGGAAACACTTTTCTCTGCCCCGGAATCAGAATCAGAAGCAAACCCTACAGAAAATACCGCAGAAGCGGCGCCTGCACCTGTTGCAGATGCTACTGAAGCTCCCGAAACTGCACCTGCTGAAGCGGCTCCGGCTGCAGCACAGGAAGCGGCTCCGGCTGCAGCACAGGAAGCTGCTCCGGCCCAGCCTGGTCAGCGACCAAGAAGACAGATCACCATTAAGACTGACAGGGCAATCACCCTTCCCGGCGATCAACAGCCTAGAAAGCGTGAAGAATCTCCGGTTAACGGGGAGGCTGCTGCAGCTGAACGTGCTCCGAAATTCGAGAAACGTTTCAACACGCCTACCGGCAGAACCGTTGAAGCGCGTCCTGTAGAAAGACCACAGGAACAGCGACTTTCTGATCAGAATGCGGCGGTAAATCTGGATTTTGACAATGTGATTGTGAACGAAGGCGTTCTGGAGATCATGCCTGATGGTTATGGCTTCCTGCGTTCTTCTGACTATAACTACCTGACTTCGCCTGATGATATCTATGTATCACAGTCGCAGATCAAGCTTTTCGGACTGAAGACCGGTGATACCGTACGCGGAAGCATTCGTCCTCCGAAAGAAGGTGAAAAATATTTCCCGCTGGTACGTGTGGAAGCGATCAATGGTCGTATTCCTGCGGAAGTACGGGATCGTGTACCGTTTGACTTCCTGACACCGCTTTTCCCTTCAGAAAAGCTGAACCTGTTCATGGATACCAGTCATAACTCTACCCGGATCATCGACATGTTCACACCGATTGGTAAAGGACAGCGTGGTTTGATCGTGGCACAGCCTAAGACCGGTAAGACGATCTTATTAAAGGATGTGGCTAACGCGATTGCAAAGAACCACCCTGAAGTTTATCTGATCATCCTGTTGATCGATGAGCGTCCGGAAGAGGTAACGGATATGGCAAGAAGCGTACGTGCTGAGGTGGTATCATCTACTTTTGATGAGCCTGCTGAGCGTCACGTGAAGATTGCCAACATCGTTTTGGAAAAAGCGAAGAGAATGGTAGAATGCGGACATGATGTGGTGATCCTGCTCGACTCGATCACACGTCTGGCACGTGCTTATAACACGGTTGCTCCTGCTTCCGGAAAGATCCTTTCGGGTGGTGTGGACGCGAATGCACTTCACAAGCCTAAGCGTTTCTTCGGTGCGGCACGTAATATTGAGGATGGCGGTTCACTGACTATCCTGGCTACTGCGCTGATCGATACCGGTTCGAAAATGGACGAGGTGATCTTCGAAGAGTTCAAGGGTACAGGTAACATGGAGCTTCAGCTTGACCGTAAGCTGGCGAACAAACGGATCTATCCTGCGATCGATCTTACTGCATCCAGCACACGTCGTGATGACCTTCTTCATGACAGGGAGAACCTGCAAAGGATCTGGATTCTTCGTAACCACCTGGCGGATATGAATTCGCAGGAGTCTATGGAGTTCCTGCTGAGCCAAATGAGAGGTACTAAATCGAATGAGGAATTTTTAGTTTCGATGAATAGCTAATTCAAATTAGTATACATGAAAAAACATATACCTAACGCCATCACATGTCTGAACTTATTCAGCGGGTGCATAGGCGTTACGTTTGCTTTCAGTAATGATCTGACCTTAGCTGTATATTTTATCGTTATTGCTGCACTGTTCGACTTTATTGACGGAATGATTGCGCGGGTTCTGCACGTGTATTCTCCTATGGGAAAAGAGCTGGATTCACTGGCGGATATGATCAGCTTTGGCTTGCTGCCGGCTGCGATTGTCTATCAGTTGTTCCTGCAGGCACCACAGGTGGGAGAAATGAGCGAGTACCTGAAGTTTTCGGCTTTCTTTATAGCGATGTTTTCGGCTCTCCGGCTGGCTAAGTTCAATATTGATCCGCGTCAGAGCGATCACTTTATCGGCTTACCGGTTCCGGCGAATGCGCTGCTGGTGGGTTCGCTTCCGATGATCATTTCGGCGGGAAGCGGGGCTCTGGATGCTTATATCCTGAATCCTTTCTTCCTCTTTGTGTTCAGTATCGGTACGGGATTCCTTCTCGTGATGGAAGTACCGCTGATCTCGCTGAAGTTTAAGAACTTCAGGCTGCAGGAGAATCTGTACCGCTATATTTTGCTGGGTTCTTCGATCCTGCTGATATTGCTGCTCAAATTCGTAGCGATACCGATCATTATCTTTATTTATATCGTGCTATCGATCATCCAGTTTACGCGGATGAGATAAGGTTTACAGGGATCTATTTTAAAAAATAGATCCCTTTTTTATTTACAGCTTAGAGGCAAGTTCTATACGTGCTTCCTTCAGGCCTTCATAGATCTGCATACAGGTTTGGTTGATTGCTTCAAAGTCGCCCGGAATTGTCTCCAGATTTACCTGTCCCCTTGCATTCGCCTCAATCCCTGCCATCTTCACGCGAAGGTCTTCTGCTCCTACAAATGCGAGTGTTGGCTTGATCTTGTGTGCCACATCACCGGTAAGCTTCCAGTTTTGCTGCTGTATGGCTCCGCCCAGCTCTTCGAAGTATCCGGGAGTCTGCTCCAGGAAGATATCGATCATATCGATTACAAATTCTGCGTTTCCTCCGGCGATATCGTTTAAGTAAGTTAAATCGACTTTGAATTCCTTGCTCATGATGTTTTTATTATAGATGACAGGTTTAAACTTTTTCAACAATTAGTGTGTCTTGTAAATGGCTATACAGCTCTCCGACAGTTTGACCCAGCACGGGATGTACCAGTGTTGGTGCCAGCTCCATCAGCGGCTCGAGAACAAAGCGCCGCTCCTGAAGCAAAGGGTGCGGGATGATCAGGTTAGGTTCTGACACGTGTTCGCTGTCGTAAAACAGGATATCAATGTCTATCGTTCTTGAGCCCCACCTCTCCTCTCTGGTGCGTTTCAGATCCGCTTCAATTTGCTGCAGATGGCGCAGCAGATCCTGGGGTGCGAGTGCGGTTTGTACCTGAAGCACCTGGTTGAGGTATTCGGGAAGTTCCGTACGTCCCCACGATGCCGTGCGGTAAACGGATGATCTTTGCAGAACCTCGCCAACCTGGTTTTTTATAGCCAGGAGGGCCTTTTCCAGATAGCCCATCCTGTCGCCGAGGTTGCTGCCCAGTACTAAGTAGACTGCATGCATAAAACTTTGTTTGGCTGTAACGTTTCAAATATATTCATATCTAATTGCATATACTTGTATTACTAATAAGTTTTAATATCTATGAGAAGCTTTTTTAAGTTCGTTTTCGCTTCAATGCTGGGATTTATTCTGTCATTTATTGTAGTGGGCATCGTGATGATCCTGGTTGTTGTGGGCATCGTGTCGGCATCCAAAGACCGGGAAGCACCATTGGAAGCCGGCTCCATCCTCCACTTTTCGCTCGAGCGTCCGGTGACGGAGCGAACCGTCAGGAGTCCGTTTGACAATCTGGATGTGGCGGGACTGGAATCGAACAAGAACATCGGACTGAACGATATCCTTGCAGCACTGAAGCGTGCGAAGGAAGATGATAACATCAAAGGCATTTATCTGGATCTGTCAAGCATCCAGGCAGGAATGGCGACTATAGAAGAGATCCGGAACGGCCTGCTGGATTTCAAGAAATCAAAAAAATTCATCATCGCCTATAGTGAGGTTTATACGCAAAAGGCCTATTACCTGGCTTCAGTAGCCGACAAGATCTATATCAATCCGGAAGGTGTACTGGAGTTTACCGGTATGAGCTCGCAGTCGGTCTTCTTCAAAGGAGCATTAGAAAAACTGGGTATTGAACCGCAGATCATCAAGGTGGGAACGTTCAAAAGTGCGGTAGAGCCTTTCATCCTCGATAAGATGAGTGATGCGAACCGCCAACAGGTGGCTTCTTACCTGGGATCGATCTATGATCATCTGCTGACAAATGTCTCTGCATCCCGGAAGATCTCCAGGGATTCGCTGTTTGCTATTGCCAACCAGCTGAAGGTGCAGCAGGCCACGGATGCCGTGACTTATAAGCTTGCGGACGGCGTGCGTTATAAGGATGAGGTAATTGACGAGCTTAAAAAGCGGACAGACGTAGGTAAAAAGGACGACATTAAATCGGTGACGCTGATGAGCTATATCAATGGCAACCGCCCGGCAGAAGGTGATATGGATTCGCGTATTGCCCTGGTTTATGCATCGGGCAGCATTGCGGGTGGAGAAGGTGATGATGAAAGCATCGGCTCTGAACGGATATCAAGAACCTTGCGTAAGGTGCGCACCGACGAAAAGATAAAGGCTGTGGTTTTCCGTATCAACTCTCCGGGTGGCAGTGCACTGGCATCGGATGTGATCTGGCGCGAGGTGGCGCTGACCCGCAAGGTGAAGCCGGTTATTGTTTCTATGGGTGATGTGGCTGCTTCAGGCGGTTATTATATTGCTTGTGCTGCCGACTCCATCTTCGCTCAGCCGAATACCATTACAGGTTCTATCGGCGTATTTGGCATCATTCCGAACATGCAGAACTTCTTCAATAACAAGCTGGGCATCACCTTTGATCAGGTGAAGACCGCTGAGCATGCTGATCTGGGTACCCTTACCCGTCCGCTTACTGACGGAGAGCGCCTGATCATCCAGAACGAGGTGAACCGTATCTACGGAACGTTCACCAAGCGTGTGGCTGAGGGACGTAAACGTACTCAGGCTTATGTGGACAGCATCGGTCAGGGTCGTGTATGGAGCGGACGTGAGGCGCTGAAAAATGGCCTGGTTGACCGTCTTGGAAATATCCAGGATGCGGTGAACTCAGCGGCTAAAATGGCGAAGGCTAAAAACTATAAGCTGGTGGAATACCCTGTGGTGAAGGACGGTTTTAATTCGCTCTTCAGCAGCGGCGAGGATAAGTTAAAAGAGCACTTTGCCAAACTTCAGCTCGGCGAAAGCTACAGCTACTACATGCAGCTGAAGACGATACTCGAAGGAACAGGCGTACAGGCAAGAATGCCTTACAACATCGACATTCGATAAGCTGGATCTTTCAGCTATTGCGGAAGCGGAGCAGGCCTGGCCTACTCCGCTTCTTTTTTGAACATGTTTTTGATTTTGCTTACGAAGCCTTTCTCTTTTTTCTCTTTGCGCTCACCGCCGATGAGATAGGCATAAGGCTTCAGTGGCTCCACATTGTCGCATATAATCTTGGCTATTCCCAGGAGTGGAATGGCAAGCACCATTCCCGGAATGCCCCAGAGCATTTCGCCGAGTACCAGGACGATGATGGTAAACAGGGGATTGATGTTGACCTCCGCTCCTACCACCAGGGGTTCAATGATGTAGCTCTGAATGAATTGCACCACAAAATAGGTGACCAGGACTCCCAGTACCATATCGCCTCCGCCGCCCTGCGAGACCGCCATCAGCACGGTGACTCCTGTACCTGTCAGATTCCCTACAAAAGGAACAATTTCCAGCAGGCCGCAGAGCACAGCGAAAAAGATAGCGCCCTCTATCCCCACAATAGAGAAGCCGATTCCGTACATCACCCAGAGCATGACGACCATCATGGAAAGTCCTGAAAGATATTGGAAAGCGACTTTGGCCGACTCGTTGATCACTCTTTCGGTACGCTGCATGTGCTCGACGGGAACCAGCATGAGGATGAACTTCTTCAGGCGGCTCCGGTAGAACACGAACAGAAATGTATAGACGGTAACGAGCACGAAATCTACAGCGAGGCCCATCAGCGTGGTGATCACACCGGCCATCTGATCTGTTGTGGCAGCTTGCTGCTTGTCAATGATCTCGCCCTGCTTCTGCCGCGAGATACCGACCGTATTGCTGATATAGGCTTCGATCTTGTCGCGAAGGTTGCCCAGATGGTGCTGCATCTGCGAGAAATCTTTCGCCAGGTCTGACAGCTGCCAGGCGAAGATGAGCACGAGTCCCCCGATAACCGTCAGCAAGATCAGGATGCAGAGTGCGGCGGAGACACCGCGGTGGAGACCCTTCGACTCGATGCGCCGGCAAAAGGGCAGGATCAGCGTGGCAATAATCCCTCCGAAGCTAAGGGGGATGAGAAATTCAGCAGCGAAGAAAAGACCTCCGAACAGTAAAAAGAGAAATGCAAGAACCTTAATGGAGTCGGAAAGAGAAACGTGAGCCATGCGTGTCAGTAGATGGTGTTTATGTAGAACAGAAAACGCAGGCCAGGGTTTTGAATAGTCTTTGCGAACATATTTTCCTATTTTTGACCGATGGAAAACAAGCCCATATCGCGCATTCTGCGGCTGCTGGCTCAGCTGCAGGAACTTCACGGAGAAAACTCTTTTAAGACCAAGAGCATTGCCAATGCAGCCCTCGCCATCGGGAAGCTCCCGTTTGATGTGGCTTCGAAGAGCCTCGCGGAGTTATCTGCTGTTCAGGTGATCGGCAAGAGCGTTGCGGCGAAAGTGAGGGAGCTCGTGGAAACGGGCACTATGAAGGAGCTGGATGCGCTGCTGGAACAAACCCCTCCGGGGGTGGTGGAAATCATGAGCATCAAGGGCCTTGGTCCCAAGAAGGTGCTGGTGATCTGGAAAGAGCTCGGCATTGAAAACACCGGGGAGCTGTTCTATGCCTGTAACGAGAACCGGCTGATTGAAGCGAAGGGCTTCGGACTGAAGACTCAGGAAGACATCAAAAAAGCAATTGAATTTAAGATGGCCAGCAATGGCCGCTTTCTATATGCCCATGTGCAGGGATTTGCCGCAAGCCTGATGCAGGAGCTGCGGAAGCTCGCTGGTACGGAACTGCTATCCTTCACGGGAGCGTTCAGGCGCAAGGTGGAGATCGTCGACGGTCTGGATATCCTGGTGGGTGCAGCCGTTTCGGAAGCAGTTCTTGCCTGGCTGGAAGCTTCGGAAGATCTACAGGTGCTGGAACATGCAGCCGATAGTATTACGGCGGAGAGCGGCTCTGGTGTAAAGATCTATATCCGTTTCTGTGAGCCGGAGGCCTATTTCAGGGAGCTTGTTTTGCAGACCGGAAGCACGGAACATCTGGAAGAGCTGTCGGCCCGTATACAGGATTTGCCTGCGGCGGTGGAGTCGGAAGAAGCGTATTATCAGGCTGCAGGCTTGCCGTTTATCGAGCCGGAGCTGCGTGAGGGGGTGTTTGAGTTCGGACTTGCAGAGAAGAACGCTTTACCAGAGTTGATCTGCTATGAGGACCTCAGGGGTACCCTGCATAACCATAGTACCTGGAGTGACGGGGCGAATACGCTGGAGGAGATGGCGCGGTTCTGTAAGGACGAGCTGAAGATTGAATACCTGGGCATCTGTGATCACTCGAAATCGGCGTTCTACGCGAAGGGTTTGAGTGAGGCACGTGTACTGGCTCAGCATGCGGAGATTGATGCGCTGAATGCGCAGCTTGCTCCTTTTAAGATTTTCAAGGGCATTGAATCGGACATTCTGTTTGATGGTTCGCTGGACTATCCCCTGGAGATCCTGGCGACTTTCGACTTTGTGGTAGCATCCATTCACTCGGTATTTAAAATGTCGGAGGAGAAGGCGACGAGCCGCTTGATTACGGCCATTGAAAACCCTTACACGACGATACTTGGGCATCCGACAGGTCGCCTGCTGCTGAGCAGAAGCGGTTATCCGGTCGACATCCGCAAGGTGATTGACGCCTGTGCAGCGAATGGTGTGGTCATTGAGATCAACGCCAATCCGCTGCGACTGGATATTGACTGGCGCTGGCATCAGTATGCTATCGAGAAGGGCGTGATGCTCTCGGTAAATCCGGATGCACACAGCGTGCGGGGCTTCAACGACATCCATTATGGTATTCTGGCCGCGCGCAAAGGTGGCGTGGCGAAGGAGAATTGCCTGAATGCTTTAAGCTTACAAGACATCACTGCGCTCTTTGAGGGCAGAAGATCAAAAATAAAAGGATGAAAATACTCATCATACGATTTAGTTCCATCGGCGACATTGTGCTGACCACTCCGGTGATCCGCTGCCTGAAAGAGCAGCTTCCGGGGGTTGAGGTACATTATATCACCAAGAAGGCCTTTGAGAGCGTTCTAAAGTTCAACCCCTATATCGATAAACTGCATCTGCTGGAAGGGTCGATTGGGGAACAGATCGGCAGACTGAAGACGGAGAAGTTCGACTTTGTGGTGGACCTCCATCATAATCTGCGGACTTTGCGCATCAAGCGGGCGCTGGGTGTGCGCTCGGCATCTTTCAATAAGCTGAACATCGCCAAATTCATGCTGGTGAACTTCAAGATCAACCGCATGCCTGATGTGCATATTGTGGACCGCTATCTGGAGACTGTAGCGTCGCTGGGGGTCAGGAACGATGGAAAGGGTCTGGACTACTTTCTGGGCGCGGATTACTCGCTGCAGGAGCTTCTCCCTGAGAGCCATCAGGATTATACGGGCTTTGTTATTGGTGCTCAGCATGCCACAAAAAGGCTTCCGCTGGAGAAAATCATCCGGATCTGCGAGCAGACGGAGGGTCCGATTGTGTTGCTGGGCGGCAAGGAAGATAAGGCCGTTGGGGACGAAGTAGTCAGGGCAGCAGGTCCGCAGGTGTTAAACTGCTGCGGGAGTTTCGCGCTGAACGAGTCGGCTTTTCTGGTGAAGATGGCACGGAAGATTATCAGCCATGATACGGGACTGATGCATATTGCGGCTGCTTTTAAGAAGAAAATTGTGTCTGTATGGGGGAATACGGTGCCGGAGTTCGGCATGTATCCTTATCAGGTGGAGGAACATTTTGTGGCGGAGGTGAAGGGACTCCCCTGCCGGCCCTGCTCGAAGATCGGGTACAAGAAGTGCCCTCAAGGTCATTTCAAGTGCATGAATGATCAGGATGACAGAAAAATTGCTTCCGTTTTAAACAATTGGTAAGGAATATCCATTAATACGGTGACGGAACACCGGCATCTGCCGGTGCTATATATACATGAAAAAACTGCTGATTATACGCCATGCTAAATCTGACTGGAGCATGCCGGGACTGACTGACTTTGATCGTACACTGAATGCCCGCGGCTTGCGGAATGCTCCGGAGATGGCCATCCGCTTAAAAGAACGCGGTTTGATTCCGGAGGCAGTGGTAGCGAGTCCCGCTGTACGTGCCAGGACAACCGCTGAAATATTTTGTACGGAATGGGATTATGCTGTCTCTGATATTCTGTTCAAGGAGGAGATCTATGAGGCCTCTCCTTCTGCGCTGTTGCGTGTGATCAATGAGCTGGACGATCGCTATGACTCGGTAGCGCTTTTTGGGCATAATCCGGGTTTAACAGAGATTATCGTTGATTTGTGTAACAGCGATCTCTATAATCTGCCCACCTGCGGTGTGGTACAGATTGCCTTTCCTTTTGAGAGCTGGGCCATGGTAAGCAGGCAAACTGGCGAGCAGCTGTTGTTTGACTATCCGAAGAACGAGGAACCTGAGTTTTAATAGCTTATGTAGCGGAATCTGATTTTCATACGTATTCATATCAGTAAACCTGATTATACTCCCCGCTATGAAAAAAACGCTTCTCGTATTATTGGCTTTTAGCATGCTGATCGTTCCCGGATGCACGGAGAACGATATGGTGTGTGTTACCATGCCTCCATCCCTGTCATTTAATATTGTGGATCAAACGAGCGGTGCAGATCTGTTCTTTTCAGATCAGCCGCGTTATCAGGCTGCAGATCTGAAAGTATATTTCAAGAACCATAGGAATGGTCTGGATTCAGTCAGTCCCAAGATTATTACCTACGATAATTGGAAAAAGAGTTTTCAGATTGATATCCTCCACACGGCGGGGACCGATACCGTCATGCTGCGAATTAAGAATCTGCCATCGGACAGAATTATCTACACGATTGACTACTCGAGAACCACTGAATGCGAGATACCTTATGTCAGTAGTGTAAAAATAAACGACGCTGTCCCTGTGGAGTTATCCATTAATAATCAACTGGTTACTATACGCAAATAGACTAACACGTCTCTCTCCTGATACTAGCGAAGGCGATATCTTTTGCCTGGCAGGGCAATAATGAGATCCTGCATTTCCATATTCAGGAGAAGCATCGTGAGCTTAGTTTGTGGTATTTCAAGGGCTGCCTGGAGCTGGTCGAATGAGGAGGATCCGTATTCGTGGAGGTATTCTGCGATGGCTTTTTCTTCGCCGTAAAGGGCCAGCGGAAGGCTCAGCTGGGCATCTGCCTGTTGATTGGCCGCTGCTGGGATCCAATCCAGGAGGTACTCGATGTCTTTGACTCCGGTAACCAGATGTGCCCTGTTGGACTTGATCAGGAAGTTGCAGCCTGCTGAATAGCTGTCGTTGACGCGACCGGGGAATGCCATGACATCACGATCATAAGAGTTGGCGATTTCCGCAGTAATGAGGGCCCCTCCTTTCAGTCCCGCTTCCACAACGATCGTGGCATCAGCCAGTCCGGCTACAATGCGGTTCCTCTTAGGGAAGTTCTCTTTATCGGGTTTGGTCTGAGATGGAAATTCGGTAAGGAGTCCGCCCGTACTAAGCATACTCTCTGCTATGGCGCGATGCTGAGCCGGATAAATGCGGTCGAGCCCATGCCCTACTACACCCACTGTGGGCACTCCGGATTTGATGCAGGCTTTATGAGCGGCGACGTCGATTCCGTAGGCGAGTCCGCTGACCACCAGCACCTGCTGTGCTTTCAAGCCCTCTACAAGCTGCTGGGTGAGATCCCTGCCGTATTCTGTTGCATTACGTGTGCCTACGATGCTGATGATCTTGTCGCTGTTGAGATCAGCCTCTCCCTTGTAGTACAGGAGAACGGGAGCATCATGACATTGACGCAGTCGTTCAGGATACTCCGGAGAGTTGTAGAAAAGCGTTTTGATTTTGTAGCGTTCAACGAATTGAAGCTCGTCTTCTGCACGCTGCATGAAGGTCCTGGCTAAGATGGTATCGGCGGTTTTAGGACCTATCCCTGGGACTTGCAGCAGGTCTTTGCGGGAAGCGTTGAAGATGCCTGGGGCGTCACCGAAATGCTCGATGAGGAGTCGGGAAGTAACGACCCCAACACCCGGAATGAGCGTTAGGGCTATTTCGTATAAAGAGGACATAAGGCTTTATTGGGCCTTGAAAGATACTACAAATTTGGTGTCAAAAAAGTCTTCTTCAAAGAATTTTGATAGAGGTGTGAGCGTGACATCTTTCAGCTTTGATTCGGCAATTTCCTGCTCCAGATCGCCTCCTTTCAGGTACAAAACGCCGTTGGGAAGCGTATTGAGCGACTCCTTCTCGAACTTGCCTTTCACCCATGGATAAAAGTCTTTCAGCTGGGTTACGGCACGGGAAACCACGAAGTGGAATTTCTCATCGATCTGCTCGGCACGTGCATGTGTAGCCTGCAGGTTGGTTAATCCGATAGCTGAGGATACTTCTTTCACTACTTTGATCTTTTTCCCGATCGAGTCGACCAGATGAAAGGAAGTTTCGGGGAAAAGTATCGCCAGTGGGACTCCGGGGAAGCCGCCTCCGGTACCCACATCCAGAACCTTCTCGCCGGGCAGGAAGGAGATCACTTTGGCAATACCGAGGGAGTGCAGGATATGGCGAAGATACAGGCTCTCAATGTCTTTGCGGGAAATCACATTGATTTGTGCGTTCCACGTGGCATAAAGACTTTCCAGCTGTGCAAACTGGTGTTTCTGTTCTTCGCTGATGTGGGGAAAGTAGTGTGTAATTAGTTCAGAAGTCACTTGAAGGATTTTTTTTCCGGCGATTCAGTACGTTGGCCAGGAGGTCTCTTGCTCTGAACAGCTGTGCTTTGACAGTGCCCAGGGGAAGATCAAGCTGGGTAGAGATCTCTTCGTAAGACATCTCTTCGAAATACCGGAGATTGATTAAAATTTTGTATCGGTTGGGCAGCTTATCGATGATGAGCTGCATGATTTCTTTTTGCTGTTTTTTGATGGATTTCTCTTCGGGGTTCAGCACATCTGACCTCACATCAAACGTACGCTCATCCCCTTCTTTGTCCTCCATAGCATTCATAGACACGACATTGAGTCTCTTTTTACGGATAAAATCGATGCAGTTATTGGTAGCGATACGAAAGAGCCAGGTACTGAAGGCGAAGTCGGGCTTGTACTTTTCGATGTTCTCAAAGGCCTTTCCAAAGGTCTCGATGGTCAGGTCGTTGGCGTCGTCGCGGTTGTTCACCATCTTCAGGGTCATGAAGAAGATCGAATCACGATAACGCTGCATCAGCTCAGCATAGGCCTTCTGATCGCCACCTCTGGCGCGCTGAACCTGATTGAAATCGTTCACAGCGTTTATTGAAAAATTCGGATTTACTTCCATTGCACCTTCTTCCTGAATGTTGCCACTATTGCCAGTACACATATAAAGATATTAAAAAACAAATCCAATACCGGGAACCACCATATCACATTTTTGCAATTTAATCTCCTCATGGCCGGTGTGTAGACGATGAGCTGCAGGGTGAGACGGATGAGGTATACTGCCGGTACGATCCACCATTGAGCATGTAGTGCAATCATAATGCCAAGGAGCGAATAAAATAACACCGCAGTGCCTGTTTGGAGCGAAAGAACGCGTTTATGCCTGCCCTTATACGCTTTGCCTGCGCCCATGTGACGAACCTTCTGGCGCCATAAAGAGGCCCAGCTTTTCTTGGGTTCAGACCAGACATGACTGTCGGGATGGATCTGGATACGCGTGTTCTCAGCTGTGGCATTTTCATTCACAAAGAGATCGTCATCGCCAGACAGGATGTGCATGTGTGAAGCAAAGCCCTTTGACTGGAAGAAAAGCGATCTGGTATAGCTGAGGTTACGCCCCACGCCCATGTAAGGGTTGCCTGCGAGGGCGAAGGACAGGTAGTTGAGGGCCGTGCTGAAGGATTCGTAACGGATGAACGCATTCAGGAATCCCCTTCCGCGCTCATAGGGTGAGTAGCCCAGCACGATGGACGTTCCGGGGGTATACTGCTCCTGCATGCGACGGATCCAGTTGACGGAAGCGGGACGGCAGTCGGCATCTGTAAAGAGCAGATGCTCATTCTTTGCGGCCTTCACCCCGATGGTGACGGCGAATTTCTTGCCGTGCTTAAAGCGCTCATGTTCGGTCAGCGTGACGACCTTCAGATGCGGATAGCGGGAGGAAAAACCACGCAGGAGAAGTTCAGAGTCGTCGGACGAGCAATCGTTTACCACCACGACTTCGTAGTCGGGATAGTCCTGCTCCAGGATCAGACTCAGGTTCTTTTCCAGGTTCTTCTCTTCGTTCCGGGCACAGATGATGACGGATACGGGGCGGGTGATTTCCTCTGCCGGCTCCATGATCTTGAAGACTCTCAGGCGGCCGTGCACGATGGTAATAAAGTATAGCTGAATGATGAGGACTACCTGGAGTAGAATAAAAACAGGTACAAAGATATAATCTGCCAAGGCGCGCGTTCGTTTATAGGTTGCAAAGTTAAAAGTAAAGTTGGAACCTCAATCAATTTCTTACCTTTGCACGTTAAATGAAATTTAAATTAGAGGCTAAAGATCAGCATTCACAGGCAAGGGCCGGTGAGATCACGACCGATCACGGTAATATAAAAACACCTATTTTCATGCCTGTGGGTACCGCAGGGACGGTTAAAGCCGTTCATCAGCGGGAGCTCAGAGACGATATCAAGGCTCAGATCATCCTGGGAAATACCTACCATTTGTACCTCAGACCGGGGCTTGAAACGCTGGAGAAGGCAGGCGGACTGCATAAATTCAATGGCTGGGACCGCCCGATCCTGACGGATAGCGGTGGTTATCAGGTTTATTCCCTGTCGGATGTACGTAAAATTAAGGAAGAGGGGGTGACATTCCGCTCCCATATTGATGGCTCGAAGCATCTGTTCACACCTGAAGCCGCTATGGACATTCAGCGGGTGATCGGTGGAGACATTATCATGGCCTTCGACGAGTGTACGCCTTACCCATGCGACTATAATTATGCGAAGCGCTCGATTGAGATGACGCACAGGTGGCTGAAACGCTGCTGTGACCAGTTCGACTCGACAGAGCCTAAATACGGCTATTCGCAGACCTTATTCCCTATTGTTCAGGGATCTGTGTACAAGGATCTCCGCGTACGCTCAGCAGAGGCTATCGCTTCGTTTGAGCGCGAAGGAAATGCAATTGGCGGTCTTTCTGTAGGAGAACCGGCAGAAGAAATGTATGCGATGACGGAGCTGGTATGCAATATTTTGCCTCAGGAAAAACCTCGTTACCTGATGGGTGTTGGTACTCCGGTGAACATTCTGGAAAACATAGCGCTCGGTGTAGATATGTTTGACTGTGTGATGCCTACCCGGAACGCCCGGAACGGCATGCTTTTCACAAAGAACGGTATCATCAACATGCGTAATGAGAAGTGGAAAAACGATTTCTCGCCTATTGAGGCAGACAGCGATCTCTTTGCCGATCAGGTTTATACAAAAGCCTATCTCCGCCACCTGATTTCTTCTAAAGAGATCCTGGGAGCCCAGATAGCCACCTTGCACAACCTCCATTTCTATATCTGGCTGGTGGGCGAGGCTCGTGAAAAGATTATTTCAGGCGAGTTTTACGACTGGAAAAAGAAGATGGTTGTACAGTTAGCTCAACGTTTGTAGTACGAAATGAACAGATTTATCAAGATCATTGATTGGTATATTATCAAGAAGTACCTGGGTACGTTTTTATTTACCTGTGCTATCTTCACGGTAGTGATCGTGATCTTTGATGTGTCGGAAAAGCTGGACGATTTCCTGAAGCGAAATGCGCCTTTGTCGGAGATCATCTTTGAATATTACGCCGGCTTTGTGCCCTTCTATCTGAATTTCCTGTGGCCGCTGATCAACTTTATCGCGGTGATATTCTTCACGGCGAAGATGGCTGATCAGACAGAGATCGTGCCGATTCTGAGCGGCGGCGTGAGCTTTAAAAGGTTCCTTTGGCCGTACTTCCTATCCTCGTTCATCCTGTTCTCGATAAGCCTTTTTGCCAACCTTCTTGTCATCCCGCACACGAATAAGCTGATGATAAGATTTGAGAATATTTACATCAAACCGGCGAACAACGAGTCGAAGTCGGAGACGCATATGCAGATCGATAAGAACACGCTGGTCTTCATCAAAAACTTCGATAATGTGCAGAAAGTAGGTTATACCTTCATTCTGGAGAAGTTCAAGGGAGATGAGCTGGTGGAAAAGATGATGGCCGACCGGATTGTATGGGATTCAGTGAAGTCTAAATGGAGTATCGAGAACTATACGGTGCGCGAGATCAAGGGCTTGAAAGAGACCATGACCTCGGGCATGAAAAAAGACACCACTCTGGATATGAGACCAGTAGACTTCGTGGTTTACGACAACATCTATTCGGCCATGGCCACTTCAGAACTCGATAACCGGATCGAAAAGGAGAAGATCCGCGGAACCGGGGTGATGCAACTACTGCAGCTGGAGAAGTACAAACGCTATGTGAACCCGCTTGCAGCCTTCGTTTTAACCCTCATGGGAGTCTCTCTGTCGTCACGTAAGGTACGTGGTGGTATTGGATTACCTCTGGGGATTGGAATCTTCCTGAGCTTTACCTATATCCTCTTTATACAATTCTCCACTATGTTCTCCCTAAAGGGCGGACTTCCTCCCCTTGTTGCAGTCTTTATACCGAACATCCTTTTTGGTGCCCTGGGTGTTTATCTCATGATTAAGGCACCTAAATAAACACATGTCATTTTCTTCTCGTAATCGTAATCTTTTAATCCTTCACGGAACGGTATTGGTGTGGGGTTTTACCGGCATTCTCGGCTCCCTGATCAGCATCCCCAGCGTACCTCTGGTATGGTACCGCGTGCTCATTGCATTCATCACTTTGTACGTCTATTTCAAGGCCACAAAGACGTCTCTTTCACTGCCCAGGGAGGCACTTATCAAGCTGTTTTTAACAGGTGCTCTGGTGGGCGGTCACTGGATATTATTCTTCCAGTCTATCAAGAGTTCGACCATTTCTGTGGGCCTGGTTTGCCTGTCATCCCTGACGCTTTTTACGGCGATTTTAGAGCCTCTGATCGGGCGTAAAAAGATCTCCGGACTGGAGATCTTAACGGGTGTTTTTATCATCTGTGGAATCGTCATGATCTTCAAATTTGAGAGCCAGTACACGCTTGGAATTACCCTCGGATTAGGCAGTGCATTTCTGGCCAGTTTGTTCTCGATTATCAACTCCAGACAGGTACAAAAACACCCTGCGAGTCTGATCAGTTTCTACGAAATGATCGGTGCTTTTATCTGGCTTTCGATCTATATGTTTGCTACCGGAGGCTTTGATTCGGGGCTTAAACTCGTAGCTTCTGACTTCATTTATCTGATGCTTCTAGGCACGGTCTGCACCTCTCTGGCCTATGTGGCCGGGGTCTCTGTAATGCGGGAACTATCCGCTTTCCGCGTAGCGCTGATCACCAATCTGGAGCCTGTCTATGGCATTGTTCTGGCCTTCATTTTCTTTGGGAGCCGGGAGCACATGACACTGGGATTCTATGCCGGAGCAACCATGATTATGGGAGCCATATTTCTCTATCCCTATCTGCGAAATAAGATCGAGAAGCGCCGCTTAGAGAAGACCATACCGCTGGTATAAGCTCGTAAACAAATACACTATGAAGGCCCGTTTATGACGGGCCTTTTTTGTGGAGATCATTTTCAGACATTGGATTTGATCGCCGGAGTGATAAAGACTCATGGCGTTTCAGGGCCGTTTTGTAAATGATCAATCTCGCTGGGAGTCCAGAAACCTTGATCTCTGGAAGACGATTCCGTATTTCCAGACAGCACTGAGATCTCAGGAGAACACCAATATGTCACCTCATCCTAAACACCTCTTCCGGGCTGATTGCCATCGCGTGCTCGTGCATTTGACCTTGCGTGGCGACTTGAACCCGGGCTGAATACTTCCATTTACCAGATCATTAAAGAGCACCCAGAGAGAGCGCTCAGCTCTCTCATGCTCCCTTCAGAACGCAAATTGTGTCGAGTAAAATACAAGGAAAGTTGCGGCATCTTAACGGACATGCTCTTTTGAGACCGCATCCTATACGTCGTGAAACCGACCGTATGAGAAGAGCAAAAATGGGTTGTTAAGACTCAAGCTGGAAGGAGTAGGAGAGGGCTGAATGAGCATCGGTAAGTTTAGGCTGATTTCGACGGAAATATAGAAAATAATGTGTAAATTGAGTTCATATTAGAATTTATCAGGCAATAATCCAATACAATAATGTTATGATATTGAGATACTTTGTTATGCTTGACTAATTTAAATATTGATATAATAATTTGATATTCAGGAGATTTAAACTAAAATATTTAGCAAGTGCCGAAAACAAGCCATTTTTTTACGTATATAACTATAAATATCACCCTAATTCTCATTTTGTCCTCAAGTATTTGTTCAGATTCATTATTTGCTCAGGTTTACAGCTCTGACCAGAACCCACCTTCCCTGCAGTGGCGACAGATTAACACAAATAACTTTCAGCTGATCTACCCCTTAGAGCTCGAGCAGGAGGCTCAGCGAATCACCTCAGTACTTGAATCTATCGTCACCCGTGAACGCCGGAGCATCCAGGTGAAGCCTAAGAAGATCTCCATCATTCTGCAGAACCAGGGTGTCACCTCCAACGGCTTTGTGGAGCTCGCTCCACGCCGGTCGGAGTTCTACACCACCCCTTCTCAGAGCTTCGACTTCCAGAGCTGGCTGAATAGCCTGGCTATACACGAGATGCGCCATGTGGTTCAGTTTGACAAACTGACAGGCCGACTGAATGCCCCCTTCTTTGAGCAACTGGCCCTGGCGGTATTTGGGATTACACTGCCCCCATGGTTTTTTGAGGGGGACGCTGTAGTAACGGAAACCGCACTGACCGATGCAGGCCGGGGAAGGATTCCGGAATGGAGTATTGCATTAAGAGCAAATACACTAAGTGACCGAAAGTTCTCCTACTCCAAGAACTACCTGGGCTCTGTTAAAGACTTCACTCCCGGCTACTACCAGCTTGGCTTTTTCATGACCAGCAAGCTGAGGAAAGATTATGGCAAGGACGTTATGGAGCAGCTGTTTTCCCGGATGACCTCCCAGCCTTTCAGACCCTATAATCTGAGCAACTCGGTGAAGAAACTGACTGGTATGAGTACCCGTCAGCTGCATGACTCGACCATCAGTGAACTGCGTCGTTTATGGCAAAACCAGGTGGACCTTTCGGAGGCTCATGACTACCCTTCCCTGAACAAGAGGAGAAACACCATTCCCGAAAATTACCTGATGCCGCAGACTCTTCCGAACGGTGATATCCTGGCCATGAAACAGAGCAAGGCAAGCACCCCACGCATCGTCCGGATCGACGCTTCTGGAAACGAAAAAAAGGTGGTTGAGATAGGCTATCAGGAGCTCCCCTGGTTCAGTTATGGAGGGGGTAAAATCACCTGGGATGAGCACCGTTTTGAAGGCCGCTTTCATCAGCGATCATACAACGTCATCAACGTGTTCGATACCCTGAAGCGGAGGTCCCGGCAGATTACAAAAAAGACCCGGCTCTTCGCTCCTTCCCTCTCTCCTGAGGGCAACAAAATACTGGCGATTTCCATCTCTTATTCCAATGAGATTTCGCTTGTAGAAATCGACGCAAGAAGCGGCAGGGAGCTGAGACAATTTAAATCGCCGAACAACGATATGCTGCAGATGCCGGCCTACCGGCAGGACGCTGAAAAGGCAGTCGTTGTAGCCGTAAATGATTCGGGAAAAACGCTCCTGGAACTGGACCTCAAATCAGGGAACTTTGCCCCTCTCCTACCCTACCAGAAGCAGGAAATATTAAGACCGGTGTACGCGGAGGGTTCGATTTTCTTCAAAGCTCATTACAACGGCATCGACAATCTGTATCGTCTTGATCTGTCGGACAGGAGAATTTTCCAGGTAAGCTCAGCGAAACTGGGCGCGTTTAATCCCTTCTACGACACGATCTCCAAAAAAATGACCTTCAATACGTACACGCCTCTTGGATACGATATAGCTGCTCTAAATGCGGATTCTTTAGCAGGCATACCTCTGGAGAACATCGGCAACCATTTTGTCGATTACGGAAAAGCTGCCTACGAGCAGGAAGGAGGACGCAGTTTATTATACGATATTATCTACAAGACTTATCCATCGACAAGGTATAAAGAGTGGCAGAACCTCTTCAATTTTCATAGTGTGATTCCGACGCTGGAGGACAATCCCTTCTTTAACGATAGCAACTTCGGAGTGGAAATTCAATCCGACAATCTGCTCAACACGATGAGCTTTTACACGGGTTATCAATTTAACAATGCACTAAGGAAAAGTGAGTATTCGGCAGGCTTCGCTTACAAGCGCTTCTTCCCTATTCTGAGCGTCCATTATATCAACCGGCCACGCCTGATTTATCGTCGGGCAGTCAGCAATAATGTGACAACCTACACACCTGTGACCTGGCGGGAAAATGAGGTGAAGGCGGAGGTGAGCGTACCGCTAAGCTTTAACCGTTTTAACCACACCTATGGTATAACGTTCAAGACTGGAACGAGCCTCACGAACCGTTACGATTTTGAGAACAGGATGCCGTCACTTCTTACCAGGCTCGACTTTCCGATGCACTACCAACTGGCGCTTTCGCACAACAGCAGAAGAAGTGCGCGGGACCTTGTGCCCCGATGGGGACAGAACGTCACCCTCACCTACCGGCACTTTCCATTTGAAGATCGCGTAGAAGGTCAGCTCTTCGTTTTCCGGAGCACCTTATATTTCCCGGGCCTTACGCGAAACCATTCCTTTGCAGCGAGCTTCAACTTCCAGGACGGAGATGGTAATTATCAAAATTCAGTAGACATCCCCCGGGTGTCGGGATACAGCTTCCTGAAACCGCTTGGCAACACGCACAACACACTACTCCTTAATTATCGAATGCCTGTCTTCTATCCCGACTGGGAGCTTGGCCCGCTTGCCTATATCAAACGAGTGAAACTAGGACTGTTTGCCGATTTCGAGAACGTCGGCCACGGGAGAACCTTTTCTCCGCGTTCCTTTGGTGCCGAGCTTCGCGGGGATATGAACCTGCTCCGTTTTTATCTTCCCAACTTTGATATTGGCGGAAAAGTCGTATTTTTAAATGAGAAACCCAGTCGGAAGCCGATCTTCGAGACTATTGCAACCTATAGCTTCTAATTATGAGAATAAAAACATTCTTCATCATCCTGATCACTGCCCTGGTGACCATTGTTCTGATGAACAATACAGAAGAAATAGACATGTGGCTGTTCGGCACGACGCGCATATCCAAACTCATCATCCTGGCAGTGGTATTTGTACTTGGCTTCATAGTAGGTGCTCTGATCATGCGTCCGCGAAAGAAAAAGGTTCTGGAAGAAGATGAAGACGAGTATCCTGAAGAGGACGCACAGAATCTGCCCGTCAACACCTACAAGACCAAGCTGAGCGACGAAGACCGCGATTATATCAGCTAAGCATTCTTATATTGCATTTAACCGGGCAAAGGCCTACCTTTGCAACAGCTTTGGTTCACTGTCCATTGACAGAGATTAAAAGGGAATCTGGTGTAAGTCCAGAACTGTCCCGCAGCTGTAAGCTCCTTAATCCAATGCCCCATTAGTCACTGTAAGCAAAAGCAAAACGGGAAGACCGGCAAAGGAGGAGCAAGTCAGAAGACCTGCCGTAGCATAATGATTCATAGCTTTCGTGGATTGAGGCTGGAATGAGATCTAACTGTTTGGCTATATTTCATTCTGCACTCCACTGCAATCAACGTGCAAGATGACGACAACAATAGCCGGACCTGCTCCGCAAAAGTCTTTTCTTAAATTCCTGCTGCCGCTGGTTATCCTGTACAGTTGGGGAGATACCTATGGTCAGGAGAAAAGGGGAACAGGATCAACGGTCGTTCATACCGATACCCTCCACCAGGTTCAGATTAACGCACGTTTTCTCGTAGCCCCTGAAAAATCAGCAGTACCCCATCAAAGTTTAAAGGGTGAGCAACTCGAAAGGTTGAACAGCCTGAACGTTGCCGACGCGCTGAGATTCTTTTCAGGACTGCAGGTAAAGGACTATGGAGGCGTTGGGGGTTTGAAAACAGTCGACGTAAGAAGCATGGGATCCAGTCATACTTCAGTCTTCTACGACGGCGTGCAATTGGGCAATGCAATGAACGGACAGACAGACCTGAGTAAGTTTTCCCTGGACAATCTCGACGAACTTCATTTATATACTTTCCAGAAGAGTGACATTTTCCAACCTGCCAGAGCATTTGCCGCCGGGAGTTCACTATACCTGGAGTCGAAGGCTCCAACTTTTCGCGAGGGGAAACAAACGGATGCAGGTGTACGATTCCGGACAGGCTCATTTGGATTGATCAACCCTTCCGCTGTGTTGCAGCAGAAGATTTCAAAGAATATTTCAGCAAGTTTGAATGCCGAATGGCAGCAGTCGGACGGAGACTACAAGTTCAGGTATACCAACGGCGTTTATGACACCACCGCCGTTCGGCAGAATGGCGACATGGAGGCACTACGCCTGGAGGCAGGATTTTATGGTGTGACTCGCGACAGCAGCCAATGGACCCTGAAAGGCTACCATTACCGCTCGGAACGAGGACTCCCCCGGGCCATTGTCAGCAATAACTTCGAGTCAGATGACCGACTATGGGACAGGAACAGCTTCGTACAAGCTTCATGGAAGTCGCCCCTGAACCGTCGGTTCCAGAGCATGGCAAACGCCAAGTATGCCTATGACTACACGCGATACCTGGACCCGGACTACTACAAAATGGAAGGCCCGCTGGACAACCACTACCGCCAGAAGGAGCTTTACCTTTCCCTGGCGAACAAATACCGTCTTACGCAATATTGGAACGTAGGCCTATCGGCAGACTGGATCCACAACAAGCTGGACGCAGACCTCGACTTCTTTGCCTATCCCACCCGCAACACGAAGCTGGTGGCAGCCTCTTCGTCGCTGGATCTAAAAACATTCCATCTTCAGGCAAGCTTATTGGGTACGTATGTATCCGAAACAGTAGAGGCATACGAGTCGGCCAGCAACTTTCACCGGTACAACCCGGCGATAAGCGCTTCCTGGCAGCCGTTCAGGAAGCAGCCACTGCTGATCAATGCCTTTTATAAGGAGACCTTCAGGATGCCCACTTTCAACGATCTGTATTATAGCATGATCGGCAATACAGCACTACAGCCGGAACGTGTCGCGCAATACAATATAGGATTAGCTTATCAGCAAAACCTGCAGGGACAAATCTGGAAGAGTGTGTCTGTTCAGGCGAATGCCTATTACAATCACGTAAAGGATAAGATTGTGGCGATACCCGCTGAGAACCTGTTCCGGTGGACCATGGTCAACCTGGGCGAGGTGGATATCAGAGGCGTGGAGAGCAATGTTCGCTCCGATCTTCAGCTATCCACCGCACTGATGCTGCACCTGGGATTAAATTATACTTACCAGAGGGCTGTGGATGTAACTTCCGGCGCGTCGAACTACAATCATCAGATCCCCTACACCCCGCTTCACAGCGGCTCACTGACGCTTGGAGCAGACTACAGGAAATTAACGCTGAACTACAGCTACGTGTATTGTGGGGAGCGGTACAGCCAGAAAACAAATATTCCTGTTAACTATATCGAGCCCTGGTACACGCATGACATCTCGTGTGCGCAGACCCTTGAGGTATCAGGAAGGAGATACAAGATCGGCGGCGAGCTGAACAACATCTTCAACCAGTACCGAGACATTGTACTGAACTTCCCGATGCCGGGTCGTTCTTTCCGGTTCACCTTTAGCACTAACATCTAAAATGAAAAAAACACTATATAGCCTGGGTCTCCTGCTGCTTGCTCTGACGGCTTGCAGAAAAGATGCAGCAGTTGTGCCTGAAGAAGTCGAGCAGGTAAGCGCCCCTTCTGATGCAACGAGCTTCTTCCTGCTCAATGAAGGCAATATGAACATGAACAAAGCGTCGCTTGACCGCTTCGATGCTGCGACAGGAGCTTACCGGCGCAACATTTTTGAGGCAAGCAATCCGGATGTAATCAGGGGTCTGGGGGATGTAGGGAATGACATCAAAGCTTATGGCAGCAAGTTGTACGTAGTGGTCAACATATCTAACAAAGTGGAGGTGCTCGATCTCCGCACTGCGAGGAGGATCAGCAAAATCGATATCCCCAACTGCCGCTACATCTCATTTGATGCCGGCAAGGCTTATGTAAGTTCATACGAAGGAGCCGTGGGGAACACCAATAAGGCCGAAGGTTCGATAGTCCGGATTGATACGGCGAGCCTGAGTATTGAAGCGCGGACCAAGGTGGGCAGACAGCCTGAGGAGATCGCCATTGTTGGAAGGAAGCTCTATGTAGCTAATTCCGGAGGCTACAATCCGACCAATTACGAAAGAAGCGTGTCTGTTGTCGACCTCAACAGCTTTCAGGAGATCAAGCGCATTGATGTAGCAGATAACCTGCACCGGGTGCGGGCAGACCAGTACGGGGATGTCTATGTGAGCTCCCGGGGAGACTATTACGGAACCCCTTCTAACCTCTTCGTCATCGACACCCGCACGGATCAGGTGAAGAAGGTCTTTGATGTATCAACCAGTAACATTTGGATAGACGGCGATCTGGGCTATGTTTACAGTCTCGAGTGGGACTATACCAAGCAGCGCAACACCGTTAATTACTCAATTATCAATGTACGCGATGAAACACTGGTTCAGGGCAGCTTCATCAAGGACGGAACCGAGAAGAATATTACCAAGCCTTTCGGGATTGCGGTTGACCCAAAGACGAAGGACATTTACGTGAGTGACGCGAAGGATTACCTGAGTCCCGGCACCTTATACTGCTTCGACAAAAATGGCATTAAGAAATGGTCGGTAACAACCGGAGATATCCCCGCCCATATCGCCTTCATCGGCGGGAACAAATAATTAGGTCTTCAGGCTCCAGCTATTTTAATTCAACGAAATGAAAAACAACAAATATACTGCACTCTATATCTGCCTGGCAGCAGCGCTTGTTTCATGCAAAAAGAACGAACAGCCTGCCGGTAGCAGCCGGTACGTCCATACCGTACTCGAATATAAGCCCGCGCCGGGACAGTTCATTAACGAGCAGAACGCGGGGACTCCACAGGCGGCACAGGCCTTGGTTGGCGGCACCTCCTCTCTCCTGTCTCTCGGATCTTTCGGCGGCTATGTGATCGTCGGCTTTGACCACTCCATCGAGAATGCTGAAGGAGCCGATATCGGAATCTACGGAAATCCGAATACAGGTGCAGGAACAGAATGGTCTGAGCCGGGGATTGTTTCCGTCATGGAGGATAAGAACGGCAACGGACTTCCCGACGACGGTGAATGGTATGAGCTGGCGGGGAGTGAACATACGAACCCCGCAACTATTAAAAACTACCGCATCACCTATTACAATCCGAAGAACAAAACCGATGACCTGAGCTGGAAGGACAGCCGCGGAAAGCAGGGGAAGGTGCTGCGTAATACTTTCCATCCGCAGGAGTACTATCCTTTGTGGCTCCCTGATCAGGATTCAGTAAGCTTCACCGGAACACTCCTACCTCCTTCGCTGCGCTCAGAAGGACTCAATACCAATCCTCCCTTTGCCTGGGGCTACGCGGACAGCGGTTCAGAGGAGTTTCTGGGATTCAGATCTGAATACGGGCGCGGCTATAACGCTTTCGATATATCCTGGGCGGTAGATAAGACGGGCAAGCGTGTTGACCTGAAGCGTGTGGACTTTGTACGTATCATGACCGCCCAGAATAGTAACGGAAGCACCGGAAGCGAAGCAGACGGAGGCAGACAAGTGGGCGAGATTTCTACCGAGGTATCCGGCGTAATGGACCTTCACATACCTGACAACGAATAATAAAACCAGCAATATGACAAACAACTACTTAAAAAAACTAGCCTTCGCAGTGGCTCTACTCGTGGTAGGCCTGTCTGCATGCAAGAAAGACTCCCTGGAAACGAGCTCTAATCCGGAAACCGCCGGCGTATACCTTTTGTACGAGGGGAGCTATGGAGCGAACAACAGCGGCATTGACTATTACGATCTTAAAACAGGAACAGTCACCCACGACTATTTCAATAAGGTGAATAATTATAGCCTGGGGGAAACCGCCATTCAACTAAAACAATATGGCAATAAGATCTACTGTATTGTTTCGGGATCTACAAATGGCAACAATTCTTATCTGGAGGTTCTTGATCCTTCCAATTTGAAGTCCCTTAGAAGAATCCCTTTTCATAAAGATAAGGATACTTACCTCCCGAGGGCTATTGCTTTTTCTGGAAACAAGGCTTACGTAGCTTGCCAGGATGGCTATATCAGAAGGATTGACACGGCATCACTGATCATAGACAAAGAACTGAAGGCGGGAGAGCAACTCGAGGGCATAGCTATTGCGAATCAGAAGATCTATACTTCAAATTCAGACTGGTCCTGGTCCGGAAAAGGCTCTACCCTGTCTGTGGTGGACCTGAAAAACTTCACTAAGTTGAAGGAGATCGAAGTCGGCTCTAATCCTACGAGTGTAGAAGTAGCTCATGATGGCAACCTGTTTGTTACGGCGCCGGGCATTCTCGGTGGCACGCCCACCTTTAAGAAGGTGGATACCCGTACAGACGTGGTTACCTCTTCCCAAAGACTCGAAACCACACTGTTTGCTATTGGAGAAAAAACAGGTTACGCAGCAATAGGGCCGTATGGATCAACCCAGGTTAAGGTATTCAACCTGAGCACCGGCGAACAGGGAAGTAATTTCATCACCGATAACACAAGCATAACAAATGCTAAAGGCATAACAGTCAATTCGCTTAATGGGGACGTTCTGATATCTGATTCGGGCTCCTATCTTGCTACTGAAGGCATGGCTTATTGCTTCAAGTCTGATGGCACGCTATCCTACAAGTTTAAGACCGGACAAGGCCCTCAGTATGCGGTATTTGTTTACAAATAGGCTTTTTAACTGAATCCCTTTAGATCTGCTTCTTTGCTTATCGGATATTCAGAAAGCCTGCTATCTGATGGAGCGACAGCCGGAAGGTAAGACTAAAACCGTAATAACACTCCCGGGACTTACTGAGCACCGGTCATAAAAAGAGTCGGCTGACGAAACTCGTCAGCCGACTCTTTTTATTTATAAATCACCAAAGTATCCAGGTCAATGCCCATTGCCGGGACACCGGTGCTTCTTAAAGCTGATACTTGAACTTACGTCCCTGCTTGGCGCCCTGGATCCTTCCTGCCTTATGTAAAGACGAGAGTTTAACCATAATAGCCTTCACCAGTTTTTCAGGATCTTTCTCTGGCTCCATCTCCTGAAGCTTAGCGATAATATCTGTATTGAACAGAGGTCCATTATTAGCCAGAATGTAGGCTATCTTGCCGTCGAGCTTCAAATTGGAAGAATACTCCTCTGGCGCCACTAGCGCCTTTGCAGAATTGCTCTTGCTCGCTTTGCTTGCGCGGCCCGCTTTAGCAGGGCGGACAAGTTCTTCAGTCATACGTTCTTCGGCCTCATCTATAGAGCTGCCGGTAAAGACATCTAATGCTGACTGAGCTTTCTTAAGTTCGTTCTGTAATTTAGTGATTCTTTCTTTCAGGAAGCTGATTACATCCTGTTCTGTCACATTTGCCATCGGTGTGTGCGATTTAGTTATATACGTTTCGTTTTAAACGGAACATAAACTAAATAGTTTCATTCATAATGCGGAATGTGAGCTATCAGGCACACTTACTCAATATATCTCACACATAATTCTGTTGACTAAACAGAATCTTCGCGTTGATTTCCAAGAGAGACTTAAATATCGCCAACGAAGGGTCCGGGCGTATTGAACTTTTTCTTAGTTAAAGGAAAAACGAGAATGACTAAAAATGATAGACCTGAAACTCTTCAGTAAAATTTAACTGATCTGGTAGTGACTCAAAAATTCCATATACAGCGGAGCCACTGCCACTCATGGCTGCATACAAGGCCCCGTTTTCGTAAAGACTTGCCTTTACTCCTCTGATTAAGGTATGCGTCTTGAAAATGGACTCTTCAAAATCATTTTTGATTGTTCCTTTCCATTGTGAAACCGGCTTTTGAATTAGCTCGATAAGCGGATGTTCCGGTGATTGCGGTTTCACTCCACGATATGCCTCTCCGGTTGACACGTGGACGGGAGGCATTACCAGCACAATTTTGTATGCCGAAAGATCCAGGTCGACAGACCGAAACTCATCACCCTTACCACTTGCAAATACGGGCTTGTTCTCAATAAAGAACGCACAGTCAGCACCAAGTCTGCGTGCATAGCCTTCCATTTCCTCCGTACTTAATCCAAGACTGAACTTTTCGTCAAGCAGCTTAATAAAAAAGGCAGCGTCCGAAGAGCCCCCTCCCAGCCCAGCTCCTATCGGAATCTGTTTATGTAAGTGGATACTTACAGGCGGCAGCTCAAAATCCCTGCACATCAGATCATAGGCTCTCAAACACAGGTTCTCATTCGCATGACCCGGAATAACAATCCCCGAAGAACTGAAACTTAAGCTTTCTGCTTCCACAACTTCTATCGAGTCATGGAGGGGTATGGGGTAGAAAACTGTTTCCAGGTTATGATAGCCGTCGGACCGCCGACCAAGAACATTCAGCCCAATATTGATTTTGGCATTAGGAAACAGTATCATAGTGGATATCTTTGCTGTTAGACTGGTAAAAATACATTTATTTCCTAAATTCGCATGGCTCAGTCCGGCCTCAATACAGTCAACAGCCGGACACAGATAGAGATTGAGAGATGAAGCAATATATTGAGTTGATGAAACATGTGCTTGAAAACGGCACACAAAAACATGATCGTACAGGAACAGGAACCATAAGTGTCTTTGGCCACCAAATGCGCTTTAATCTGCAGGAGGGATTTCCGTTGGTCAGCACAAAGAAGGTACACCTCCGGTCTATCATTCATGAACTCATCTGGTTCCTGAAGGGCGACACGAACATCAGCTACCTGAAAGAAAACAATGTAAGCATTTGGGATGAATGGGCCGACGCCCAAGGAGAACTGGGCCCTGTATACGGGCATCAATGGAGATCATGGCCTACACCTGATGGCGGACATATCGACCAGATCACCGAGGTCATCAATCAGATCAAGAACAATCCTGATTCCCGACGACTGATCGTTTCTGCCTGGAATGTCGCAGAAATTTCGAAGATGGCGCTTCCTCCCTGCCATTGCTTTTTCCAGTTTTATGTTGCCGATGGCAAGCTAAGTTGCCAGCTTTATCAAAGAAGCGCAGATATTTTTCTGGGAGTGCCTTTCAATATTGCTTCGTATGCCCTGCTCACGATGATGATCGCACAGGTATGCGGACTGGAAGCAGGAGATTTCATCCACACCCTGGGTGATGCACATCTATATAATAACCATCTTGAGCAAACCCGGCTTCAGATAAGCAGAGAACCAAAACCTTTGCCGAAAATGGTTCTTAATCCCGAAATAAAGGATATATTCGACTTCACATACGAAGATTTTAAACTGGAAAATTACGACCCACACCCGCATATCAAAGCACCGGTAGCCGTCTGATATACATTTCATCCGTAAACCTTATGAGCTTAAGCATTATCGTCGCAATTGACGAGAACTACAGCATTGGAAAGAACAATCAGCTTCCCTGGCATCTGCCTGCCGATCTGAAGTATTTCAAAACGGTTACTTCAGGCCACACCATTATCATGGGCAGAAAAACTTATGAGAGCATGGGGAAAGCGCTGCCTAACCGGCGCAATATCGTTGTGAGCAGACAAAAGGACCTGCATGTTGCCGATGCGGAGCTTGTTCACTCTTTAGAAGAAGCGACGAAACTTTGTGATTCCGGCGAAGAAGCTTTCATCATTGGCGGATCAGAGATCTTCAAACAAGCGCTTCCATTAATCTCATGCATGTATATTACCCGCATACAACATCAGTTTGATGCCGATACTTACCTGGAGGGAATCAACTGGGAAGAATGGGAAGAAGTGTCACGGGATGACAGGGAGCCTGACGAGAAAAACCCTTATACATATTCTTTTTTAAAATACCAAAAAGTCTCCTGAAAAACGCAGAGTTTTCTGAATTAAAGAATTTTATAAATTAAAAATTTATTTAGATTTGCCGTCTTATTCAGAATTGCTTACTATAAACCTTCTGAGTAGAAGATTACAACACAGTACAAAATTTACACTATATACAATTAACAGAAATGCAAGGTAAAGGTTTGATTAAGTTTGCCGCTATCGCATTGACGATTGGATGTTTATATTCCTTATCGTTTACGTGGGTGGCTAAAAAGGTGGAAAATGACGCTCGCGAATACGCGAAGGGAGATCCCGGAAGAGAAAGAGCGTATCTGGACTCAATGGCAACTGAACCGGTTTATAACCTGGGCTTCGCCAAGTTCAACTACCAGTACGTTAAAGAACGTGAAATTCCACTAGGTCTGGACCTTGCGGGCGGTATGAACGTCACTATGGAAATCTCCATGGTAGAGCTGATCAAGAACCTGGCTAACCACAATCCTGATGCGACATTCACAGCTGCGCTGAAGAATGCGGAAGGAAGACTGACTACAAGCCAGAAAGACATCGTAACGCTGTTTGGCGAAGAATACGAAAAGCTTAGCCCCAACGGAAAGCTGGCTCCTTTATTTGCAACCCGTGAGAACGCTGCATTGGTAAAGATCGACGCGAGCAACAATGACGTGTTAAACTTCCTGCGCAGCCAGGCAACCAGTGCGGTTGAAAGATCATTCAACATCCTGCGTACACGTATCGACAAGTTTGGTGTAACATCTCCAAACATTCAGATGCAACAAGGTACTAACCGAATCCTGATTGAACTTCCAGGTGTATCAGATGCTCAGCGTGTAAGAAAGCTCCTTCAGGGATCTGCACAGCTGGAGTTCTGGGAAACTTATGATAACCGCGAAATATTCGGCTTAATCGAGAGCATTAACAAAACGATAGCGGCAACGCAAAGCACTAAAGATACTGCACCTGCAAAAACTGCTACTACTGCAAAAGCAGATTCAGCAGCAGGTAAACTGGCACAACTTGGTGCAAGAAAAGACTCAGCAGGATCTGACACATCTGATCTTGCCGGCGCACAAGCAGCTCAAGCACGTCAGAACCCACTATTTGCTGTCCTTGCACCTGCAACTTACCAGGCTGAGAACGGGCAACCCGCTCTTCGTCCAGGACCGGTTGTTGGTTATGCAGCACAGAAAGACACTGCGAAAGTAAATGCTTACCTGAACTCTCCTGCAGCACAGGCACTGATGCCACGTAATCTGAAACTTCTTTGGGGAGTGAAACCGATCAGCGCTGAAAGCAAAGTTCTTGAACTATATGCACTGAGAACTTCCGGCTTCAATGGAGAAGCGGCTATGGCCGGAGACGTGATTACTGACGCCCGCTCTGATGTGGATCAGAATAACAATCCTGAAGTGGTCATGATCATGAACGCTGAAGGTTCACGTAAATGGAGACAGGTAACTGCAACCGCAGCAGCTGATCCTAACAACAAGAAGAGCATTGCTATCGTACTCGATAACTATGTTTACTCTGCCCCTACTGTGCAAAACGAAATCTCTGGTGGTATTTCATCCATCACCGGACAATTTACAGCTAACGATACAAAGGACCTTGCAAACGTACTTAAAGCCGGACGCTTACCTGCTCCAGCAAAGATTGTTAGTGAATATGTTGTAGGACCATCATTGGGACTTGAATCAATCAACAAAGGGCTTGTTTCCTCAATCGTTGGTGTGATCGTTATCCTGCTGTTCATGGGTCTGTATTACAGCAAAGGTGGATGGGTAGCTAACATAGCCCTCTTGGTTAACTTATTCTTCCTGATGGGCGTTATGGCCTCTATAGGAGCTGTGTTGACCTTACCTGGTATCGCTGGTATCGTGCTTTCTCTTGCTATGGCGATTGATGCAAACGTATTGATCTACGAGCGTGTGAGAGAAGAGATCTCCAACGGTAAATCCCTGAGGGTTGCTGTATCCGATGGTTTCAGCAAAGCGATGTCTTCCATCCTTGACTCTAACATCACCACTTTCTTAACTGGTGTAATCTTATACATCTTCGGTAGCGGTCCGATCCTGGGCTTTGCAACTACCTTAATGCTGGGTATTTTAACATCACTGTTCTCTGCAATCTTCATCACCCGTATTATCCTCGAGTGGATGCTCGACAGAAAGCAGAATATCAGCTTCTCCATCAAGGCAACTGAGAACCTATTCAAAGATTCCAAGTTCGACTTCATCGCTGGAAGAAAGAAATTCTACGCAATCTCCAGCATCATCATTATCGCAGGTCTGGTGTCCATGTTCACCAGAGGATTTAGCCTCGGTGTTGACTTCAAAGGAGGACGTTCTTACTTCGTAGAATTTGACAAACCGGTTAAGACTGACGACGTAAGAGAAGTTCTGTTAACTGAGTTTGGTTCAGCGCCTGAAGTGAAGACTTACGGCTCAAGCAACGAAGTGAAAATCACAACCTCTTTCATGATTGAAAAACAATCTGAAGAGACTGAAGCAATCGTTAGCAAGAAACTGCGCGACGGACTTTCTAAAATCAGTCCAAACTACGAAATCAAGGATGCGCAGACCGTAGGTCCAACTATCGCAAACGACATCAAGATATCGGCTGTATACTCCGTTATATTCTCCATCCTGGTGATTTTCATCTACATCTTCGTGCGATTCAGAAGATGGGAGTTTGGTGTATCTGCCATCGTTGCCCTGGCGCACGACGTGCTCGTTCTCCTCTCCATATTTACCCTATTCAACGGAATCTTACCATTCTCTCTGGATATCGACCAATCATTCATCGCGGCAATTCTAACCGTAATGGGATATTCCATCAATGATACGGTGGTAATCTTTGATAGAATCAGGGAGTACGTGAATGAAGGAAAAGGAAAAGGTCAGAGTGTACCAACAGTGATCAACAACGCGCTTAACAGCACACTTAGCCGTACTGTTGTAACGGGTATCTGCGTAATCGGTGTATTGATCATCATCTTCATCTTCGGTGGAGAGATCCTGAGAGGATTCTCTTTCGCGATGCTGATCGGTGTGATCTTCGGAACCTACTCTTCACTATTCGTAGCAACACCTTTTGTTGTTGAGCTTATCCGTGAAAAGGAGTTCAAAGACAAAAAAGAAACGAAGGTTGAAGTACATCATCCATAATCTATTCAGTCAACATTATATTAACGGCATCCACATCCAGTGGATGCCGTTTTTTTATGCCAACATTTTCAGCCAAATAGGGTTAATAATACCATATATCTACACATCATATGGATTCAAGTAATTCTACTACCAATTTTCCGCGTGTGGTTATCATAGGCGGAGGCTTTGGAGGCATTCAGCTCAGTAAGAAACTGAGAGACAAAGAGGTCCAGGTACTTATGCTCGACAGGCATAATTATCACACGTTCCAGCCTTTGCTCTATCAGGTAGCTACCGGAGGACTCGAAGCCGACTCGATTGCATTCCCGCTTCGTAAAATATTCAAAGGCCAGAAGAACTTCCTCTTCAGAAATGCCGAAGTGCGATCCATCATCCCGGAACGTAAAGTAGTCGACACATCAATAGGCGAATTCCCATACGATTACCTGGTTATTGCCACAGGATCTGATTCCAACTTTTTTGGTTCCAGAGAGCTGGAGCATTATACCATGCCCATGAAGACCATTCCGGAGTCTTTGAACCTCAGAAGCATGATCCTGCAGAATCTAGAGGAATCCCTCATCGAGAAAGACCCCGTGAAGAAATCAGCCCTTTTAAATTTCGTTATCACAGGGGGTGGTCCTACAGGGGTGGAGCTTGCAGGTTCTATCGCCGAATTAAAGCGCCACGTGCTTAAAAAAGATTATCCTGAGCTGAATATGGACGAGATGAATATCTACCTCGTAGAAGGCTCCCCTGTCCTTCTGGGGCCCATGTCCAAGCAATCTCAGGAACATGCCCGTCAATTCCTCGAAGAACTCGGAGTCGTTGTGTTAACAGATACCCGCGTGTCTTCCTATGACGGAGATAAAATCGTTCTTTCCAATAATCAGGAAATCGCAACCAAGAATGTACTATGGTCTGCAGGTGTGAGGGGAGAGTATCCTGATGGTATTCCAGCCGACCGTATCGTCAGAGGCGGGCGTATCAAAGTAGACCATTACAATCGTGTAATCGGCTACAACGACATATTCGCTATCGGTGATGTTGCTGCGATGTCTACTGACGACTATCCTAACGGGCATCCCGGAGTGGCTCCTGTAGCTATGCAGCAGGGTCAGTTGCTGGCTAAAAATCTGATCAAAATCGTCAACAACGAAGAGCCGGAACCTTTCGAATACAAAGACAAAGGATCTATGGCCACCGTAGGTAGAAACCGTGCAGTAGTAGATTTGGGTAAAATCCGCTTTCAGGGGGTATTCGCCTGGTTCGTCTGGATGTTTGTGCACCTGATGAGCTTAGTCGGCTTCAGAAACAAGCTGGTGGTGCTGGTAAACTGGGTCTGGAGCTATTTCAGTTACGACCGCGGAACCCGGTTAATTATCCGGCCATTCAACCGGGAATCAATGACTGAGGACACTGCCAACAAATAGAATAGCGCCCGGACAGTCATAAGGCTTCCACAAAGGCCTATAAACAAAAAAGAGGCTGATATCCTAAGGGATACAGCCTCTTCTTCATAAAAAAGAATATTATTATAATTTGCTGTTTACGTCTAAGCAGTTCAGATCTTCAAAAGCCTGAGAAAGACGTTTTACAAAAGTTTCCTCTCCTTTACGTAACCATACACGTGGATCGTAGTATTTTTTGTTCGGAGAATCCGGACCGTCAGGGCTACCAATCTGAGCCTGTAAGTAACCTTCTTTCGCCTGATAGTAATCCTTGATACCTTCCCAGAATGCCCACTGCATGTCTGTATCGATATTCATCTTTACGGCACCATAAGAGATTGCTTCTCTGATTTCCTCCTGAGAAGAACCTGAACCACCATGGAACACAAAGTTAATCGGCTTCTCAGCTTCCAGACCCAGTTCTTTTCTTAAATACTCCTGAGAGTTTCTAAGAATCTTCGGCTCCAGTTTCACGTTTCCTGGCTTATACACCCCGTGAACGTTACCAAACGCCGCAGCGATTGTGAATCTATGGCTGATGCTGCTAAGTTCTTTATAAGAATAAGCTACCTCTTCAGGCTGCGTATATAAACGTGAGCTATCCACATCTGTGTTATCCACACCGTCTTCTTCTCCACCGGTTACACCCAGCTCGATCTCTAAAGTCATACCTAAGGCTTTCATGCGCTCAAGGTACCTTTTGCTTATTTCGATGTTCTCTTCGATCGGCTCCTCAGAAAGGTCGATCATGTGAGAAGAGAATAATGGTTTACCTGTTTGCTTGTGGAATCTCTCACCATGAGACAACATACCGTCAATCCATGGAAGGAATTTCATCGCAGCATGATCTGTATGAAGAATCACGGCAACACCATAGTGCTCAGCAAGCAAATGTACGTGCTTTGCTGCCGATACTGCACCCAGGATGCATGCGTCAAGCTTGGAATTATCAAGCGATTTACCAGCGAAGAACTGTGCTCCACCATTAGACAGCTGAATGATTACGGGTGAATTGACAGCTTTTGCTGTTTCCATAACCGCGTTAATGGAGTTCGTACCGATCACATTTACAGCCGGTAAAGCAAACTGATGTTTCTTTGCCTGCTCGAATAGTTCCTGAACAGCGTCGCCATACAATACGCCCTTATAATTTTTCAGATTCATACTAAATTGTTTTATTTTGGATTTCCGAAATTAAGAATTATAAATAATTCCTAAATGATTTGGATCATAAAATTTAACGCTTTGGCGTCATTATCGAAGTTCTTTTCTTAAAATTTCGTTTCTTTGCAAGCTTATTCCATTAAGACATGGCTTGGTTCAAAAGAGATAAAAAAGGAATTATAACATCTACTGAAGATAAAAAGGAGGCACCTGATGGCATTTGGAATAAATGTCCCAAGTGTAAGAAACCCCTTCATTATGCTGACCAGGTAGAAAATAAGTACGTGTGTCACTACTGCAACTACCATCTGCGTATAGGCTCGGCCGAATACTTCTCCGTGCTGTTCGATAACAACGAATTCACTGAGCTTTCTCCTAACCTGATGTCGGGAGACCCCCTTAACTTCACCGATACAAAGAAATATACAGACCGCATCAAAGACAGCAACGCTAAAACAGGTCTTAAAGACGCTATCCGTGCCGCTCATGGCAAGGTAAACGGCCAGGACCTCGTCATCGCCTGTATGGACTTTAATTTCATCGGTGGTTCTATGGGTTCCGTAGTTGGTGAAAAGATCGGAAGATCGATCGACTATTGCATCGAACACCGCATCCCCTTCATGATGATTTCCAAATCAGGAGGTGCCCGGATGATGGAAGCGGCCTTTTCACTGATGCAAATGGCGAAGACGTCAGCCAAGCTGGCCCTGCTCAGCAAAGCGAAGATCCCGTACATTTCATTGCTTACCGACCCTACAACCGGTGGCGTTACCGCTTCATACGCTATGCTGGGTGATATCAACATCGCCGAGCCTGAAGCACTGATCGGATTTGCCGGACCCCGCGTCATCAAAGAAACCATCAAGAAAGACCTTCCAAAAGGATTCCAGACTTCAGAGTTTGTACTCGAACACGGATTCCTTGATTTCATCGTTGACCGCAGAGAAATGAAGGAGAGAATTTCCAGCTTCATCAGCCTGATGAACAACTAGAATACAGCAGCATCCGTAAGCCTGCAACAGCAATAAACCCCGACTGCAAAAGATGCAGTCGGGGTTTATTTTTTACACACGATTAAAGGTCTCCTCCTGGCCCGGTTCCGGGCTCGTGGCCAACTATTGGGGTCGACCGGCGGGGTTCCACACGAGATGAAAATCCCGTATCCGGCGAATTAAGATGCTGAGGCGCATTCGTCGCCGTAGTCGGCTCATCATCATCGTCCAGCAGAATATCCTCATCGTCGTCATCATCATCGAGGATGACATCATCGTCATCAGCAAAATCTTCATCGCCGTCCAGATCATCATCGGCGATCAGATCATCGTCGTCGTCATCATCAAGATCCGGATCACCGGCAATAATATCATCGTCGTCGTCTATCTCGTCAGCGTCCAGATCGAAATCGCTGTCTTCGTCGTCGTCAAGAGGCATTATATCGTCGTCGTCTTCAGGTCCCGAATAGGTCTCTGCTATTCGCTCTCTTTCCTGATACTTTTCTTCAAATAGTTCCATAGATAAATCAGTTTAAAGGTTTAACACTCTTACTAACAATCGCATACAGGTACATTGTTTGGAGAAAAAGGAAATATTACAAAAGCCTTGCGCCTTTATACCCCCAGCGCAGCCTTCAATTTCGAAACCGCAAAGTCGATTTCCTCGCGCGTCGTGAGCTTGCTGAAAGAAAAGCGGATGGCCGGTCTTTCCTGATTTGCACCGATGGCTTCGAGCACGTGCGAACCGATATTCGTTCCTGAACTGCAGGCACTTCCTCCCGACACCGAAATCCCGGCTATATCCAGATTAAACAACAACATATCAGCCATTTCCATCTCCGGAAAAGAAGCATTCAAAACGGTATAAAGACTCCGAGACGGATCTGTTTCACCGTTGAAGGTCACTCCCGGAATGGTCTCCAGCTGCTCCTTCATATACGATTTGATGCCCTGAATATGTGCATGGTGCGCATCCATGTCCCTATATGCAATTTCCAGTGCCTTAGCGAGTCCAGCGATACCGTAGATATTCTCCGTACCGCCCCGCATATTCCGCTCCTGTGAACCTCCGCTGATCATCGGTGCAACTTTTACCGCATGATTGATATAAAGGAAGCCCACTCCTTTTGGTCCGTGCAGCTTATGCGCCGCACATACCAGAAAATGAACCTTCAGCTTCTGCACGTCATGTGGGTAATGACCCATAGACTGAACCGTGTCGCAATGAAAAAGTGCGCCATGTCGCTCACATATCTCCCCTACAGCCTCAATATCCGTCAGCGTGCCCAGTTCATTGTTGGCGTGCATCAGCGAAACAAAGCTCTTCTCCTGCGAGATAAGCTCCTCCAGATGGTTCAGATCCACATTACCCTTGTCGTCGATATTCACATAGCTCAGCCTGATCTGTCCGCTTCGCTCCAGATCTTCCAGCGTATGCAGTACAGCATGATGCTCTGTCCTGGCAGTCACCGCATGCCTGATCCCGTAACTGGCGATACCCGACCGGATGGCCGTATTGTCCGCTTCCGTTCCTCCGGAAGTAAAAAAAATCTCGGAAGGCGCCGCATTCAGCAAGCCGGCCACAGTTTTCCTGGCCCGCTCCACCAGCGCCCTCGCCTCTCTGCCGTGACCGTGAATGGATGACGGGTTTCCGAAACAACTTTCCATTACCGATGTCATCTCCTTCAACACCTCCGCATCAAGCGGAGTAGTCGCAGCATTGTCTAAGTACACTCGCATTTTATCGTATTAGTTAAGACCCTAACAGGGCATTCATATCCGCAATCAACCTGCTCGCCAGGGCATTCGCACTTTCTTCTGATGAAGACTCTGAATAAATCCGGATGATCGGCTCTGTATTCGACCGTCTCAGATGTACCCACTCACTGCCAAATTCAATCTTCAATCCATCGATTGTTGAATGTGGCTGATCGATATACTTATCCTGCACCTTTTTCAGCAAACCGTCGATGTCCATTCCTGCCGTCAGCGTCATCTTGTTTTTCGAGATGAAATAGCTCGGATAGGACGCACGCAGTTCCGACACCTTCTGTCCGGATTCCGCCAGATGCGTCAGGAACAAAGCAATTCCAACCAGCGCATCCCGGCCGTAGTGCAGCTCAGGGAAGATCACCCCGCCATTGCCTTCACCACCGATAACCGCTCCGGTTTCCTTCATCTTTGTCACCACGTTCACCTCTCCTACTGCGGCTGCCTGGTAGGTATGTCCTGACCGCTCGGTCACGTCACGCAATGCCCTCGTTGATGAGAGATTCGACACGGTATTACCTCCCTGCTTCTTCAGCACAAAGTCGGCTACAGCTACGAGCGTATATTCCTCGCCAAAGGCGGCACCATCTTCACAGATGAAACACAAACGGTCCACATCCGGATCCACGGCAATACCCAGATCAGCACGCTTCGCCACTACCTCCTGCGACAGTGCCACCAGGTTCTCGGGCAGCGGCTCAGGGTTATGCGGAAAATGTCCGTCAGGTTTACAATACAGCTCATGGATCGTCTCAACACCCAGCGCCCTCAGCAGGACAGGCACAAAGATGCCACCTGTAGAGTTCACACAGTCAATCGCCACCTTAAACTGAGCCTTCCTGATCAGTTCCACATTCACCATTGGCAGAGCCAGGATCATGTCAATATGCTTTTGCAGGTAGGTATCGTTCATCGTGATGGTACCCAGCTCGTCCACACCGGCAAAGTCCAGGTCGTCCATGGTCTCAGCAAGCTCAAGAACTTCCTTGCCCTCCTGATCGTTGATAAACTCGCCCGAAGCATTCAGCAGCTTCAGCGCGTTCCATTGTTTCGGGTTGTGACTCGCCGTGATGATGATGCCACCTCCTGCTCCTTCTGCAGGCACAGCCACCTCCACCGTAGGCGTGGTGGAAAGACCGAGGTCTATCACATCCATCCCGATGCTCTGCAATGTACCGGCAATCAGATTGCGAACCATCTCACCCGAGATGCGGGCGTCCCGGCCGATCACGATTTTGTTCTTTCCTGTTTTCTCTGCTATCCACTTGCCGTAGGCCGCGGTAAACTTAAGTATATCTACAGGGGTAAGCGCATCGCCGGATTTGCCGCCGATCGTACCTCTGATTCCTGAAATTGATTTTATTAGCGTCACGATAAGTTTTTTTATGTGCGCCAAAAATAAGAATAAAACAGTTAATTCGACTTACATATCCCCCGCCCGGGAAGATGCTTAAGTCCGTTTAGCATCGGTAATTAGCGAGAGCTAAAAAATATGTAAGTTTGCAAATTGTAAATTCTACGATATGCCCGACAAATGGTATCAAAGCTGGTTTAATTCTCCTTATTATCACGTTCTTTATAGTCAGCACAACGATTCTGAAGCCGAGTTCTTTATCGACAACCTTTGCTCCCGATTCAGCCCCCGCCCTGATGCACGGATTCTCGACATCGCATGCGGCAGAGGCAGGCATTCCATTTACCTCAACAAAAAAGGTTACGATGTGACAGGTATTGACCTTTCGCATTCGAACGTGATTTACGCTAAGCGTTTCGAAAACGAAAAGCTGCACTTTTACGAGCACGACATGCGCCACCTCTTGTATATCAACTACTTTGATGTGGCACTTAACCTTTTTACAAGCTTTGGTTACTTCGAATCGGAGGCCGACCATATCAAAGCCCTCGAAGCTTTCCGTAAGTCTCTGCATCCTGATGGCTTGCTTGTTCTCGACTATTTCAACAGCAGCAAGATATTAAGCAACCTGACCTCCAAGGGAACGAAGAAAATTGATGGCATTACCTTCCATATCACCAAGCGTGTGGAGAACGGTAAGATCATCAAAACCATTAACTTTGAAGACAAAGGGCTCGCACACGAATACAAAGAAGAAGTTGTTGCTTTTTCGCTCGCCGACTTTCAAAGGCTTTTCAAACAAAGCGGCTTTGAGGTGGTGCATTACTACGGCGACTACTCCCTGTCAGAATACGAAGAAACTACATCAGACCGATTAATATTTATTTGCAAAAAAGCAGATGTTTGACCAGCTAATCCAACTTGATCACCAGGCATTTCTGGGCATCAACCAAGGGCTTGCCAATCCCTTCTTCGATTGGATCATGCCCCTGCTCCGGAACAGATTTTTCTGGATACCGCTATACTTCTTTCTAATCGTCTTCCTGGCGCGGCACTATAAGAAATTCGGGTGGATCTGCGTCCTCTTCCTGCTTATTACCTTCGCCATCAGCGATTTTGTAAGTGCATCCATGATCAAGCCGATCTTCGAAAGGCTCAGGCCCTGCAACGAAATAGGCTTCAGAGAAGATATCCGTTCGCTGGTACACTGCGGAGGCGGCTTTAGTTTTCCATCCTCCCATGCTACCAATCACTTCGCTATCGGCGTGTTCCTGATCGTTGTCTTTGCACACCGCTGGAAACCGATCATCCCGCTCGCTTTAGGATGGGCATTCAGCATTTCTTTCGCTCAAGTGTACGTAGGTGTCCACTTCCCGATAGATGTCACTGTAGGGGCTCTTTTAGGATCTCTGGTGGGCTATGTTGTCGGCTCTACCTTCCTCACTCTTTACATGAAACAAATATGGAATACTGGAAGCTGATAGTACTCTTCTCCAGCTGCTTCGTTGGCGGAATGAGTATCTTCTTTTTTCAAAAAGAAAATACTCAAAGAATAAAGCTGCTGTTATCCTTCAGTGGTGCCTATCTGTTTGCCATCACCGTTCTGCACCTGATTCCAGAGGTTTACGAGGCCCACGACCATAATATCGGGCTCTTCATTCTCGGAGGCTTCCTGTTTCAGATTATTCTGGAGCAATTCTCAGACGGTATCGAACACGGTCACGTGCATAGTGCCACGCATGGCCATCATCATTTCCCGTATGGCATTATGGTCAGCCTTTGCCTGCACGCGTTCCTGGAAGGAATGCCGCTTACGCAAGGCCATCAGAACGAATTGCTGTTTGGCATTGCCCTGCACCATATCCCTGCCGCTTTTGCCCTTGCCAGCGTACTTATGCAAAACAAGGTAAGCAAGAACATGATCGTCACGATGATCGTGCTGTTTTCACTCATGTCTCCTTTGGGATACCTGCTGAGCAACGGGATCAGTAATGGTTCGATTGGCGATATCAACGCCTATTTCGACAGGATCATGGCCGTCGTGATCGGAATCTTCCTCCACATCTCCACCACCATCCTCTTCGAATCAAGTGTCGACCATCATTTCAATAAGCGCAAACTCATCGCCGTACTGAGTGGTACGGCAATTGCCCTGGCAGGATTCTTCCTGCACTAGGGCTATGCAGAGCTTAGCCCCGCAGCTTATCCAGCAAGATATTCAGCTGCCTGCACTCTTCTTCCGAGAGATTGTTGCTCAGGATATCTACCGGCGTCACCACCGGATCGAGGTATGACAGCACATCCAGACCCTTCTGTGTGATCAGGATATCTACGGCCCGTCTGTCGTGTGAGTTGACTGTGCGCGTCACCAGCTTCTTCTGAACCAGTCGCTCAACAATCCGTGAGGCATCCGACATTTTATCGAGCATCCGCTCCTTGAGCAGGTTAATGGTCGAAGCCTTCGGGTACTGACCGCGCAGTATCCTCAAGAGATTATATTGTTGCAACGTAACCTGTTCAGTACTCAGGCGCTCCTTTACCAGCCCGGTAACCCAGCTGTAAGAATAGATCATATTAACAACCAACTTATGATAGTCGTTCTTAAATCTTACCTGATGGATTTCCTTCTCTAATTCCATTTTTCTTCAATTAACGGTTAATCTTCTTTTCGTTTTCTGATTGTCCGTAATTCCATGGGCAGTGTAAACACTTGTTTTTGCAGCAGTATCCTCTCTTCTGATGATATTCAGCCGTGAAAACCATGAACCCCTCTTCATTAAAATAATAGTCCTTTTGTTCTTCCAACATCAGGATAGTAGTTTAACCGGCATCACTCCCGAAAAATGCTTTCTCAGGTGCTCGCCGTCCCCATGAAGGGTCCATACTTCCGAAGGCTTTACAGCCTCTATATATTTCAGAATGTCGCTCCAGTCCGCATGATCCGATATATAAATCGAAAGATCATTCTGAGCCTGCAGTCGCTTCCAACCGGAAGCAAAAGCCCTCAATACGCCCTTTGCTCTGAAATAACAGTCAAATGTAAGAGGAGGAACAATATAAACAAACCCTTTGTCGGGGTATTTCATCAATTTCCGGTTATATGGGGCATAATTGCCCGGATTGAACCCGAAATCTTCATACAACTTGGTAATGCCGACCATGGAGTGGTGCAGCAATACGGAACGCTGCGGACAGTATCTTGTGATCAGATTTACCAGTCGCTGACTCTTCCCGAGAGAGTATGATCCCAACAGCACGTTGTGATTAGAGGCATTCAGTTTGCTGATCTCTTCTGCCGGATCGGGATGCACCACATCCGGATTAGCAAAAGTGGTTTCAGTAATGAGTACGTCTGCTTGTACCACATCAATGGGCTCGCAGGTCGGGTCCTCCTGCATCTTAATATCACCTGTATACAGGTATCGCGTGCCCTCATATTCCATCAGGATCTGCGCCGACCCGAGGATGTGCCCTGCAGCAATCATCGTGATCTTCACCCCGCCGATCGAGAAAGGCTGGTGGAAACCGAAGGTGCGGAACTGCTTCGCCGCATTCTTTCTGAGCCGGAGCTCCATAATGGCTGCTGTAGCAGGCGTACAGTAAACCAGCTCATTCCCCGGACAGGCATGATCGCCATGGGCATGTGTAATCACCGCCGTTTTTACGGGCAGCTTCGGGTCCAGGTAAAAATCGCCGGCCCGGCAATATAATCCCGACTCTTTGAAAGCCAGGAAATCAGGTAATATCATGAGTTGTTAATGCTAAATCAGTAAATCGGTCATGCAAGGCAAGAACCTGCGGGATGACCAGATGCATCTCATCATTCAGAATGACGAAGCTTGCCAGCTTTTCTTTCATTTCCTCGCTCATCTGCTTATCGATGCGCTTCATTACATCCTCTCTGCTGATGCCATCGCGCGACATGACGCGGGCAATTCGCAGCTCGGGAGGCGACTTCACCAGGATCGTATATGCACAGTCTTTTGCCGATCCGCTCTCAAACAAGATGGCAGCTTCCTTCAACACATAAGGCCCCTTCTGCTGAAGCGCCCACCTGTCGAAATCACGGAAGACCGCAGGATGAACCAGGCCGTTCAGAACATCCAGCAAGCCGGCATTATTGAAAACTATGGAGCCTAAAAGAGCCCTGTTGAGTGTTTGTCCCGCATATACCTCTTCACCAAAGGCTTCTTTGACACCGGCAATCAGCTCTTCGTCTGTCTGCATCAGCATCTTGGCACGCACATCGGCATAGTACACAGGCACGCCTAAAAGCTCAAATAAACGGCATACGGTTGTTTTCCCGCTGCCGATCCCTCCGGTAATACCAATTTTCAGCATTTGACTATTTAATAAAGAAATCGACGACCTGGGGGTCAACCTTCACCATCTTCGTAAACTGGGGGATACGCTTTACCCTAGCAGGCAGTTGCGAATAGCCCGCTTCTCTCCTGTCGGTCAAATCGATCGACACGGCAAATGAATCTGCCTTAATATCCGGATACCTGCTCAGAGGCGTCAGCACCGTCACCCGGATCCGTTCAGGTAAGACCTGCACCTCCCTGCCTTTTGCATTCAGCACTTTTACCGGGACCTCCACAATCTTCTCCGTAAACATCTCCACCGGGATCTCCACCTTGACTGACAAGGGAAAAACATCAATATTGTTCGCTTTCGAATCCATGAAGCCCACCTTTGCTGTTACCGGCGCACTTACGTCATTTCTGGTGAGCATATTTGTGGGCCAGGCACTAATGCCCTTCAGGTCTTCTGTAGCCCCGTTTACGATCACATGATTAGGCGTCATCCGGATAGGTCCCGAAATGCCATAATTCTTCTCAAACGTCAGATTATGCATCAGCCGGATGGGAATCTTCTTCACGGAGCGTTTCGAAAAGTCGAAGAATAAGGTGTCTGGAAGGATGGATATGACCCGCTGACTGGAATTGAACTGCTTGTTGATATCAGCCAGCTGACTGGAGCAAACAATAAAACTGCGCGTGCTGAGCGAACGCAAGCTCACATTGATTGCAGTGGGCTGCAAACGAAGTCTCGAAAACAGTAGTTGCCAGCCGGAGCCTTCAATGCGCAGAGATACGCTGTCGTCTTGTAGCGGATGGTATGCCCGGTTTTCGGGCGGATCGATATAGTTGATTTTGGAATCAACCGTGTACACATAATTACCCGATAACGCGATCATCATCCAGGTGGCAAACGCAACGATTAAACAGCTTATAAAAACAGTTAAACGGCGTCTTTCCGTGCGATTCAGTGTTATCAAGGGCATAATCGATAAAGATATAACAAACTTCCCTTAATAAGCAGAATGCCGTCTGAAAAGACGGCATTCCAAAATTTCTAAGCCTTAACTGCGTTGAGTGCTTTTGAAGCGTCAAGCGAGATGGCCGACTTGTCGAAGCGGATCTTCGCGCCGCTTTCTACCTCTATCAGGAAAGACGTTTCGTTCATGTCAATGATTCTGCCGTGGATACCTGCAGAAGTGATCACCTTATCCCCTTTTTTCAGCTCGTCGATAAACTTCTTCTGGTCTTTCGCTTTCTTCATCTGCGGACGGATCATGAAAAAGTAAAATACGATGATGATTAACACCATTGGCAGGAAGCTCATGAACTGAGACGCACCCGCAGCTTGCAATAAGATTGATACTGTCATTTTAAAATTTATTTAGTTAATGATTGAACTTCACCTTTCATGAAAAGTTCAGTGGACGGCGTTGCCGCGTTAGACGCGATAATAACCTGTTTATTTTGCAGACCGGTTTTACCAGAGCTATCAAAAACAACCTTGATCACAGCACTTGCGCCCGGAGCAATAGGTTCATGCGGATACTCAGGTACTGTACAGCCACAGCTTGCCGAAGCGTTAGAGATGATGAGCGGACTGGTACCGCTGTTAGTGAATTTAAAGTCGTGAGACACTTTATCCCCCTCGGTAATCTTTCCGAAATCGTATTCTGTTTCTTCAAAAACGATCGTGGCGTTGCCGGTAGAATCTGCAGCCACCGAATCCTGTGAGTTCACCTCAGATGTCTTGTTGCTATTGCATGCAGATAAACTGATTGCAAGTCCAGCAACGGCGATGATAAAAAGCTTTTTCATATAAATTATTCAATTAAACCCCGGCCTGTTTTACGGACTTTACCCGCAGCCTTGAGGTCAGCTAAAATTTTGTCTAAAATACCATTTATAAACAAATTACTTTTAGGCGTACTGAACTCTTTTGCAATTTCAATGTACTCATTCATTGTAACTTTTACCGGGATACCCTGGAAGTGGATCAGCTCGGCTATAGCCATCTTCATCAGCAGAATATCGATAATGGCGATACGGTCAGCCTCCCAGTTCTTTGTCTTATCAGAAATAAAGCGCTGAAATTCCTCGTCAAATGCGATCACTCTGGAGAACAGGTCGATAATAAAATCCCTGTCTTCAGACCATGAAGAGCTGATAAGTGCCAGTTTATTTTCCGTAGGAACCTCGCTCTGGAAATTGCTGAACGTTTTGGCCAGCATCGCTTCCAGTACTTCTTTATCCACAGGCCAGTTGATAAACTTTTCTTCAAAAGTCTGCTCAATTCCGGGGGTTACACGGATAATCTTTTTATAAATGAATTTGATGATATCTTTCTCAGCACGAAGTGAAGTGTCTTCACTCTCGAGATAGTTCTGGTAGGTCTCAGATTCTTTCAGGATGTTGAAAATCTGTTTAGTTACCTCCAGATCGAGGCTTGAGGCCAGCGAATATTTCTTGGCATTGGCCTGATATGCCGGGTTCTCCCGTAGCAACTGAATGAATTTGTTGGTATTCAGTCGGGTGTTGGCATTCAGATCGGCTTCCGACGGACGGTGCTTGTTAGCACGCTCATTGGCGTCGATCAGTACGTAGTCGGCAACATCAACGAGTAAACCAAGCAGGTAGATATACATTTCATACACCTCATCTACGCTTTCTAATAATTTTTTCTCGAAAACCTTTGCTACTTTGTCTTCTGAGGAGTGGTATGCATATAATACCTGTAATACTTTAACTCTAAGCTGCCTTCTGTTTAACATGTTATAAGAACGATTTGTAATAAAATATACCCGACTTGCCAGTTCACATCCGCCGAAGCGAAACGCACACTAGTAAGACCCTTTAATTCTTTTAATATCTGCAATACGCGTTTCGGCGATAATGTCTGCCGCGCGGTTTGCCGGAATATGATCCTGAACGGATTTCTGGAGCACACTTCTGGTTGCCGAATAAATATTCTCTGCCAGTTGCATGGTCCGCTTACGGCTGTAGCCGGATAGTTCAGAGTAGCAGTTGATCATTCCACCTGCGTTGATCAGATAATCAGGAGCGTAAAGAATCCCTTTCTCCAACAGCATTTTTCCGTGCAGATCCTCATCAGCCAGCTGGTTGTTTGCCGAACCGGCTACGATGGCGCACTTCATTTTCGGTATCGTCTCCGAGTTGATGGTTCCACCCATCGCACAAGGTGCATAAACGTCAAATTCCAGATCAAGCAGATTATTATTGGATACCGCCTGCGCACCGTATTTAGCGGCTACCCGCATAAGACGATCTTCGTTTATATCGCTCACATATACCTTTGCATTCTCTTCACGAAGCAAATGCACCAGGTTCTCGCCTACCTGCCCGATACCCTGAACAGCGATAGAACGTCCAACCAGGCTATCGTTTCCGAAATGTTCTTTGATACAGGCCTTGATGCCCATCAGCACTCCCTTAGCCGCAATTGGCGAAGGATCTCCGCTTCCACCCAGAGTTTCCGGCACGCCGGTCACATATTGGGTTTCCATACGGATATATTCCATATCCCGGGTATTGGTACCCAGATCTTCTGCGGTAATGAATGAGCCGTTCAGGTTTTTGATAAAACGACCGAAACGACGCATTAAAGCCTCTGTCTTATCTTTTGAACTGTCACCGATGATGACTGCATTTCCGCCGCCCAGATTCAGTCCGCTGATGGCCGCTTTGTAAGTCATCGTCCTGGATAACCTCAGCACATCGCTCAATGCGTCTGCCTCTGTGCTGTAAGTCCACATTCTGGTACCTCCCAATGCAGGGCCCAGTGTGGTATCATGGATAGCGATGATCGCCTTTAATCCCGTATCTTCATCACTACAGAACACGACGTTCTGATGCGAACATTTACTTAGTTGATTAAAAACAGAACCTTCTTCAAACGACTTTAAAGACATATTTTATGGACAGAATGAGAGCTCAAAAGTAGTAATTATTTCGCGATAATCGAGGCTCCGGATCGCTTCTTTGCATATTTTCTATGCTTGCGTTGCCTCATTGGTACCTGCATGTCAGCATTCAGCCGGCCGATCGTGCCGTTCTCACATCAAATCAGTTGTTGCATACAGGAGTTGAAAGCGAGCATTCGATGGGACGATTGTGCTGTTCTCGGCCCTGACCCCGACTGCTATCAGTCTCCTATCCTGACGTTGATCCCGGTATCGCTCAGGAGCGGCTGCACCAGGGCAAGCTGATGAAAAGATAGAAATGATCACTGTGCAAATATACCTTTTCTGAAGAAGGTGCGTAGCGGCATGAGAGGAACAGGTCTATAAATTCTTTCCAACTTCCGTAGTCCAGGCACGAATCACTGACCCACCAAATTCGGATCAGCTTCGGATCAGCTTCGGATCAGCTTCGGATCAGCTTCGGACCAGCTTCGGGAAAACGCGAAGAAGAAGCGAAGTCGATCTGATGTTGGGCAGACGTAAAACCCTAGCTGTATATGCCAAGTTAGCGAACAGAGCAGAACAAGAGGGCAACAGATCTCCGGTAATTATGTACTTTTGCTTTCAGGATATGAAACATCTGGCCTATCTAAACAAGTTCTTCTATAAATACCGCTGGAGATTACTTCCGGGGATCTTGTTCGTCATCATTTCGAACATTTTCGGTGTATTGCCTGCGAGGGTGATCCAAATCGCTTTTGACCTGGTGAGCGAGAACATCGGCGTGTACAGGCTGTTCTACGGATTTAACCGCCAGCAAATCATCTACGAAGTATTCAGCTCAAGCCTTCTGTTCTTCGGAGCCCTGGTGCTGGTGCTTGCCCTGCTCCGCGGCCTGTTCCTGTTCTTCATGAGGCAAACCATCATTCTGATGTCCCGCCATATCGAATACGATCTGAAGAACGAGATATACGCCCATTATCAGGAACTCTCCATGAGCTTCTACAGAAGAAACGATACCGGCGATTTGATGAACAGGGCGACGGAAGATGTCAGTCGCGTCCGTATGTATGTGGGACCGGCCATCATGTACAGTCTCAACACCATCGTCCTTTTTGCGCTGATCATCGGATTCATGGTGAACGTGAGTGTCAAGCTGGCCTTCTTTAGCCTGCTGCCGCTGCCGCTCATGGCGGTGATCATCTACTATGTACACTCCATGATCAATGACCGGAGCGAGCAGATTCAGAAACAGCTTTCGCGACTTTCGGGCTTTGCTCAGGAAAACTTCTCCGGGATACGGGTGATCAAATCATACGGACGGGAAGACGATATCCGCGAAAAATTTGCTCAAGAGAGCGAACACTACAAGAAGACCTCGCTTGATCTGGTGCAGGTACAAGCCATATTCTACCCCGTATTGTTGCTTCTGATTGGCATCAGCACCATCGTGACCGTATATATTGGTGGTCTGGAGGTGATGGACGGCAAAATCTCTGCGGGTAATATTGCCGAGTTCGTGGTGTATGTAAACCAACTGATGTTTCCGGTTATGTCGCTGGGCTGGGTAACTTCCCTCATTCAGCGTGCTGCCGCCTCTCAGAAACGAATCAACGAATTCCTGCAAACGCAGCCTGACATACAATCAAAGACCTCCTCCCCGATGGAAATCAGGGGCCGGATTGAATTCCGCAACGTGACGTTTGTGTACCCGGATACCGGTATCAAAGCGCTGGACAATGTTTCGTTCACGATTGAACCGGGGCAGTTTGTTGCCATTGCCGGCAGAACCGGTTCGGGGAAGTCGACCATTGCCAACCTCATCATGCGGATGTATGACCCTACAGAGGGCAGCATCCTGATTGACGGCGTGCCCCTGACTGAAATTGACCTGCGACAATACAGAAGCCAGACGGGTTTTGTACCGCAGGAAGTATTCCTGTTTTCAGATACGATAGCCAACAATATCGCCTTTGGCGAAGCATCAACCGAAATGCCAAAAGTGCATCAGGCAGCGAAAGACGCAGCGGTGTACTCCAACATCATGAAGTTTGAACATAACTTCGAAACGATGGTGGGCGAAAGAGGCGTGACACTGTCGGGCGGACAAAAGCAGCGGGTCTCGATCGCACGGGCGCTGATCAAATCGCCGCAGATTTTGGTGATGGACGACTGCCTTTCTGCTATTGACACCAAGACCGAAGAGGAAATTCTGAGAAATCTGGGAAGCAATTTACAGGGTAAGACAAGTATCTTAATTTCTCACCGCGTATCGACCATCAAGAATGCAGATAAGATCCTGGTATTTGACGCGGGACAGATCGTAGAACAGGGTAATCACACAGAGCTGCTGAAGAAGGGCGGACCGTACCAATATCTGTACGAAAAACAGCTTTTAGAGGACCAGGTACCCGAGGATAAGTGACTTTGTGTGAAATAAATTGTATTTTGATCTTTAAATATTTATCCGTTATATTTACCGCAACCAAACTTTAACTATAACATGGGAGATTTTGAAAACAAAGAGAGAGAAGAGGTTTTTTCGAAGAAAGTAAGAGCCGGGAAACGTACCTATTTTTTTGATGTAAAGTCAACACGTTCAAATGACTACTACATCACGGTTACGGAGAGCAAAAAACGTCTTGAGGACGGGGTTTTTGTTAAACACAAGATCTTTTTGTACAAAGAAGATTTTGAGAAGTTTGCTGAAGGTCTGAAAGACACGGTTGACTACATCAAAGCTCACCAGGATGTTATAGAAAAGAAATATGAGTTCAGCGAACAACCTGCTGAAGTCGTTAAGGCTGAAGATGATTTTACTTTCTAACGAACTCAAGAGTCGTTAAAATCATTTCATAAAAGATTTAAAAGAGAAACCATACCGCATGCGGTATGGTTTCTCTTTTTTACAGACCACCCTGATTGATATTTTATATCTTTGCCCTTATTTTTCAACAATGAAGGCTACACCCGGTAATCATTTCCTTGGACTTACTGATCCTGCTTTAACCGCTTACGATACCAGTAAGGTGGTGGTTCAACAATTGCCTTACGAATATACCTCATCTTACGTGGCCGGATCAGCCAAAGGTCCTGCTGCTATTGTTGCTGCGTCAGAGTTCGTAGAGTGCTATGATGAGGAAATCGACACGGAAATTGTTGAGAAGCTGGGAATCCATACGGAAGAGCCCCTGAACTTTGAAGGCGTTATCAACGAAGAGGCTGTAGGGCTGATCGAAGAGTCGACAAGCAGGCTTTTGAAAGATAACAAGTTTGTGGTTTCTCTCGGTGCCGAACATACGGTAACCTATGGAATCATAAAAGCTTTTGTTAAAAAGTACCGGAACTTAAGTATCCTGCAGATCGATGCGCACTCAGATCTGCGTCAGAGCTATCAGGATAACCCCCTATCGCATGCCTGCGTCATGGCGCGCATCCATGATATGGGTTTAACGATCTGCCAGGCGGGAATCCGCGCGCAGGCAAAGGAAGAAGCCGAGCTGATCAACTCGTCTGAAAACATCCACACCTTTTACGCGCATCAGATCAGAACCAATCCCCTGTGGATGGATGAGATTATCGGCCCGCTGAACAATGATGTGTATATCACCATCGATGCGGATGGCTTCGACCCATCTATTATGCCGGCTGTCGGCACTGCCGAGCCAAATGGTTTGTTCTGGACGGAAACCATGCAGCTGCTGCGTCAGGTTTGCCGGGAACGGAATGTAGTAGGCTTTGACATTGTAGAATGTGCGCCTATTGAAGGAAGTATCCTTTCAGAATATACGCTGGCCAAGCTGGCTTATAAGCTGCTGGGCTACCGCTTTCATACCCCTTAAAAATCAAGATTATAGTTTTAAAATTCAACTTACACATATAAATGGCTTTACAATGCGGAATCGTTGGTTTACCCAACGTTGGAAAATCAACCCTTTTTAATTGTTTATCGAATGCTAAAGCACAGGCAGCCAACTTCCCTTTCTGTACGATAGAACCTAACGTAGGTGTTATCACGGTTCCGGATGAGCGCCTGACGAAACTGGCCGAGCTGGTTAACCCTAACCGGGTAGTTCCGAATACGATCGAGATCGTGGATATTGCGGGACTGGTTAAGGGTGCAAGTAAGGGTGAAGGACTTGGGAATCAGTTCCTGGGAAATATTCGTGCAACCAATGCGATCATCCACGTACTTCGTTGTTTTGATGATGGGAATGTGATACACGTGGACGGCTCTGTTGACCCGATCCGTGACAAAGAGATTATCGATACCGAGCTTCAGCTGAAAGATCTTGATGCCGTGAGCAAAAAGATCCAGAAGGTGGAAAAGATGGCGAAGACCGGCGGTGATAAGGATGCCAAGAAGGCTTACGAGGTTTGCAATATCGTAAAAACTCACCTTGAATCAGGCAAGTCTGTGCGTACCGCACCGATTGCTGAAGAAGACAGGGTGTTTATTGAAGATCTGTTCCTGCTGACCGAAAAGCCTGTAGTGTACGTTTGTAATGTGGATGAGAACTCTGTTACAAACGGAAATGCGTATGTAGATCGCGTTAAGGAAGCAGTGAAGGAAGAGAATGCACAGGTGCTGATCATCTCTGCAAAGATCGAATCGGAAATTGCCGAGCTGGAAAGCTATGAAGAAAGACAGGAATTCCTGAATGACCTGGGCTTACAGGAATCGGGTGTGAGCCAGCTGATCCGTGCGGCTTACCGTCTGCTGAACCTGGGTACCTATTTTACAGCGGGTGTACAGGAAGTACGTGCATGGACTATTACACTGGGCTTTACAGCTCCTCAGGCTGCCGGAGTGATTCACAGTGACTTTGAAAAAGGCTTCATCCGTGCCGAAGTGATCAAGTACGAAGACTTTATCAAGTATGGTTCTGAAGCGGCTTGTAAAGAGGCTGGTAAACTGAGCGTAGAAGGAAAGACATATGTTGTTTCAGACGGCGACATCATGCACTTCCGTTTCAACGTGTAAGTTCCCGTTTCTCAGATATACAGAAAAGGCTTTAAGTTTCAGAAACTTAAAGCCTTTTCTTTTTTGTGCGATGCTGGAAGAATATCCTCGCTATTTCAACGGCGCACTGCTGTAAATATGATATTCACCTGGTTGCAGATCGAGCGTAAGCGAGCCTCCGGAGACTGTCGTCGTCGTTCCGCTGAAGTGATCATACCAGGTTCCGCCTTGTGGGAACGCCACACTGGCCTGTTTGGCTGTCACTTCGAAGTTACCCACTACAACCACGTTCATAGACGCGCTTTTCAAAGTGATCGTCTTGATGCCGCCTGTGAGGTTATACTGGAAGTCTGTAGACGCGAATACTGCATTGTTCTTCTTCAGGCTGATAAGACGTGCATATACGTTGTAGAGGGCTTTACGGCGTGAATCGCTGTTGTACTGCCATAGGATGGGCTTCTCCCCTGTCCGTCCGTTTTCCTCGATCGATTTATCGTAACCCAGCTCTCCGAACTGCCAGATCATCTTAGGGCCGGGGATGGTAAAGAAGAAGGCCGCAGCAAGCTCCTGTCTCTTCAGGGCTGTAGGGAGATCTTTTACACTATAATTTCCTGAAACGGCACCGTATTGCAGGTTCTTGAACATCAGGCGCTCCTCGTCATGGCTTTCCATGTACGTGATGAGGTTATAAGGCTTCGTAAAGCCGTGCTTATCGTAAAAAGCGCGCGACAGGTCAGAGTTGTTCACATAACCCATCGTTCCTTCATTATAGGAGTGGTTCAGGTTATTCCAGAACATCATGCCTTCCTCGCTGAGTTCCTTCTCCTCCTGGTCGGCTGCAAAGTGCTCCAGAATGACGTAGAATGCGGGATCAATGGATCTGATATAGGAGTTATAATCCTTCCAGATCTGCACGCGGCTCGCGTCATAGGCGCTCCAGGCGTTTACCGCCGCATCAGAGGTTCCGGAGCTCTTCTGGGTGAAGCCCTTCGACAGATCGAAGCGGAAGCCATCTACTTTATACTCCTCCATCCAGAACTTCAGGACGTTTTTAACAAAGCGTTTGGTATCGGGGCTCTCATGGTTGAAATCATATCCCACATTGTAGGGGTGAGTAGGATCAGCATTGAACCAGGGGCTGTTGCTGGCAGGCTTACCGGCACCCTGGTTGAAGTATAGCTGCACCATGGGCGACTGACCAAAAGCATGGTTGAGCACCATATCCAGGATCACGGCTATTCCGCGTGAATGACACTCATCAATAAGCTGCTGCAGGGCTGCCTTGGTTCCGTAATATTTATCTGCCGCAAAGAAGAAAGAGGGGTTATATCCCCAGCTGGAGTTGCCTTCGAATTCCTTCACCGGCATGAGTTCGATGGCATTCACGCCAAGCCTGCTGAGGTAATTCAGCGTATCTGTTAAGGTGCTGTAGTTATGGGTGCCCACAAAGTCACGCAGGTGCAATTCATAGATCACCAGATCTTTGGTGTCGGGCCGCCGGAAGGTATTGTTCTTCCAGCTGTATTTCGGGCTTTGCGCATGAATGACGCTGACGTTACCTGTGGTCTTTCCCTGGGGGTATGCTTTCAAATTGGGGTATACCGAGGAAGGTATGTAGGTATCATTTGAGGGATCGAGGATCTTCTCGCTATATGGATCGGCCACTTTGAGCGTTCCGTCTACCCAGTACTGGTAGGCATACTCCTTTGCCGGGTCGAGGTTATCAACCTGAACCCACCAGCTTTTCCCGTCGGGTGTCTTCTTCATATACTGCGCAGCCTCAGGCTTCCAGTCGTTAAAATCGCCTGCCACATAGGCAAACTGCTTACCAGGCGCATACAGGTGGAAAATGGCTGAACGTCCGTTGTTGATGAAGGTCACGCCTTCTTTGGCTCCTGAGGGTAATTCAGCAACTTCAACATTGCCGTTTACGGTGAAGCTGAAGGATGACTCGGCTGTAGCACCCGCACTCGTAGCCACCACTTTGACGATCTGCGTACCGGTGCCCTGCACCTTTGTACTGGCGCTGATAGCGCTGCTATTGGGGGCAGTGGCAATCTCTGTACCATTCAGATACAGGGTAAGGTTGGAGGCACGGGAGGCACGGGCAGAAATTTTCAACTCCTCTCCGCTGGTTTTCACCTGAACTGCTGCCGTAGGTACGTAGGTGGGCGAAAACTCGGGATTAACGAAGCGGACGTCGAGTGCTCCTGCCTGCGTGATGGGCAGGTAGATATCACTATTATCCGTGTTACGGGCTACTTTGCTGCCATCGGCATTTCTGAAGAGCAACGCAATTTTCAGGATCTTTTCTGCTGCGGGCACCTGGAAAAAGGATCGCGGACTGAGGCTGATCTTAAACAGGTTATTGCCCAGGGGAGTCATCACTACAGCCGGATCAGCTGTAGTGAAAGAGCTGCTTTTTACATACTTCCAGTCTGAGCTCCCGGTGCTTTTATCGGTGATAACACCGGCGTGCATATAGATATTGCCGGATACATCTTTCAGACCGCCATTCCCCTTGGTGGCATCGAAGGTGATGGTAAGCGCGTCTTCGCTGTTGGGAAAATCGGGGGACCAGGTAATGAGTCCCCCGGATGCTTCTATAACGGGTATTTCAGGATCGTCGATGTCCTTTTTCTTGCAGGCCGACAGAATAAACAGCGGCACCAGCATGTAAAGTATAAAATTTTTCATAGGTATGGTTAATTACGTATCGTTGAGGAATCAACTGCGGTTCTGCTCACCCTGGTCCTGCACATACAAGACAGAAAGAGCCGCAAGGAACATCAGCACGCCGGCCATAACCAGCGCATAAATGGCCTGACCACCGAAGAGTTGCTTTAAGATCATTCCTCCGAAGAATCCATTCACAATTTGTGGAAAAGTGATGAAGAAGTTGAAAATCCCCATGTACACACCCATCTTTCTGGCCGGTATAGAGCTAGACAGGATTGCGTACGGCATCGCCAGGATACTACCCCAGGCAAGACCGATACCGATCATGGAAAAGATAAGGAGCTGCGGATCTTCGATATAATAAATGGACAGCAGTCCCGCCCCTCCTGCACATAGGGAGAAAGCGTGTGCGATCTTCCGACTGGTCATCCGTGCTATAGCAGGAAGACACAGCGCGTAAATAGCCGACACGCCATTATAGATCCCGAAGAGGATACCTACCCAGTTGGCCGCGTCTGCATACTGCGTAGAAGACGTGTCGCCGGGCAATACCTTGTAAACATGCTGTGCAATGGCAGGCGTGGAAAACACCCACATAGAGAAAAGGGCGAACCAGGAGAAGAACTGCACGAGTCCCAGCTGCTTCATGGTTTTAGGCATGTTAGAGAAATCTGTGAAGATGCTCAGAATGCCCTTCTGCTCCTCCGCTGCTGGTTCCTGTGACTGGAACCGGGCATGCTCCTCCGGAGAGTACTCCTTTGTGGTGAAAACGGTCCACAGCAACGTTGCGAGCAAGGTGGTTGCACCGACATAGAAAGAATAGATCACATTGTCGGGTACATGACCCTCGCTGGCAACCTTAGATACGCCCAGATATTCTGAAAATATATAGGGGAGCCAGGAGCCGATAACGGCACCTGCACCGATAAGAAAAGTCTGGACAGAGAAGCCAACGCTATGCTGACTGCTGGGAAGATTATCAGCTACGAGGGCTCTGAAAGGCTCCATAGCCACGTTAAAAGACGCATCCATGATCATCAGAATTCCCGCGCCAACCATGATCGGAGGAAGCAGATAGGCCAGCATTGCCGCATTAGGCATAAAGATCAATGCAAGCGCAGCCAGGACCGCCCCCGTAAGAAAGTAGGGACGCCTTCTGCCCAATCGGGTCCAGGTACGGTCACTGTAATGCCCGATAATGGGCTGTATGATCATCCCGGTGATAGGTGCTGCCAGCCAGAAGAGTGACAGATGTTCAACATCTGCACCAAAAGTCTGCAGGATACGCGAGGCGTTTCCATTCTGAAGAGCAAATCCGAACTGGATTCCGAAGAAGCCAAAGCTCATGTTCCAAATTTGCCAGAAAGACAGCTTTGGCTTTTCAATAACAGTACTCATAATTTGGTTTTGGTTGTTTAAAACTTGTATACAAGGGCATCTGACGGTCCCAGATTTACGGGAATTCCGCCGGATACCGCATCTGCGCTAAAGCTCTCCCCCTTCAGGAGATCCTGTATGTTAATCTGTCCTTTCTTCACTCCCGCAAGAAGATCCTTTGGAAGCTTGATGGTCGCTTTCAACGTTTTTGACCGGTCAAAGTTCGCCACTACGAGTACGCGCTCCTTGTTGGTATAGCGCACAAAGGCATACATGCGATTGTTAAATCCCGGTTGATCGTTCAGCTCTTTGAAAGCTCCGCTGGCAATGGATTCTGTGTCTTTTGATATACGCAGCAGATCCGCATAGAACTTACGCAGCTGGCGTTGCTCTGTGCTGAGCTGAGCACCGTCAAACGCGCCGTTGTTCATCCATTTCTGATGCTCAGGTACTCCCCAATAGTCGAAGATCGTGGTGCGGTTGTCGTCTCCCCCGAAGCCTTCTACTCCTTTTCCCGGTTCAGCTACTTCCTGACCGAAGTAGACCATGACAGGCCCACCAGACAGCGTTGCTGACACCACCATACCAGGTTTTGCATAAGCCGGGTTTCCGGCGAAGCCTTTAGAGGCTATGCGCTCTTCGTCATGGTTCTCCAGGAAGCGCAGCATATTGCCGGAGAAGTCTTTGCTTTCCACCTGGACCACATGGCTGATGTCTTTCACATCTGCTGTGGGCTCATTCCTGATCAGGCGCTTAATACCGTCGTACAGACCCACTTTATCATACAGGTAATCGAACTTGCCTTCGCGGATATATTTCTCATATTGCTTAGGATTGTAGATCTCGGCGATAAAGCGGATCTCGGGATTGATCGCTTTGATCTGCGGGATGACCCAGGCCCAGAACTCAACGGGAACCATTTCCGCCATATCACAACGGAAGCCGTCGACGTTCTTCTTTGCCCAGAAGCTCAGGATGTCTTTCATTTTATTCCAAACGGGTGGAATGGGATCAAAATGTGTTTTTTCCTTATTCTGGTAGTCGACACCATAGTTCAGCTTGATCGTTTCAGACCAGTCATTCAGACTGGGACTTGCAGAAAACACATTGTTTCCGGTAGCCTTGGCAGGGTTCTCATCAAACTTCATGTCTTTAAGCGGACTTTTGAAGTCTTTCCCTCCGGCGTCTGTGCCTGCAGGCACAACGAAGGGCTTTCCGGGTATGTAGTAGAAATCGTTCATGGGAGAAAATGCCTTTGTCACATCATCTTTCTCTCCGAAGTCTTCTACTCCTGCTGGTTTGGCATCTGAAGCATAAGTACGAGCCACATGGTTAGGAACAAAATCGATAATGACCTTGAGGCCGTGCCGGTGTGTTCTTTCAACGAGTGATTCAAATTCGCTCATCCGCTTTTTGACGTCTACGGCCAGATCAGGGTTTACATCATAATAGTCCTTGATCGCATAGGGGGAACCTGCCCGTCCTTTTACGATATCCGGATCGTCTATTTTAATACCCTCGGCCGAGTAGTCGGTCATCGTAGCATGCTCAATCACTCCAGTGTACCACACGTGTGTGATACTCATCTTCTTGAGCTCTTCTAAAGCCCTGTCGTTGATGTCGCTGAACTTCCCAACACCATTCTCATCTCTGGAACCATAGAACTTGTTGGTCGTGTTCTTGTTTCCAAACAGGCGCACCATGATCTGATAAATATTGATCTTGTTGGATGAGCTGTCGGTCGAGTTCAGCGAGTCAGTTGTGGTTTGTGCGGACTTCTTGCTGCGGTTTCCGCAAGATATCCAGGCAACGGCGGCGATCAGGGCAATTAAAAAGCGAATTTTCATCTATACGTTGATTGAGTGCTGCTATAAATTTACTGGTATTCAGCGCAATGATTGCTAACTTTCACATTACTTTGTCTCTCGAGAACAACAGGTTTTCCAAAGAGGTAAACAGTGATGTCTTTTTCAGACCGGTTGTTCAGACAAGCGCCTTCCTTATCCACACTGATGTTGATAACAGATTCCCTGAAGAATATATTGAAGGAGAATGACTCCCATTTCTCAGGAAGGAATGGATTGAAATGCAACTGATCATCGCGGACGCGCATTCCTGCGAATCCTTCCACAACGCTCATCCATGTACCTGCCATAGATGTAATGTGAAGTCCATCTTCAGTATCGTTATTGTAGTCGTCAAGATCCAGTCGTGATGTACGGAGGTAAAACTCGTACGCACGTTTCTGATCGCCTAGCTTAGCTGCCAGGATAGCGTGAACGCATGGTGAAAGTGAACTTTCATGCACGGTAAAGGGCTCGTAGAAATCGAAGTTCCGGCGAATGGTCTCTTCATCAAACTGATCTTCAAGCAGGTATAGGCCCTGAAGCACGTCTGCCTGTTTGATGTAGACAGAACGCAGGATGCGATCCCAGCTCCACTTCTGATTCAAAGGCCTGTCTGCAGGGTCAAGCTGACTTACCGGTTTTAGCTCCTTGTCGAGGAAGCCGTCCTGTTGCAGGAACACACCGAGCTTCTCGTCCTGAGGGTAATACATATTGTCGACGATATGCTGCCATGCCTGCACCTCTTTGTGTGCATCAAACGACATGGCTGCTGTCAGTTCCGCGTAACGCTCAGGGTGGTTTCCCCTAACATATTCCAGGGCCTCAATGGCGTACTTCATACACCAGCAAGCCATGGTACTGGTGTACCAGTTATTGTTGACGTTGTTCTCGTATTCGTTTGGACCGGTTACGCCCAGCATGACGTACTGCTTCTTGTCCTCACTCCAGTTCACACGCTGGCTCCAGAAGCGGGCAATGCCTACCAATACCTCGAGACCGTATTCACTCAGGTATTTCTTGTCGCCGGTATAGCGGATATAGTTATAAATAGCGAATGCGATAGCGCCGTTACGGTGGATCTCTTCAAACGTGATCTCCCACTCGTTGTGGCATTCTTCCCCGTTGATGGTTACCATCGGATATAGCGCGGCACCGTCTTTGAAACCGAGTTTCTGAGCATTCTCAATCGCTTTCTGCAGATGCTTATGGCGATAGATCAGAAGTTTGCGAGTCACCTCAGGCGAAGCGGTTGCCAGGTAAAACGGCACGCAGTACGCTTCTGTATCCCAGTAGGTGGAACCTCCGTACTTCTCACCGGTAAAGCCTTTCGGACCGATGTTCAGACGTTCGTCTTCACCTGTATAGGTCTGGTTCAGCTGGAAGATATTGAAGCGGATGCCCTGCTGTGCTTCTACATCACCTTCGATGATGATATCGCTTTCTTTCCACTTCTCTGCCCATGCAGCAGCCTGCTCATTGAGCATGGTATCGAAACCCTTTTCAGCCACCCGGCTCAAGAGGTTCTTACTGGCCTGCAGCAAATCTTCTTTGGCATAGTTCTCTGAAGAGAGGTTTACTGCATATTTATACAGGTTGATTTGCTGTCCTGCGAGAATCCGGATCCGGAAACGCGCGCCCACATATTTCTCCCTGCTCAACTCTTCGATGCCGAAGCTTTGATCGGTATCGACGGTAAAGCGGCTGGCGGTGCATACGTCAAAAGCCGTCTTCTTGGTACGAAGCGTCAGATAAGCATCCTGCCCCTTAACTTCCTTGTACACTTCATCCCAGAATTTCTCCTCATAGTTGGAATCCTGATTAAGCACGTCGCCATCAATGTATGGAGTAATGGTCAGTACATCATCAAAGTTTAGGGCAGTAACCGAGTACTGAATAGCAGCAGCCTCATCGTCTACAATGCTGCAGAAGCGCTTTGCATAGACGCTGAGCGTTTTGCCGCTCTGAAGCTTAGCAGTAAAGCTGCGCTCCAGATACCCTTCCTTCATATTCAATACCCGCCTGAAATCGGAGACTTCGCAGGTATAAAGATCGAGTGTTTCTTCTCCGACCTTAATATCAATACCTATCCAGTTGGCGGCGTTCAAGACCTTGGCGAAATACTCCGGATAGCCGTTCTTCCACCATCCTACGCGGGTCTTGTCGGGATAATAGATCCCGGCAACATAGTTACCCTGCAGGGTTTCACCGGAGTAGTGTTCTTCAAAATTTGCTCTCTGGCCCATGCGCCCGTTACCCAGGCTGAAGATACTCTCTGATATTTTGTTGAGATGAGGATCAAAACCTTCCTCTATGATATTCCACTCGTCAGCAACGATATACTTTTTCATTTTATACAGTAAAAATTGTTCAGCTAAAACAGACTACAAAGCGTCTAACATATCTACTCGAAAGGCCGCAAGTCCGCTTACAACCACATCAGCATCACTTAATATTTCGGGGGTTCCGATACCCACCACTTTCATTCCACCGGCACGGGCTGCTTCTACTCCGGCAACTGCATCTTCAAACACGACACACTGGCTGGGGGGTATTTGCAGCGCCTCGGCACCCTTCAGGAACACCTCCGGATCAGGCTTCGACGCAGAGACAACATTACCGTCGACGATAACATCGAACAGCTGCAGCAAGCCTGTACGTTCAAGTATCAGTCCCGAGTTCTTACTGGCGGAGCCAAGTGCAGACTTCAGTCCGGCTGCTCTTACTGCCTCCAGGAATTCCTTCGCACCGGGTAAGATCTCTTCAGGTGTCATCTCCTGAATCATCTCCACGTACCATGTATTTTTACGGGTGGCCAGCTCAAGTTTCTCAGCGGGTGTCTTCTCCACGCCACCCCAACCCAGAATAAGCTCCAGCGATTGTACGCGGCTTATCCCCTTCAATTTTTCATTATCTTCTTCAGTAAAGTCGAAGCCGAGTTCATTAGCCAGGCGCTTCCAGGCGCGGTAATGGTATACGGCGGTATCAACAATTACACCATCCAGGTCGAATATACAAGCTCTTATCTGTGACATTTTATTTCTGTAACTCCAGCACCCAAGTGGTCTTTGCCGGAATGTTTATTGTTTGCAATGAATTTATTTTCTCTTGAGAGACCACGTTAACAGCTTTCGAAAAGCCGTTGGTCCGCTCATGAAAGCGCTTCAACGGAAGCTCTGAAGCAGTTTCATTGGTGTTCATAATGACCATTACGGTCTTATCTGCATTGTACCGGAAATACACATAGATGCCGTTTTCAGGCACATACTGCATCATTTTACCGGTTTGCAACACCTCGTTGCTCTTGCGGTAACGGGCAAGTGTACGGACAAAGTTGAAGGCTTCATTCTCTTTTGCCGTGCGACCCTGCGCCTTAAACTTGTTCTCTTTATCTCCAGTCCAGCCCCCTTTGAAGTCCTCACGAACCAGACCGTCGGGGTTAGAAAAATTCTTCATGAGAATCTCCGTTCCGTAGTACAACTGCGGGATCCCTCGGGTGGTCAGCAACCAGGCGATACCTGATTTATAGTCATCGAAGTCTTCGCCGATGACGGAGTAGAATCTGCTCAGATCGTGATTATCCAGGAACACAACATTCCGGGTGGCATCCTGATACATAAAGTCGCTCGCCAGCGTGGTGTACAACTTATTTACACCATCGTTCCATCCAAACTTTCCGTTGAGCGTCTCGTTGATGCCCCACAGGGTTTGGAAGTCAGTCACGCCGGGAAGTTCAGTATCAAAGCCTCTGTTGACGGTGTTTCCTTGTGTAAAAAATGCCTGGTTAGGGATACCATGCACCCATGTTTCGGCGAAAAAGGTGAACCGCGGGTACTCTGCCTTGATCTGCTTGCCCCATTCTGCCATAAACTCGGGATCGTTGTAGGCGTATGTATCCAGACGGAAGCCATCGAGACCAGCATATTCTATCCACCAGATATGACTCTGGGTCAGGTAATTCTTAACGAAGGGGTTCTTTTGATTCAGGTCAGGCATATGACCGTCGAACCATCCATCGGTCATGATCTTACGATCTTCTTCTGATGCATAAGGATCAAACAGCACCTGATCTTTGAAAGAAGATTTGGTGAATTCAGGCCAGTTATGTACCCAGTCCTTCGATGGCATATCTTTTAAGATCCAGTGCTGACTACCAAAGTGGTTGTGTACCAAATCTTTGATCACCTTCATGCCACGTGCATGAGATTCGTCCACCAGTTTCTTGTAAAGCGCGTTATCACCAAAGCGAGGATCTATTTTATAGTTCTCGGTATTGGCATATCCGTGATAAGATGTTTTGGGCTGATCGTTTTCCAGAACAGGATTCAGCCACAAGGCTGTAACGCCCAGATCTTCCAGATAGTCAAGGTGATTGATGATCCCCTGTATATCTCCCCCATGTCTGTAATACATGGAATCACGGTTTAAAGCAGTTTCCTGCATACCCTTGATCACGTCGTTACGCTTATCGCCATTGGCGAAGCGGTCGGGCATGATGAGGTATATAAAGTCTTTGTTCGTCACCCCCATAATCCGGTTAGGCGACTTATCACGAGCTTTCAGCTCATAGGCGTAGCTCAGTTTCTTCTGGTTCTTCGCAAGGAATTCAATGTTGAATTTACCGGGTCTGGCATCTGCTGAAACCATCAGGTCGATAAACAGGTAGTTAGGGTTCTCCACCTTGTGAACCTCTGCGAGCGATACGCCGGCATAGTTCAGCTTCACTTCGCGGGAAGCAATGTTGTTTCCATGAACGACTAACTGCAGTTTCGGGTTGTTCATTCCCACCCACCAGAAGGCAGGTTCGACTCTTTCGAGTGCTGGCACCTGAGCAATTGCCGTAATATGCAAGAACAGACAAACGAGGCCTAGAGTAAAATTCAATTTCATTCCTTAAGTGTTTATTGGTATCACAATGGCAGACTCAGCCCACATGGCCGGGAAAGCCTGCGTAAATCATACTGTCCGGATGCTATGAGAGCACCCGGACGATATGTATCTATATTTTACTTCTTTGTCAGCTTATACATGTAGTAAGCTCCATTAGAAAGATCGAGTGTCACTTCGTAAGTTCCCGCCTCGGTCAACTCAATATCGCCACCGCCGTAGCTCAATACGCCAGTATTGCTTCCTGCACCCAGGTTCATATCCCAGTTGCCATTAGCCCTGAACTTGTACTTTCCGGCTTTGAAGGTATATGTAGCTTTCCACACATTTGCTTCTTTATCGAATGTCATCGGACTATCGGCATCCCAGCCGCCTGGTGTTGCATCACCAATCAGGCCCCAGGTAGTCTTCGCTGCAGACCATTTCAGGGTCTTCTCGTTGAACTTAATCAGGTAGTAACCTGCACCTTCCTGCTTGATATTTCCTCCGGATGTACTCAATGCACCAGCACCAGCATCTCCGTAGGCCGGATGATCCCAGTCTCTTGCTGTAGTGATCTTGAATTCTGTGCTGGCATCAGGGAAGTTCACGTAACCTTCGTAACTACCATCGTTCTTCGCAGAACGGATAGCAGGTGCTGTAGCCGGACTCCAACCCTGGTGACTGCCTACAATAAACAGCGAAGGATAATCAGGAATGCTGGAAACCATGTAAGGGGTTACCTTCATAGCCACCACGTTTGAATATACAGGAGAAGAGTTGGGAGAAACAGACGCCTTCAAACGAACTTCAAGAGCCGACTCTTTGCCTGCAGGCAACAGAAGACGGTTTAGCAGCAGAGCATTGAAATCCCCTCCGCTGTACTTTCCAGAAGTCCTTCCGGTCATGTCAATCTGATACGGAGAAGCGAAATTCTGCCCTGCAGAATCGATCTCAATCGTATAGTCTGTTATGTTGGTAGCGTAGTCAGGCTGTGACCATTTTACGTCATAGTTATTCCAGGAGAAGGTAATTACCGTGTCGGCTGCCTTATCCTTACTCAGGTTTAGCGTTGTTGACGAAAGCGCCAGTACCGGAGCATCTCCACCGCTTACGGTCAAGCGCTCCTCGTCCTTTTTGCAGGATGCAAGCACAAACATGGTAAGTGCAAGTACGCCTATATGCTTAAATATCTTTTTCATCAGAATATTATTTCTATTTAGGTGATGATTCATCATGAACCCGGTGGTCTTGACCGCGGCAGCTCATGATGAATCACTTAATCGAATTAGTAACCAGGGTTCTGTGTCAAGTTCGTGTTCGAAATCACATCAGTTGCAGGTAGCGGATAAATCGTACGGTATGCTTCAACAGCCTTACCATTGATCACCCCACCTTTGTAAGGCCACAGGTAAGTGCCCTCTACAAATCTTCCGTAACGGATCAGGTCAGTACGTCTGAAGCCTTCCCAATACAGCTCTCTTGTGCGTTCGTTGAATACGTCTTCCAGCGTAATGGCAGTTACATTTCCTGAAGCATCACCGAATGCACGCTGACGAAGGAGGTTGATGTAATTTACTGCAGTAGCTGCATTTCCTGAACCTCCGCGAAGCACCGCTTCTGCATAGATCAAATGCATTTCCGCCAGGCGGAACAAAGGGAAGTCAGTTGAGCAGTACGTTCCGCCGACAGATTCGGCAGTTGCGCCTGTAGAAGTCAGGTTAGTGAACTTTGTAACGGCCAAACCTTCTTTGAAAACAGACATATCGGTAATTACCGGATTACTGCCAAAGAACATCGCCCTCTTGTCGCGGGTAGTCTTATATTCCCCGAAAGCTGCAGGAAGGTTGGACCGGCTACGGTTACCACCCCATCCGCCTCTCGGAATACCGAAAGTTTCAGGTTTCATATCACCGTTGACTGCGGCATTGATCAGGTAAGTTGTACCACCATAATTCTGTGTCTTTACTCCATCATAGTTGATAGAGAAGATCACTTCCGGGTTGTTCAGGTTGTTATCTGCTTTAAACAGATTTGCATAAACCGGATGCAAAGAGTATTTACCAGAGTTAATCACCTTTTGAGCATAGGCAGCAGCCTCAGTGAATTTAGGTGTGCCGGTGTAAACCTGCGCATTCAGATACAGACGGGCAAGTAAAGCCCAGGCTGCTCCTTTGGTCGCACGGCCATACTCGTTTGTTTCTTTCAGGTTGCCTTCAATAGCAAGCAATTCAGACTCTACATATTTGAACAGCTCCGCACGGGTAATCTGTTTTGGAGACTCCTTGCCTACTGAGCTTGTTTCGGTTACAAAAGGAGGATTTCCGAACAGGTCCATTAACACCCAGTACTGAAATGCTCTCAGGAAACGTGCCTCGTTAGCATAATCTTTGATGTTGGCTGCCTCCGCACCGGAGATACCGCGCGAAGATAATTTCGCATCTGTACTCTCGCGCAGGAATTCATTAACAAGCGTTACCTGGTAAATGCTGCGGGCATATACCCCAAGCAACATGATATTAGAAGAGGACCAGTTCATGTAATCCAGTCCCGGAATACCATCATCACCTACCCATGCACATGCAGCCTCGTCGGTCGGCAATTGCTGAGCCATCCAATAAAGACGCAAGAAGTCGGACGTTCCTGCATCAATTCCACCCAGGTCACCCGAACCTGCTCCCTGGTTTCCGGTAGTTGCCATACTGCCGTACACCTTAGCGATACCGCTTCTGTACCCTTCAGGTGTTGCATAAGCAACATCTGCCGTAATATCGTTTGTAGGTGCCAGATCAAGGTCCTTCTTACACGAAGAAGCCAGGATCAGCAATCCCAATAGTGCTGTGAATAATCTATTATGTTTTTTCATCGCGATTCCTTTATATAATTAAAACCCAAGGTTTAGACCTAATACAAAAGTTCTTGGTCTTGGATACAACTGGTAGTCGATACCATTCTGAACTTCCGGATCAATACCTTTATAATTCGTAACCGTAAACACGTTCTGAACGTTGGTTGAGATGGTTAGGTTACCTGTCTTGCGGTTGTTCAGAACATTTCCAACATTATAGCTCAGGCCAACATTGTCCATCTTCAGGAACGACGCATTCTTCACGAAGTAGTCGCTCTGATACTGAGCTGTTGAAAAGCCTGCATTCATGAAGTCTCTGGTCACATTGTTCAAGATGCCTGCACCTGAATTAAGCAAGGCAGAGCTGCTGGAGAAGTTAGACGAAACGTTGTCGTACAGGTAATTACCCAAGCTCGCTCTCAGAACAGTGTTCAGGGTCCACTTCTTGTAGTTCACCCCGGTAGAGAAACCAAGAAGTACCTTCGGAGCAGGAGATTTATAGAAATAACGGTCTGCTTCTGTAATCGCTCCATCCCCGTTTAGATCAGCGTATACACCCTGAAGCGGTTTTCCATTCTCATCGTAAACCTGCTTGTACACATTAAATGAATAAGGTGTGCGGTTCAATGTATGTGCCTGGATAAAGTTTCCGGTAGATCCCTTGATACCACCTGTAAGCAAACGATAATTAGGATCGTATGATGCAGTCAGGTTCGTTACCTTAACCTTGTTATAAGTCAGGTTGAATCCCAGATCCCATGAGAAATCTTCTTTCAATACAGGCTTACCGTTTAGCGCAAACTCAAAACCTGTTGCTTCCATATTACCGATATTGGTCAACAGCTGGTTGCTGAAGTTTGATCCTACCGGAATGTTAATAATGCTCAGCAGATCTTTGGTCTTTTTCTTATAGACATCAATGCTACCATTGATACGTCCGTTCAGGAATCCATAATCCAAGCCTGCGTTATAAGTTGCGGTTGTTTCCCATTTCACGTTCGAATCATACGCTACCGGTGCGTTCATGTAATAGAACTGGCCACCAAGCTGGTACATTGACTCGTTGCTGCTGGTTGCATAGTTAGGCAGATACGAATAGTTGGCGATACCTTCCTGCTGACCGGTTACACCGTAGCTCAATCTCAGCTTCAGATCAGACAGCACACGTGCTGATTCAAGGAAGTTCTCCTCGTTGATTCTCCAGGTGAAGGCTGCTGAAGGAAACACCCCCCAGCGGTTGTCTTCGCTGAAACGGGAAGATCCGTCTGTACGAACCGTACCCGCAAGAATATACTTGCTATTGAAGGTATAGATCACACGACCGTAATAAGACAGCAATCTGTTCTCTGGTTGATCGAACGGATAAACAGGTACCGATGATGGCGTGGTACGATCGCCTTCAAATGCAGTGTAATTGTAGATTTTAGTGCGGTTAGCATAAAATCCGTAACCTGCTGTCGCATTGATATTACTCTTCAATGAAGGGATATCTTTCGCATAATTCAGGTAGAATTCCACTACTTTGTTGGAGATATCTGACTTATAATCTTTGAAGTATCCGTTTGTTGCGGCGCTCTGCGCAGCAAAAGCAGGAATATAGGTTGAGCCCTTTCCGGTAGATATGTCATAACCCAGGTTCAGATTAGCGTGTAATTCCGGAAGGAAGTGGAACGAATAATCAAGCTGCAGGTTACCAAAGCTGCGTGCAGTCTCTCCGCGGTCATCCTTCAATTCAATCAGCCCTACAGGGTTTCTTGGTGCATTCGGATTAGGCACTCCAGATTTCTGTAGCCACTCAAAATAGTTACCATATTGATTCTCTGTAAGCACTGGCTGAGTAGGATCAAACTGAACAGCGTTAGCGATAGCATCCTGAAAAGCAAAGCGTGATTTAGTCATCGAGCCCTTCAGATTCAGGTCTACTTTCAAATGATCATCAAATAGCTTAGGCGTTATGCTTAAGGCACCTGATGTACGTTTCAGATTATCAGTAATGACCGTTCCGTCCTGATTCAGGTATCCAAGGGAAAACCGGTATGGAGTTTTTTTATATGCACCCGCAATGCTCAGGTTGTTATCAGTAGTAAATGCTTGCTGATAGACCTCATCCTGCCAGTTTGTGTTGGCTGTTCCGAGCAAAGCAATCTGATCTGCAGAGCCGTTAGCGTTAACAAAGTCGCGAATCTCGTCAGCCGACAATACATCCACTGTCCTTGCTACCTTTGCTATAGAGTTTTGTGTGCTCACGCTCACCGATGGCTTGCCGCTTTTTCCTTTTTTGGTGGTAATCAATACAACCCCGTTGGATGCTCTTGAACCGTAAATAGCGGTCGCATTCGCATCTTTTAAGACTGTAAAGGTCTCTATATCATTTGGGTTGATCAAAGAAAGTGGATTTCCTACACCCGGAAGCGTATTCTTTCCGTCTTTGTCCTTGAAGCTCGACAAAGGCACACCATCCACAACGATCAGTGGATCGTTACTCGCGTTAAGTGATGCACCACCGCGGATACGGATGGTACTACCACCGCCTGGCTGACCACCGTTTGTAGTAACCTGCACACCTGCAATCTTACCTACAATCAGCTGATCAGGAGATGTGATTGTACCTTTCTGAAAATCTTTAGAACTTACTGTTGAAATAGAACCTGTAACGTCCTTCTTCTCCTGTGTACCGTAACCGATTACAACTACCTCGTTCAGGTTTTGTGCAGAAGGAATCAGTTTTAACGAAACCTGCACGGCTCCGTTTACATTTACCTGTCTGGTCAGTACTTCGTAACCTACGAAGGTAACCGAAAGGGAGTGCGATCCCATCGGAACAGAAGCCAGCTTAAACTGACCATTTCCATCCGTAGAGGTACCCCTGTTCAGGCTCTTAATGTTGACCGACGCCCCTGGTAAGGGCAAATTTGCTTCATCGAGCACCACTCCGCTGATACTACCTGTTTGGGCATAGCTCCATCCGGATAGCGCAACAAAGAACAGCAACAGAAGCATTCTCTCCATGTAACGTTTTTTCATTTGAGGGTTATTTAAGTTTTCAATTTTGTGGTTAGCAAAACCATTGTTTGTAATGGGATAAAGGTAGTCGGGAACGTTCCCGAACAAAAGATTTCCAGAGGAAAGTTATCCACATTTTAGCTGCGATAAATTGATTTAATACAGAAGCGATAAGATGTCGGAACTACACTTTTCAAGATCTTGTAAATCAATTAATTAAAATTGACAGGATAAGAAAGAAAATAAAAAGGTGAGGAATACAAGCCCTTCCAATTTCTGGGAACGTTCCCGAATGTGGAAAACTTTCAGGCGTATATGTTCCCGGAACTTCAGGTTTGGAACGCGAAAAAGATGGTTAAACTTATAACATGGGGGCAGCCCCGCTCGAATTGCGGATAATGAGCTCTGATCCCAGCACTACATTCTCATGACAATTCGGATCTGAGTCTTCCAGGCGCCGGAACAAAATGCTTGCAGCTTCTTTTCCCATATCGAAAGCCGGCTGCGTAATCGTTGACAAAGATGGATTAAGAAGAGGAGCGATCTCGAGACTGGAAAAGCACACAATTTTCAGCTCCTCCCCGATCCGGATGTTCAGATCGTGGCATACGTAATAACTCGCCAGAGCAAGGCGCTCTACCGAAGCGAACACGCCATCGGGCTTCAGCGACTGGAACATATTGCCGAGCAGCTGCATATTGCTCGACATCTCGTTGCTGCAATCAATCACCAGGTCTTCTGAAAATGGAATTCCTGATGATTCCAGCGCGTCACAATAGCCCTGCATACGCATCTTACCAATAGAAAGGTTCTTATTTACCACCAGGTAGACAATCTTGCGGCAACCTTGTTCCAGCAGGTGCTTAGTGGCCGTGAAACTACTCTCGTAGTCATTGGTGAGTACTTTAGAAGCCAGCACGTCATCATAAACCCGGTCGAAGAAAACCAGGGGTATACTCTTCTTCCTGATTTTATGCATATAGCTGTGATCTTTGGCCTCTCCGGTGACGGACATGATGATGCCGTCTACACGTCCATTATGCAATTCAGATAGAAAGGCAACTTCCTTGTCGAAATCATCATTGGTCAGATAGATCAACACATGATAACCTCTATCTCTGGCAATCCGCTCGATCCCATTGATAGCCCTGGAAAAGAAATTATTCGCAATTTCGGGAACAACAACTGCAATCGTCTTACTCTTATTCTCCCTCAGGTTGCTGGCCAGATGGTTGGGCTGATAGTTCAGCTCTCTGGCCATAGCAAGGATCTTCTCCTTCGTTTCCTTATTGATATCACTGTGGCCACGAAAGGCCCGGGATACGGTAGAGGTAGACAGGTTTAGCTTCTTCGCAAGTTGTTTAATATTGATCGAATCCATTAACAGCACAAGTTGAATTTAATTGCCGCTAAGACAAGGCAACCAAATATACAGGCTTTTCAGTGTAACTTTTACACTAATTTAAATAAGAAGATGATCATTTTTCGTATACCTCATCTGCTCAAAGCCCCTTGATCTTATCGAAGATCTGCACCACCTTGCGTTCATCCTTCTCATACAGTTCCAGTCTACGGTATTTATTGTACACATAAACAGATGGATATTGCTGAGGCTGAAACTTAGGAAGAAACTCCTTGTTGAGATCGATCAAGATTGTCACGTTCTTTTTGTTTAGAAGCTGTGGCGCGTACTTCTTCACAAAGTCCTGCGCCTCTTTTCTTCCGTCGAGGGTTACGAGATAAAGCGACACACGCTGCAGGTCGGCATATCTGCTTCCGATAGTCTTCATAGTTGACTGGCAGTGCGTACAGGTCACATCGAAAAAGCTGAATACCGACCCACGGTCTTTCGGTATCTGTTTCGAGAAATACGGATTCCCGTCCACAGTGAAGAAGGTGAAGTCTGGAATCTCCCGGGCAGGGGTTTGAGCGAATACAAGTGATGGAAGTGAAATGATAATCAGAGTGAGTTGTAATAAATAGCGTGTCATTGTGTAGGTGTAAAGAATGCAAGTTTTCTCCCGATGCAAAAATATATAATCTAAGTTTTTAATAAGCCTTTAATATTCTATATTTGCCCACTCTGTTCCCGTAGTTCAATGGATAGAATTTTAGATTCCGGTTCTAAAGATATGAGTTCGAATCTCGTCGGGAACACTTGGTAAACAATAAAAAAGCCGCTTTAACACATGTTAAAGCGGCTTTTTTTATATCATTCCCTCTACTTAAAGGCGATCTGTCCCTTCACAGCTCCACCACTCAACTCAAGAGTCTGCTTTACCTTGCGGGTGTCTGTATTCTTAAAACTAATCTTCTGATTATCCTTACCGTCCAGCTTCACCAGCACATCTACCTCCGGGCCATATTTTAGTCCGTCGATCGCAATGTTCTTTGCCGTATTCATAAACACTAGTGGCTTACCCGCTTTGGTCTCCAATTGTACATTCTCCACCCGTATGTTGCTGCTCTCTATCAGCTCAATACCCGTGTTTGCTTTGAATACAGAATTTTTCAGGGTGATGTTCTGAATAGGCATCTCCGACAAGCCCCTGATGAATAAGGCATGACTCGCTCCACTGCAGGCAATATTTTCGAAAACCATATTCCTGAACACCGGAGTTCCCTCATTTACAACCGGGCGCGTATCACGTTCGCTGTCGGTGATAAATTTGACGAAATAGTGCATATCAAAGAACACAGCTTCCTGTACAATATCCTTCATAAACAGGTTCCTTGCGTAAATATTCTCCACTACTCCCCCTCTTCCGCGCGTCGATTTAAACCTCAGTCCCTTATCTGTTCCCAGGAAGCTGCAGTTTTCGATGAAGAGATTGCGTGCACCACCGCTCATTTCACTTCCTACAACCACACCACCGTGTCCCTTGTATACCGTATTGCCACGGATGATTCCATTCTCAGATGGCCGGCCGCGTTTCCTGCCCTCTTCATCTTTGCCGGATTTGATACAGATCGCATCATCTCCCACATCCAGGATACTGTTCTCAATGATAAAATTCTTGCACGACTCGATATCCATACCATCGCCATTATGTGCGTAATCGGGGTTCTTCACCATCACGTCGCTGATCGTCAGATCCTCACATAAGATCGGATGCAGGCACCAGGCAGCTGAATTCTGCAGGATCACTCCTTCTATCAGCACCTTCTTACAGTTGTTTAACACCAGCAAATTCGGTCTCAGCACATCCTTCATATCTTCAAATGCCGACAGTGGTTTACCAGGCATCAGCAACATGCTTTTCTTCTGAGCAGAAGCTTCTTTAAACTGTTGACTCGGATACCAGGTCTTTCCGTCATCACTCACCACGCCTCCTGAGGCTACTTTCTTCTTCCAGTCAGGCGGAGGCAGCTGCGTCTGGTGCACCGCCCTCCACACATCTCCGTTCCCATCAATGATCCCCTTACCGGTGATCGCGATATTTTCAAGATCCTTGCCATTGATCGGCGATTCGTTTCGCGCTACTTTCCTGCCCTCATACTCCCCTTCAACAATCTTATACTGTGACTTGTCTGCCGTAAAAAAGAGCGTCGCGCTTTTTGCCAGATGCAAGTTCACGTTGTTCTTCATATAAACCGGTCCGCTCAGCCATAAACCAGCAGGAATCAGGACCACCCCTCCTCCCTTGTTGCTGCAATCCTCAATCGCCTGGTTGATAGCCCGCGTGTTCAGGAACTGCCCGTCGGCAACTGCTCCATATTTGAGGATATTGATTGTGTCTGCTTTAAATACCGGCCTTGCTACTTGTGGAAGATTATCCCAGGAGTAAGATGCTGTGGTTTGTGCTTGAGTTCCAAGGCCAAAGGCCAGGGAGAATAGGAAAAATAAATGGCTCTTCATGTCATTCAAATATGTAAACAAAACGGCCACCATAACAGGAATATCGGTAAATAAACTGTTACGGAAGCCGTCTCGTATCTAATAAGGTCGGTTTATCTCGCGCCGTAAGCGGGGTCAAACCAGCTGTCGGTGCGGAATGGCGATGCAGGTAATCCTGCCCCGTTTACCAGATTACACTCTGGATTGTTAGCCCAGGCATATCTCACCGCGACAGGTTTAGTCACAGCCGCACTGCTTACCACAATCTGGTCTCCCTGAACCTTTGCATCTGCCCAATGGAACTTCTGGTCCTCGCCTGCTACGGCAAAACCTTTCAGAGCTCCGCCGTCACTGGCGCGCAGACCACCCTCCGCATGCGTAAAGCTCAGCACCATTTGATTTCCTTTTGCTACCCCCGACTTCAACACAGGTCCTGAGTACGCCAATTTCTGACCGTAAGTTTGCGCCAGGGCAATCTTTGCCAGTCGGCCGCCAACATCCTGCTTATTCTTGGGGTGAATATCCTTTGCCTCGCCAATATCAATTGTAACCGCCATTCCCGTGTTCGGCAATGATAGCGTCTGCAGCTGCGCTTCCCTCAAAGCAGCCCAGCCAGTGGCTTCCGGCTGCTCATTGCGGTTCATGTAATTGGCCAATTGCACGAAGTAGAACGGAAAGTTGCCCCTGCCCCATTTCTCCCTCCAGTCGCTGATCATCAGCGGGAACAGCTCCCGGTATTGATACGCGCGGCCAGCATTACTTTCTCCCTGATACCAGATGGCGCCGCGGATGGCGAACTGAATAAAAGGATGAATCATGGCATTGTATAACACCATCGGGCGATTCGGGCCTTCGTTAGAGACCGGCATTGCTGGCACATCCTTCAGATTAAACCCCTCCCTGTATTGCCAGGAGCCGTCCAGCGACAAGCGCTGACCATCCACCGACAGCAGTGCGAGAGTATTCTTGTCGTCTGAAAATCCGCCGTTGCCCGTTGAATCAAACACCCTCACCGTAATCACCGCTTCCCCGGCCTTCACTTCATCAGCAGGAATCGTGTATGTCCGTGGCTTATTATACCCCTGAGTCGCCCCGATCTTCTTACCATTGAAATAGGTAATATCATCGTCATCAATCATCCCCAGGTTCACTTTCAGCTCCTTGCCTGCCCAGGATGTGGGTATTGTAATCTTTTTGCGAAACCATACCACCCCGTCAAAGTTCGGCAGTACACCCGCCTCCCAATATGCAGGCAATTCCATTTTCTTCCATCCGGCATCATCAAACGAAGTAGCAGCCCAGGAAGCGAGGCTTCCCTGATAACCAGGATCCTTCGCCAGCACGGCTGACTGCCACTCCTCCATCTGCTGTTGGTACGACTTCCCACTTTGATTTTGCTGCGAGGCTTCCATCTGAGTCACCATTCCTGCAAAGTCGGGCATCTTCTTGAGAGCGCCCCCACTGGTCCATGCTTCGGCGATGGTGCCTCCCCATGATGTGTGGATCAGGCCGATGGGCACACCCATTTTCTTATAGATCTCCCTGGCGAAGAAATAGGCCGTGGACGAAAAGTTAGGAATACTGGCGGGGCTGCACGCCTGCCAGCCGCCCACCCAAACCTTTGCATCTTCACGGGGCGTTAAGCTCGTCTGCTGTTCTACCTGCAGCAAGCGGATGTTTGGATACTTTGCCGCTTCAATCTCCTGCTGGTAGTTATTCACTTTTCCCCAGCCTGCAAGCGGCATTTCCATGTTCGATTGTCCGGAACATACCCAAACCTCACCCACCAGCACATTATTCAGCGTTAATGGTTCACCATCAGAAATCGTAATTGCATAAGGGCCGCCGTAGCCAGGCGTGGGCATCGTGACCTTCCAGTTTCCCTTCTCATCCGCCTTTGCGGTATATGTCTTCTTGTCCCAGCCGGGCACCAGTTTCACTGTTTTGCCAGGATCGGCTTTCCCCCATACAGCCGCATTGGTTTTCTGCTGAAACACCATATTGTCGCCAAATACGGCGGGCAGGGTAACTTTAGCCTCGAGGCTTCCGCTGAGCAGCAGAGGCCAGATCAAAAGAGCGTGTCTAAGAGAAAGTTGAGTTCTTTCTTTCATAAAATATCAGGTTTATTTTGGAGAGCTAAACATACTAAAAAAGCCCTTTCGATCCGTAGACCAAAAGGGCTTTTTTTTATCAACCAGGTTGAATGTCAGCCTATCCGCACTTGGATGAACCGCAGTCTTTACAGGTTAAGCAACCTTCCTGATAAAGCAGGTTGGTCGAATTACAGTTCTGGCATTTTTGCTTCTTTGCTTCTGTTCCATCAGGGATGTAACGCTTCAAGGCACGTGCAACCCCGTTCTTCCAGGTGTTGATCGACTCATCCAACTGAAGACTGTTGATCAGGTCAACCACTTTCTCAATCGGCATACCGTGTCTCAGCGTGCTTGAAATCAGTTTCGCGTAGTTCCAGTACTCTGGATTGAACTTATAAGAAAGACCTTCGATAGTCGTCTTATGTCCGCGTTTGTTCTGGTACTGGAAGTCATAACGTGAACTTCCATCAGCTTCCCTGTTCTTGATGATAAGACCTTCATTTACCCATCTCGGGATCAGGATCCCGTCTTCGTCGTCCAGGAACCCGGTGAAGATCTCATAAGGTCTTCCGTCGATCAGACCGATGAAGGCGATCCATTTGTCGCGGTTGTTCTGGAAACGAACTACGTCAGCTTCCAGGACGATCGGGCGGATGACAGGGAAGCTCGCGTGGTTCACTTCATCTTCCTCCTTCTTGGCTTCCTTCTCCGTATTCGAGATCAGTACACCTGAACGAGACCCGTCTCTGTAAACCGTAACGCCTTTACATCCTGCTTTCCAGGCTTCCATATATAGCTGACCTACCAACTCCTCGGTTACATCCTCTGGCATGTTGATGGTTACGCTAATTGAGTGGTCAACCCATTTCTGGATCTCACCCTGCATTTTAACTTTTTTATGGTAGTCTACGTCGTTTGAAGTCGCTTTGAAGTAAGGTGATTGTTTAACCAGATCATCCAGCTCTTTCTGCGTGTAGTTCTTGTTCAGGTCATGGCCGTTCACTTCCATCCACTGCTTGAAACGGTGATGGAACACCACATATTCTTCCCATGAGTCGCCTACCTCGTCGATAAAATCAACGCGCACGTCTTTATCATTAGGATTTACTTTTCTTCTTCTTTTGTAGACAGGCATGAACACCGGCTCAATTCCGGAGCTGGTCTGAGACATCAGACTGGTTGTACCAGTTGGCGCGATAGTCAGCAAAGCGATGTTACGGCGACCGTGTTCCAGCATCTGGAAGTACAATTCCGGATCAGCTTCTTTCAAACGCATGATGAACGGGTTGTTCTTTTCCCTTTCAGCGTCAAAAATACTGAATGCACCTCTTTCTTTCGCCGTCATCACTGAAGCGCGGTACGCCTCAAGCGCGATGTTCTTGTGAACCTCAACAGAGAAGGCTGTACCCTCGTCGCTGCCATAGCGCAGACCCAAAGCCGCCAGCATGTCGCCTTCAGCCGTGATGCCGATACCGGTACGACGTCCTTCATTTGCCTTGGTCTGGATGTTCAGCCACAGGTTTCTTTCTGTACGTTTCACCTCATCTTCTTCCGGATCCTCAGCGATCTTCAGCAGAATAGCGTCGATCTTCTCCAGTTCCAGGTCGATGATATCATCCATCATGCGTTGTGCAGCATGGATATGTTTCTTAAACAGCTCCCAGTTGAAATAAGCCTCTTTTGTGAACGGCTTTTCAACGTAAGAGAACAGGTTGATCGCCAACAGGCGGCAAGAATCATACGGGCATAGTGGTATCTCCCCACAAGGGTTGGTAGATACGGTACGATAACCCAGGTCTGCATAGCAGTCAGGCACCGACTCGCGGATTATGGTATCCCAGAACAGAATTCCAGGCTCAGCCGAACGCCATGCATTGTGAACAATCTTTTTCCACAGCAGTGTCGGGTCAATTTCTTTTTTATATAGCGGAGAGTCTCCGAAAATAGGATATTGCTGAACGTAGGTACGCTGCTCTTCTACAGCACGCATAAACTCGTCGTCGATACGTACAGAAACATTGGCTCCTGTTACCTTACCCTGCTCCATCTTGGCATCAATGAAGCCTTCAGAATCCGGGTGTTTGATGGCTACTGACAGCATCAATGCACCTCTTCTTCCATCTTGAGCCACCTCACGGGTCGAATTGGAAAAACGCTCCATGAAAGGAACGATTCCGGTTGAAGTAAGAGCCGAGTTTTTAACAGGAGAACCTTTTGGGCGGATGTGCGACAGGTCATGACCTACACCTCCGCGGCGCTTCATCAGCTGAACCTGCTCCTGGTCAATCTTCATGATACCACCGTAGGAGTCAGACTCACCATTATTACCGATAACAAAACAGTTTGATAAAGAAGCAATCTGGTAAGGATTTCCGATACCGGTCATCGGGCTTCCCTGTGGAATGATATATTTGAAATCCCGTATAAGTTCAAAGATTTCGTCCTCGCTTAGCGGATTTGAATACCGCTGTTCGATACGGGCAATTTCAGAAGCAATACGACGATGCATATCATCTGGGGTTGCTTCGTATATAGCACCGTATGAATCTTTCAACGCATATTTATTCACCCAAACCCGTGCAGCCAGGTCATCGCCCTTGAAGTATAAAAGGGACTTTTGATAGGCTTCATCTGCAGCATAAGTGGTCTTGACTTCAGCTAGATTCTCAATTTCCATGATCAGATTTTTATGGTTGCAAAGTTAGTATTAGTATTGTGTTTGATGTGGGATGTTTGTAAGTTTTTCTCAAATCAAATGTTGAAAAAAAATAAAAAGTTTACAAAAACATCTTACAACTGCCTTATAATGAAATATATAAAAACTTAAACATGTTGAAAAGTTACCAAATTTTCACAACAGTAGTGAGGAATTTTTACTAACACAGTGTTAACATCTTTACTAACCTCCTCATCTACTGCCTCTTAATCGAATCTCCACTTAACGTCTCCAACCTGAAATCAACAACTGACCAATTTGTGAACAAGCAGGGACTGCAAGCACGGTGATCGCGCGGTGCAGCCACGGTGAAGCCACCTTTTGGGTCGAAAACGTGGCTTCACCGTGGCTGCACCGTAGCTGCAATATGGCTACACGCCCTTCATGGTCTTAAGTTAAGGCCAAAATAATGACAGTCTGCTTACCGGAATTTGAAGACAGGAGGGGGAACAAGGGTATGCGGTATACGTTGATAACTATTTGCGGAAGACAATCGCTCTATACCAATAGCAATTTTGCAACCGGATTGACTAAAGGATACAACTCACTACAAATTTTTAAAAGCCTCTGATTCGAGAATAGAAAAGTAAGGCACCGTATCATTGAGTTCGCGGGTATCCACCATCTGGAAATTACGCACTTCTACAGCGTCTTCGTACTCGGGACTGGTGTTTACTATGACCCCTCCCAACAAAAAGATCCTGTCGCAATGAAATTCCTTCTTACTCATGCGGATCAGAATACTGAGCTTCTTATGGATTTCTTCATAAGCGACATCAGTAATTTCTTTGGCGGGATTGGCAGACGTCAGGATCCGTTGCTTGTAGGGCATCACCGTGCGCTCGAGCAGCGTTTGCTGGTAATCAAGCTCTGAGTTAATCGGCACGTATACCTCGTCTGCCTGTTGGAGTCGCTGTAAAGCCAGCATCAGTGCTCCGCAGCTATTGGTGAGTTGCTTTTGTCCCGGGCGGCGCATTTTTCCAAGCTGACCATCATCGGTCATCCCGATATGGGGTCCGTAGAAGATGAATGCATCTCCTCCATCCGGTACATGATGCGCGAATGCAACCATTCCGGTAAAGCCTGAGAAAGGCAATCCACCGAGTCCACCCATAGAAAACGGACGTGTCAGCACCCTGCGAAAATCAGTGGATACGTTGATGTCATCACAGCATAACGATGTCGCGAAAAGCATTTTTGACAGATCAGAATTGTATTCGTTTTTCAGAAAATCCAGATAGGTTTCTGTTACCTCAGTTCCCGTCTTCACATTTGGGTATTGCGCCTTGACGAGGGGTTCGAGCTCTTTCATGGCGGTAAACGTAGCGGAAAATTTTCGTTTTTTCAATTTCAGCTTTTAGTTATCAGTCGTAAAGTTTATGCGGAATGAATGTTTTATGCCAGGAACCGCATATAGAAAGCCGCTATCGGACAGAGAAATAAAAGGCAAAATTTGGACGCAACTGCATCCGAATGCGATCATTTGATATCTTTACGCCTCAATTAAAATATATCAATATGCTTACTCATCACGTACTTTTCTGGCTGAAAGCCGACATAACCGAAGATCAAAAAGCAGCTTTCAGGGCAAGTCTTGAAACACTTAGTGGCGTGGAGACCGTTAAATCTTTACATGTCGGAACCCCTGCTCCTATTGAGCGTGCAGTTGTGGATACAACCTATACATTCTCATTACTGGCGATTTTTGAAGACCTGGCTGGTCACAATGTCTATCAGACTCACCCGCTACATCTGGCGTTTCTTGAACAGTTTAAAATCTACTTTGACCGAGTGGTCATATACGACTCTGAGTAAAGCACAGCGGCCTGCCGTCCTCTTTAATTTTCGGGTCAAATGGATGTCTAACCCAGCCATTTGACCCGAGCACGTCAAACAGAATGCTCATTCCTTCGTTTTGTATCTAATAAAATCCAGACTGAGTGCTGTCTTACCCGGTCTGAAGATGTATTAAGGAATGAAGCAAACACAACATTTAAACTCTCCGTCTCTGGCAAAAACGCCGACGGGTATAGCCGGACTGGATGAAATCACAAACGGTGGTCTGCCCGCGGGGCGTCCCACCCTGATATGTGGCTGTCCAGGCTGTGGCAAAACCCTGATGTCAGTTGAATTCATTGTCCGGGGTGCAACAGAGTACAACGAGCCGGGGGTATTCATGGCCTTTGAAGAGAAGGCTGAAGAACTGGCGGAAAATACGCGATCCCTGGGCTTTGATCTTGACAAACTGGTGCGCGAGAAAATGATCCGTATGGACTATGTCCACATTGACCGCAGCGAAATTGAGGAAACGGGTGAATATGACCTCGACGGCCTGTTTATCCGTTTGGGGCATGCCATCGACAGTATCGGAGCCAAACGTGTGGTGCTGGATACGATAGAAAACCTTTTTTCGGGCCTAACTAACGAGAGCATCATACGCGCAGAGCTGCGCAGGCTCTTTCAATGGCTGAAGGCCAAGGGGGTTACTGCAATCATCACCGGAGAGCGGGGCAAAGAAACCCTGACGAGGCAGGGCCTGGAAGAATACGTATCTGACTGCGTGATCTTGCTTGATCACCGGGTAAAACATCAGATCTCCACGAGACTGTTGCGTATTGTAAAATACCGGGGATCTCTTCATGGAACAAACGAGTACCCGTTCTTAATTGACAGCGAGGGTATATCTGTATTGCCCGTCACCTCATTAGGCCAGGAAACGGTGGCATCAGAAGAGCGGGTATCGACGGGGATTAAAAGCCTTGACGAGATGCTCGACGGGAAAGGCTTTTTCAAGGGCAGCAGCATCTTGGTATCTGGAACTGCCGGCACAGGAAAAACCAACATTGCCACCACCTTTGCAGCAAGTGCCTGCGAGAGTGGCGACAAGTGCATTTACTTTTCGTTTGAAGAATCAATAAGCCAGATACTGAGGAACACGCGCTCAATTGGTCTCAATCTGCAACAGCATCTTGATTCAGGATGCCTGAAAATCTGCGCCTCGCGACCTACGTTGTACGGATTGGAGATGCACCTGGTTGACATACACAAACGAATAAAGGCGTTTCAACCAGATACCGTCATCATTGACCCGATTACGAACCTGATCACTATCGGCTCGATCAGCGAGGTAAAATCAATGCTCATCAGGCTGATCAGCTTTTTACAGGAACAACAAGTGACAGTCATGTTTACCGCACTGGCACTTAATAATATTGTACAGGAACAAACGGATGAAACGATTTCATCATTAGTTGATGCCTGGCTTCAGGTGAAGGATATCGAAATGAATGGTGAAAGAAACAGAGGCTTATACATCATGAAGTCGAGGGGCATGAAGCACTCAAACCAGGTAAGAGAGTTTGAGATTACTGACCACGGCCTGGAGCTGGTGAATGTTTATCTGGGTCCGAACGGGGTATTGACAGGCTCAGCTCGCGAAGCTCAAATGCTTCAGGAGAATGCCGGCGAAGTACTGAAGGGCTATCAGATGAGCGCTAAAGACAAAGAGATCATCCGCAAGAGAAATATACTCGAGGCCAAGATTGCCAACCTAAAGACTGAATTTGAGTCAATGGAGGAGGAACTGAACCGCACGTTCGCGGAAGAACAGATAAGAAAGCAGGCGGCTCAGAAAACCAGGCAGGAGATGACCAAACGCAGAAGGGGCCCGTCGGCAGATGAGGATCCTCAGGAAACGATATAGTAGAATGGTATGGAAGAACAGGAAATAGAGAAAGAACAAACCTGGGAGCTTCGTCTGTACATTGCAGGCAAGACACCTAAGGCGGTGACGGCGCTGAATAACCTGAAGCGCTATTGCGAAGAGCACCTCAAGGGAAAATATATGATTGAAGTGATCGACCTGCTGGAAAAGCCACAGTTGGCTGAGGGCGACCAGATATTTGCAGTACCTACTCTGGTGAGAAAGGTACCTGTACCGATGCGAAAAATCATTGGCGATCTATCTAACGAAGAAAAAGTACTGGTGGGATTAAACATCCGGCCGTTGACCTAACATACTGTGCTACACGAGACCGGAAATACTTTAAACACCACTGATAACGAAGACTTTGTCCTCCGGTTATTCATCACAGGTGCATCAACCAATTCAGCGCGGGCAATATCAAACGTCCGCAGAATTTGTGAAATGCATTTAAAAGACCGATATTCCCTGGAGATAATCGATGTGTATCAGCAGCCCGAGAGGGCACAAGCAGAACAGCTTATTGCCTTGCCTCTTTTGATCAAGAAGGCACCGGGACCCGAACGTCGTTTGATTGGTGATATGTCAGATGAAAAGAAAGTTTTGAGAGGACTGGGCATACTCAATAAATGAAAATGGAGACCGAGAATACAGATGCTCTACGGAGAGAAATAGCAGAACTGAAGCTTCAGCTGGAGGAGGCCAGGGATACCATTGAAGCGATACGCACGGGGCAGATCGACGCCATCATTGTGGAACATGAAACCGGGCATCGCCTTTATACCCTGAAAAGTGCAGACCATACCTACCGGGCTTTCATCGAAAAGATGACTGAAGGCGCTGTGACGCTCGACAAGAACGGGATCATCCTGTATAGTAATTCGCGCTTTGCATCCCTCCTTGGGATCCCTTTGGAGGGTCTGATCGGCGTTCCTATGGTTAATCTCTTCCCGGAAGAACTCAAGACTGAATTCAGAAGACTCCTGATGACGGGCTGGCTGGAAGACGTGAAGGCTGAACTGGAGCTGCTTGGACACGGTGGTAAAAGGATACCCTTCCTTTTGTCGCTTACCACGCTGGACCTGGAAGATGGCACAGCAATGAGCATCATATTGACCGACCTCAGTCCGTTAATTGAGAACAGAAATGTACTAAAGGCCAAGAATGACGAGCTGGAGGAAGCCCAGAGGATCGCTGCACATCTGAATGCCGAACTTCAGAAGACGATTAAAGACAGGACAAGAGATCTCCTGATCAGTCAGGGAAACTTCAAGTTCCTGTCGGATAACATTCCGGTTATTGTATGGACGGCGGATGCGAATGGTGAATTCGATTATTTCAATCAGCAATGGACGGAGTATACGGGACTCAGCATGGAGGAGTCGCTTGATTCCAATTGGGTAGCTGCGATCCATCCGGATGATTTAGAGCGCACAATGGACACCTGGCGAAATGCGCTGCTAACGGGCACTGACTTCGAAACGGAGTACCGCCTGAGGGACTGCAGTTCGGGAGAATACCTCTGGCATCTGGCAAAAGCGATCCCCTTTAGTGATGAGGAGGGCCAGATCATGACCTGGCTGGGCACGAAAACCAATATTGAAGACCAGAAACAGGAGCTGGCTAAGAAGGATGAGTTTATCGGAATTGCCAGTCACGAGCTAAAGACGCCGCTAACGAGCCTGAAGGGTTATCTGCAACTGATTTCTTCTTACAAGAAAGAGGATGTACCTGCTACCATCAGGCAGTTTTCGAGCCGCGCAAATGAGGCCATCGGCAAGCTGGCTAATTTGGTAAACGACCTTCTGGATGTGAGCAAAATACAGACCGGGAAACTGGCTTTCAGCAAATCTCCCCTCAGCCTCAACACACTGATCCGCTCATGTGCCGATAATGCGCGATTTATGTATCCCGATTATACGATAAAGATCGAGCATACCAGTGATGTGGTATTGCATGGGAACCAGGAAAGGCTGGAGCAGGTGATCATGAACCTGATCAATAATTCGGTAAAATATTCGCCCGTTAATAAGGACATTATTCTAAGCACGGCAACAGATGGAGAGACCGTAAAGGTATCGGTAAAAGACTTCGGAATTGGATTGTCAGATCATCAAAAAGACCGTATATTCGAACGTTTCTATCGAGTTGATGACAAAAATTATGCAGCCAGCGGATTAGGAATTGGCTTGTATATATCTGCAGAGATCATCAAAGCTCATCAGGGAAAGTTTGGCGTCGACAGTAAACTTCACGAAGGCTCCACTTTCTATTTTATTTTGCCGATTAATGGATAAAGACTTTTACGAATATATTTTTAAAAGGCATCAGCAAATTGAGGCCGTACCATCCAATAAAGAGATTGCCGGCTGGGCTTTGGGCCTGATACGCGTCTTATTTCCTGAGCAGTCTAAAAGCTTTTTCCTCTCTATTAAAGATATTGAACTAGAGCTTCAATCGCTCGAAATGCAATTGAAGGAGATCATGGACTCTACCCGGGCCTGTGAGGAGTGCAACAATGAACAGCGAGCAAGGGCGTTTTTTGACCAGGTACCTGAATTGTACCGGGCGCTGAATACCGACATCACTTCTATCCTGGAGGGAGACCCCGCGGCAAAAAGTGAGTTCGAGATTATTCGTGCGTATCCTGGCTTCTACGCCATATCGTTTTATCGCATTGCTCACGCTTTGTTCGCTCTGGATGTGCCGCTTCTCCCACGCATTCTAACGGAGTATGCTCACTCGAGAACAGGCATCGACATCCACCCGGGGGCGGTGATCGGCGACTATCTGTATATCGACCACGGAACCGGGATCGTCATTGGTGAAACGACACATATTGGCCGCCATGTGAAGCTCTATCAGGGCGTGACACTAGGCGCTTTGAGTGTGGACAAGACGATGGCTTCTACCAAGCGGCATCCAACGGTGATGGACAATGTGGTGATCTATTCGGGTGCTACCATCCTGGGGGGTGACACAGTTATTGGAGAGAACAGCATCATAGGCGGAAATGTCTGGCTGACGAAAAGTGTACCTGCGGGCTCTGTGGTTTACCACGAGACGCAATTTAAAGTTGTTGAACGTAAAAGCTGATTTGTTATGGCGGGAATAATTGATCTGGTTGGAAACACTCCTATGGCTGAGCTAACGCAGCTCAACCCCAACAAGAATGTGAAGATATATGCCAAGCTGGAGGGAAATAACCCGGCCGGCAGCGTAAAAGACCGTGCGGCGCTCAACATGATACGCAGTGCACTGGAGCGTGGTGACATTAAGCCGGGAATGAAGCTGATTGAGGCCACCAGCGGTAATACGGGTATTGCCCTTGCGATGATGGCACGATTGTTCGGGCTCGAAATTGAGCTGATCATGCCCGCCAATTCGAGCAAAGAGCGCACTCTGACCATGGAGGCTTTCGGCGCTAAGGTTGTTTTGATGGAGACCATGGAAATCTGCCGGGATTATGCGGAGGAAAAGGGCGAAGGAAGTGAATACTACCTGATGAACCAGTTTGCAAATCCGGATAATTACCTGGCGCATTATAAAACCACAGGCCCGGAGATATGGCGCGACACGGAGGGGAAGCTTACCCATTTTGTAAGCTCAATGGGCACTACCGGTAGTATTATGGGAAATTCGATGTTCCTGAAAGAGCAGAATCCGGAGATCCGGATTGTTGGCTGTCAACCTACCGAGGACTCTTCCATACCGGGAATACGGAGATGGCCTGCGGCCTATATGCCGAAGATATTTGACCCTTCACGAGTGGATGAGGTAATCGATATTTCTCAGGCGGATGCCACTGAGATGGCTCGCAAGCTAGCCAGGACAGAGGGCATCTTTGCGGGAATGAGCACGGGAGGAGCTGCGTATGCAGCCCTTAAAGTGGCTGAGACACTTGACAGCGGCGTCATCGTCTTTATAGCGTGTGACCGCGGCGACAGGTATCTCAGCACTGATCTTTTCGGCTGATCGGCTAGTGTAGTTTCTTGCACACACTGATGGTATGATCAATCATATCGGGTGTGACGTCCAGGTGAGTCACAAAGCGCACCAGCTGATCACCAAACCTGCTGCACAGGATGCCGTGATCGCGCATGCGTTCGACGTAAACATCTGCGTGTACATCATCCTGAAGTTCTATAATCACAATATTAGTATGAACAGGCAACAGCCTTTTCACGTAAGGGAGTGCTTCTAACGTTTCTCCCAGTAGCCGGGCATGTTCATGGTCGGTCTTTAATCTTTCGATATGGTGATCAAGCGCGTAAGTTCCGGCGGAAGCCAGGAAGCCTGCCTGGCGCATTCCTCCTCCCAGTACCTTACGGATACGGCGCGCCTGGCGGATCGTCTTGATATCGCCCAGCAGCAAGGAACCAACAGGTGCTCCCAAACCTTTAGATAAGCAAATGGATATGGTATCAAAGAAGTGACCGTATTGCTCCATGCTGTCGCCCGTTTCGACCAGGGCATTAAACAGACGGGCACCATCCAAATGCAGCCGGCAGCTTTTTAGTCGCGCCAGGTGATAGATGGGTTCTATGTCGTCGAGGGTATAGAAACTCCCTCCTCCCCTGTTACAGGTGTTTTCGAGTACGATCAGGCTGGAATGTGGCATGCAGACATCTTCCGGATTGATCACTTTCTCAATCATGTCTGCGTTAAGGCGTCCGCGATCGCCGTACAGCAGTTTTACAGACACACCTGAGTTGAAGGCAATACCGCCGGTTTCATAACGATAAACGTGAGACGATTCATCGCAGATCAGCTCATCCATAGGTGAGGTATGGCATTTGATAGCTATTTGGTTGGTCATGGTACCCGAGGGGCAAAAGAGGGCATCATCCATACCGAACATGTCGGCGGCCTTTTGCTCTAGTTCGTTTACCGATTCGTCTTCTCCATAAACATCGTCTCCTACACGGGCAGAAAACATGGCTTCGAGCATTTGGGGAGTTGGCTTTGTTACCGTATCACTTCGTAGATCGACTATCATAATATTGGAAGTAAGTCAACAATTATTATTTGTGTTTATACAATCTTAAAGAATTATTTACATTTACCACTTATTATTTACGCATATTAAACGAACATGATAATAATAGCTGACGGTGGTTCTACAAAAACCAATTGGTGTCTGTTAAATGACGAGAATAAAAAGATCTATTTTAACACAGAGGGGTATAATCCTTACTTTGTTACAGTAGAATACGTAATTGAATCGCTAAAAAATAATCTTCCGGACGATTTGGAGTTCGAAAAGATCACTGAAGTAAATTTTTACGGCGCTGGCGTGCATAATCACGAAAAAGCAGAGCAGTTGAAGACAGCTTTCAGTGCGGTATTTACACACAGCGACATTTTTGTAGGTCATGACCTTCTGGCAGCTGCAAGGGCACTACTGGGAAAGAGCACCGGTTTCGCAGCCATTTTGGGTACCGGAACGAATACGGGTATCTATGATGGTGACGACATTGTTTACCAGATTGATTCTGCTGCATATATCCTGGGCGACGAAGGCAGTGGTTGCTACATCGGCAAGAAATTGCTTACTGATTATCTGAGAGGTTATATGCCTGAAGCCGTACGTGCTACGTTCTGGGAGACTTTCAAACTAACTCCGGATGATATTCAGGAGAATGTGTATACAAAGCCTCTGGCAAACCGCTTCTGTGCGAGCTTTGCTAAGTTTGTTTACGATTGTTCAGATAACCTGACTTATACGCACGGGTTGGTGAAGTCTTCTTTCACAGACTTCTTTAAAAATCTGGTAAGCCATTACCCAGATTATCAAAAACATGAATTAAACTGCATAGGATCCGTTGCTTACAACTTCAGAAATGTTCTGGAAGAGGTTGCAGAGGAGTTTGGAATGAAGGTTGGAAAGATCATTCGTTCTCCTATAGATGATCTTGTTAAGTTCCATATTGATTATCCGAGAGGATAAGCGCCAGCAGTTAGCTGATATATACAGAAGGAGGCCCGGATTCGAGGTCTCCTTCTGTGTTTTAGTGGTATATGTACCAGGAGGATGACCGTGCTTTGCACCCGGTTTATAGGAGTTTGCTACGTGTATGCCTGATCTTTTCTGCTTTACTGGCTATTCTTTAGAGAAGCTGAGCTCTTTTTTAAACTGTTTATTGTAAGCACGACGGTCGAACTTGTAGTAGGTAGCAGCCCGATAGGAAACACCCTGCTGCTTCTCATCAAGCTCTTTGAGGATTCCGTAGTTGAGCATCTTTTTTCGAAAGTTCCGTTTGTCCAGTTTCTTGTTCAGGATGGCTTCATAGACGTTCTGCAACTGTGTAAGGGTAAACTTTTCAGGTAGTAGCTCGAAGGCGATGGGCTGATAGCTGATCTTGCGCCTGATTTTCTGCAAGCTCTTCTCGAAAATGAGCTTGTGGTCAAAGGCCAAGTCGGGCATGTCGCTCACAGGATGCCACACTGCTGTCTTCACATATGGTGTGGTTGGATGTAGGTCTTCCTTGCCATTGAGCCTGATCATAGCGTAATAGGCAACGGTAATGACCCGCCCCTGAGGGTGCCGGTTGACGTCGCCAAAGGTATAGAACTGCTCCAGGAAGATATCTCTGAGTCCGGTAAAGCTATGCAGGATCCGCTCGGCGGCATCTTCGATACTTTCATCTTTTTCGACAAAATATCCCGGCAAAGCTAGCCAGTTTTCAAATGGAGCATCGTTTCTTTCGATAAGCAAGACCTTCAGTTCGCCTTCTTCGAAGCCAAAGATGACGCAGTCAATGGAGAATATGGAATCAAATTTAGGCGGCATTGTGTTCATTGTAAATTCTTACTATGATTGTCATCACAAAAGTGGAAAAAATTCCCAAAAATTCTCTTAGTGTAAGTCCCACACAGTATATTAGCCAAATAAAACAAAAATAAAATGTCCAGCATAAAAAAAATAGGTGTTTTTACTTCTGGAGGTGACGCCCCTGGCATGAATGCCTGCATTCGTGCTGTTGTACGTACAGGTATTTTTCATGGTATGGAGGTGGTCGGTATCCACCAGGGTTATCAGGGAATGATCGAGAAGAAGTTCATTAACATGGATGCCCGTTCCGTTAGAAACATTATACAGCTAGGTGGAACAGTTCTAAAGACTGCCCGCTGTGCAGAATTCAGGACTCCTGAAGGAAGAGCTAAAGCATATAATAACTTGAAAGAGGAAGGCATAGACGCATTGGTTGCAATCGGTGGCGACGGTACGTTCACAGGTGCTGAACTTTTATCGCGGGAGTTTGACATTCCTGTGATTGGGGTACCGGGAACGATTGATAACGACCTCTATGGCTCAGACTTCACTCTGGGATACGATACGGCTACTAATACAGTTTTGGAAGCTATCGATAAAATCCGCGATACTGCGGCGTCTCACGACAGGCTCTTCTTCGTTGAGGTAATGGGTCGCGATTCGGGCTGTATTGCCCTTCACTCAGGTGTTGCCGGAGGTGCTGAAGCTATTCTGCTACCGGAAAAGGAAACCGCAATTGACGACCTGATCGTGAAGCTGGAAGAAGGTGCGCTGAGCAATAAGAGCTCCAGCATTGTAATTATCGCTGAAGGTGATAAGAACGGTGGCGCATATAACGTAGCTAAGCGTGTAAAGGAAAAGTTTAATTTTTACGACATCAAGGTTACGATCCTGGGACACCTTCAAAGAGGTGGAACGCCAAGCAGCTTTGACCGCGTTCTGGCCTGCCGCCTTGGTTATGCAGCTGTGAAAGCGCTGGTTGCCGGTGAAAACAGGAAGATGGTGGGACTGCGAGGTAATGAAATTCAGCTGACCAACATCGAAGAAGCCATCAATAATCATTCATACAAACTGGAAGACGACCTGGTTGAAATGGCAGCCATCCTGTCTATATAAGAAGAGATATGATTGCAGTAGTTTATAGCGGATCACGAAATGCAGACTGGAAGCTTGCTGAGAAGGGAAGGATTGTTTGTGACGTAAAAACTCCTGGAATTAATCCCTTTTTCAATGACGAAAAGGCGATAAGTGCCATTCTTGCGAAAAACCATCAGCTGATATCCTACGCCGAAGATATAAAGCGCATCTACTTTTTTGGAGCAGGTGCCTCTTCGAAAGAACGTCAGCAGGTTGTTGCATCTTCGTTCAGTAAATTCTTCAGCAAGGCAAAGATCTCCATCAATCACGATCTTAAAGCCTCTGCACTCGCTACCTGCGGTGATCAGCCGGGTATTGTAGGCATCCTCGGAAGCGGGTCAAATGTTGCATACTTCGATGGCAAAAAGATCAGAGAGAACAACTATGGTATGGGCTATATCCTGGCCGATGAGGGTTCTTCGAACTGGCTGGGACGGAATTTGTTGCGTGATTACTTTACGGGGACAATGCCTAAAGAATTTGAGAGTATCTTTGTGTTACGATACAATCCTGACAGGCGATTGATTCTGGACAAAATCTACAAACAGACCAGTCCGGTTCTCTTCCTGAGTTCTTATACAGATTTTCTGATTGAACACTTTGATCATCCTTACGTGAAGCAGCTTGTGGAGTCGGGACTAAGTATCTACTTTGAAAAGTATGTATTGCCGCTTACTGAAAAATACCCGGGAGTACCGCTGCATTTTACGGGCCCCGTGGCCGATGGCTTTCAATCAACACTGAGCCAGGTGGCCGCAAAACATAACCTGAATATAGCGTCGGTCATCAAACGACCGATATATAATATATTGAATTATTACACGAATAAAAATTAATTAACATGAAAGTTGGAATTAACGGATTCGGCCGTATCGGTCGTTTAGCATTCAGAGCCGCTGTAGACCGCAGCGATATTGAAGTTGTTGGTATTAATGACCTTGTGGAGCCTGATTACATGGCCTACATGCTTAAATATGATTCAACTCACGGTCGTTTCAACGGTACAGTTGAAGTTAAGGATGGTAACCTGGTTGTTAACGGAAAAACTATCCGTGTTACTGCTGAGAAAGATCCTGCTAACTTGAAGTGGGATGCAGTTGGTGCTGAAGTAGTAATTGAGTCTACTGGCTTGTTCCTTACTCAGGAGTCTGCTGGAAAACACATCACTGCTGGTGCTAAGAAAGTGGTTATGTCTGCTCCTGCAAAGGATGACACCCCTACTTTCGTAATGGGCGTAAACCACAAAGAATTAAAAGCTGATCAGAACATCGTTTCTAACGCTTCTTGTACTACAAACTGCCTTGCTCCTATTGCAAAGGTATTAAATGATAAATTCGGTATCATCGAAGGTCTGATGAGCACAATCCACGCGGTTACTGCTACTCAGAAAACTGTTGATGGTCCTTCTGCCAAAGACTGGAGAGGTGGACGTGGTGCTTACCAGAACATCATCCCTTCATCTACAGGTGCTGCTAAAGCGGTTGCTTTGGTTATCCCTGAGCTGAAAGGTAAATTAACAGGTATGTCTTTCCGTGTACCAGTTCCTGACGTTTCTGTTGTTGACTTAGTTGTTCGTCTGGACAAACCAGCTTCTTATGCTGACATCAAAGCAGCAATGAAAGAAGCTTCTGAAGGTGAATTAGCTGGTATCTTAGGTTATACTGAAGATGATGTTGTTTCTCAGGACTTCTTAACTGACGCAAGAACTTCAATCTTTGATGCTAAGGCTGGTATCGCATTGAACGACAACTTCGTTAAAGTTGTATCTTGGTACGATAACGAATGGGGATATTCAAACAAATTAATTGACCTGGTTCAATTGGTTGGTAAAGCTTAATCTCCTTTAAGCATAAAAAAAGAGCTTTGCGGATCGCAAAGCTCTTTTTTTATGCTCTTTTTCTCCGGGATCTGATCCCTCCTTTAGCTACCAGAATTTAGATTTTCTGTTAAAACGCTTTAGGATCAGAGCGGATAATGGTGGCAGATTCAGTTGAACGGATTGCTCCTTCCCCTGCCATGGTATCTGCTGGGTAGTAATATTGTAATTCAGTTCGAATCCGCTACCGTAATATTGTACTTCATCCGAGTTAAAGATAATCTCCCAGTCGCCATGCATCGGCAAGCCAATGCGGTAATTATAACGGGGAACAGGAGTCATATTGAGTACAACGACTATCTTCTCGTCGTATACTTCACCTTTCCTGCAATATGCAAGAACAGAGTTCTCAGCGTCCCCCGCCTCTATCCATCTGAAGCCTTCCCATTCAAAGTTTTTCTGATATAGGGCGCCTTCATTCTTGTAGAGTACATTGAGGTCCTTTACCAACTGTTTAATGCCCTGGTGAGGCTTAAAATCAAGCAGGTGCCAATCTAGCGACTGCTCAAAGTTCCATTCAGAAGTCTGACCGAACTCATTACCCATAAAGAGTAGCTTAGTGCCCGGGTGGGTAAACATGTAGCTATAGAGGAGGCGCAGGTTAGCGAACTTCTGCCATTCATCTCCGGGCATTTTGTAGACCAGCGACTTCTTGCCATGAACCACCTCATCGTGCGATAGCGGCATCATGAAGTTCTCTGTAAAGGCATAAACCGTGCTGAAAGTGATCTGCCCGTGGAAATACCTTCTGTGTATAGGATCCTGCTGGAAATACGACAGCGTATCGTTCATCCAGCCCATCATCCACTTCATGCCAAAGCCCAAACCATCACTGAAAACAGGCTTACTTACTCCGGGAAAGGAAGTCGACTCTTCGGCGATTGTTTGCACATCCGGAAACTGTCCGTAAACAGCGATATTTAGTTCTTTCAGAAAGCTGATTGCTTCCAGGTTTTCACGACCTCCAAATTCATTAGGAATCCACTCCCCTTCCTTGCGGGAGTAATCACGATACAGCATAGACGCTACGGCGTCGACGCGGAGACCATCAACATGGTACCTGTCGAGCCAGAACAGTGCATTACTGATCAGGAAAGAGCGGACTTCATTTCTACCATAGTTGAAGATATAGGATTTCCAATCAGGGTGAAAGCCTTCCTTTTCGTTGGCGTGCTCATAAAGATTGGTGCCATCAAATTTGTACAGGCCATGCATGTCTCCAGGGAAGTGTGATGGAACCCAGTCAAGCACCACACCTATATCGTTCAGGTGCAGCTGCTCAATGAGGTACATCAGATCCTGAGGAGTACCATAACGTGAAGATGCGGCGAAGAATCCGGTGATCTGGTACCCCCACGACGGATAGTAAGGATGCTCCATCAGAGGCATGAACTCTACGTGGGTAAAGCCCATCTCCTTGATATATGGCACAAGCTCATCCGCCATCAGACGGTATCCAAGAAACTTCTCCGGGGCATCGGGACTTCTCTTCCACGACCCGAGATGTACCTCGTACACAGACCAGGGTTTGTTCAGGCTATTATGCTTGAAACGGCTCTCCATCCAGTCAGAGTCAGTCCACTCAAACCAGGTATCCCAAACAATGCTGGCTGTATGGGGTGGTTCTTCCCATCTCAGCGCATAAGGATCCGCCTTTTCGAGCGCTTCACCTGTATTAGACCGGATAAGGTATTTATAGACTTCGCCTGCGGCGATGCCAGGGATGAACCCTTCCCATATTCCGGAGCTATCCCATCTGCTAAAGAGCTGATGGGATTCTTTATTCCAGCCATTAAAGTTTCCGATAACCGACACGCCAAGCGCATTAGGAGCCCAGACAGCGAAGTAGGTCCCGGAGATGCCTTCATCAGTCTTGACAACATGCGATCCCAGCTTTTCGTAGAGCTTATAGTGTTTACCGCCTTTGAACAGGTGAATGTCGTAATCTGTAAAACGAGAATAAGCAATAACGGGGGTCGATATAGGAGTCAAACTTTTTTTCCTGGTCTTCATTATATGGTTTGAGTAGGTTAACTTAACACCTGTATTTCTTTAAAGTTTTTGTTTGCTTGGATACGAACGCGCTTTAATGCATCGAATTCCAAGTCCACGATTTGTTCCTTTCCGTCGATGATAATACGCTTCGGAAGGAACGGCAAGCCAATGAGCTTTAAATCATAGGTTTCGTAACGCGGGGTGTATAATCCTTCGGAAGATTGGCGGATGTTGAGGCTCTGATCATCGCCTTTAACAACAAACTTTTTTTCTGTGTAAATATCCTGCTCATAGGCAAACGTGTCGCCATGATCCTCATAATAGAAGGAATTTACCTCGTAAGGTGAATGATAAACCTGGAATTTAATCTCCTCAAGATCCTTTTCTCCTACGTACTGCATCACCGGCCATTCAGGAATAACTGAGCCTGCCCTCACGAAGATTGGCATACTGTCGAGCTCCGCATGAGCGGTATGTTCGCGGCCTCCTTCATAGCTTTCATGAGTCCAGTAGTCGAACCACTTTCCTTCAGGAAGGTAGACGATTTTGGAGGTTTGCCCCGGGTTCAATATAGGCGAGATGAGGATCTTGTCGCCGAAAGTAAATTCTTCTTCGCGGGTACGGTTTTCAATCTTATCCTGCTCCAGCATAACTACCGGTCTCAGGATCGGGAAACCATACTTGTGATGTTCCCAGAATGCGGAGTAGAAATAAGGCATCAGCTTATAACGAAGTTCAATGAACTTCCGGTTGATTGCCTCAAACTCTTCGCCGTAGCTCCATGGTTCTCTTTCTCTTGTATCACCTGCTGAGTGAGCTCGCATAAAGGGAGAGAACACACCTAGTTGGATCCATCTGGAGAAAAGTTCACCATCGGGCTCTCCGGTGAAACCACCTATATCTGTTCCGCAGAATGACACTCCTGAAACCGAAAGTCTCACGCATTGCAGAAGAGCAAGCTTCAGGTGCTCCCATGATGCGAGATTATCACCTGTCCATACGGATGAGTACCGCTGAACACCTGCATAGCCTGCACGCGTAATCGTAAGCGGACGCTTGTTTTTGTAGAGTTTCTTCAGTCCGTCGTAAGTTGCACGTACCATCTGCATCCCGTAGACGTTGTGCGCCTTGCGATGCGAACCGCGGTGACCGTCATACTGGTGTCTTACGTCATCAGGGAAAGTACCGGAGCCAAAAACAGCTGGCTCGTTCATATCATTCCAGATACCGGCAACACCTGTATCCACAAGGCCTTTGAAGAGACCTCCCCACCATTCACGTACCTCGGGATTGGTAAAGTCGGGGAACTGACATCTACCCGGCCAAACGTGACCTTCCATAAAGTAATCATCGCTTCTGCGACAGAAATACTTATTCTCTTTACCTTCCTTGTACACCCAGTAGTTTTCATCAACCTTGATTCCCGGGTCAATAATCACCACTGTTTTAAAGCCATCGTCGGCAAGTTCCTTGACCATCTTTTTAGGGTCAGGGAAATATTTCTTATTCCACGTGAAGCATCTGTAGCCATCCATGTAGTCGATGTCGAGATACAGTGCGTCGCAAGGGATCTTCTTATCACGGAATGTCTTGCCGAGTTTCCTGACTTTGCTTTCAGGATAGTAGCTCCAGCGGCATTGCTGATAGCCTAAGGCCCATTGCGGTGGCATAGGATGCGTACCGGTAAGGGTATGATATCTTTTCACGACGTCCATCATGTGTGGACCGTGGATATAGTAGTACAGTAATTCTCCGCCTTCTGCCCAGAAGCTGGTTTTGTCCTGATCTTCCTGACCGAAGTCGAAATACGTTCTGTAAGAATTGTCGAAGAATATTCCGTAGGCCGTAGTTTCCTTGAGACCTATGTAGAAAGGAATGGATCTGTACAGTGGGTCCTGGTCCTTCGCAAAGGAATAGGTGTCGGTATTCCAGTTCTGGAAACGCTTTCCACGCATGTTGAAAGTGGTGGGCTTGTCTCCCAAACCAAAATAGCCCTCTCCGGGATGTCCCTTCTTGGTGCAGTAAACGTAGTAGCCTCCAAAGTCAACGTTTTCTTCCCAGTGCATAGCGGAAAGATCTTCATTGATTATATTTTGCTGATTGTCTGCAAAAGACACCAGGAAATGCTTCTTGTTGATGATACATGAAACGGTGTTGGTTTCAACACGGTAATCCTCTTCGGTTTCGGATAGAGAAAACACAGTAGCTGCGTTAACGAGCTTGGGTACTGCATAGGAAAAATCCTCCAGGAATGTGCCCTGAGGAGCCATGCGGACGCGGATGATCTCATCGCTTACGACCATCACTTCTACAGTTGATTCTCCGTCTGTAAAATAAAAGCTGTTATTGACTTGTTTGCACTCTTTGACGGACTGGAGATACCGCTTCTCAATGGGCTTTAAGCCTATTATCGGATTGTTGACATGCTGTACTCCTTCTTCTAATTGCTCGATGCTGATCTCCGGTAATGATTGCTTTTCTTTTTCTTCCATTATGTAATTATGTTGCCCAGATGAAAGTGTTTGGGGGTAAATATAGAAAATTGAACTTTAAATGTTGTTACCTTTGCCCTGTGGAACATCTTTTTTCAAAACCACTGTTTCTTGATCACACAGAGAAAAATTTCAATTCTCTGGCGATAGATGTGTTCAGGTTTCAGGTACAACACAATCCTGTATACGGAAGTTTCGTAAAAGGGTTAAGGAAAGATCCTGAATCAGTTACAAATTTCCGGGAAATACCTTTTATGCCCGTAGAGTTCTTCAAAAACCACCGGGTGGTCAGTGGAGAACGCCCTCCGGAGATCGTATTCAGCAGCTCGGGCACTACCGGGATGATCCAAAGCAGGCATGAAGTTCTCGATGTCTCTGTGTATGAGGAGAGTTTCCGCATGGCGTTCGAGCGCTTCTACGGCCCCACGGAAGATCTTGTCATTCTGGCCCTTCTTCCCTCTTACCTGGAACGCGATGGCTCTTCGCTGATTTATATGGTGGAGGACTTGATCCAGCGCACTGGTAACGCAGACAGCGGCTATTTCCTCTACAATCATGAGGAGCTCTTTCATACACTGAACCGCTTGCGCGAGGCTGGCAAAAAAGTCATCCTCATTGGTGTAACATATGCATTACTTGACTTTGTTGAGCGCTTTTCGATCAACTTCCCCGAACTTATCGTCATGGAAACGGGAGGTATGAAAGGAAAAAGAAAAGAAATGATCCGTGAGGAATTGCATCAGCAACTATGCGTAGGATTTGGGGTGAGTGCTATTCATTCTGAATATGGAATGACAGAGCTTCTGTCGCAGGCTTATTCCTCCGGGAAAGGGATTTTCAGGTGTCCGCCCTGGATGCGCATCAGCATTCGTGATATCAACGACCCACTCAGCCTGCTGCCAACAGGTGTAACGGGAGGAATCAATGTGATCGACTTGGCTAATGTCTACTCCTGCTCCTTTCTGGCGACACAGGACCTCGGCAAAACGCATGATGATGGATCTTTTGAGATCATCGGCAGGTTTGATAACAGCGATATACGAGGCTGCAATTTGCTCGTTCAGTAATCCCGCTGCATTCAGATTACCACTCACGACCGTAGCAGCAGTGCGCACCCTTCGTGGAAACAATATCCCCGGATGCAAAAATGCTCGGGACATCTAAATAAAAATGTGCAGGACAGAGAGCCGTTCAAACGACCATCTAACCTGCACATCTCTTTACTACTATATCACAGAAAGCCGCTCATACGGCCATCTAACGTGCACATCTCTTTACTATATCACTATACTGCAGTGATCAGAAAATAGTTCTTCTTTCCTTTTTGAACCACGATAAATTTATCGCTTATCAGATCCGTCAGCGATACCGTGTTAGCCGCATCGGCAACCTTCACGCGGTTGATGGATAAACCACCTCCCTGAATCATCTTGCGGGCTTCACCTTTTGACGCGAATACTTTAGTATGCTCAGCAAGCAAGTCTGCAACATTTAGTCCCGCGCTAAGCAGTTCTTTTGAAACCTCAAACTGCGGAATACCTTCAAAAATCTCCAGTACCTCTGCATCTGTAAGCTGCGACAGGAATTCAATTGGGCCATTACCGAAAAGAAAATCAGATGTCGTCAGCGCTTTTTGTAAGGCTTCCTCTGAGTGGGTGCGAACCGTGATCTCGGCAGCAAGTGCTTTTTGCAGTGCCCGCTGATGTGGTGCAGTCGCATGTTCCGCCTCTATAGCCTCAATTTCCTCTTTAGTTTTCAGAGAGAAGATCCTGATCCAGCTTTTCGCGTCTTCATCGCTGGCGTTAAGCCAAAACTGGTAGAACTTATATGGAGATGTCAGTTCCGGATCCAGCCATACTGCTCCTGATTCGGTTTTTCCGAACTTGTTGCCGTCTGCTTTTTTAATCAGCTGGGTAGTCATAGCAAAGGCGCCACCACCACCCATCCGGCGGATAAGTTCGGTTCCTGTAACGATATTTCCCCATTGATCGGAGCCGCCCATCTGAACCTTGCAGTTCCTATTCTTCCAAAGCCAGTAAAAGTCGTAGCCCTGGATCAGCTGATAACTAAACTCAGTGAACGAAAGTCCAGCTTCTCCTTCGAGACGCTTCTTTACCGAATCTTTAGCCATCATATAATTGACGGTGATATGCTTCCCTACTTCACGAATAAAGTCCAGGAAATTGAAGGTTTTAAACCAATCGTAGTTATTAACCATCTCTGCGCTATTGGCTCCGCAGTCGAAATCCAGGAACTTCTTCAGCTGTGTTTCCAGCGCTTGAATATTTTTCTGAAGCACCTCTTCAGACAAAAGGTTTCTCTCCGCCGACTTCCCCGAAGGGTCTCCAACCATTCCTGTTGCTCCACCAACCAGGGCAAACGGCTTGTGGCCCGCTTTTTGGAAGTGGATCAGCGTCATGATTTGCGTAAGATGCCCCACATGAAGAGAATCAGCAGTTGGATCGAAACCAATATAACCGGATACCATGCCTTTATTCAGTTCTTCCTCTGTTCCAGGCATCATATCATGAAGCATGCCTCTCCATCTGAGTTCTTCTATAAAATTCATTTTCTTTGATTAATGCGCAAAGATAGAAATTCTGAGACTTAATGGGCTCTCACTTTTCCGAATCGATAAATCTTGCTATCTTGTAACCATTGCTCACCACATCTACCCCATGAATTTCCTTTCGCACTTTTACTTTGACAGAGATGAAGATAACCCGTACCGGATTATGGGAATCGTATTGCCTGATCTCTTGAAAAATGCGAACAAGGAATGGAACATCAGGCCCGAAAAGAACGAAGAGCTTTTTCTTCATGACGAATCGTTGCTCAACCTGCTGCAGGGATGGAAACGCCACCTGGAGGTCGACCGCTACTTCCATTCTTCGGAGTTCTTCAGCAGACATACCTCCATCCTGCGTCTTCAAATAGTACCACACCTGCTTGAGTCGGATGTCAGACCATCGTTCGTTGCACATATTGCCCTCGAGCTGATGCTCGACAGCCTGCTGCTCACAGAGCTCAACCTGGATTCTTCGCGCTTTTACGGAAAGCTTCAAAGCACAGATGAAAAAACACTCGACACCTTTCTCCTGCTGAACAATATTCCCGAATCGTACGTGTTTTTCAACTTCCTCGAGGGCTTTATCCGATCGAAATACCTCGAGAGCTACCGCCAACCCAAAGACATCATGTTCGCTATCGGAAAGATCTGTCAGCGTATCTGGTCACGTCCATTTACAGATGAAGAGAAGTTCCGCGTAGCGGGAATACTCACTGCCTACCTGGAGGTTCTGAAAGACGACTTCATCACCATTTTCGACCAGATAGAACTCCGCCTGGATCCATATCCCGGTTAATATTCCCAAAATAGCTATCTTCGCTTATGTCAATTTCTGATGTTAAAAGCCGCATAGAAGCCCTTACAACGGAGCTTAACCTGCATAACTACAACTATTATGTACTGGCTCAGCCTACGATAACCGACTTTGAGTTTGATCAAAAGCTTAAGGAGCTGGAACAGTTGGAGAAAGAGCATCCTGATCTGCAGGATCCCTATTCCCCCACTCAGCGTGTCGGCGGTGAAGTCACCAAGGAGTTCAAGACCGTCAAACACAAATGGCCCATGCTCTCCCTTGGGAATACATATAGTGAACAGGACCTGCGCGACTTCGACGATCGCATCAAAAAAGCGATAGGGGAAGACTTTCAATACGTCTGCGAACTGAAGTTCGACGGTCTCTCCATCAGCCTCACCTACGAGAATGGAAAGCTGGCAAGAGCCGTAACCCGCGGCGACGGTACTCAGGGAGACGACGTGACCACTAACGCGAAAACGATTAAACGTATCCCCCACAGGATCAAATCAGAGAGCTACCCCGATACTTTTGAAATTCGCGGTGAAGTATTCATGCACAGAGCCGCTTTCGAGCGCCTCAACAACGAGCGGATCAACAACAACGAAGTTCCCTATGCCAACCCGAGAAACTTCGCTTCGGGTACGCTCAAGTTGAGGGATTCGGCAGAAGTAGCTAAACGACCGCTCGACTGCTTCCTGTATTTTCTATACACCGACAAACGTCTGTTCAAAACCCATTGGGAAAGTCTCGAAGCAGTCAGCAGCTGGGGATTCCATGTTTGCGAGCATAACCGCCTCTGCAATGGTATCGAAGAGGTGATTGAATTCATCCACCACTGGGAGAATGAACGCTTCAAACTGGGCTACGACATCGACGGCATTGTGCTCAAAGTGAACAGTTATGCGCAACAGGAAGAACTTGGATTTACTGCCAAATCTCCGAGATGGGCCATTTCCTATAAGTATAAGGCTCAGGAGGTCGAAACCGAACTCCGCCATGTGAGCTATCAGGTGGGACGCACGGGTGCAGTGACGCCCGTAGCCAACCTCAAGCCGGTCCTGCTGGCCGGCACAACCGTAAAGCGGGCCACGCTGCATAACGCCAATGAGATAGAACGTCTTGATCTCCATGAAGGCGATACGGTGTTCGTAGAGAAAGGCGGAGAGATCATCCCCAAGATCATTTCTGTCAATACGCTTAAACGAAAAGAAGGCAGCAGCAAGATCCTCTATCCCGAAGTTTGTCCCGAATGCGGAAGCAACCTCATCCGAAAAGAAGGCGAGGCTGCTCACTACTGTCCCAATGACGAAGCCTGCCCTCCGCAGATCGTCGGCAAAATACAGCATTTCTGCAGCCGCAGGGCCATGAACATCGACGGCATAGGCAGCGAGACCATTGAACTCCTGTACAGAAAGGGCTTGATTGAACATATCAGCGACCTGTATACCCTATATCAGAAACCCGACCAGCTTCATGAGCTCGAACGCTTCGGCGAGAAATCAATCAGCAACATGCTGGAGGGTATTGAAAAGTCCAAACAGATGCCTTTTGAAAAGGTACTGTTCGGTCTTGGTATCCGCTACGTTGGAGAAACTGTCGCCCGTAAACTCACTATCCACTTCAAGAATATCGATAGCCTGGTCAACGCCAGCTATGACGAGCTCATAGCCGCTGATGAAATCGGTGGACGCATTGCCGAGAGCATCCTGGCATATTTCCAGGACGAGCGACATATCCAGCAGATCAGCCTGCTCCGGGACGCGGGACTCCAGTTCAGCCGCCAGGATGAAGAAGTGGTACTATCCAGCGAGAAACTGGCGGGCAAAACATTTGTCATCTCAGGAGTATTTGAACAATACAGCCGCGAAGAGCTGGCGTCCATGATCGAAATGAACGGAGGCAAAATGCTGAGTGGGATATCAGGAAAACTCAACTATCTCCTGGCCGGCGACAATATGGGTCCTTCCAAACTGGAGAAGGCAAACAAGCTCAAGATCCCGATCATCTCAGACACAGACCTCCTGAAGATGTTAAAGGATGAATAAAAGGAGCTTTTTTAAACAAAACCTATTAACTTAGCAGACTAATACAAACCCGTTAAAAGGAATCACAGGCACTTACGAATGAATAAATTTTTAGGAACTGGTGTAGCTCTGGTTACCCCGTTCGATCAGGATGGATCAATAGATTATCAGGGACTAAGCAAACTGATCAATTATCAGATAGATAACGGGGTGGAATACCTTGTTTCGCTCGGAACCACCGGCGAATCTGCTACCCTTACCAAAGATGAGAAAGATGCGGTATGGAAGTTTACCGCAGAAGTTGTAAACAAGCGCGTTCCGCTTATTGCAGGTATCGGTGGCTACAGCACAGCCGAGGTGATCGAAGGATTGAAGAAGTTCAGTGCAGAAGGCTATGACGCCATCCTCTCCGTGAGCCCTTTCTATAACAAACCCACTCAGGAGGGTATCTACCAGCATTACAAAAGCATTGCGGAAGAGTCACCCCTGCCAGTACTGATCTATAATGTCCCGGGACGTACAGCCAGCAATATATCTGCTGAAACGACATTAAGGCTTGCTCACGATTGTCCGAACATTTTCGGGACAAAGGAAGCATCCGGTAACTTCGAACAGTTCAATGCTATCCTTCGCGATAAGCCTGAAGACTTCCTGTTTATCTCCGGAGACGACGGCATTACCCTTCCCCTGATAGCCATGGGAGCCTCAGGAATTATATCTGTAGCAGGAAATGCTATACCGAAACAATTCTCAGACATGGTACGCCTTTGTCTTGCAGGCGACTTCAAGGCTGCAGCTCCTTTACATCTGAAACTAACACCCTTTTTCGGTCAGCTATTCGCAGAGAATAACCCGGGTGGTATCAAATCCGCTCTGAGGCACCTCAACATCTGTGGCGACTACCTGCGCCTGCCGCTGTGCCCCGTTAGCGAGCGTAATAGCGAAGCGATTAAACACGAATTAAGCAAGATCGTATAAGGTCAGTAATATAAAATAGAAAGCACAAAAAAAGAGAGTATCGCTACTCTCTTTTTTTGTGCTTTGTTACTTCTTGGCTGATACCGTGTTCTTAGATTCCTGTATCTCTAAGCGTAGAGTCTGCGCAAGATTTTTAATATCCTGCAGGCCCTTTCTTAATCTCGTACCTGCAGCACTATTTCCTTTGCTATAAAACTTGTCTGCGTCTGCCTCTAAACCGGCAAGGAGCTCCTTCAGCTCGGTAAACCTTTCATAATTTGCCATAATAAGTTAGTTTTAGTTCTTTGATTAAGCTATGGCTAATGTAACAGCTTTTTTGAAGAAAAAAAATAATTATATACGAATTACGACGGCTAACCGACTCAGGAAATAAGACTAAGCATTTATAACATTCTGTTCTTTATAGTATCCTGCTTTCAGCTTCTCAGCAACTTCAGAGAATGCGTCCAGTGTCACCTGAACATCTTCCAGCGAGTGTGCCGCAGTAGGAATGATACGAAGCTCCATCAGCCCCTTCGGGATAACAGGATATACTACGATCGAACAGAAAATACTGTAGTTTTCACGCAGGTCCATAGTCACGGCAGTAGCCTCGTTGAGTTCACCTTTCAGGAAAACTGGAGTGACCATCGTATCCGTTACGCCCAGGTTGAAACCTCTTTCACGAAGTCCGTTCTGAAGAGTAGTGGCAATCGACCATAGCTTCTCACGTAACTCAGGTTTCGTCTGCAATAGCTCCAGGCGCTTTCTTAAACCAATAACCATTGGCATCGGAAGAGCCTTGGCAAAAGTCTGTGAACGCATATTATATCTCAGATAGTTCACGATGGTCTCTGTAGAAGATACAAAGGCACCAATTCCTGCCATCGACTTTGCAAATGTTCCGAAATAAACATCCACACCATCCACACAGTTCTGCGCTTCGTGTGTACCTGCACCGGTTGGCCCCATGGTTCCAAATCCGTGTGCATCGTCAATCAGCAACCGGAAGTTGAAATCCTGCTTCAATGCCACGATATCCGCCAGCTTACCCTGAGCGCCTGACATACCAAACACTCCTTCTGTGATCACCAGGATACCACCACCAGTCTGACTGGTTAGCTTTGTAGCACGTTCCAACTGCTTTCTGCAGCTCTCAATATCATTATGCTGATAAACGAAACGCTTGCCAATATGAAGCCTTAAGCCGTCAATAATACAAGCATGACATTCCGCGTCATAAACAATCACATCATTACGGTCAACAAGTGTATCAATGATAGATACCATACCCTGATAGCCGTAGTTCAGCAGGAAAGCGTCCTGCTTACCGGTAAACTTCGCCAGATCTTGCTCCAGTGCCTCATGATGATTGGAGTTACCAGACATCATTCTGGCTCCCATTGGGTAAGCCATACCAAATTCCTGTGCACCTTGCGCATCCGCTTCCCTTACTTCAGGATGGTTGGCGAGACCAAGGTAGTTGTTCAGGCTCCACACCAGGTGATCCTTCCCCCTGAACTTCATATGAGGACCGATTTCACCTTCCAGTTTTGGAAATGCAAAGTAACCATGCGCCATCTTTTGGTGCTGGCCTAACGGTCCCATGTTCTGAGATATCTTATCGAATATATCCAACGTAATAAAATTTAAGTAACTACAAAATAAAGTTGCAAAGTTAGCAAATTAAAAAAGTTTGCCTGCATAAATTCTTATAAAGCAAAAAGCCCTTACTAATGTAAAGGCTTTTTCAATTCTATAAAGAACCCATTAATCTACATTATCATGCAGGAATGAATTGTTTGGTCTGATCTCTGTTACGCCGTCTTCATTTGAAAGCGTGAAACGGGATACCTGTGACTCTGAAGAGTGTGGAACTTGCTGAAGCGCCATCTGCTTTCTTTTATAAGCAGGCTCTGCTTCAAGTTCCTGAAGACCATTTGCCGAACGAAGTTTCATGCTCAGATCCTTCAATCTCAGGATACGCTCCCTTGACTTTCTCAGCTGCTCTTCGATAGACTCGTCAGTCTTATGCTCATCCGGATTGTAAGCAACAGGCTCTACCGGCTTTGCAGGTTCCGGGTTTACCGGTGCAGCCTGAACCGGCAGCTCATCAAACTGATATTCGCTTTCGGTTACTTTCAGTCCGAATTCAAAAGATGCTTCATGCGCCTTCTTCTCCTCTTCCTGCAAGGTATGTCTGATTACCTTAGGTTGCTCAGCAACCTTCTTATCCTCGGCTCTCTTTGGCGCGAAACCACCAAAAAGATCTACCTGAACTTCTGCTGTATAAGGTGACGGTGCAGGAGTTGGCTCCTCCACTACTTCCTCAATTTCTACCTGATCGATGAAAGAATTCACAGGTTTGATCATCGGTGCATTATCCGGCGTCAGTAAAGAAACCTTCTTTTGATGACTCTTCTCAATCGCTCTTTCTTCCTTAGTTTGGAAGCCAGTCGCAATGATCGTAACCGAAATCTTGTCGCCCAGGTTCTCATCCATACAGTTACCCCAGATCAGGTCTGCAGCCAAACCTGCTTCATCCTGGATGTAATCCGTAATGATGCTTACCTCATCCATAGAAACCTCTCTGGAACCAGAGCTGATGTTCAACAGGATATAGCGTGCACCTTCAATTTCGTTATCTTTCAGCAATGGAGATGCCAGCGCACCTTCCACAGCGCGAAGAGCTCTATTCTCTCCTTCCGCTGAATAGCTACCCATGATCGCCACACCGCTATTGTTCATCACCGTACGAACATCTTTAAAGTCGACGTTGATATAACCCGGTATGGTAATGATTTCTGCGATACCTTTCGCAGCTGTCGTTAAAATATTATCTGCCTGTGCAAAAGCGGCACTCAGAGTCAGGTTTCCGAAGATCTCTCTCAGCCTGTCATTCGAAATAACCAGGTAAGAATCTACGTACTTCTTGAACTCTTCCAAACCCTCTTCAGCCTGCATCTTCCTGCGCTTTCCTTCAAAAGAAAAAGGCGTAGTAATGATCCCTACCGTCAGAATATCTAACTCTTTCGCAGCCTTAGCAATGATCGGACTGGCACCTGTTCCGGTACCACCACCCATTCCTGCAGTTATGAACAGCATCTTGGTGGTACTGCCCAGCATACGTTTGATATCCTCAATATTTTCAATTGCAGAGTTTTTCCCCACTTCAGGTATTGAACCAGCACCCATACCTTCCGTCAAACTTGCGCCTAACTGCACCTTGTTAGGGATAGGGCTAAGTTCAAGGGCCTGGGCATCCGTATTACAAATAATGAAGTCCACACCTGTAATTCCCTGCCTATACATATGGTTTACTGCGTTACCACCGCCGCCACCAACACCAATTACCTTGATAATTGATGATTTTTCTTTTAACATTTCAAACTGCATATCGTTATCAATCAATAGAGTAGATTTCGAATTTTAAAGCCATTGCACCATTGTAATATTAAATAATTTTACACAAAGGTTTTCCACATTTGTTAAGATTGTGGAAAAATAATCCCATGTTGAGAATTATTTAAGATAGTCCTCATCTTTTATGTCATCTTTAATAAACCTGGCACCGGTTTGAAGCAGCTTATCAAACAAACCAATGCTTTTCTTAGCTTTCTGATCCTGAGGGACCTGCACATACACTCCCGGCTGCTTCATCATCTCCTGTACTTCTTCAGCCTTCACGATTCCTTTCATCAACAAACCGATACCGGTTGCAAATAGTGGACTCTTCAGATCGTCATAAATATTCTTTGGAAGAACTTCATTCTTCGCCAGATGCTCGTTAGGATATCCCACGCGGCAATCCAGTCCCGTCACATACTCCACCAGTTGCGGAAGATGCTTCAGCTGCGCACCACCACCTGTGATCACGATTCCGGCAATCAGGCGTTTTTCATATCCTGAAGCCTTGATCTCGTAGTAAACGTGCTCAATAATTTCTTCCATTCTGGCCTGGATCACATAGGCAAGGTTCTTCACCGAAATCTCCTTCGGCTCTCTTCCCCTCAATCCCGGCACAGAAATAATCTCGTTCTCTTTATTCTCATCAGCAAGTGCAGAACCAAACCGTGTCTTCAGGAGCTCAGCCTGGTTGCGCATAACCGAACATCCTTCGCGGATATCCTCTGTCACACTGTTCCCACCGAAAGGAATTACAGCTGTATGTCTGATAATACCCTCGTGGAAAATAGCAATGTCTGTTGTACCACCACCGATATCCACCAGCACAACTCCTGCTTCTTTCTCCTCGTCGCTCAATACCGCGTCTGAAGATGCAAGTGGCTCCAGTATCAGCTCCTGGGTCTCCAGATTCGCATTACGCACGCACTTCAGGATATTCCTGACCGCGCTGACGTGACCTGAAATAATGTGAAAGTTCGCCTCCAGACGTACGCCCGCCATACCAATCGGGTCTTTGATCCCCGGCTCGTTGTCGATCGTGAACTCCTGTGGAAGCACATGAATGATCTCTTCCCCCGGAGGCATCACCAGCTTATACATATCTTCGATAAGCTTTTCGATATCCTTACGCTGAATCTCATTCTGCAGATCCTTTCTCGTCAGGATTCCACGATGCTGAAGGCTTTTGATGTGCTGACCAGCGATACCCACGTTCACAATCTTGATCTCCACATTAGACTGGACACTGGCATCTTCAACTGCCTGGAGAATCCCCTGCACAGTCTTTTGTATATTAGCCACCACCCCACGGCTCACTCCAGCCGATTCTGCCTTGCCTAAACCAAGTATCTCAATCTTCCCATGCCCACTCCGGCGGCCAACTATCACACAAATTTTTGTTGTTCCTATGTCTAAACCGACGACAATAGGCGAATTTTTCGATGATGTAGAAGTGCCTTTATCCATAACTAAGGTGTTAATTTTTTATTTGCTGATGTATTTTTAATGTTTTTCGTTTTACTTTCCTGATGCTACAATCCAGGCACTGTCTGCAAGGTTCCGCTCACAAATAATCTGGTTCGTATATTTGATATTAATCGTTTTATAGGCATTCCAACCCACAACAGGCATAGCCCTCTTGTAGAACGCCTTTAGATTGCGCAGTCGCACCTCTAAAGAGTCGGCATCTCCTAAAATGATCTTCTGATTTCCAACACGGGGCACGATCTCAATATCTCTTTGTGCATTCACATAGAGCTGTTCAAACTGATCGCGCCATAAAGAATCCTTTTCAACGTACAGAGCTGTTTTATACAAGTCGCGCACTACTTTTGTTCTAAGCGAATCTTCTTTTTTAGTATAATTCTCCATAATGTATCCGTTCGCTACCAGCACATGCGGAGTATAGTCTTTTGACGTCGGAAGCTTATTACCAAAACGGTCAATATAGAAGTCCTGATTGGTCAGCGTAATGATCCTCAGAAGCGGATCACTCTGCATCACCATGATGTGGACCGTGCCGTCCATATCCGCATAAACTTTCGCGTCACGGATATAAGAATTCCGCTTAAATTCGTTCTCCAGCTCATGGAGGTTAACCTCATGAAAGTACTTGCCGATGATCAGCCCTGAATGGTTCTGGATGATCCGGTTCACCTCATTGCGATCAATAAAGCCTGCCGTACCGGGTATGATCACCTTGATGTCCTTAAACTTCAGATGGCTCTTCTTACTCTCAATGAAACTCATGAGCGTAACAAGGCCCCCGATGCTGACCAGCCAGGCAAACACGTACAAGATCCGCTTCCAGGCAATCTGTTTAAGCATGGCTCATAATCTCCTTTAAAGGGTTTACCATTGTATCAATATCTCCTGCCCCTACAGTCAGCAGCAACTCCGGCTTCCTGATCGACAGATAGTGCCGACATTCTTCCATGCTGCAAAGCATCTTCAGGCCGTTAGTCACCTCATCCAGGATGATCCTTGAAGTCACCCCTTCTATCGGCAGCTCCCTGGCCGGATAAATATCCAGCAGGATCAACTCGTCTGCCATGCTGAGCGCTTCTGCAAAGCCCGCCGCAAAGTCTCTGGTCCGTGTATATAAATGCGGCTGGAAAACAACCGTAAGTGTCTTTTCCGGAAATAAGGTTTTCACTGCCGATATACAAGCTTTCAGCTCTTCAGGATGATGGGCGTAGTCGTCAATGTAGACCGACTTTTCAGACCGCACCACGTACTCGAATCTCCGCTTTACTCCTTTGAAATCAGCAATCGCCGCCCTGATCTTTTCTGCTGATATGCCCAGATACAAAGCTGCCTGAATGGCCGCTACTGCGTTCTCGATATTGTGCAGTCCCGGTAATGGCATAGCAATATCACTGATCGCAATACCTTCTCCTGAAAAATCGAAGTAGAACTGACCGTTTTCCACACGCACATCGTACGCATAGGACTCCGCCTGCTCCGATGCGGAGTAGCTCAATCCGCCCTCCAGCGCCAGACCCTTCTTGTGGATCAGCTTTCCGCCCTCTTTCAGCTGTGAAGCAAAAAGACGGAACGACTCTTTCACCTGATCATCGGTTCCGTAGATGTCCAGATGATCGGCATCCATAGAGGTCACAATAGCAATATCCGGATGCAGGGTCAGGAAAGACCGGTCATATTCATCGGCTTCTACAACCATGACGTTGTTATCTCCAAACAGCACGTTTGTATTGAAGTTGGATGATATTCCACCAAGGAACGCCGTGCAGTCATAGCCGGTATGCTTCAGAATATGAGCGACCAGCGTCGACGTCGTCGTCTTCCCGTGGGTGCCGGCAACGGCAATCGTAAACATGCCTTTGCTGATGATTCCCAATACTTCCGAACGCTTCTTCAACTCGTAACCGGCGTCTTGGAAATAGTTCAGTATCTGCGAGTCTTTTGGAATGGCAGGTGTATAAATCACCAGCGTATTCTCCTTGTCAGACCAGTTTTCTATAATGTCTGCCGTGTCATCAATGAACGACACCTGGATATTCTCTTCAACAAGACTGTCGGTAAGTGTGGTGCGCGTACGATCATAACCGCTCACCTGGCATCCTCTTTTATGAAAATACCGTGCAAGACCGCTCATACCGATGCCCCCAATACCTACCAGATAAACCTTCTTAATTGAATCCAGCTCCATTTATTCGACTATTTAGCAATAATTAATACCTCTTTCGCAATCACATCATCCGCATCCGGCAAAGCCATAGCAGCAATGTTCGCACTTAGCTCCCGGCATTTCTGCTCATCTCTGATCAGGCTCACCGCCAGGGATGCCAGCGTTCCCTCTGCTTCCTGATCCGTGATCAGTACCGCAGCGTTCTGCTTCACCAGTGCCATCGCATTCTGTGTCTGATGGTCCTCTGCCACGTTCGGCGAAGGCACCAGAATTACCGGCTTAGCAACCACACACAGCTCGGCAATGGTTCCTGCCCCTGCCCTTGAGATGATCACATCAGCAGCAGCATAGGCCAGGTCCATACGGTTCAGAAACTCTACAATCCGCACGTTCTGCTGAGCCATACCCGCTGTTTGTTCCAGCACCGCCTTGTAGTAGTACTTACCGGTCTGCCAGATTAGCTGCACGCCTTCTTTTTCAAACAGCGCCAGCTCAGCCAGCATGCTCTTGTTCAATGTTCGTGCACCCAGACTTCCGCCCGTTACAAGAACCGTTTTCTTGTCGGCCGACAGGCCAAAGCTTTCCAGCGCCTCAGCGCGCTTTCCGCTCACACCCACCGCTTCTCTGCGGATCGGGTTGCCGGTCATCAATATCTTTTCTGCCGGGAAGAACTGCTCCATTCCGGAAAATGCCACGCAAACTTTCGCAGCCTTCTTCCCCAGCCATTTATTTGTCATACCTGCATAGGAGTTCTGCTCCTGAATCAGGTAGGGCACGTTCATGTTCCCTGCCGCCAGCAACAGCGGACCTGATGCATAACCGCCTACACCTACTGCTGCATCCGGTTTAAACTCCCGGATCACATCCCGGGCCTTCATCAGGCTTCCTATAACTTTAAAGGGCAACTTCAGGTTCTTCAACAGCGAGTTACGCTGAAAGCCCTGAATATCCAGCCCCAGGATCTTATAACCCGCAGCCGGCACCTTCTCCATCTCCATACGCCCCAGAGCACCTACAAACAGGATCTCCGTTGCCGGGTCCAGGCGCTTCAGAGCATTGGCTATAGCAATCGCAGGGAATATATGTCCCCCGGTTCCTCCTCCACTGATGATTATTCTTTTCGCCATTTCTCCTATTCTATTCTTTACATTGCCGGTATCTCACCCACTAAAACCTTCTCCTCTCCCGGTTTCTGTTTCGTCTTCTGTTCTTCAATATCGCGGCTCACGCTCAGTATTATACCGAAAGCCACACTCGTAAAGAGGATAGATGTTCCTCCCATACTCACCAGCGGCAGTGGCACACCCGTCACAGGTCCCAGCCCTACGGCTACCGCCATGTTCGCAAATGCCTGAATAGTCAAGCTGAAGCTCAATCCCGCCGCAAGCAGTGCGCCAAAGGCTTTCGGACTGGCAGTCACAATCAACACGCACCTGTAAAGCAACATCAGGTAGAGGAAAACAATTCCTATACCGCCTATCATCCCGTATTCTTCAATGATCAATGCATACACAAAGTCAGAATAAGGGTGCGGAAGATAATTCCGCTGTGTACTGTTACCCGGTCCTTTTCCGAAAAGTCCTCCCGTCGCAATAGCTATCTTGGCTTGATTAGCCTGAAAAGCCTTGTCGGGATCTGCCTTTTCGGGATGCAGATACACATCAATACGGGAAGCATAAGTAGCTCTCCGCGGCCCCAGGAAGATCACCCCCAGCAATACGATCAGACCGGCCAGACAAACGACCGATATTTGTTTGATACTGATCCTTCCGATGATCAGCAGCAATATACTTACACCGAACAGCATGATAGCCGTCGATAAATTCGCAATAGCAATCAGGACGAATACGCCTGTTACTGCACCCATGATCGGAAGAAAAGAACTCTTTACATCCTTAATCTGGTCCTGCTTCTTTGTGAGCATCCTCGCCAGAAACGTAATCAAAGCCAGCTTGGCAAGATCGGACGTTTGAAACGTCTGATTAATGATCGGAATCGTTACCCAGCGACTCGCGTCGTTTACGTGGTTACCGAATACCAGGGTATATATCAGTAGAGGAACCGTCAGGATCATCAGCACTTTTGAGATACCCGCATAATACCGGTAGTCCAGCAGATGAGAAAAATACATCAGCGCAAAACCACCCACGATCATAATCAGGTGCTTGAACAGATACTGCTCCGTACCCACGCCCTTTTTATAGGCAAGAGTACCCGTCGAGCTGTATACAGCCAGCAGTGACAATACAGAAAGCAATATCACGATCAGCCAGATCCAGCGGTCTCCCTTTGTTCTGCTTAATATACTTTCAATCATATCCTTCAGGTTAAATGCCTACAAGTCCTTTATCGCTGCTTTGAACTGATCTCCGCGGTCTTCATAATTCTTAAACAAGTCAAAACTTGCGCAAGCAGGCGACAACAATACAGTGTCCCCTTTCTTTGCCATGTGGTAAGACATCTCCACGGCATCTTTCGCTGAGAAGGTGTTGACAATCATTTCCACATCATCCTCAAAGGCCTCGTGAATGCGCTTGTTATCTTTACCCAGGCAAACGATCGCTCTGACTTTCTTGCGCACAAGATCCTTCAGTATCGAGTAGTCGTTTCCTTTATCCACGCCACCCAATATCAGGATCACGTCGGTTGTCATACTTTCCAGTGCATACCACGTCGAATTCACGTTGGTCGCCTTGGAGTCATTGATGAACTCTACGCCTGTAATCCGTCCGGCATGTTCCAGCCTGTGTTCAATATTTTTAAAATCACCCATGCTCTCTCTTACGCTTTCGTTGCGTAGTTCGAGAACTTTGGCCACAATACCCGAAGCCATAGAATTGTAGATATTGTGCTTGCCCTGTAACGCTAAATCTGTAATAGTCATCTTGAATTCTTGTTCTGTATTGAGTTTAATAATAATCTGATCGTCCTGAATATATGCGCCCTTATCGAGCTCTTGTTGGATTGAAAAAGGATAGGTCACTGCTACCGCAGGATGCTTTTTCAAAATGTTTATCGTCTCCGGATCGTCTGCACAATAGATGAAAACGTCCTTCTCTGTCTGGTTCTGAATAATGCGAATCTTCGATTCCGCGTAGTTCTCCAGCTTGTAGTCATAGCGGTCCAGGTGGTCGGGCGTGATATTCAGCAATACTGCTATATCTGCCTTGAACTTGTACATATCGTCGAGCATAAAACTGCTGATCTCCAGTACATACCAGTCATGCTCCGACTGTGCTACCTGACGGGCGAAACTCTGCCCGATGTTTCCGGCCAGACCCACGTCCATACCTGCCTTCTTGAGAATGTGGTAGGTCAGCATCGTAGTGGTCGACTTCCCGTTCGATCCCGTGATGCAGATCGTCTTCGCCTTTGAATAACGGGCAGCAAACTCGATTTCCGACACGATAGAGATACCCTTCTCACGCAGCTTCTTGACCAGTGGAGCCTTTTCGGGAATCCCCGGACTCTTGATCACCTCATCCGCCTTCTCGATCTTTTCTACCGAGTGCTGTGATTGCTCAAACGCAATCCCCGCATCTTCCAGCTCTTTTATATACTGTGGAGCTATCGGACCTGCGTCAGACACAAAGACTTCGAAGCCCTGCTTCTGCGCCAGTACTGCCGCACCTGTGCCGCTTTCTCCTGCACCTAAAATCACGATGTAACGTTTAGCCTCCATTATCTCAATTTTAAGGTTACAATAGTTAACACAGCCAATATGATCCCAACAATCCAGAAGCGGGTTACGATCTTCGATTCATGATACCCTTTTTTCTGATAGTGATGATGCACGGGCGACATCAGTAAGATGCGGCGCCCTTCGCCAAATTTCTTTTTCGTGTACTTGAAGTACGACACCTGAAGGATCACCGACAGGTTCTCAAACAGGAACACACCACACAGGATCGGAATCAACAGCTCCTTACGGATCATGATGGCAAATGCTGCAATGATCCCCCCGATAGCCAGACTTCCTGTATCTCCCATAAACACCTGTGCAGGATAGGAATTGTACCATAAGAAGCCCACGCAAGCTCCTACAAACGCTCCGGCAAAGATCACGAGCTCTCCCGAATTAGGGATGTACATAATATTAAGGTACTCCGCCATGATCGTGTTACCCGACACATAGGCCAGTACCGCCAGCGTTACTCCGATGATGGCCGAGGTTCCCGTAGCCAGACCATCTATTCCGTCTGTTATATTGGCGCCGTTGGATACAGCCGTTACAATCACGATCACAAAAAACAAGAACACCACCAGTGCGTATTTTTCATGTCCCTCTCCAAGGAAGCTCAGGAATTTGGCGTAGTCAAACTCATTGTTCTTCACGAAAGGAATATTGGTCATGGTTGACTTGAGGTTCTGCGTGAAATAGTAGGAGTTACCCTTCTGGTGTACTTCAAGCGGACTGGTATTCGTAGTTGGAAGCGTTACCTGCTGACGCACAACAATATCCGGATGGAAATACATCGTCCAGCCAATGATCAGTGCCAGCACTACCTGACCCAGGATCTTAAACCTTCCTGCAAGTCCTTCTTTATCTTTCTTAAATACTTTGATGTAATCGTCTATAAAGCCGATCATACCCATCCAGACAGTGGTAACCAGCATGAGGATGATGTACACATTTTCGAGCTTGGCAAACAGCAATGTCGGGATCAGTATACCCAGAAGAATGATGATTCCTCCCATCGTAGGAGTACCCTGCTTCTGCATCTGACCTTCCAGACCCAGATTCCTGACAGTCTCACCCACCTGCAGCGCGCGCAGCCTTCTAATCAGCCTGCTTCCGTAAATAGTAGTGAATAATAGCGAGAAGATGATAGACATAGCTGTCCTGAACGATATGTACTGAAACACTCCCGTTCCGGTAAGCCCGTATTCATTATGCAACCATGTAAATAGATAGTATAACATTAGCCTACCTGGATTAGTTGTTCAGTCACTATTTTCTTGTCATCAAACGGATGTTTTACACCCTTTATCTCCTGATACTTTTCATGTCCTTTACCGGCAATCAAGATAATATCACCCGCTTTCGCCAGATGGCATGCGGTACGTATCGCTTCTCCCCTGTCTGCTATTACCAAAACTTTTCTCTTATTGTCAGGACTTACGCCTGCTTCCATATCCCTGATAATATCCATCGGCTCTTCAGAACGAGGATTATCAGATGTTAAAATCACTTTATCACTCCAGTCGCATGCAATCTGCGCCATCGGCTTACGCTTCGTCTTATCCCTGTCACCTCCACACCCGATCACCGTAATCACCTGCTCGATACCTTTTCGTACCGACTGGATCGTACTCAACACGTTCTGCACCGCGTCAGGCGTATGCGCGTAGTCCACTATCGCGATAACGCCGTTCGGCGCCGTGATGTAATCAAACCGGCCCTCCGCGCTATTCAACCTGCTCAGGATGGTCAGCACACGATTGCTATCCTGCTCCAGCAGCATCGCAGTAGCATAAACGGAAAGAAGGTTGTACGCGTTAAAATTCCCGATCAGCTTAAACCAAACTTCCTGCCCGTCAATCTCAAGAATCAAACCGCTCAACTCGTTCTCCACAATGCGTACCTTGAAGTCGGCCATATTCTTCAGTCCATACGACTTCTTATAGGCCTTCGTATTTTGCAGCATAATATTCCCGTTGCGGTCATCCGCATTGGTAAGTGCAAAAGCCGTCTTCGGCAAGGCGTCAAAGAAGCCACGTTTAGCTTTCAGATACGCATCAAAGGTCTTATGAAAATCGAGATGATCGTGCGTAATGTTGGTAAATATTCCACCGGTAAACTGCAGACCGGCTATACGGTGCTGTGCCACAGCATGTGAGCTCACTTCCATAAAGCAATAATCACAGCCAGCATCTACCATATCGGCCAGCAATCCGTTCAAAGCGATCGGATCAGGCGTGGTATGCGTAGATGGCACAACGGTATTATGGATATAATTTTCAACAGTAGATACCAGACCTACTTTGTAACCCAATTCTTTAAATAACTTGAAAAGCAGTGTGGCGACGGTGGTTTTTCCGTTTGTACCGGTCACGCCGACCAGCTTCATCGATGCTGAAGGATGTCCGAAATATTCGGATGCGATCAGTCCCAGTGCCAGAGCAGAATCTTCCACAACAGCATAGCTCACCCCTTCTGCAAGTTCAGCAGGCAAAGCCTCACAAACAACAGCCGACGCACCCAGCTCAACCGCTTTCGCGATATAAGCATGTCCGTCAGATACAGTACCTTTAATAGCAATAAATAGAGATCCTGCTTTCACCTGCCTCGAATCAAAGCAGATGTTCCCGATACCGACGTCGCCCGGGCCACGCAGTTCAAGAACAGTAATTCCACTTAACAATTCTGTAAATATTCTCATCATTGCAGTTCTATATTTATAGGATATCCTTTAACAATCCGGGATCCCGCTGCCAGCGATTGCTTCACCACCTTGCCACTGCCTTTTACAACTGGCTTCAGACCGGCATTGCTCAACAGATAAACAGCATCTTTAAGTCCCATTCCGGATACATCAGGAACACTATGCGCATTAATTTCAACCTCTCTTACCGAAACACCATTGCTGGTGTCTATAGGGTGCACAAACTCGCTGTTTGATGCATAATAGGCTTTTATCCCCAGGGCCTTGTATACCTGACGGGTAGCCTCATTATGTCCCGCCTTGGAAGGAGGAAGCTTCGTATTACCAACAAGTCGCTCCGGAACCGGATTATACATCTCCTTATCGTTTGCGTAAATTTTATCTGCGATCTCACGGAATGGAGGACCTGCAACCTGGGCTCCGTAATAGCCATTCTTAGGACCGTTTACTACCACGATCAAGGAATATTTCGGATTATCTGCCGGAAAATACCCACAGAATGAAGCCTGATACTGACGCTTAGCACGGTAACCACGATTTCCATCCGCTACCTGCGCAGTTCCCGTCTTTCCGGCTACCCTATATAGAGGATTGTAAATGATCCCTCTTCCCGTTCCCTCTTTCACCACACTTTCCAAAAGCTCCTGCATCGTTTTGATCGCCCCTTCGGAAGCGATCTGCTCATTAATCACACGCGCATCAAAATGCTCAATCGTGTTTCCAAGCCTTCTGATCTCTTTTACAAAGATCGGAGCGAGATATTTACCGTCGTTCGCAATTGCATTGTAAAAAGACAGCATCTTCAGCGGCGTCAGCTGCATCTCATAACCGTAGGCCATTTGCGGCAGCGACATATTCTTGTTCCAGCTCCTGTTTTTCGGGTTCTTTACCACCGGCTTCGCTTCCCCGGGAATCTGCAGTCCAAGCTTTTCATGCAAATGCCAGTTATACAGATGATCAGTGAACTTCGACTGTTCGTCTTTATAGGTCTGATTAACCAACTTCGCTACTGCGGCATTAGAAGAGGTAGTAAATGCTCTCTTAACAGATACCACACCGATACTTCCATGCGAATCTTTGATAATATGACCGGGGATTTTGTAGTTCTCTGTCGAGACCAGTGTACTGGTATCCACGGCCTTATCCTCAAACAACGCAAGATAGGATGCTACTTTGAACGTTGATCCCGGATCCTGATTTCCAGCGATCGCATAGTTGAATTTCTCCTCGTAAGTACCTTTTCCGGTACGGGTGTAATTAGCGATCGCCCTTACTTCACCAGTCTCAACAGACATAACGATAGCACAGCCATGCTCTGCATCACTCTTAATCAGCTGCTTTAAAAGCGCATTTTGTGTGACGTCCTGAATATTGATATCGATGGTGGAAATGATGTCCGCACCGTCCTTTGGCGCAATTTCAATATCCTTATTCACCGGCATCCAGATCCCTCCGGCGATACGCTGCACCAGGCGGCGTCCGCTTTCTCCATTCACATATTCGCCATAGGCACCCTCCAGACCCACCGGTTGAACGTGCTCGTTGTTATAACCAATTGTTCTGGCTGCCAGACTTCTGAACGGCAAAATTCGCTTGTTCTGCTGAACCGCGATTAACCCACCTTTATATTTACCCAGATTAAAAATCGGGAATGTCTTGATCACTTTCAGCTCCTGATGAGTCACGTTCCTTTTCAAAAGGAAGTACCGCGAACCATCTCTTCGCGCTTTTCTCAGAATATTGGAATACTGACGGGAACTTTTATCGCCGAAAAATCCTGACAACTTCTCCGCAAGCGAATCGACCTTCTCATAGAACACCTGATCCTTCTCCACTCCACCTGCTTTCAGGTCAAGACGCAGCTCATATTCAGGCACCGAAGTAGCCAGCAGGCTCCCGTCATTGGCCAGGATATTGCCTCTTACCGCCTCCACATTCACGAACTTGGTCGACAAGCTGTCGGCCATTGCCCGCCACTTATCTCCTTCCACAAACTGAACGTGGAAAAGCTTAAACAATACAGCAAGAGCCAACAGGACAATCAGTCCGAAGGCAATATAAACGCGCAATAAAATGTCAGTTCTGATATTCATTACTCACTGCTTATTTATCTCTCTTACGATCTGCAACTGCCAGATCCCGTATCGTTCTATTTTTCTTTCAACTCTGGAACCATCAGCTTCTTCGGCGGCTCCACCGGCTCTTTCAAACCCAGCGTGTCTACCTTTTTAGCAACCTCTGTCTGAGTACTCCTCAGCATCAGGTCTGCTTTCAGTGTTTTATAGTCCCATCGCATTTCCTTGACTTCCTTACTCAACTTGTCGATGTCCCTGATATTCTTTTCAGCAAAGTGCCTGTTCCCGATATAAACCATACCTAAGAAGGCGATGAAAATAATAAAAGGCATCATCTCCGAAGCCGCTTCCTTAGATATCACACCATCAGTCAAAAGCACTGTAAAAAAGTTGCGTGGCAGCGTCGCCTTCTTAGGCTGAGGCTTAACTTCCGCCTCCTGCTCCAACTCCTCTTCCTCTATTTCTCTTCTGAACCGATTACTCATATACCTCTCAGATAACCTTAAACCTTACAACTTAACAGCAATCCGCAACTTCGCGCTTCTGGCACGACTGTTCAGGGCAATTTCTTCATCAGTAGCCACCACCGCCTTACGGGTTACCGCCTCCAGCGGACGCTGGATGTTCCCGTAAAAATCCTTCTCCAGTTCACCACGGAATTTGCCTTTGGCGATGAAGTTCTTCACCAGACGATCCTCCAGCGAATGATACGACATCACCACAAGCCTTCCTCCAGGCTTCAGTACATCGGCCGCCTGCATCAAAAACTCCTGCAAGGCTTCCAACTCCTGATTCACTTCTATACGCAGGGCCTGAAAAGCCTGCGCGAGATATTTATTTTCTTTCCCTTTAGGAATCAATTTCTTAATCACCTCCTTGAACTCGGCGATGGTTTCAATCTGCTTGTTCAATCTGGCAGTTACCAGGGTACGCGCCAGCGACTTCGCATTTTGAATTTCTCCGTACATGCCAAAGATCCGGTGCAGCTCGTCTTCACTATAGGTAGCGATCACTTCCTTCGCCGTCATCGGTGCCGACTGATCCATCCGCATATCCAGATCGGCATCAAACCGTGTAGAAAACCCCCGCTCTGGCTGATCAAACTGGTGGGATGAAACACCAAGATCAGCCAGAATACCATCCACCTGTACTGCCGAATACAACCGGCAGTAGTTCTTCAAAAAGCGGAAGTTTTGATCTATAAAGGTTAACCGATCATCATTTGGAATATTTCCTTTTGCATCTTCATCCTGATCAAAAGCCAGCAATCTGCCGCCTTCGCCCAGGTTCTTCAAAATCTCCCTCGAATGCCCGCCGCCACCAAAAGTCACATCAACATACACACCATCAGGGACGATATTCAAACCCTCGATACACTCTTTCAACATCACTGGGATATGATAATTAGACATCAGCCCTCCTTCCTGCTCCACCCATAACCTCTTCGGCCAGCTTGGAGAAATTATCAGGTTGATTATCGAGCAGAGCATCGTATGCATCTTTTGCCCAAAGTTCGATCTTGTTGAATTGAGAAGCCAGCACAACATCAGAAGATGCACCTGAGTACTCAAGCAGCGATTTTGGCAGCAGAATTCTACCTGCAGCATCCAGCGTCAGCTCGGTTGCACCCCTCGTAAAGTACCGGATGAACTGTCTGTTCTTCTCTTCATACTGATTCAGCTTACTCAAATCTTCCATAATCTTGTCCCATTCTTTTCTGCTATAAATAACTAAATGCTTTTCGAATCCGCGATTTACAACAAGCCCTTCCTTCTCAGCCTCAGGCATTTGCTTCCTGAGTCCGGCTGGTATCATCAGTCGGCCCTTTGCATCGAGCTTACATTCAAATTCGCCTAAGAAGTGAGACATTATTTAGCTAAACTTTGAGTGGGTTAAAATTACATACTTTTACCACTTTCTACCACATAACCCCACAAAAAGTTTTCAACAAGAAGTTTTATTCCATTTCGAAGCTAAAAAAGAGGAATTCTATGAAAATGAGCACTTCCCCATAGCAGCTGAAGGGCATAGAAACAGCTTATTCCTGCTGAGATCTGGCACAAATCACCATCGAAAAGCCGGCAAAATGGGAACTCGTGGGAGACTTGGTAGAATCTGCTTTGAACGCTACCCGCTACTCACCCGATACTCAGCTCTTACTGACCCGACACTGACCTGAAAAAAGAACTTTGAATACCGCTTCTGTGTGGGCAGATCATCATCGGAAGCACCGCCCAGACTCCCGCAAAACTATCTCTTGATCCCCTTCTGCTGATACCCCTCTCCTTCGTATACCATCCGGAAGGCAATAAAAAAGCCGGTTCATCTCATGGACCGGCTTTAAATAAATTATACGGTGTTTATTCGTTGATGGCTTTAACGCCTGGCAACTCTTTACCTTCCATGTATTCCAGTAAGGCTCCGCCTCCTGTAGATACATAGCTTACTTTTTCTTCGAAACCAAATTTAGCAACGGCAGCTGCAGAGTCACCTCCTCCGATCAGAGAGAATGCGCCTTTTTCAGTTGCTTCCACTACTGCTTCAGCAACAGCTTTAGTACCAGCCTCGAATTTCTCCATTTCGAATACGCCCATCGGACCGTTCCAAAGGATCGTTTTTGAATCAGCAACAACCTGTTTGTACACGTTAACTGCATCAGGACCGATGTCCAGACCCATCCAGCCATCCTTTATATCATGATTCTGAGCAACGTCGGTATTTGCATCTGCGGCAAACTTGTCAGCTACAACTGAGTCAGTAGGAAGGATCAGTTTTACACCTTTCGCTTCTGCTTTTTCAATCAGGCTTAATGCCAGCTCCAGTTTATCTGCTTCAACAAGTGAATTTCCAATCTGTCCGCCTTTTGCTTTTGCAAAAGTATAAGCCATACCTCCACCGATAAGCAGGTTATCCACTTTTTCCAGAAGGCGCTCGATAAGTAAGATCTTGTCAGATACTTTAGCACCGCCCATGATCGCTGTGAAAGGACGCTCCGGATTGTTCAATACCTTTTCTGCGTTAGCCAGCTCTCCAGCCATCAGGTAACCGAAGTATTTTGCATCAGGGAAGAATTGTGCAATCACGGCAGTAGATGCGTGGGCACGGTGTGCAGTTCCGAAAGCATCGTTCACATATACATCACCCAGCTTGCTCAGCTTTTCAGCAAATGCAACATCTCCTTTTTCTTCTTCCTTATAGAAGCGAAGATTTTCCAGGAGAAGCACCTCGCCGTCTTTTAGTGCAGCAGCTTTCTCAGTAGCCTGAGCACCGATACAGTCGTCAGCAAACTGCACTTCTTTTCCAAGTACATCAGACAAATGCTTAACAATATGCTTCAAAGAATATTTCTCTGTAGGGCCTTCTTTCGGACGGCCAAGATGAGACATTAAGATCACGGAACCGCCATCTGCAAGAATCTTCTTGATTGTAGGCAAAGCACCCTGAATACGGTTATCGTCAGTTATATTAAAATCCTTGTCCAGGGGAACGTTGAAATCAACACGGATCAGTGCCTTCTTTCCAGAGAAATTCAGATTATCAATTGTCTTCATGTTTATGTTAATATAGTTTTAAGAAATCTTGAGATACATTTTCTTGTGGGGTCCGACCCCCTCTATTTCAAACTCCGCCGATATCGTTTCAAAACCCAGTCCCGCATAAAACGTATATGCTTCCCTCCTTGCGTTACACCAGATATATCTGGCGTTGCGTCCTCTGAGATACAAAACCCCGAAATTGACCACAAGGTTTCCGATACCTTTATTTCTGTAAGCAGGATCGGTTGCCATTCCCCTCAACTGAAAGCCATCGGCGCCAAACGGATCTAGCTCCTTCGGTGCAAACGAACAGATGCAAACGATCCGGTCATCCACTTTGTATCCGAGGTGGAACGCGCCTTCCAGTGCATCTTCATCAAAACGGCAATCATCCGGTGCGATCTTTCCATCCAGGAGAAGCTCACTTCTCATGCTGAGCGTCTCTTCCGCAGTGATAAAGCTGATCATCTTCCGTTTACCCCCGCTATACGTTTAACCATGTCTGTCAGCCTGCTGGAATACCCGTATTCGTTATCGTACCAGCCAACAACTTTGGTAATGTCTCCCACAACTGAAGTCAGCAGTGAGTCAAAGATACAAGAATGAGGGTTATCTAAAATGTCGACGGACACTATTGGATCTGATGTATATTGCAAAATGCCCTGAAGTTCGTTTTGAGCGGCCTTCATGAAGACGGCATTGATCTCTTCCACGGTGGGCTGATGGACCAGTGTACAGGTAAAATCAGTCAGGGAACCATTCAGCACAGGCACGCGGATCCCGGCACCTCCTAACTTTCCATCCAGACGCGGAAAGATGCTGGTGATGGCTTTGGCAGCTCCTGTGGTGGTAGGAATGATGGACGAAGACGCGGCTCTTGCCCTTCTGAGGTCGCGGTGCGGGCCGTCATGCAGGTTCTGATCACCGGTCATGGAATGCACGGTGGTGATGTAACCGTTCACAATACCCCAGTTCTCTTCGAGCACCTTGATCATCGGTGCTATATTATTAGTGGTACAGGATGCATTGGATAGAATGGGCGACCGGAAATCGATCTCCTGGTCATTCACTCCCAATACGACCACGGGCACGTCTTTGGTAGACGGTGGTGCAGAGATGATGACCTGCCTGGCTCCTGCCTGCAGATGTGCTTCTGCGGCTGTGCGGCTGATAAACCGGCCTGTTGATTCAATGACTACGTCAATCTGAAGTGCTGCCCAGGGCAGGTTTTCAGGCGACTGCTCCGAAAAGACCGGGATTGGTTTTCCGTTTACTACCAGGGTAGAATCATCAGCATAGATCTCCCCTTTAAATCCGCGGTGAACGCTGTCATACCGTACCAGGTGAGCTAGCGTGGCGGCATCTGCAAGATCATTGACGGCGGCTATTTCTATTTCGGGGTTTTCCAGTAATATCCGGAAAACAGTCCTTCCGATTCGCCCAAATCCGTTAATAGCTACTTTCATTCAGAATAAATTAATTTGCAGGAAGCAAATATTCCCCGATCAAAGTTAGGTTTTTCGATCAAATAAGGGGCTTTCGAAACCTTTATTTAGGAACGTAGTTTTATAAAGTAAAACTACTATGACAAATAATCAGAGCGACAAACCGGAAAGACTGGAGCCTCAGGATTCGGAGAGAAAAGATATCAAACCGGGGAAAGATGACGAGAAAGCGGTCGTAAAACCTGAAGACCTGGACTACGAGGCTGAGGATGCGCACTTTAAAAATCCTGCAAAGACGAAGGAGACGTCTGAACAACCGGTGAACCCGGTGAAGACGCCGCCTAAAGACGTGTAGTGGCCGGACTGCGCCAGCCACCGCTATCAAAGCGCGGATCCGCTTAGCTGGATATCTGGATCTTTATTTTCCGATTTTTGATCTTCTCGTCTTTCAGTTGACTGACTACTGAGCGGATCTGACTGCGCTTTACAGCGGCATAAGAGGAATGGTCAAGCACTTCTATCAGTCCCAGGTCTTCCTTAGGAAGCTGGGCCTTTTTCAGGAGGAGCCCGACAATGTCAATCTTGTTGATCTTGTCTTTTTTGCCCGCCGCAATATAGAGCGTATCCCATTCAGTCGGTTCAGGCACCACCGGCCTCTTCGGCAGAGTGATGATCTCCGGCTCTACTCCCAAATGAGCGGGTACTTCTTCTTTAGTCAGGAGCAGGAATGAGGTACCTGTGGCGTGCATTCGGGCGGTACGCCCGTTGCGGTGAATGAATGCTTCTCTGGTCAGAGGAAGCTGGTAATGGATAACAAATTCAATTTCGGGAATATCCAGACCTCGTGCCGCGAGGTCTGTTGTGATCAATAAACGATAAGTTCCGTTGCGGAATTTCAGAAGCGTTCTCTCCCGGTCTTCCTGCTCCATGCCTCCGTGAAACTCGCCGTGCACGATTCCCATGTGATCAAGCAGTTCACCGATGCGGCCAATGGCCTCCCGGTGGTTACAGAACACCAGCGTAGACCGGTTACCGATCATGCAGATCAGGGAGAACAGAGCTTCCAGCTTATCTTCGGCTGCGCTGAGCACCGCTTTATAGGTCAGGTCAGGAAGACTTTCCTGCTTATTCAGGTAGTTGAGCTCCAGAGGATCGCTCACACCTGTAAACGGCGGAATTTCATCCATTCGAGTGGCAGAGGTAAGCATTCTGCGCTCCAGCGCAGGCAGGCAGCCGATGATATAAGACATATCCTCCTGAAACCCGAACTCCAGGGATTTGTCAAACTCGTCCAGGATAAGGGTGCTGACGGATTCGGTGCTAAAGCCCTCTCTCCGCAAATGCCAGGCAATACGGCCGGGAGTACCAACCAGTACCGCAGGAGGATGCATCAGGCTATTCCGCTCTATCCGGGTAGAATGACCTCCATAGCTGCAGGTGATCTTGAAGGAAGTACCCATAGCCTTGAACACCTGCTCAATTTGCAGGGCCAGCTCTCTGGATGGCACCAGAATAAGGGCCTGTACCTGAGACGCGCCGGGATCCAGGGATTTGATGAGAGGCAGCAGGAACCCCAAAGTTTTCCCTGAACCGGTTGGGGAAAAGAGTATAAGGTCTTTGTCTGCGGGCGTGCGCAGGGCTGCTTCCTGCATCTCATTCAGTGCAGATATCCGGAGGTTACTAAGTGCTTTTTTGATCATCGTGTTTTGCAGAACTTGCGGGATCAAAGGTACAGCTTGTTGAGCTATTAGTTTCCATATCCCGCAACTTGTTGGATTATTCCACAACAATATAGACTCATGCGAAGGAAATAAAAACACAAATGCTTGTAAATCAATAAAATGAGCTTGATTTTGTTTTCTGGCCCGGTTATTCGTTTACTGGAATCATAATTACTTAAAGAGAAACATTATGAGAAAGTTATTGTTTTCAGCCGCTATATTAAGTTTCGCAGGAATCACTGCTATCAGTGCGAGCAACCGTGAGGTTCAGACAGTTAAGATGGGGTTTGCTCAGGATACTACCGACACCACCGCAGCACCAACTACAACTCCGGCTGACACGACTGCAGCACCAGACTCTACGTCTGCTAAATAAAAAAAAACATGTCTTTTGAGCGATGATTGAAGGAGCCAGTTTGAGAGTCTGGCTCCTTCGTTTGTTTTAGAGATTTCCATTAATCCGCATCCCGGGGATTCATCAGCCTTTCGCATAGTTCATTTGCCTTACCGCTCACGCGAAAACATAAATCGACCAGCATAGCTACATTCTGATCATGCCCCTCCATCATCTGGAGCGATTCATCAGTGGGAAATGCCAGGAGTATATCGGCTTCCTCGGGAATATCAATAAGTTGGTGAGTGAGCCGATAACATTGCTGCATGAGGTAGTAGACGCTCAAATGCGCAAAACCCATTGCATCGTTCATCCAGAACCTGTATGAGCCAAATTCTTCCTCATCGCTCAATTCTGAAATGCATTCGTCCCCTATCCCCTGCGCCAGAGCCTCTTTAAGTACCTCGTCATTGAAATTGTTGATATTTAAGAGTGAATCGCCTGTCCGTTCGACATCATACATAATCTGGAGGAGCAATCTGATATTCGGATCATCCAGAGCTTCAAGAAGGGAAACATCGCCGGGGTACTCGTCACCATCTTCAAAGACTTCCCGCAGGTCACTCAGTTCGCTGCAAAGGGCAGCGTTGAGGCCATAGACAAACAGCTCCCTGTAGATCACGCAGAGCATACATGCACTATGCAGGATCTCGCTCCTGTAATCAAATTCTCCTGTTTCCATAGTCATTTTTCAGGCTTCCCCCCTCAGGCACGAAGCCGAACAAGGCGATGCGGAAGTCTAGGATAGCCGGTAACGCTGATCAATAAGCTGACCTATTGCCTCGATGAGTTCCTGGTCGTCTGCATTATCGTTTCCTTTGAGCCGCCACGTTGCTGTGCTTTTAACGAGTGTCCGCGTTACATGGTTCAGCAACACCTGCACTTCTATACATGACGAACTTACTGTAGGAAATTTAATCACCTGAAAATTATAGTCTAGATCGTTAAACGTTAAGTTCAATGCCTGTTTCATAAATAACTCTACATTTCAAAAATACATTGTCAACCTTAGTTCAATGTAAGCAATATATGAAGTTTTTTGTTTTAAATATCGCACTACAAATATCTATGGCTATTAGATCTCTGCAAGTTAGTTTTATATTTGGTATAGCCAACGTAATAAGAACACGGCGTAATATACTTCTACAGAAATGAAAATGCCTTCTCTCCTGATCATGTCGGTCAGCTTCTTTTCTACGCTTCCTTTTCAGGAGACTGTAGCGGCAACCGGCAGATGTGACACCCTGGCCAATTCGCCTTCGCCGGTCTGTTGTGTGTCGGCCGTGTCAGCCCGGTTTGCCATGGCAGCGGAGTCGGAGCCAGCTCTTCTCCCAGCCGCCTCGGGCAGTCGCAAAGGCATGGTATGGATTGAGGGCGGCGAATTTGACATGGGCGGAGATGGCGGCCAAGCTGCGGCTGACGAATACCCGAAGCATAAGGTGAGGCTGCATGGCTTTTGGATGGATGAAACCGAAGTGAGCAATGCCATGTTCGCTGCTTTCGTAAAAGCGACAGGATATATTACCACGGCAGAGCAAAAGCCCGACTGGGAGGAACTTAAGAAGCAGCTTCCTCCGGCAACAGCAAAACCCGATGAATCTTTGCTGCGACCAGCATCGCTTGTATTCAGGGGGAGTGCAGGTCCGGTAGATCTCCGTGACGTTGCACAATGGTGGGAATGGAAGAACGGAGCCGACTGGCGCCATCCGGAGGGTCCGGAGAGTAGCATCGAGGGAAAAGACCAGCATCCTGTTGTGCATATTTCCTGGTATGATGCACAGGCCTATTGCAAATGGGTGGGAAAGCGTCTGCCGACGGAGGCCGAGTGGGAATGGGCTGCACGCGGGGGACTAAAGAACAACGTTTACCCCTGGGGAAATGAACCCGTAGATGAGGGTGCGGTAAAAGCCAATTCCTGGCAGGGTCAATTCCCTCATCAGAATACCCTCAGGGATCGCTTCTATCAGACGGCACCCGTAAAGTCTTTTGCCGCGAATGGTTACGGTTTGTTCGATATGGCCGGGAATGTCTGGGAATGGTGCGCCGATCTGTATCACCGCGACTACTATGAGGCTGTTAGCTCAGCTGAGGGTATCGAAAATCCGCAGGGCCCAACGAAAAGCTATGATCCTGATGAGCCTTATGCACAAAAGCGGGTGATGAGAGGAGGGTCTTTCCTGTGCAATGACAGCTATTGCTCGGGTTACCGGAACGCACGAAGAATGAAAAGCAGCGAAGATAGTGCTATGCAGCACGTCGGATTCCGCTGTGTTATGGATAAATAAAGCTTTATGAAAAAATACTCTACATCATCACCTTCTATGTTATATCATCGTTTTCTCTTTCTCTGCCTGCTGATTTGTCCGGGCACGATCATCCATGCACAAACCGGGACCTATAAAAATGGCATGGTCGTTACTGCACATCCTGCGGCTTCTGAAGTCGGGATCAACATCCTAAAAAAAGGTGGCAATGCAGCAGATGCGGCCGTGGCCGTGCAGTTTGCCCTGGCTGTTGTATATCCCAATGCGGGAAACATCGGTGGAGGCGGCTTCATGGTGTACCGGGGTGGTTCTGGGGAAATCGCCACACTGGACTTCCGTGAAAAGGCACCTTCCGCGGCCCAGCGGAACATGTACCTGGACGCGAAAGGCAATCCTATAACCGACAAAAGTGTATACGGACACCTTGCTGCGGGCGTACCGGGCACTGTGGATGGAATGGTGGAGGCGCACCAGAAATTTGGCAAGCTGAGCTGGAAGGAAGTACTCGAGCCGGCAGTTAAACTGGCGCAAAAGGGTTTCGCACTGACAGAGATGCAGGCAAGCGAGTTAAACAGCAGAAGAGAAAAGTTTAAGCAGTTCAACCCAAGGGGAACCGCGCTGGTCAGCGAGCAGGGGAACTGGAAGCAGGGAGACCTTCTTGTTCAAAAAGAGCTGGCCCGGACAATGGAACGGATCAGGGACAAAGGGCGCGAGGGTTTCTACGCCGGAGAAACAGCTGAACATATCGTGAGGGAGATGAACGCCGGCAAAGGCATCATCTCAAGGGAAGACCTGAAAAACTACCACTCCGTGTGGAGGACACCGATCATCGGGCAATACAAAGACTATAAGATCATCACGATGCCACCGCCTTCCAGCGGGGGTATTGCCCTGCTGCAGTTGCTGCAATCGGTCGAACCCTACCCGCTTGCGCGTTGGGGCCATCAGGCGGATTCCACAGTCCAATTGATCGTGGAAGCAGAACGAAGAGTCTACGCTGACCGCGCAGCTCACCTGGGTGATCCGGACTATTACCGGGTGCCTCAATCAGCCCTGCTGAACAGGGAATATCAGAAATCGAGAATGAGATCTTTCAACTGGGCTAAAGCTACACCAAGCATCGAGATCAGCGAGGGCAAAACTGCAGGGTATGAAAGTCCCGAGACCACCCATTTTTCTATTGCAGACAAAGACGGGAATGCGGTATCCGTCACCACCACTCTGAATGGCTCTTACGGGTCGCTGGTGTTGGTTAAGGGTGCAGGCTTTCTGCTCAACAATGAGATGGACGATTTTTCTGTAAAGCCGGGCTCGCCAAACATGTACGGTCTGGTAGGCGGAGAGGCAAATGCCATAGCGCCAGGAAAGCGCATGCTGAGCTCCATGACACCTACGATTGTAGAAAAAGAGGGCAAATTATTCATGGTGGTAGGCAGTCCCGGAGGATCTACTATCATCACCTCAGTCTTTCAGACGATTCTGAACGTGCTTGAATTCGGTCAATCGATGCAGGAAGCGGTAGACTCGAAGCGGTTTCACCATCAATGGCTGCCGGATGAGATAGCTGCTGAAGAATCTGCATTTTCTCCTGCTGTGACCGACTATCTTAGCCGCAAGGGATATACGATAAGAAAAAGATCTCCTATCGGGCGGGTAGACGCGATCCTGGTAAGCCCCTCCGGCTATTCAGGAGGAGCAGATTCACGTGGCGACGACTCTATTTCGGGATATTAAACGGCGTTCAGCTTCTTTAGCCGGCGGTTGGCCCTTCTTTCTGCTGCTTTGATCTTATGATCAAACCATTTCTCTTTGAAGAGGATGCGCATGGCATTGTCGAAAGGTCTGGTCAGGAAAAGGTTACGGAAGCCAGCCATCTTGTCGGAGAAGCTCCCCGGCAGGGCCCTCAGGCTAACCGAGTAACCACCGGTACTGTATTGGATGTAGTGCCAGAATCCCGAAGGGATGTACAGCGTATCGCCCGGCTTGATGGTGCACTCGTAGCCTTTTAAATGCTTCAGTCCCGGGTACTTCACATAGTCGGGCTCCTTTAAGTTGGCCAGGCCATGAAAATTAAAAGGAAGCTTATACAGGAGCGATGACTCGCTGAGAGGGAATACCCAGACGGTCTTTTCGCCATGAAACTGCGAAAGGAATACGTGTGACATGTCGATATCGAAATGATTGCGAACGCTGGAGCCCTCTCAGCCAAAAAACATGAACGGCATCCAGGACACGATAGATCCACCAGTTACATCATTGTAAACAAGATCTTTCTTCAGATCGGGACGTTTCTGCAGCAGATTAAACAAGAACAACCGGCTTTCTGTTGGACCGCTGTCGATCAGGTCGAGATACTCGGCAAAGGACATCTGAGAGACCGGGGGACTGCTCACATGATCGTTAAAGGCATCCTCCTTACCAAATATCGAGACAGGAAGATCTCCCGCAATCTCTTTGAAATAGGGATAACTCCACTTGCTCATAGCGGGACTGTCGCGAATGAAATCGCTGATCACCACCGGTGTTTTAGGCAGAAAGTATTCCTTTCTGAAATCCTGGGGACTTATCCCCTCAATCCTGGAGATGGGTTTTAAATGCATGATATTTGAAATTTGCCTCAATCAAAGGGGCCAAAGATACTATATTAAAGATATGCAGCCCGAACAGCGCGATTATGTTACTTAGATCGGGCGATGAGAAGAAAATGCCCAATAGCCCTGAGCATCCTTTTCGTACTGCACTTGGTAGCTTGCTCCTTCAACCGTTAAACTGAAGGAAAACGCCCTGACACTGCGGTCTTTAGGCAGGTAGTTCACCATAATGCTGTCTGCCGCCAGCTGAACTTCGGGGGCTTCCACATCTTCCGCTATTTCAACTTGGATGTGCTCATTGAAGAGGCTGAAAAAGACATTCTGCAATTGGTGGACGAAGCTTAGGATCTGGGAATGAGCACCCAAAGAAAAGCGGTATCCCCCTTCTCCAAGAGGCTGCAAATGCATACTTCCCTTACTCCAGGCTCCACTGTTGGCGTCGTATAGAAACGAATAGCCTTTCAGCCAGATTTCCGACAGAGCAACCGGCGCCGCCTGTGCAGGGTTGGCAGCTGCATATTCATAAAAGGAAATCTTATTTTCCTCCACAGCCCTGACGGTGGCGACAAGGGTCTCATCGTTTCCGTTCGGATGAAGGATATTACCGATACATATTTCAGAAATATTGATCATGATTCGACTTTGCTTATTGTTCGTGGTTCAAAAACAAAATGAGCCTTTCCCTCTGACAGGATCAGAGAAGCATCAAACACATTCCCGGACTTTGATTTGAAGCCTCTGATCACCTCAGTCTTTCCTTTTTCGAGCAGCATCATAATCTGTTCTTCTGTGAGTGTTACGCCCGACATGGTTCTCCAGATGGTCAGCTTGCAACCGCTGGCATAACCGCTGCAGCCGGCTACTTTGTCGGTAATGCGGATGATGCCCTTTTTGCAATGCGGACAGATGATGGCCCCTTCAAGTTCCTGGGGTGACAATTTTCCACTTAGTTCTCCACCCACTTCCAGCAGCTCGCGGGTGATCGTGCGTGTATAATCGCGAATCTCATTTTTGAAGTCCTGCACCGAGGCACCGGATCTGATCTCCTCGAGCCGCTTCTCCCAAAGTCCGGTCAGTTCCGCCTGCGCGATCTGCTTATCTTTAACCAGATTGTAGACGGCGAGACCCCTTTCCGAAGGAACTAGGTTCTTTTTCTCACGTCCGATATATTCCCGTTTGATCAGGGTTTCGATGATGGAGGCGCGGGTAGCCGGGGTACCCAGGCCGGTGTCTTTCATGGCTTGCCTCAGTTCGTCATCTTCAATTTCCTTGCCGGAAGTCTCCATCGCTTTAAGGAGGCTCGCCTCATTGTAAAGAGGCTTTGGCTTGGTTTGCTTCTCAAGCAGTTCTTTCTTATCTATGGGCAGGGACTCTCCTTTCGCCACTTTCGGTAAGGTTGGATTCTCCTCGTCCTCCTTGTCTGAATCCGACTGGTTGAAGACGGCTCTCCATCCCGGCGACTGAATAACCGTTCCATTCGCCACGAACATGGAGCCTGACTCCAGGGAGATTTTGGTGAGTTCCTTAATACATTCCAGATGGAAAGCCTCGAGCATTCGGCCACTGATGAGATCATATATTACCTGCTGATCTTCAGGCAGGTATTTGGGCTTATTGCTGGTGGGCAGCAAGGCATGGTGATCCGTTACTTTTTTAGCGTTTACGCTACGTTTGTTCAGTTTTGCAGTTTGCAGAACGAGAGCTTGCTTCCCAAAGGTGGGGTGATCAGTCTGGTTGCTGATCAGCGCTGGTATTTCGGCGAAGATATCGTCGCCTATATAGCGGCTTCCCGTCCTGGGATAGGTAATCAACTTGGATTCATACAAGGTTTGAGCCAGACCGAGTGTCTGATCAGCAGTAAAGCCTTTACGTTTGTTCGCTTCCTGCTGCAAACTACTCAGGTCATGCAGCAGCGGTGGTTGCTCCTTACGCGGCTTCACATCGACGTTCAAGACGTCTGCACCGAGCGGAAAGCCGGATGCTGCATCTTTGACGGCATCCAGAATCTTCTGAGCCGCGTCTAGCTTGTCGAAGTTCTTTACCGATACCGCTTTGAAAGCTTGTCCGTCTTTGTTCACCCATATAGCCACCTGATAATAGATCTGTGGCTTGAAATTCTTATTTTCCAGATAGCGCGCGCAGATCATGGCGAGCGTTGGCGTTTGTACCCTCCCGAGCGACAAAACAGAATGATTACCGGCAGCGATACTGAGCGCCTGCGTGGCATTCAGTCCGACAATCCAGTCAGATTCAGAGCGGCACTGTGCCGAATAGAATAAGGTATCGTACTCTGTTCCGGGTTTCAGATTACGGAATCCCTGCTTGATGGCTTCATCCGTTTGTGATGAGATCCATAGCCTGCGGAAAGGCTTCTTGCATTTAAGGTGATAGTAGATATATCTGAAGATCAGCTCCCCTTCCCTCCCGGCATCCGTGGCGACAATAATTTCTGTCGCAGCTTCAAACAAGTCGCGGATAACGTTCAGCTGTCTGACCACGCCCGGATCATCTTTCATGACGCCATTGACGCGGTTCTGCTTGACCGCCAGCTTGAAGCGTTCAGGCAACATGGGCAGGTTTTCGACACGCCATCCTTTAAAACCATAGGCTTCAGGCGCTGCAAGTTGAATTAAATGACCAAATGCCCAGGTAAAAGAATAACCCTTTCCCTCCACATATCCTTCTTTTTTCGTGGTGGCACCGAAAACTTTCGCAAGCTCGCGGGCTACAGAAGGCTTTTCTGCTATAACGACCTTCATACTTCAGCAGCAACAAGAGAGTTGAAAGGTTCAGTTGAAGGCAGTTGGCAGAGACATGGTTGTATGATATGGTGGGATTTCGGTGGGGACATAATCTTCATAATTCGGCTGCAAATATAGCCCAGAAATTCGATTAGCATGCCGGCATTCTTTCGACCGTGGTAATAGAGGAGCTTTGTGAGACAGAAGGAAACTCACACAAAAACTGAACAGACCGACCTTTTAATTTGCATTTCACCCACAAATTCAGACAGTGTTAAAACATTTAAAAACAAGCGCTTCGGTTTACCGGGAACGATTGCACAAATAATTATGTCCTACGTCATTTCCTTTAACATTCAAAGTATTTAGATTTGGCCGTAACGGCAAATCAACCAATTAGAATATTGCTAACCGTATTTGTCGATTTAATAATAACCTAATTTATTTTTGCATGAAAAAAGTTCTACTAGTAGTGACTTTCCTGTGTTCATTTTTGTTTGCCGCTATTGCACAGACAAAACAGATTACCGGTAATGTTAGAGATAAGAGCGGAGAGGCTCTTATCGGAGTGAGTGTGACCGTTAAAGGGACAAAGCAGGGAGCTAGTACCGACATTAATGGTAACTTCAAGCTAAGCGTTCCAACATCGAGCCAGGTATTGGTTCTGAATTACGTTGGATTCAAAACCAAGGAAGTAAATATTGCAGGCCAGACTAACGTCAAGGTAACGCTGGATGAAGATGTTACTTCGTTGGATGAAGTTGTCGTAATTGGTTATGGCACAGTAAAAAAGAAAGACCTGACAGGAGCTGTTGCGCAGGTCAGTGCAGACGTGATTACTGCTGCACCTGTATCATCAGCAGTTGAAGCAATTACAGGACGTATTCCCGGAGTACAGATCAGTACGACAGAAGGCTCTCCTGATGCAGAAATGACTGTACGTGTGCGAGGTGGAGGATCCATCACAGGGAGCAATGCGCCGCTGTATATCGTAGATGGCTTTCCCGTTAACTCGATATCTGACATCGCTCCTTCTGACATTGAGAGCATCGACGTGCTAAAGGATGCTTCATCAACGGCTATCTACGGATCACGTGGAGCTAATGGTGTGATCATGGTGACTACAAAAAACAGCAAATCAGGCACCACAAGTATTGGCTTCACCAGCTTCACCGGGATAAAAGAGCTTGCCAACAGGCTAGATGTACTGACTCCTCAGGACTATGCTTACTGGCAGTATGAAAGAGCGTTGCTTGACGGTGAAGTGAAAGATTACACCAAGTATTTCGGAAACTTCCAGGACATCGACATGTACTCTAATGTGCGCGCGAATGATTGGCAGGATATCGTCTTCGGCAGAACTGGATCGACTTACAATCAGAACCTGAATATCAGCGGCGGTAGCGAGAAGACAAAGTTCAGCTTAAGCCACAGCTTTGTAAAGGAAAAGGCGATTATGCTGTACTCTGGATTTGAGAGACAAAATCTGAACTTCAAATTCAACCACAAATTATATAATAAACTGACCCTGGATTTTGGTGCCAGATATTCGAACACCAAAACTGAAGGTGGTGGAGCGAACGAGCAAAGGGAAATTTCATCTGCCGACTCACGTCTAAAATTCGCGATGATCTATCCATCAATTCCAGTAAACGGATTGACAAACAGTACCGAAACAGATCCAGACTTCAGTCTGTTCAGTCCGCTTGTAGCACTTACCGACAACGATCAATATATTCATAGAAAGACCTATAACCTAAACGGTGCACTGAACTGGGATATCATTAAGGATTTGAGGTTCAGAACCGAGATCGGTTATGACGGCTACCGCAATGATCAGGATCGTTTTTACGGTCAGTCCACTTACTATGTTCAAAACGTCCCGGCTGCTGCCAATCAGGGCGATCCGGCAATTATTTTCACGAATACCAATCGCAATAGCTTCAGAAACACCAATACGTTGAATTATGATTTCGGAAAACTTTTAGCTAGCAAGGATCATTCATTGACTGCTTTGCTGGGACAGGAATATATTAAAACTGAAGAAGGTATTCTGACTACTACCGTGCATGGACTACCCAGCACCTTTACCTTCACAAATGCACGTTCGCTGTCTACCCAGGGCCAGGCAAACTCAATTGATAACAATTTTTCAGTTGACGATATCTTGTTGTCCTATTTTGGTCGGGTAAATTATAACTTCAAAGGTAAATACCTTTTAACCGGAACTTTCAGAGCTGACGGATCTTCTAAGTTTAAAGATGGAAATCGCTGGGGATACTTCCCTTCTGCTTCTGCAGCATGGCGCTTGTCTGATGAGGCGTTCATGGAGGATGCGAAAACATGGCTTTCTGATTTAAAAATTCGTGCGAGTTATGGAAAAGCAGGAAACAATGGAATTCCTTCAGGCCAGATGGTGCAATCATTCCTGAATTCAACCACTACATGGGTAAATGGTGCGAACAACTTTTGGGCACCTTCCAAGACTATGGCGAATCCTGACCTGAAGTGGGAAACTACGACTACAAAGAACCTCGGTTTAGACATTTCCCTGTTCAAGACCAGACTGAATGCTACGTTCGATTTTTATACGAATAACACCAATGATCTGTTGATTGAGTATCCTGTTTCAGGAACCGGGTATGATTTCCAATACCGTAATCTTGGTGAAACAAAGAATCGGGGTATTGAATTCTCTGCAAACTGGAACGCTCTTAAGAAGAAAAACTTCGAGCTCGCGTTCAGTGCCAATATTGCATTCAACAAAAATGAAGTGGTTTCATTGGGAGGCCTGGACGTTAGAGGAACATCCGGATGGGCGTCTTCCGAAGTTGGATATGATTATCTGGTTCAGGAAGGAGCATCTATTGGCAGGATTTACGGATATGTTAGCGACGGTCGCTATGAGGTGGCAGATTTCTCCAGCTACGATGCAGGCAAAGCACGCTGGATCTTAAACTCAGATGTTGCTAATGCATCAACTGTTGTTGGAACGGTTCGTCCCGGAACCATGAAACTCAAGGATCTGAATGGCGACGGAATCGTCGATGCGACAGACAGAGCAGTGATCGGTAATACTAATCCGAAACACACGGGCGGCTTTTCAGTAAATTCAAAGATCTACAACTTTGACGTGGCTGCCTACTTCAACTGGAGTTTTGGAAACGATATCTACAACGCGAACAAGATAGAGTACACATCTACAAGTAAGTACAGCTCCCGGAATATGATCTCCACAATGGCAACAGGTCAACGTTGGACCAATTTAAGACCTGATGGAACTATCAGCAATGACGGCGCCGAACTTACATCAATGAACGCAAATACAACCTTATGGTCTCCATACATGAGCAGATATGTATTAAGCGACTGGGCGGTTGAAGATGGTTCTTTCCTGAGATTGGGAACTGTAACGTTAGGATATACAGTGCCGGTTTCTCTGGCTTCCAAATTGAAGATGAAAACATTACGTGTATATGCATCCGGCTACAATCTGCTTCTCCTGACAAATTACTCAGGGTTTGACCCAGAAGTTTCAACCAGACGCAGAACAAACCTTACACCTGGTGTTGACTACTCAGCATATCCAAAAAGCAAGATGTATGTATTTGGTCTGAATGTAAGTTTCTAAGTACTATTTAATTAAAGAAAATGAGAAAGATTATCAATATATGTTTGGTTCTTGCGGGACTTACAGTGGTAAGCAGCTGCAAGGATGTCCTGGACGCACCAACCCAGTCATCTCTGGATGAGTCGGTTATTTTTTCAACCCCGGCGTTAGCTGAGGGCTCTATTGCAGGTATCATTCAGTCTTTCGGAGAAACGAATTCTTACAGAGGCAGGTACCTCGTTTTTTACGGAATCAATACAGACACTGAAGTCTACAACGGCTTGAAGACTACAGACAGCGAACAGTCCAGATTGTCTAATTACAACACCAACGTCGCTAACACCCAGATGAACACGGATAATAATGCCTGGGCAAAGTTCTACGAAGGTATAGAAAGAGCCAATCTGGCAATCCGGGGGCTTAGAACTTACGGAAACGTTCAGAACAATGCCCAGTTAGGTCAGATATTAGGTGAGATATTAACCCTGAGAGCAGTAATCTACAGCGACCTGATCAAAGGCTGGGGAGATGTACCGGCACGTTTTGAGCCGATCACTTCAGAAACCACCTACTTGCCGAGAAGTGACAGGGACGTTATTTACAAACAGTTGCTGGCTGACCTGGAAGAAGCTGCAACACTTCTCCCATGGCCTAACGGTTCAGCAGCTACACAGTCTGTAGAGCGCGTGAACAAGGCCTTTGCAAAGGGCTTAAGAGCCCGCCTCGCCCTGGCGGCAGGAGGCTACTCTCAGAGATTAGACGGAACCGTGCGCCTGAGCACAGATCCGGAGCTGAGCCGCGATAAGATGTACACTATTGCCAAGAATGAGTGCCTGGATATCATCAACAGTGGAACATTGAAACTGCAGGGATTTGAAGAGGTGTTCAAGACACTGAACGCAGAAACCGGTCGCGCAGGATTAGAGTCTATGTGGGAAATTCCTTTTAGTGAAGGTCGCGGACGGGTTATCTTCGATCTGGGTGTGCGTCATACAACGACCGACAAATATACTGGTCAAAACAGAGGCGGAACCAACGTACCAAACCCGATCATGCTTTATGAATATGATAAAGACGATGTTCGCCGCGACGTTTCTATTGTTCCTTACGAATGGACAGGAGGCGTGCAGGTACCCTCTTCCTTGGGTCGCATGTACTTCGGCAAGTACCGCTATGAGTGGATGAAGCGCGTTGTGACTTCAACAAACGACGATGGTCTGAACTGGCTTTATATGCGTTATGCTGACGTTGTGCTGATGGCCGCTGAAGCGATCAACGAACTTGATGGTCCGGCAGCTGCCGCTCCTTACCTGCAGATGATCCGCACCCGTGCATTCCCGAAAAACCCTGAAAAGGTAACAAGCTATATGGCGCAAGCTACTGCGTCGAAGACCAGCTTCTTTAATGCGATCGTTGATGAGAGAGCATTGGAATTCACCGGAGAGATGCTTAGAAAAGCAGATCTGATCCGGTGGAACTTACTGGGCACGAAACTGGCTGAGGCAAAAACAAAGTTGCAGCAGTTGGAAACCAGACAAGGCAAATACGCGAATCTGCCTAGCAAGATCTATTACAAAACACTTGACGACAAGGAAACCGTTCAAATCTATGGCTTGAACTTCGGAGATACCGATGCGATAGGAAATTCATTGGGCTATACGGCTAATAAAACATGGACCATGTCCGCCAGCAGTGATAAAGCCACTTATTGGGATGCCCTTTACACCAGAGATCCTAACCTGCAGCAGTTCTGGCCTATATGGCAGGTCTTCATTGACTCATCAAACGGAACATTAGATAACAGTAACTTGAAATTATAATTCCTACTTTATGAATACGAATAAGATATTAATGATCGCTTTATTACTGGGGAGCTCTATAAGCTTCACGGGCTGTAAAGACGACCTTCTTACAGAAATAACAACGCTAGATGTGCCCAGAGTATTCTCTCCGACGGAACTCCAGGCTATCGTTGTCAACAAAACAGGAGTAAGACTGAACTGGAAACGAGTGAGCAATGCCACTTCATATACGATCGAGTTTTTTGAAAATGCTGAGTTCAGTGGCACCCCAGCGAAGACTATTTCTCAGATATCCTTTGAACAGCTTCCGTATACGGCATCGGGACTATCCGGTGAGACTACATACTTTGTACGAGTAAAGGCTGTAGGAGAAGGCATTGATGATTCCAAATGGATTTCTGCCACGGTTACAACTGATGCAGAGCAAATATTTAAAAATGTAAATGCAGATCTTCTAACAGCCAGTTCTGTCACACTGAACTGGCCTGCAGGTGAAGCGGCGACGACTATTACACTTACTCCGGGAAATATCACACATGCGGTAACAAGTGCGGAAATTGCCAAAGGGGAAGCCGTTATCTCCGGACTGACTCCGGAAACCACTTACACCGCCAAAATGACTAACGGGTCAAAGGTAAGAGGAACGATGTCATTCACTACACTGCTTGATCTGGGAGGAGCTATAAAGGTCAGTCCAAGTGATAATTTGGCAACTGTATTTGGCAGCGCAAATGCAGGAGACGTGTTTGCACTCATGCCCGGCACCTATAATGTCAATGCGGAAGTGATTATAAGCAAATCTATTTCTATCAAGGGAGCTAAGCCTTCCAGCAAGCCCGTAGTAAACGGCCTTGTGTTCAAGCTCAGGGGAAATGCAGGACTATCGCTGAAAGACCTTAACCTTACAGGCGCAGGTGCAACGGTATCCAATCAGGCAATTATCTATGATGAAGCGTCTGACAATCCCTATGGAGCATTGAGCGTTCAGGATTGTGAAATACAGAACTATGACAAGGGTATGCTATATGTGAACGTCAAAGCACGTATTGAAGCAGTCACTTTCAGCGGAAACATCTTCAAAAATATTACCGGAACTGGCGGTGACTTCATTGACTTCAGAAACGGTATAGCCAATACATTGCTATTCGAGAACAACACCGTATATAACAGTGTAGAAGCGAGGGATCTGTTCCGTATGGACGGAGGAGGTTCCACTAACTTCCCTGGGGTGATGAGTGTGATTACCATCCGTACGAATACCTTCTACGGAGTATCAAAAGCAAACAGGTTCTTATATATCCGTCTGGCTTCTCATCAGATCCACTTTACTAAAAATCTGGTGGCAGAAACAGGCGGCTACCACACCAATCAGGCGAGTACGACGATAACGACCATGTCGAACAACAACTACTATAATGCGCCGAACTTTACAGCCAGCGCAACGAGCGGTGCGAAGAACGATACGGGACCGTTTACAACCTTGAACCCCGGATTCGCGAACCCAGCAGCAGGTAATTTCACTATTTCCAATGTTGATTTGAAAGCAAACGGCATTGGGGATCCGAGATGGAGATAATCCTACAGGATTTCATATAAATAAGGCGGCCTCTGGAATGACACTCACACTGTCATCCAGAGGCCGCCTTATTTTATAGCTGTGGTACCAGAATCCCTGGCTAGTAGACAATACTCAAGAAGGTACTTTCGCTGTTTAACACCGCAGGGTTGCGGACTGCAAGCCTTTTTACTGCGTTTTTGCCGTTCGCACAACCCGGTTACTGATCGGTTTCACGCTTTGCAAATAAGCGTATATCGCCTGGAGATCCGCTTTTTTCATGCCGGCATACATGGTCCAGGGCATAGGTGTATTCAACTCGTCAGGTGTCACCTCCCGTTTGACAAACTTGTCGGGTGAGTACGTATCGAAGCGGCTCAGGAACATAGCTTCAGACCATTTGCCTATTCCCGTTTCCCGATCAGGGGAAATGTTAGCCGTCCTCACTGTCCCAGCAGGCTGTTTAAACTCCATACCACCACCAAACTCTGTACCCTTAATGACACTTCCATTCTCTACCTGACTGTGACAGTCTACGCAACCAGCTGCATTAATCAGGTACCCGCCATAACGAACCTTGTCGCTCTCGGCAGGCATCTTGCTAAAGGCTGGTGGCTGGGGCATGGTGTTGACAATAAAATTAACCGGGAAATCCAACTCCCGCTCGGGAATATCGTTTTTTATAGGATCCAGTGTCCGGATATAGGCAATGATACTATATACATCCTCCCTGTCCATCTTACCAAAGCGGTGTGAAGCCATCAGGGGGAACAAGGCTTTACCATCCTTATTTACGCCTCCCGTAACAGCGCGAAAGACTTCCCCGTCAGACCACCTCTTCAGACGGTAGGGAGTGATGTTGGGCGCATAGAAAATACCGGGAAAGCCCATTTCTCTCGAGAACTTCTCTCCACCTCCGCCTTGATTTCCCGGAGCCATCGGCCCGGAATAATATTTCCAGTTGCGCGAAGAATGACAATCCATACAGACCGTAACGTGATTAGCGAGATACCTGCCTCGCTCCACCCTTTGAGGCGTTCGTTCGATGGTCAGCTCAGGCGGGGGGCCTGGATTGGGTAAAGCTGTTTTCACGTATATACCGGCTCCGAGAACCAGGATACAAATGACTCCAAGAATGACGCCGATTATTTTTATAGCTTTCATTTTAGATATGTGACTGATAATCAATATCTAAGATGCAATTTTATTTTCCCTTTTCAGGGTGTGAGAAGTTTATTGTTCAGCCCTGTAAAGGACTGAACAATAAATCATTAGCAGCTATGCCACAATGGTTTGAATTAGCCCCTCCTTCTGAAGTTCCTTCCAAAAAGCTGCCGGAATATCGACATTCGCCATTTCAACATTCTGCTTCACGCGTTTGGCGTTGCTTGTGTTCAATGCTATTGAGCTGACGCCGGGTGCAGAGAGTCCAAAACGTACACAAGCCTCTGCAGGTTTCACGTTGTACTTCTCGCAAACAGCGAAGAAAGAATCCCTCCATCTATACAGTTCAGCGTCTTTATCTCTGTCGGTAAGACGATAGTTGTAGTAATCGGAGCCAATCAGGAAACCGGCATTAAAAACAGCCGAATTGATGATCATGACTCCTTGTTCTTCCAGTTCTCTCATGAGAGACAGAAGATCCTCCGGATGGCTGTGCAGCGTCATACTGTTGGCGATCATTACCCAGTCGAGCCTGACGTCTCTCGATATACGTTCGATGACGTGCCAGTCTTTTGCGCCTACCCCAACGGCCTTCACTTTACCCGTATCCTTGAGGTCAGACAGCGCGCGGTATGCATCCAGAATATCCTGGTATCTTTTTGCTTCATCTTCAGGACCGTTAGCTGCAAGAAGGTATTCGTCAGGATCATGAACGGAGACCATCTGAGGGCTGTACTCGCCCAGAAGGTCATTGCCCTGTTCGAAGCAGGCGACTATCCCATCGTAACTGATGTTCTGAACAGCATCATATTCGAGATCTTTCCATACACCCGGTTCAAAGGTAGGTTCAGAGCCAAGCAATTCAGTACGCATCCAACCCAGCTTATTGCTGATAATAACGTCTTCAGAAGAAACACCCAGATCTTTGAGGCTTGCCCCCAGAGCTTCCAGGGCCAGGCCGGCACCATACTTTCCGGCAGAATCAAAAACCACCGGCTTGGGAGAATGCCTGATGCATTCTGCAACAATGGCGAGCTTATCTGCATAGTCAAGCGCTGCATAGAGGTTTCCGAGAGCACTTGTTCCAAATATCACTTTAGGCAGACGATTTTGATCAGGGTGTATACTTATCATTATCAGGATTTTGATTTTTAAAAAAAACAAATTGTAGTTCCTGCAATTATAAAGAAGTCATCCTTTATAATTAAATATTATTTCGTGATTGGAGTCAGGAATCATCGGGGACAAATGATTATTTTAGCCACACTAACACGAAAACTAAACCATACACTTTCCACAATATGTTGAAATACTTTAGCGCTGCGACCGTTCTGGTCTTTTTTCTCATGATCTGTTTGAGCTTTAATAATGGAGGCACCGCCGGTAAACGAGTCAGGCCGGTCAAAACAATACAGCAGGACAGCACGATCAGGAACAATAAAGTTGCCAATCTGTACATGGCCAATTGCAGCGGCTGCCACGGGGAGCACATGAACGCTTTTGTTGACAGACAGTGGAAGCACGGAAACACTCAAAAAGATCTCATGAAGGCCATTAAGCACGGGTATCCTGAAGAAGGAATGCCTGCCTTTGATGCTGCATTTACCGATGTGGAGATCCAGGCACTTGCCGATTATATACTCACAGGAATTAAGAACGTAAACCGCTATACGGCTGATGAAAAGCCGAAGTCAAATATTTTCAAGACCGAGAAACTGACGATCAGGCTGGATACGGTCGTTGCGGGGATGGATGTTCCATGGGGGATTGCTTTCTTACCTGGAAATGAACTGCTGGTAACTGACCGCAACGGCAAGTTGTACCGGGCAAAGAGCGATAAGTCGAAAGTGGAGATCAGTGGTGTACCCGAGGTACTCTCGCAAGGCCAGGGTGGATTGCTGGACGTTGTTATTGATCCTGCTTTCGCATCCAACAAGCTGATTTATCTATCGTATTCAAAGCCAAAGAACGAAGGAGGCGCTATTCTGGCAACAACAGCGATCATGAAGGCAAGGTTAAACGGAAACGCACTGACTGACCAACAAGATATTTTTGTGGCGAAGCCCTATTCGAGAACTCGCCACCATTACGGATCAAGGCTGGCTTTCGACGATAAGGGATACCTCTACTTCTCGGTTGGAGAACGCGGAAATGAGAAACAAAATCCGCAGGAAATAAAGGGAAATGATCTCGGAAAGATTCACAGAATTAAAACTGACGGTACTCCGGTTGCTGGTAATCCGTTCCTAAAAACTGCCGGAGCACAGGGCACCATCTATTCGTATGGTCATCGCAATCCGCAGGGACTCGCGTTTGATCCTGACACGAAGGAGCTATGGTCAAACGAGCATGGTCCGAGAGGTGGAGATGAGCTCAATATTATCCGTCCCGGACGCAATTATGGCTGGCCGGTTATCACTTACGGCATCAACTATAATGGCAAGATCATCAGCAATATTTCTGCGAAAGCGGGTATGGAGCAACCTCAACACTACTGGCTGCCTTCAATTGCTGCAAGTGGTATGGCTTTTGTTAAAGGAACGAAGTATCCTGGCTGGGAGAACAACATCCTGTCGGGGGCTCTGAGGTTTCAATACCTGAATCGGAGTGAGGTAAAAAACAATAAAGTTACCCATGAAGAGATTCTCTTTAAAAATATTGGCAGAGTACGGGATGTACGGATGGGACCGGACGGCTATATCTATATGGCTGTTGAATCTCCCGGTACAGTTTACAAATTAGTTCCACTATCGAAATAAATATGTTCAGATTCTTTTCTTTTGTTGCCGCATTAAGCATCTTTTGCAGCTGTTCGAATAATAAACCGACACAACTTTCGCCCGACAGCGTGAGTACAGATACTGCTGTGTATACGATGAAAGTGCTGCACCAGAATGATGAGGACTGTGACAGCACCTTGAGCAAGGATTGCCGGATCCTCGACATTTCCTATCCGGAATTTACTGATCAGCCGGCGCTGAATGACTCCCTGAACAAACGGATTCAAAGCATATATACGACAGAGACCTCCTATTCATCCGTTGATGAGATGGTAGAGGGTTTTATGGCTGACTATCGCCGCTTTAAGCTGGACCCTAATTTTAATAACAGAGTGTATAATCTGACTAGCAAGACCAAGCTCGTACGTAATGACCAGCTTATCGGAATTGTGGTAGACAGCTACATTTACACCGGAGGGGCGCATGGAGGGACATTGCTCAGCTTTATCAACTGGGATGGCAGGGCAAGAAAACAGATCCTCCTGGATGATGTACTAAAACCAGGATCAAGAGATTCTTTGAAGGCCATCGCGGAGCGGATATTCAGAAAAAATGAGGGAATATCAGCCTCAGACCCATTGAAGCAGTACTTCTTCGAAGATAACACCTTTGCTCTCAACGAAAACTATCTTTTCACTCCAGAGGGAATTCGATATATCTACAACGAGTATGAGATCAAACCCTATTCATCCGGACGGACCGAATTGCTGGTTCCTTATAGCGAAATCCAGAGTTTGTTAAAGTCGGAGTCGGCAATCAGTCACTTGTACAAAGTGGAGTAATTACTGGATAGTGATTCCGTGCTGGCGGCACCATTGACGGATCTGGGTCTTCATCTTTTCTGTTATGGGTGTACCGATATTGCATACATTCTGCTCTTCGAATCCACCGGAGTGAATGCCGACGAGTTGGTTAGCGCCTGTATAAACAGGCGATCCGCTTGATCCTTCTACCGTAAAGAAGTCGTAACGCAAAAGACTGGGTGTATAGAAGAAGTTTTGCGTTCTATCGGTCCACAGCTTTATACCGGTCACGGGGTCAGGATAACCACTTAGGAAGAGTTCTTTGGGAGGTCGTGAGGGCACATAGGGCGTTAGGATAAAATGCCCACCCGCACGCTTATAGAGCGAATCATCAGGCAGTATAATGATGCCGTAGTCATCTTCATACGTGGGGTTGTCTCTGTAGGATGAGAGAACGTAAATATTCTTGTTCATTTCGGTATAGACGTCCTGCTGTTTGAGGTACACCGTATTGCTGGTAAACCCTACAGTAATCCGGATGCGGGAAACCGGATCAAATCGATCTGTGAGATTATGCCCTGCGGTGATCAGGACCCTGGGGTGGATAAAGGCTGCAGTTGCATTGTATTTTTCGTTCCAGAACCAGACTTTCCGGCGGATATCGAGCTGGACCACTTTCAACAGATCACCTTTGAGCTGAGGGGGATTCACGCGAACTCTCCGGTTCTTACTGAGCTCTTTATTACAGTTTTGAGCCAGGGATGTTGAAAAGGCAGCTACAAGGCAGACAAGGAAAATTAAAACAAGTTTCTTCATTATGTACGGTATACCCTCCCCTGTTCAATTCCGGGGAGGTGATTTTCTTTGTGTTCAATACTTAACAATATCATGATATAAACCCTGTTTAATAAAGGTAGTTTTGTAAATCTAAACACATCCTTATGCACCAACACGGTTCACTTCTCAGGAACAGCCCCGTTTTCAAACTGAATCAACCTGACGATAGCGATAAGTTTCTTAGCCTGCCAACACCTTCCGGCCAATATCCTTACCGCGTTGATCTGCGAACCCTGATCGAACCCTGCAGTGAAGACCTACTGGTTATGCACATGGTGGGAGATACAGGATCGGTCCGGAATACGGATTTCCAAAAGGTCGTTGTGTCTAAGATGATCAGGCAATTTGGTGCAAATGAAGAGGAGAATCCGATGTTCCTGTATCATCTGGGAGACGTCGTTTATAATTTTGGTGAAGCCTGTGAATACCCTCGACAGTTTTTTGAAGCATATTCGGCGTATCCAGCTCCTATATTTGCGATTGCAGGCAACCACGATAGTGACGTAAATCCTCAGTCTTCAGAGCCATACACCAGTTTGCAGGCATTTTGCAGTGTTTTCTGTGATACCGAGTCGCGGGATATCTCTTTCTGTCAGGACTACAAGCGGCTTAGCTCTACGCAACCCAACGTGTATTGGACGCTCGAAACACCCGTGGTGACGATCATCGGCTTGCATAGCAATGTGCCAAAGTATGGCGTTATAACAGACGAGCAGAAAGAGTGGTTTATTGGTGAACTCAAACACGCCGCCCGGCTTCCCGATAAGGCGATCTTTGTATGTCTGCACCATGCGCCATACTCCGCGGACATCAATCACGGTTCAAGTCTCCCAATGATCACTTTCCTGGAGGGGGCTTTTACTGAGTCAGGCGTTATTCCTGATATGGTATTCAGCGGGCATGTACATAATTACCAACGCTTTATTAAAACCTACGAATGTAAGGAGGTCAGCTTCATCGTTGCCGGCGCGGGAGGTTATGATGAACTGCATCCCATTGCAGATCCGGAAGATCAGGCATATACCGATCAAAGCCCCTTGTTCGGGAATGTGCGCCTTCAGAACTATTGCTTCAGTCAGCATGGTTTTTTAAAGCTCGCTATAGCCAGAGAGAAAGATGGTTTGAAGGTCACTGGAAAGTACTACACGATACCACATCATATGCCCGGGGACAGTGATCTTCCGGCGAATCTTTTCGAGACCTTTGAAGTAACAATCGCCCGTTAATTTCTAACTTGCGTTATTGCCAGCTTATACGATGAAATTTTCCTACCTCTGTCTTTTAGCTTTATTCACCCTGCCTGTCACCATCAAGGCACAACTGATGGTACCAAAGGTTACATTCAGTCGCGCCGACTCACTGAGGGGACAATTAACCGCGTTGAGGTCATGCTACGATGTAAACTATTATCATCTGGATGTGAAAGTGGATCTGGAGGACCGTTCCCTCAGAGGGTCAAACGAGTTCAGATTTACCGCCATAGAAGATTTCAGCAGGCTGCAGCTCGATCTCTTCGCTAATCTGAAGGTGGAAAGAATCATGTACCAGGGAAAGGAGCTCTCCTTTAAGAGGGAGTTTAACGCTGTATTTGTGGACTTTCCTGAGAAAATCAGAAAAGGACGTAAGGACTCGTTCACGGTTTATTATTCAGGTAAACCGACGGTTGCGAATAAAGCACCCTGGGACGGGGGAATGGTGTTTGCGAAGGATCCGGGTGGAAAACCCTGGGTCTCTACGGCTGTACAGGGTATGGGTGCCAGTGCCTGGTGGCCAACGAAAGACCATTTATCTGACGAACCAGACAGCATGCTGATCAGTGTGCAAGTACCCACGGGACTGAAAAATATATCGAACGGACGATTAAGGGGCGTAACAGAGCAGGCGGACGGATACACCCGCTATGATTGGATTGTAAAGAGTCCTATAAACACTTACAATATCGCGTTGAACATTGGCGACTATGTCCATTTGAGCGATTCGTATCAGGGAGAAAAAGGTACTTTGAGCCTGGACTACTGGGTATTGCCCTCCAATGTCGAAAAGGCAAAGACTCACTTCGCCAATAATGTAAAACCCATGTTAAAAAGCATGGAGTACTGGTTCGGCCCCTACCCTTTTTATGAAGATGGCTTCAAGCTCATCGAGACGCCGTATCTAGGGATGGAACATCAGAGTGCGGTTGCTTACGGGAATGGTTACCAAAATGGCTATCTGGGGCGAGACCTGTCTGACACGGGATGGGGAAAGAAGTGGGATTTCATCATCATACATGAATCAGGGCACGAATGGTTCGGCAATAACATCACGTGTTGCGACATTGCTGATATGTGGATTCACGAGAGCTTTACCAGCTATTCGGAAGGCCTTTTTGTGGAGAGCATGTTCGGGAAAAAAGCCGGAGCGGAGTATATTGTGGGAACAAGACGGCAGATCTTAAATGACGTGCCAATCATCGGCCACTATAACGTTAACAAAGAAGGGTCAGGGGACATGTACTCGAAGGGGAGCAATATCCTTCACATGATCAGGACTATCATCAACAACGACAGCAAGTGGAGAATGATTTTACGTGGGCTGAACAAAGAGTTCTATCATCAGACGGTGACCTCTCAGCAGATTATAGATTACATCAGCAAGCAGGCCGATATGGAACTGACTCCAATATTTGAGCAGTACCTGCAATTCACGAGTCTCCCGAAGCTTGAGATGATCAAAAAGGGGAATGAAGTGTGGTGCAGGTGGAAAACAGATGTTAAAGACTTTTCCATGCCTGTTAGGATACGAAAAAAGGGAGCTGAGTATCAGTTCGTGACACTCAGCTCCAGGGCTTACCGTCCGGTAAAGATCAAAGGGCTGACTTTGGAGAATATAGAGGTTGATACCGAGAGTTTCTATATTGAACTGGCCCGTTAATCCATATGAAAGACCGGCGTCAGTGGTATACTGACGGGCGAACTATCCGGATTAGTATCCATTATATCTGCCATATAGGACCACCAGCGTTGAACGACTTGTATAGTTCCCAGATCCTGAGAAGACTGTTCGCCACGCTGCTTTTGAATGGCAAAGAGAATATTGGTTTCTTCGTCGAGAAATATGGAATAGTCGTATATCCCGCTGCTTTGCAGCAGTTCCTTCAGCTCAGGCCATATCGCCTCGTGACGCTTCTGATATTCTTCTTTACATCCGGGCTTTAGTTTCATTTTAAATGCGACACTTTGCATAATTGGTTGTTTGGTTTATATAGTTGCCGGCTTTAACAAGCCAGAATTTTCGGTAAGCCGTTCGTAGATTTCCACTTCAAGGATACTGATGCGACCTCTGGAATTTTTATCATCGCGGGCTACCCCGTCATCGAGCTTCTTGCCCGTCACTTCTACTATTCCGAACAAGTCGCTCGCTTCAGCTTTCGAATCGAGAAGTTCGATCTTAAGGCTTTTACCGACTGTTGGCTGGAACCTGACAGTACAATATCCCAGGCTTCTTTGCGTGGAATCTCTGTAAACCTCTTTACCATCGACAGTGATACGTAAGGGATAGCTTCTCGTGCGGAAGTTGTTCATCTTCAATGTCACTTCACTTATTGGAGCGGAACGATCGAGGGTGTAGTTGATCCATGCGGTAGCCAGGTTTCCGTCGTTAAACCAATCAGACAATTCGTTATCGTCATAGCTCATTTCCGCTTTATCCTGATTCGATCCAGCTTCTGCTTTCACAATATGAAGGGCCTTTCTGGAGGCGACGTAAGACGGGTACGAAGGCGTTGCTCCTCTTCCGAGATAAACCGGTAGCTCTGAACCCGGCAGCTCCCTGGATAGGCCGCCGGCAGTTTTGACTGCAGCAGAGCTAAGCGTAATATCTGACGTTTTCAGTCCTTCAGCGCTCGCCTTTAATTTGATCTTACCGGGCTTTGTTGAAGAGCGGATGATCACTCTGTTTATTCCGCCTTCTACTGGCAGGCTCTTAGACAGGATGTAGTTGTCTGGCCCCTGCGCTATTCCTCCGCGCCATTCGGCGGGACCGTTCAGTTCGAAATCGATCATATTGAGGGCAGTAGGACAGCGGTTCCCTTCTGCATCTATAACCTCCACATCTACCAGTACCAGGTCGGCACCATCGGCTTTGAGTCCGCCAGGGCCCTGGTGCAGCGTCAGACGAATGGACTGTGGCTTTCCGGCTGTGGAGATATCCTGTCTGCAAAGCTCCTTCCCTGCCTGATCATACCCTACTGCAGTTAACTTACCCGGTGTCCAGCCGATCTGATCAAATGTGTATAGGAAGCGGCTGCTTTGTTTACCCTGGCCAAGCGATTGACCGTTCAAGAACAGTTCAACCTTTTCAGCACTTGAGATCACATGAATATTCTTTTTAGTTCCCGGTTCGTAGTTCCAGTGTCCGATGATGTGTATGCGGGGTTTCTCTATGTCGACCCAGCCGTCCCACATCACCTGATGAGCATAGTAGCCGTCTTTGGGCAGTCTCATGGGGTCTACCTCACCGCTTCTCCGGTAGTTCTCAGCTCCGCGGAAGTGCGTGTTAGAATCTGAGAAAATAATATTTACCCCTCCCGCGCTGGAACGTTCTCCTGTTCCCGGGCGCTCCGTCCAGTAATCAAACCAGCGTCGCACGTTTTCTATAGCGTGGGAGTCCTGATTGCGATTATAGATACTCGCATCCTGCCCTTTATATAAGGGCCCGTCCCCGTCCTTATGGAAAGGAGGTGAATATTCGTCCCAATATTTGCGAAGTCCCTCATCCCTGGAGTATTCCATTGCCCACATCGGTATGTGGGCACTTTTATTGATATAAAGCATTTCACCACCGTACTCTGCTACTTTGCTGTCGAGCATTTCTCTGGATCCAACCGCTCTTCCGCCATGGGGATCAAAACGGTCGCGGATATCTTTCATATCCTGCATATGCGCCTCGCTGATCGACTCATTACCTGACTCATAGAACAGAATACTTGGATTATTCCGGTTGTAAATGATAGCATCGCGCATGAGGGCCGTTCGCTGCACCCATCGGGTCCCTTCTACATCCTTCTCAGCGTCGCCCGCCTGCATGGCTTGGACGAGACCTAACCTGTCACATGACTCGATATCCTGCTTCCAGGGAGTGATATGCATCCAGCGAACAAGATTCGCATTGCTTTCGACCATCATCCGGTTGCTGAAGTCGGACATCCATGCAGGAACAGACATGCCCACCGCAGGCCACTCGTTACTGGTACGCTGGGCATATCCTTTCATCTGCAGTACACGATCGTTCAGGCGGACCATTCCTCCGGAGAATTCTGTTTTGCGAAAACCTGTGCGGGTTGCGACCGCATCAATGACCTTCCCGGAAGACTTCAGCCGGGTCACGACGGTGTACAGATAGCCGTACCCCCAACTCCAGAACTCAAGTTGGGACAGCCTGGCAGAAGCATGTACGACCTTTGTTTCACCCGCTGCTATTTGAACATCATCTCCATGGAATACCTTCAGAGATTTTCCTTTCAGATCCATGACTTCCACTTCGTAGGTAAAATTGCGCGTCTCCGGGTGATCGTTCCTGATCTCAGACTGAGCGGTTATAGTAGCCGATTTTCCGGGAATGTCGTAGTCTTGAGCATATATATATACGCCTTGAGTTTTCAGGTTCGAATACAGCGGAAGCGTTTGGTAAAGCTTGTCGGCGATATGCAAGTAGACATTTTTCGGAATTCCTCCGTAGTTCGCATTGAAGTTCTTATCGATCCACTGGAATTTCGTGTTGGTAGCCACTTCCTTATAATCCCAGGAATTATCGATCCGAACCGCGAGTACATTCTCCTTCCCATCATATTTCACCTGATCTGTTATATCGAACCCAAAGGCCATTGCTCCGTTTTCATGTTTACCGATATACTCGCCATTCAGGTAAAAATCGCCGGCCTGACGAATGCCTTCAAATTCTAAGAAGACCTTACGATTTGCTTGTCCCGCCGGTAACTTGAATCGTTTCCTGTACCAGACTATACCTGTTGTATGCTGATCTATAGCCACCTTAAAGGCGTCATCTTCATTGAAAGCACGTGGCAGTGTAACAGATTTCCAGGATAAATCGTCAAAATCCGGGCTCTTTGCGTCCGTTGGATCACCGACCTGGTACTTCCAGCCAGCGTTGAAATTATATTTGCTGCGCTGAGCGTAGACAGCATCTGCAAGCAGAAATAAACAACATATAGAGGTAAAAAGGAATCTTTTGTTGATGAACATCATGACGTTTATTTTTTGAGCTTGTAAACTTCTGTTCCGGCTAAAAGAAAGCAACCCAGACCATAATCTTCAAAATCAGGCATAGAGGTATAGCTTACAGGCTGACCATCCTTGGGCTCCTTACCGGTTCCCTGTACATACCCAAGGAAGCCATTTTTATGAACCGCCTCGCTGCTCATGGCATTCCATGCTCTGATAACAACAGGCAGGTACTGCTCGCGACTGAGAATCCCTTTGTTGATCCCCCATGCCATACCATAGGCAAACAAGGCGGTTCCTGAGGTCTCTTTGCCTCCGAAATGATCGGGATCATGAAGGCTGACGTTCCAGAAGCCGTCGGTACGCTGGACAGGAAGAAGAGCCTGCACCAGATCCTTATAATCCTGCAGATATTCACTATAGTGGGGATCCGACTGCGGAAGCAGATCAAGAGTCCTCACCAATGCTGCTACTACCCAACCGTTTCCTCTGGACCAATAGCAATCTTCGCCGTTAGGCTCGGTATATGGGGGCACGAAATCTTTATCTCTCCACCAGAGCTTGTCTGCCGGATTATAAAGTCCTTTGCCTCCATGTTGATACTTTGCGAAGCTGTAGAGATCATACATCTTGTCAAAGTACCGGGTGTCATTATGCAATATCCCCAGCCTGGTAAAAACGGGCATGGCCATCTGCAGCGCATCAATCCAGTGCCAGTCGTCTGATTTTGGGCTGTTGACCATATTGTCTATGGTCGCTTTGATATCAGCAAGGCGCTCCGGGCGGGGATCAATGAGGTAGAGGTCAATATAGGTCTGACCACAGGCCTGGTCATCAGCGTTTCTGGTAGTCGTTCCATTTCGCATGCCCCACTTATGTTTTTCTCCCCATTCCACGGCGTAATCATAGTAGGCCTTCTTTTTATCGATGCGGTAAAGATCCATGAGGCCCTCATAGTACACTCCCCTAGTCCAGATATTACTGGGGCGTATCCTGTTGGTCATGATCTCCTTACCCGGGTCCGGCCACTTCTTCATGAAATAGTCGTTCGTCGCACGCATTACTTTTAGAACGCGTTTTTTATTGGGTAGCTTTTGAGCTTCAGCTGTGATTGCACATCCTGTTAAAATAAGAATGGCGACAATGGCAGATAGCCTGCGTGGGAGTATTTTCATGGTTGTATTTTTTTATTGATTAGCCTTTTATTTCCGGAACTTGTAGAGTCCTATTCGCTTTTGCTTCTTGAGTCCCTTCAAAACGGATTCCGCATTTATTCGTGCACCCTCAGGGTTGGTATGGGTATGATCGGTAGGAAAAAGTCCCTTCACCTGAGCAGGTCCCATCTTATCGTATCGTGCAGCTGTGATCCCGTTAAGATCAATAAAATATGCACCCTCCTGTTCTGCGACCTGTTTGGCCCAGAGTCCGAAGTCTTTGTCTGCTCTTACGACCTTTCCATCCTTCCAGCTGTTTCGGGGGATCATAGACAAAACAACCGGAATGGCTCCCTTGAATTTTGCTTGCCTGATAAAATGGCGAATATACCAGCCATAGGTATGAACTGTTTCCGGCGTCCCGTCCGGCCAGACGAGGTCCTTTGTTTCTTCTCCAATACCTCTCAATACGCCCCGGTAGCCACCTTTGGTTGTATCGGGTACACTGCCTTCATTATGCCCAAATTGCATCATGAGGTAGTCGCCGGGCTTAAGCCTTGAGTAAACAGTGTCCCATCGTCCCTCTTTTAGAAAAGTCCGGGTACTCCTGCCAGCCATGGCGTGATTGCGAACGCTGATCTGGTTGGTATCAAGCAAGTCCTGAATAGCTGTTCCCCAACCCATGAAAGAGGGGTTGCTATTACGGACAGTGGAATCACCTATAATATAGAGTGTTGGATGTTGCGGTAGCGTAAAACCAGCAATGGTCAGGGCCAGAACAATGAGAACAACCCATTGATGCGGATATAATTTACGGCGACTAAATTTCTTCATCGATTATTGATTGGTTAAGGAGGAGTATTGCTATTTTTTTTCTTGTTTATGAAGCTTAGGAACGCTTATGTTAGGCCGCGGAGGGGTCTTCATGTTAGGACCGATGTAGAAGCTCGTGTGAGGCGGCTGGTTGTAGGCCACATTCTGCCAGGCTATGCTTTGGCGATATTGCGGATCATGCATAAAGGTGTATAGTCTGTTTTTTGCGGGAATGGTCGTAGTAAAGATTCGCAGCTCTTTCCCATCACGCGTTCTATATATAACTTCTTCACGCCAGTCACCAAATAAGTCGGCACTCAGGGCAGGTGTTGATTTCGTGCCATTGTTGCTCACACAGTCATATCTGGCGGCATCAAATAAAACATTTGACTTACCGGCAAGGTAATCCCATTTACTGACTGTGGTGCTATTAAGAAGCTCGCTGAGCATATCGTCATCCCAAAAGACTCCGAAGTTTACAGATGGATTGGTCTCGGAAATCTTATTTCCTTTCACGTCGAACATGCCTGTAATTCCTGCGCCTAGCACCCAGGATTCAAAACCCCCATAGCGGGGATCAACATCAAGAGATAAGCCCCGTCCCGGACCTTCGCCATCATCACCGGCCTTTATTGATGCCTTCTTCCAGATAACCTCACCGGTTCGTGCATCTCTGAAGCTCGCACCAGCGTCGTCAAATCTTTCCTGGATATCAAATACTTCCAAACCTGGTCTTGAAGGATCCAGATCGGAGACATGCAGGGCATCACCATGCCCTAGTCCCGTGCTGTAGAGGCCCTGCCCGTTATCATCCAAAGCCATAGCGCCGTATACAATCTCATCCTTGCCGTCAGCATCTACGTCAGTTATGGTCAGGTTGTGGTTGCCTTGGCCGCGGAACTTACGATTTTCCGGAGTGGCGTCACTATCAAAAACCCAACGGCTTTGCAGCTTCTTGTCTTTGAAATCCCAGGTAGCAATTACCGAGCGCGTATAATACCCTCTGGCCATTACCAGACTGGCATTTTTACCATCCAGATATGCCACGCCTGCAAGAAAGCGATCCATTCTATTTCCTCTTCCATCTCCCCAGATCTTCTCCATTTCTTCTGGTTCAGGATCTGTCTTTTCGGGATGGCGGCCGGGTATATATTTTACTGTACTTATCTCAGCTCCGGAAAGACCATCAAAAACGGTAAGGAACTCCGGCCCTTTTAAAATATAGCCTCTGCTATCGCGCCAGTCCTTTGTTGAATCGCCGATACATTTTCCCTGTCCGTCAATAGTGCCGTCGGCTGTCTTGCAAGCGATCTCCGCCTTTCCATCTCCATCCAGATCATATACGATGAACTGCGTATAATGCGCACCCTCCCTGATATTCCTGCCGAGGTTAATCCTCCACAGGAAAGTACCGTCCAATTTGTAGGCCTCTAAAATCGGAGCAGTAGTAAAGCCGGCATGAGAGTTATCTCTGCCTACCCCTACCTGATGCACAATGATCTCATACTCTCCATCGCCGTCCAGATCGCCCACCGAAGCATCATTCGGCGCATATTTTTCAGGGGTTTGTAGCGGAATGGATAAATACGGCAGAGCGGGTGCATGAGCGGGAAGTGTATAAGAAGGGCTTGCGGCAGCTTCTTTTCCCTTGATGACTGTTCTGACAAAATAGGCGTTTGATCTGCTCATATCGGCCTTTTTATCTTCGAAGTCCGTCGTCTGCCTAAGCGGTTGCGTGTTTAATTTGACAGGTTTACCGCCGGCGCTTGTTCTATACAGATTGAAGGCGACATCTTTAGGATCCGTTCCAAGTAAACGCCAGCCCACATATATTACGCCGCCACCTTTATTCACCGCTATTACGCTGCGGCCGAGGTTTTCCATCATACGCTGGGCATGGGAAAAAAGGGAATACATGACCAGCATTGCAGTCAGAACTAATGACTTAGGTTTCATATCTAGGTTTTAATGATAATTATTAGTCTTTTGGTTAGTACGTCACGCTGATTGCATGGGCAGTATTGCATCGGCTGGCGGCAACCCCGGAGTTCAAAACAACTGGCAGAATCTTCAGTATGGATTCTGCCAGCTTGTTCTACAGCGGCTTGATTAATCCGTCAGAATGTTCTCTTTCGGCATTACAAACTGCTTGTTTTCAGTCAGCGGTTTCGGCAGGCCAAAGTAGAAATATAATGTTCTCTTTGTGCTTCCTGCGATCTTGTTGGGCTCGCTCTGAGGGCCGAGCGCAGAAGTGTTATAGTTAATATTCAGCGCCAGCTTGCTTCCAACAGGCGGAATCCTGTCGAGGAAGGAGATATCACCCGACGGCAACTCGGGAGACGGCTTCGCACCAGACACCGCATAAAAATCGAATAAGCGTACGAATAAGTTCTCATCAGCACTTGCGACGGTGAACTTACCCTGCACGGTGTTGAGTTCCATCCAGGTAATATCATCGTAGTATCCCTTGAACTCAGGATAGATCCACGGAGCACTGCCGGTATGAGTGTTGTTGTATCTATTCTGCCACACGTTGTGAGTTACACCCTGCATCCTGTTCTTCCAGACCCGGTAAGGACCACGTCCCAGCCATTTAGCTCCTAAGACAAAGTTCTCCGGATAGTTAAACGTAACACCCGCAAACGGATAGGTCCCGTTCAAGGCGTATTCATATGTCATCTCCAGCCAGCCGCTGCTATGCATTTTCCAGCGTACATATTTCATGTCGCCTGTATAGCTTGCTTCCACAACATGTGCATCCTCTTCTTTGAAATGTCTTATTGCAGAGAGGGTCGCGTTACCAGTAACTAATATTGGACCGTTAGTAAAGGATAGTTTTGCACTGAAATCATTCGCAAGATCGGCAAGTCTGCCATTCTTCTTGTTAATAGAGACGGAGATACCACTCGCTTTCATGGTGATCAAGGTGTCAGACTCGGATATTGAAACTGCATCTGTACCGGATGTCACAACCATATTCTTAAGTAGTTGGGTATTTGTCTTGACCTTCCACACCCATTTATATAGTTCGTTTCCTGACGGATCAAACGCCGCTAATGTAAGTGCATCATAGCTCTTCCAATCGCCTGGCAACTTCAGCTTCAATGTGCCCTTTGCAACCGGAGCAATAGACGGAGCACTTAAGTTACCCTCCTTTTGCACGGCATAGCCACTTGTTTCGTCTTCACGGGCTTTGAAGTTCACCAACTCCCATTTGAAGGTGCACTGATTCAAATTGGTATAGTGGAAACGGTTTTCGACCGGGATATCACCTTTAAAGTTTTCAGGAAGGTTTTTCAACGTAATCTTAACAGGTGAATATATTTCTCTGATTGCATTGAAGCTTCCCTCTTTCTCTCTGTGAGGCCCAACGAGACCATCCGGTGCATTAACCCCGTTTACGTCAATAATGCCGTTCTGATCCGTCCGTACGACACCTTCGTCGGCGAGATCCCAAATAAAGCCTCCGGCACCTTTTTTCGAATTCCAGTGCAGATCCCAGAATTCGTTCAGGGCAACTGCCCCTCCCCCGTCATCCTGAGCATGCAGGAACTCGGTAGGCATATAGATATTGGTATCGGCAAGTATCTTTTGTGTGCTATAGAAGTCCTCATAATGGTTGCAGTCAATACCACCGAATGCGTTACCCGGTTTGTGATGAGCATGGATAACAGGCCTGTTAGAAAGATCGTACTTACCGTACTCTTTATCCAGGTCGAAGTTATGTCCGCCTTCATTTCCATTGCTCCAGATAATGATGGAAGGGTGATTAACATCCCGTATAACCATCTCCTTTACAAGAGGTAAACCAGCCTTTGTACTATACGCTTTCTGCCAGCCTGCAAGTTCATCCAGAACATATAAGCCCAGTGAATCACAGTATTGCAAAAAGGCCTTGTCCGGCGGGTAATGAGAGCAACGAACGGCATTCATGTTCATCTCCTTGATGAGCTTCACATCGTTGAGATCTATTTCATTATTGACCGATCTGCCGGTTTCCGGCCACCAGACGTGGCGGTTAACGCCTTTCATTTTGATCTTGGTACCATTTACATAGATACCGTCGCCTTTGCGAACCTCTATGGTTCTGAAACCGAACTTTTCTGAGGTTTGATAACTGGGCTTGCCCGCATTGCGGATACTCACATCAGCACGATAGAGATTGGGTGTTTCGGCTGTCCACTGAAGGGGCTTGCTAACCTTAGTTCTAAGAAGCACAACGGAGTCTCTCCCCTGAGTTTTGGCGCTTGCTGTACCGACTACCCGGCCTTTCACATCTTTAATTTCAACCAGGATATCGCGTCCAGCCTCCACATTCCGCAGGAACACGTTCATTGCGAAAGCGCCATCTGCCTTTGCGTCGATAGCCGTGTAATCTATATGCTCTTTTGGAAGTGCCTCGAGATAAACGGGACGAAAAATCCCGCCAAAGATCCAGTAGTCTGCAAGACGTTCTGCGTTATTGACCGAATTGTCTGCAGACATTTTACTCACCATCACCTCTATCTGGTTGGGTTTATCGAAATGAAGTTTATCGGCGATATTATATTTGAATCTGTAGAAAGATCCCTGATGAACAGGTCCCGCCAGCTTTCCATTAATTTTCACTTCGGTATCCGTCATAGACCCTTCGAAAACGATGAATACATCCTTTGCCTTCCAGTCCGACGGAACGGTAAACTGGTGTTTGTAAATCCCCTTTTCATCGGCAAACCGGAAGTTCTTTCCGTAGGTAACGTAATCCCGTCCATAGTTATATGATCCGAATCCCTGCTGTTCCCAATGGGAAGGAACCTCTATTTTAGACCATACACCGCTTTTCCGACCGCCTGTACACCAGAAGTCCCACGTAACCGTGTTCTTGTTATCTGTACCTGAAATATAACGGATCTCCTTCGTCTCTGCTTTTTGCGCCCAACCCGGAAGTGAGAGCGAAGCGGCTAAACATACTGTCAGAAAGTTCTTTCTAAAACTCATTGTGTTTATAATTATCTTATAGTTTGTGTGCAATTCTAATTTAGTTCGGCAAGAGTAATCAAAACTTATCTGTGGCCCGTTGGGTGAGCTGCTCAAACGGTATCACTTCCGATCTTGCTGCCCATTTCTCGTAAAGTTCACTCAGCTCTTTTACCTTGTCGGGATTCCTGCCACTCAGATCGTGCAGTTCAGAGCGATCTGCTTCCATATCGTACAAATGCCATTTATTATCCGGGAAGTTGGAAACCAGCTTCCATTTTCCCCTGCGTACTGCCCGGTTGCCTTCATGTTCAAAGAACAGCGCATCATGGCCAGCCCAGCGCTCGCCCTTCATCAGGGGAACAAGGCTCAGACCTGAAGTAGGCTTTACCGACTTCCCTTTGAAACTCTCCGGGTAGCTGCCGCCGGCAAGATCCAGGCAGGTTGACATCAGATCTATAATATGCCCCGGCTGTTCACTGACTGTTCCCGGCTTGACGATAGAGGGGCCAAAAGCCAGAAACGGTGTTGCTGTTCCACCTTCATACTCCCAGTGTTTAAAAAGGCGGAATGGTGTATTGCTTAAGTTCGCTCCATGAAACCCATAGGCTGTAAACGAATCGGCAGGACCTGCAGGTCTTTTGCTTGCCTCTATAATGGACGGTAAAAACCCATTGCCCCGGATACTTTCGTTGCTCGCACCATTATCTGAGAGGAACATGATGACTGTATTTTCATCCTCGCCTATTTCCTTTAACCTTTCCCTTAGCCGGCCGATATTCTGATCCATACGATCGATCATCGCCGCATAGACCGCCATATTCTGGTCCCAGTTTTCCTGCTCGGCTTTTGACAGCGTTTCCCATGCGGGAACACGCTCATCCCGGGCTGAGAGCTCTGCGTTTTCGTTCAGAATACCCTGCTTTTTCATCCGAAGGAAGCGCTCTTTGCGAAGCTCATCCCAGCCTTTTAGGTATTTACCCTTGTATTTGGCAATGTCTTCAGGTAATGCGTGAAGTGGCCAATGTGGCGCCTGATAGGCCAGGTATAGAAAGAAAGGTTTCTTTGTTGAACGTTTTTCTTCTATGAAGCGAAGGGCGTAATCTGTATAGGCATCTGTTGAGTAATATCCAGCCCCCGGCTGTGTTGGCTTATCATCAAGCGCAATGGTTATAGTTTGATTGGGCCTATAAGGGGCAGGGCCAAAATAACTCCCCGCACCATCAATCAGGCCAAAATATCGATCGAAGCCTCTTTTCAAAGGCCAATTATCGGGAGCCTGACCTACGTGCCATTTACCAGCCATAAAGGTGTGGTACCCGCTTATCTTCATAGCTTCAGCAATGGTCACACAGTTATCATTCAGGTAACCCTGATAAGCTGGCTGCGGACGCGTATTCATCATATCACCTACACCGGCCTGATGCTGGTATAATCCGGTGAGCAGAGATGCGCGGGTAGGACAGCATCGCGAAGCATTGTAAAACTGCGTCATCTTAAGACCCTGGCTGGCCATCTCATCGAGGTTCGGGGTATTGATCTCCGACCCAAAAGACCCGATGTCCGAGTATCCCATATCGTCTGCAAGAATAATGATGACGTTAGGGCGCCGCTTTTCCTGAGCCATTGACATCAGGCAAAACGCAGATAAACTGAGCGCGAGAACTATTTCTCTTTTTATATTCAACATACGGTACAGTTAAGGGCGTAAATTATTAATTGCCGTCGGGCTTAATAACACTGACTTTAGGGCTCGGCGGCCAGAAAAAAGATGAAAAAGGATCCGGTTCAGCACTGTTGAACGCAGGCATATCTACGAGATAGTCTGCGAGACGCAGTTTGCTATCCCTGATGCTTTGAGCTACAATCTTTGCAATCTGGTAGGCTCCGTATGGATTGAAATGCGTATTGTCATTCAGATTCTGTTCCGGATAGATGACAAAGGCGTTTTTGGACCCCTCCGGACCAAGTGCTTCATACATTTTGGTGGTTAGGGAGGTCAGATCAATAAGTGGCAGGCCTTCTTCAGAAGCTACCTTCCTTGCTGCATCAGGATAGTCGCCATGCGAATTAACCATCAAGCCTGACGGATCAAAGGACCTGCGCGCTGTAGGTGTAAGTATGACCAACTGAGCCCTCTTTGCCTTCACCTCTCGGGCAAAAAGCTTCAGTCTTTCGGTATAAGATTTATATGGACCGGCATCGGCCCCTTTTTCCTTTTCATCGTTATGGCCAAACTCCACGAAGACATAATCTCCTGGTTTAATAACGCTCAATATCTTTTCCAGTCGCCTGCTGCTGATGAAGCTACCAAGAGAAAGTCCGGATTCTGCATGATTAGCGATAGCAACGCCAGGCTTGAAAAACCGGGGAATCATTTGACCCCAGGATGCCCATGGCTCCTCTTCCTGATTTACAACGGTTGAGTTTCCAGCCAGGAAAACGGTAATCTGATTGTCGACCCTCTCTATCTCGATGGTTTGAAGAGCTGTCTGCGCGCTAAACTCAAGGGTTAATTTGTCATCCCAGTCCAGCTTTGTCAGCTCCCTGGGCTTGAGACTAACCTCCTGACCATTATTTATCTTTCTGTCTTTTATGTTGACGATAAAGCTCTTTCGCAACATTTGCCCCGGGCTAGTCTTCACACCTTCCAGCATCAGCCGTCTGGATTCTGCCTTTATTGTTGTGTTCGAATGCGCTTTTTTATCTCCGAGCGTGACGGTAACCCGGTAGTTCCCTTCAGGCACTTGCACAGAAAAGTAGAAAGGTTTGTCTGCTTGAGGTTTTGAATTAAAGTCGAATCCGTAACCACTTCCGGCTGAATAGACATCCCCCGGCTTTAAGGCCAGGAAACCGGGCTTTGCTTTCCCGGCTCTCAGCTCATATTTCCAGGAGCGTTTTCCTGCAGGAGCACTATTTTGCTGAGCGAAAGCTGGGGAAGCAACGATCAGCAGCGCGAACAGAAGCTTATTATACATATACATCTTTTTGAAAGATAATTTCATTGGGAAAGTCTTTTTTAGCATGATGGCCTCTCGTTCGGTTCTGCCTTCTTCACCTTGGAGCCATTCATCCGGAACTGCGTGCAGCTATCGTAGAAATTGAATGGAACTGTCGTTAATCTCATAAGGATGATTCTGAAGCAATCGAATCATTTCTGCTCCTGCAAGCAGAGCTGGACCATAGCCGTGAGCTGCATAGTTGTTAACGGGACGGTAGTAGTAAAACGCGGGATCGAATCCCATGCCTGTGCCCACGCAGGTACCTTCAACCTGTCCTTTTTCATTCACCTTTGAACTGACCGCATTCCACGCCAACAAAGCCATTGGGGCGTATGCTTTTGCATCAAGCCATCCCTTGTTTACCGCGTGGGCAATGCAATATGCATATATGGCAGTGGCAGAAGTTTCGAGGTAGGAGTCATTTCTGTCCAGCAGCTGGTGCCAGAATCCTGTTCCGTGCTGCAGTGATGCCAGCGCTTTTATATGCGACCTGAATTGAGATAATACCTCCTGCCGACTCGGATGGTCTGCAGGTAGAGCATCAAGAATTTCGATCTTCGTCAGCAATGCCCAACCATTTGCCCGGGCCCAATGAAACTCGGGATGAGGATCCATGTCCTGCACCCACCCGTGCATATACAGTCCTTTTTCTTTATTGAACATCCGTCCGGAAAATAACCTGAACTGATTTATCGCTTCGTCATAGTATTTGCGTTCACCGGTTAATTTCCCCATCTGCACCAATGCGGGCAAACTCATGTACAGATCATCCAACCAAAGGGTATTCGGTTGGGGACGGTTTCTCGCGAGCGTTCCATCGGCCAGGCGGAACTCCTTGGTTAGTATATAGTTGATATAATTATCAACGACAGGCCGTATATCAGACTTTAGAGAGCCCGACATCGAAGCCTTAATCATCGCTGCGCACATCGATCCTGCATCATCAAGCGCACGTGGCTCAAGAACCGATCTTACCGGTATTTCCGCTTTGGGAGCTTCGTTATACACTTGTCGGTAAGCAGATGCTACCTGAGCAATGAGGTCTATTCGTTTGGCCGAGTAGTCAGTGAATTTCCGGTCGCCAGTAATCTTCCCCGATAGAAGCATCCCTGAATAAGTAACACCCCACTCATAACTGATGAGCCTGAAATCGCCTTGTTTAAAAATATAATTTTGATCTGCTTTTTTAAGATCACGGATCACCTCTCCAGACTGTTTGTTAACGAGTTCCGCTGGTGTGGCAGCATCTAAATAATGATAAATTCTATCCAACACCACTTTGATGTCCTGGATTTTCGTTTCACCATATCGTACAGGATAATCCGGTTTTAACAGGTGTAACGGCGTGGTAACATCATTCCCGGTGTGCTGGGCCTGGGCAAAGCTCACGCCGTTAAATAGAAGAATGGTGCAGGCTATTGGAAAAAATTTCATTGGTTACTTAGGTTGTATAACTGCGAACCTAAGCTAGAAAGTTTTTAAATGGTTCCTGTCCTGTGGTATCCTGCCATTTAGAAAAAATCAGCTGATCAATCCCTTTGAAACATACATGTTACATATTCTATTTCATTCCCGACTTTTTACCGGTAAAAATAGCATGATTGCGTATTCTTCCAACACCGCTCTCCGCACTCGATGTCGTTGTTTTTTGCTCGTCCGACTTGACGCCCTTGATGGTTTTATAAGACGATGAGGTTTTGTGGCTCTCTGACCAGCTTCTGGAATCGAAAGAATAAGTAAGACTAAGTCCTCCGAACAGACGCCCCTTAAGGGTATTTTGAAACAATTTGTTCGCCCATTCGCCGTCGTTATATCCTTCAATGGTCTTGTTATTATAAAGCCCCACGGTCCCTTTTAACAAAAGTCCGTTTCTTTGAATTCCCAGATGTATTGCGGCAAAGTTACTGGCTGCATAAGAGGCCTTAACATCCCCGTTCAGGATCATTTCAGTAGCGATTGCATGGTTATAAACGCCACCGGGATGGGCTCTATCGTAATCCCGCCTCCATTCACCACTACCTGTCTGGGCTGCCCCGCTTTGGGTATGGGTGCGGTTAGGTGTACCTTCATTATTGGTTTCACCGGCAAATTCCGCGTCGATGACGAAGCGAAGCCGATCAGACTTAGCGATGCTGCCAAATGGTTTATTAAATACGTGCAGAAGTACTCCGTAGCGATAGTAAGTCATCCCACTTGAAAGATCAAAGAACCGTTCATAAGGATCATCCCTCTCAGGTGTGGATAAAACTGTTGCATCCGCAGATAACACCAGCGGCCCAACGTTAAGACCGATGTGTCCACCCCAGTTCCAATAGCTCGAGCTGTATTGAGGCACTGCTCCATGTGGTCCGACAAGAGCTTTTTTATCGTAACCCACTTCTCTTCTTCCATATCCAGCCACAATCCCAAACTCCGGATATATAAAGGGCTTTACTCCCCCTGCAGCTAATTTCTCGATATCTGAGAAGTAGATATCCGACTCAAGTCTTATCTCTAAACCATTCAAAACCACACGCGAGCCCTCTTGACCTATGGCTGCACCATTGATCACTTCAGGGACGAAATCAACCGGATCATATGAACTTCTGTGCTCTATATGACGGCTGCCTGCTATAATCCTCGGATTGAACAATACTGCATATCTTTTCTCGTGCGTCTCTGTGACCAAATAGTAGTTGACGACGGTTTCGCCTGCTTCCTGCAGGCTCAGGTATCCTGGGCCCGATCGTGTGACCGGTACTTCCGGAGCGGCAACTGCCAATAGAACAAGATCTGAGAAAGTTATTCCTGCGGTCTTATCCGCTCCGTAACCAAGTGACTTGAGCTTCTCTGTTCCATGGTCTTTCAGTTGTCCGAGACGTTTAGCCGAGAAGTCCCCCATAGTGCTGGCTGAAAGTTCTCCTCTGCCTTCCAGCAGACGCTTAAAGAGCTTTACAGCATCCCGTTCTCCGTAGTGAAGAGAGGTCAGCATCATGAGCTCCATCGCTTTCGAATCTGCTTCACTTTTAATCTTATCAGGATCGATAACATCCGTCTCAGTCAGCAAAACCGGTCCAAGGTTCCCCGGTACGTTAGCGTCGAAAAAACTACTTCTTCTAAGCGATTGTACCACTTTACTCCCTTTACCTTTACTTAGATCTTCTTTCAGCAGCTGAAGCAGCGCCTTTGTTTCAGGATGACGCTGCATGTCTCCCTCCTGTAACCGCATGAGTTCAAACAGAGCACGTCTGTAATTTTCGTTTGCTCTTTCCTTTGACATCTGTTTGCCAGGATATGTTCTTGATCGAAACTCCGCAACGGCGGCTTTCTCTGCTTTCACTCTGTCTCCCGTTCTTAGTTGTTCCCTCCTCAATATCTCCCCCAGGGTAATGGCTCCGCCGTTGAAGTCAATCAATTCAAGATCAGGCGTTTCCCTCATTTCTCTTGTTGCCGAAGTGATCGTAATGGTATTATGCAAAGTGGTACCGTAATCACGGGCCATATACGCCTGGAACACATGTTCCTGCCATTGGCGGGCATCACTTTGTTTCGTGACAGGGTGAGCCGCTATGAGCATCCTGAGATCTCTTAGCACGAGCGGGTTTTCTGCTGTCACTACTTGCTGAGAATCCGTTCTGAAGACCAGAAACTTTCCTTTTGGCAGGCGAGTATTTACAAGCTCAAACAAGGCGACGGCACCGTTAAGACCCTGACCCGTAACATACTTAAGATCCGCACTAGAAAATACAGAGTCAACCGAAAGGCCCTTCCTCGTGTTATACCGGAGTGTATCCATCAGCAGGTCTGCAGCTTTAACGGCAGCTCCAGCCAGCCTGGAATCTGCCTTCAGGAATGTTGAGCTATGATAGCTCGAAACGGCTTCGTTGGCAGAACGCTTCAGTCTGACGGTATCCTGAGGTGCTATGTAAGTGCTTTGAGCATTTAGCGCAGTAGGGTTGGCAAGTAAGAAACAAAAAAATCCGTTGATGGTAAAAATCCAATATTTTCTGAACATCGCTGATATCATAACTGTGAATAATCCATGTAGTTTCTGTGGCAAACCTACCAAACATTACACATGATTATCAGCAGATTACAATAACGGGAAGCATGTTGAGAAGAATCGTGTAGATATTAAAAACGTTTGGAGATAAAATTCTACTCTCATGATGATATCATCCATATAGCAGATTCATTTTTTTTAAGGCAAATTCTTTTACTCCTCTACACAAATGCGAGAAAATCAGGTAACGTTCTGTGAATTAGTGATATTTAATAAGAAAAGTTCCTTTTCTTTGAAACAAACCTTCTACCAAAGTGTTAACAACGTAAATACAAAAGTTATGAAAAGCAGATACGAAGCAGGAGAAAACTTGATGAAGATGTTCCCGGACCTGAGTCAACATAATCAGCCGGAGGCTACTTATACAGCGCATGGATCATGGTATTGCACTAAAGAACTAATTCCAGCAGATAAGCCGGTTGATAAATTAAGTCTAAACTTTAAGAAGAACAAAAAGAAGAGATTATCATAATCTCTTCTTTTTTCTTAGCGGTAAATACCCGATTTAAAATGCAATACATATTTTTCGTCTTCTAATGCGGGCTGCCATTGTCTGATCAGTTCCTTATAGGCTTGCCCGACTGGTCTTATTTTTCTGTCCAGATCATAGAGGCCCAGGCTATTTACCCTCCCCGCATCATCTCGTAAGGCCGAGTCCCAGTCAACCTGGTCTGTAAGACTGTACCATGTAAATCCATATATCGGAATTCCGTCTCTCTTGAGTCTTCGTACATTGGCCCATTGCGTTTGCAACCATCGTACTGCGTTTGGCTCAGCGATATTCGTTTCCGTGTGCATAATGGGCAACTTGTACCTGCTATAATATTGATGGGTAATCACATAATACCCGAATATTTCCCCTGCAGCAGAAGTGGATCCATTTTCGTGAACCATATGTTCGTTGGTCACGTAATAATCATTACCCATCACGCAACTTCCTTTGATTACGCTGCTTTCAAACCATTGATATTCTTCCTTAGTCATCCCGTTTTCAAGAAGATACTCGTACATCGACACGCTGATCGGATATCCGTAACTCAGGTCGAGTGATAGAAACCGCCGCTGGTTCAGGAAGGTCGCGAGTTTGTCGCAATCAGGTGTTTCTGGGTGGAAGTACTCAGACGATTCACTTTGAACAAAAATAGCGTCAGGCTGAACGGTCAAAATCGCGTTCATTGCCAGCACGTTCGCTTTACAAAGGTTCTTAAGCGCGGTAACGAACGTCCTGTCGGAAGTTCCCTTTTCATTCCACCAGCCATATTGTCCTGAAAACGCCGCCGTCACAAATATCTCATTCACGGGAGTATAAAACTGTATATATGGATAGCGTTTCGCGAATGCAAGCGCATATTCCTCAAAATGCCTCGGAAAATCTTCATTCTGGAAATTTTCAAGCCAGTCAGGCAATCCGAAATGGCACAGATCCACGATGGGCGTAATTCCAAGCTTCTTTAGATACCTGAAAGTCTCATCAACGAAGCTCCAGTTATACTGTCCTGGACCCGTATTTACACTGAAATACGGAGGACCGTACCTCAGAAACTCAATCCCCATTTCTTTTACAAGATCGAAATCTTCCTTCCAACGTTGATAATGCCCGCACTTTTCCATCTCGTCTACCCGTTTTCTGGTACCATCGGGAAGTGTGATCATGGGATAGCTGTTTTCTATCCCGGTAGCAAACATAAACTTATTCTTAACATTCATAAGCAGCTGATTATTCGGTACTAGGTAACAATCATTCACAGCATTGCGTTTTAATTTTCTCACTAAAACCATTTCTGCGCATCTGCGTTATTCTTTTAACTTCTAAGACTATGAAAGAAATACCGCCTTATTTGATGTGCTTTTCGCACTTGAGATGGGACTTTGTATATCAACGTCCGCAACATCTGCTAAGTCGCTTTGCAAACGACTGCATCGTTTATTTTTTGGAGGAGCCGCTGTTTACTGATGAACCGGAATCGACCATTCAGTTCAGCAGAAAGCTTCCCAATCTCTGGGTAGGAGTTCCTTTAATTTCAAACTCGGCAGGGACTGACGTCGATGCTGTACTTACTCAATTACTCGACAAATTCTTTGCCACAAAGAAAGTGGAAGATTTCGCCTTTTGGTACTACACTCCAATGGCTTTAAACTTCACATCCAAGTATAATCCCAAGATCACGATCTATGACTGCATGGATGAGCTTTCTGCTTTCAAAAATGCACCAGCCAAACTGAAGGATCTTGAAAAACAGCTGATGAACAAAGCCGACGTTGTATTCACCGGCGGACAAGCTTTATATGAGGCTAAGAAAAATCAGCATGCAAACATTTTCCCTTTTCCAAGCAGTATCGAAAAAGAACATTTCGCAATTGCACGAAAAGGCACTTCCGAGCCTGAAGACCAGGCGAATATCAAGGGGGTCAAACTGGGCTTCTATGGGGTAATCGATGAACGGTTTGATATCGAGCTGATTAGGAATATTGCGGACGCGCGTCCCGATTGGCAGCTCATCCTAATCGGTCCGGTAGTTAAGATTTCACCTGATATTCTCCCTAGAAACAAGAATATTCATTATCTCGGACAAAAGAACTATAAGGAGCTTCCGGCGTACTTATCCGGTTGGGACATTGCATTGATTCCTTTCCTGCTCAATGAATCCACCCGCTTTATCAGCCCTACAAAGACTCCCGAGTATATGAGCGCCGGCCGGCCCGTAATATCAACTCCTATAAGGGATGTTGTTCACCCTTACGGCATTAACAAACTGGTCCATATAGGTAGCTCTGCAGAAGACTTCATCAAGCACGCTGAAAAAGAGCTGGCGGAAACCGACAAGTCCGCATGGCTTGCTAAATCCGACGCGTTCCTTGCCGACAATTGCTGGGATAACACCTATGCGTCCATGACAGCCAGGATCAGTAACACCATGAAAAATAAGGGTAAAATCTCGCTCGCAAGCTAGCCCTATCCAATTTAGAAGAATCAAGTTACAACACTGTCGCACCCCTTAACGGTGCGACTTAATTTTTTTAAAATATGGAGATTTGGGGAGGAATAGAATGCACGATAAACCGCGTTGGCGACAAGTACATGGACCAGCTGGAGTATGCCGGCCACTATGATCGGGAGGGCGATCTCGATCTACTCGCCAGCTTGGGTATAAAAAAGTTGCGATATCCTGTCCTTTGGGAAAGGCACCAACCTGAAAAAGATCAGACAATTGACTGGACGCTCACATCCGAACGGCTCACGCGCCTTCGGGACTTAAAGGTAGAACCAATCGTTGGACTGGTACATCATGGCAGTGGTCCTTCTTACGTAAACATCTCCGATGAATCATTCGCCACAGGACTTGCTGAGTATGCCGGCCACGTTGCGACAGCCTTCCCCTGGATCCAGTACTATACACCTGTTAATGAACCCTTAACCACAGCGAGGTTCTGTGGACTATACGGAATTTGGTATCCACATGGTTTAAATGCCCGTACGTTTCTGAGGATCCTGATGAACGAATGCAAAGCCACGGTACTTTCGATGCAGGCGATCCGTAAAATTAACCCAGACGCGCGGCTCGTTCAAACCGAAGACATGGGTCGCACGCATAGCACACCAAAGCTTCGCTATCAGGCAGATTTTGAAAATCAGAGACGCTGGCTCAGCCTGGATCTTCTTTGTGGCAAAGTGGACGAGACCCATCCTCTACACCCGTATTTGTTAAAAAACGGGATAACTCCCGAAGATATTTCCTTCTTTCAGGAAAACCTTTGTCCGCCCGATGTTATCGGCATTAATCATTACCTCACCTCGGAGCGTTATCTGGATGACAGACTTCATATCTATCCGGAACATACACATGGTGGAAACGGACGACATCAGTATGCAGACGTAGAAGTTATCAGAGTAGGCTGTGCCAGACCTTACGGACCCTACCGCATCCTAAAGGAGGTATGGAATCGCTATAAGATCCCTACTGCAATAACAGAGGTTCACCTTCACTGCACGCGTGAAGAACAGATGAGGTGGTTCAATACCGTTCTTAAAGATGCACGGAGATTAAAAAAAGAAGGGGCCGATATAGTTGCTGTGACCCCCTGGGCCTTACTGGGATCATTCGGTTGGAACTGTCTTCTCAGACAAGAATGCGGCGACTACGAGGCGGGAGTCTTTGATGTCTCTTCAGGCGTTCCGAGAGCTACAGCCTTAAGTACACTCATTTCGCAGGCCTCCAGGGGGCTGCGCCTGAAGCATCCACTCCTCAGGCAAAAAGGATGGTGGGAGCGTGATGTGCGGATTCTTTATCACAAAACCATTCCGTTAAAAACAGCGGCTAAAGAACATACAGGCCCAATATTGCTTATCGTAGCTGAACCCGGTATAATGGGAAATACATTCTCCCGGCTCTGCGAGCTGAGGAACATCCCGCATAAGCTGATAAGCCGGGAAAGCCTTCAGCTAACAGGCAAATCCAACTCTGCTGAATTGGTACCCGGAAAGAAAATCTGGGCAATAGTAGATACTGTTGAAGACCTGTCGCCCGATCACGGGCCCGGAGCAGGCAAGGAGGTTGACTTAACTGTGATACGAAAATCTGGCGCTCTGGCGGCACTGGCAAAAGCCGGTAACATAAAGATGATGACATTCTCGAAAGATCCATTGACCGAACATCACATCATGCTGCAAAATCCGGAAATACTGATGATTCGTAGCACCCTAGTCTCTCATGAAGAGTTTGAAGCTAAACACAGAAGAGTCAAGTGGCTTGCATTCACAGACCAACGCGAACTTATCAACAGCGCGATCGACCTTCTGCAGGATGATGAACGGGGTATCTGGCACCTGATCAATCCAAAGCAGAACTACCAACCCGCTCTTACCGGAACAAATGACTGGATACGGGTCCACCACCTCTGACAAGCGATCTGTATACGAGAGAAGCCAAAATCACAAGTGAGGTGGACTGTTCCTCGGCACCTTGTAAAAACATCCCGAAGACAGCATCCTGATGTTAAGATCATGGATATATATTTTCTCCTGTGCATCATGGTTCAGAATGTTTGAATCCGTTATCCCAAACCCCTCCACAATGATCACGATCCCGCTTCCCAATACCTCCGCCTCAATACCCCTTCTGATCACTACGGCCGTATCTTCCTCTATTCCCATACCAATACAGGTTGGATTGCTGGCAATCACCTGCGCCATCCTGACAAACCTGCTCCGGTCCACGAAATGAGTATCAATGCAGACATCTTTCAGAAACTCAAGTCCCGTAGTTACCTTGATCTCACCTGCAATCTGTTGTACTCCTTTGTTCCCGGCGTAGATCATCGGAGTCGACATCGCCATAGCACCGGCACTCGTCCCTCCTACTACAAGATGATCAGTAACATAGCGCTCTTTTAGCGTACACAAAAACGTGGTGCCCCCATATATGGAGGTGAGTTTAAGCTGATCTCCGCCACTGAAGTAAATCCCGTCGGCAGCTTTTATCCGGTCAACAATCCCGTCCCCTGATTCGTCTTTGATAATCTCAGCGCGGGTATCATGATGTATATGCCCCAGCTGACTAATTCCGAGCTCTGAAAATGCGCGTTGGTAATCCTCATAATAAGCACTCCCGTCAGCACTTCCCGTAGTAACCAGCTCAATTACCGGATCCTTCTTACCTAAAAGATCTACGAAAGCTTTCAGCACCTCCAGGTGCTTAGATTGTCCTTTTTTTTCGAGGTCCTCAGCACCCTTATCTTCGTGTCCTCCTACAAGGAATAAAACTCCTGTCGGCACAGGAGCAGAAAATTGCTTGATCTCTTTTTTCATGCAATAGATAGAATGTAGTACTAGTTTATCTGATGCTTATGCACAGCTGAATCCGCCTTGTTCGTGATAGTGAACTGTCTGATTTCCCCACCCTCCCAGGCATTTGCTCCCCCGACCACAGGAGGAGCAGCAATATCTTTACGCTGCTCACGGGTTTTCGCCGTAGAAACGCCGAAACGCTTATCACGCTCTTCTACCAGATGAGGATGTATCTGTCCGTCCTTGGTAAAACCCATCATGATCATAGGAGATCCAACAGGCAAGGTTCTTTCCTGATCGGTATGCCAGGTATGGATCGTTTTACCATACGTCGACACGAGCTTCTCCATCAATTCATGCTCCGCAGCATCAGGGATACCCGGAGCGATGAGCGTTCCAGACTTCACTTCGTACTGGTGACTGTGCCAAAGCTTTTTCTCTTCTTCCGGAAGCTTCCTGAACAAAGATTCCGATATGATGTACTCAATGCCCATAATCTTCGCGTCCTTACCATTTCCGTCGAAAATAATTGCCTGATGCATGTCTTCATTTAGCTGCTGAACATAGTGATGCGCTTCCATCTGCGCCTTCGGATTGCCATTATAAAAGTGAAAGCCGTCCAGATACGTATTAAACCGGCTCAAAGGACTCTTGTCCTGCAGGATGTCTGCACCTGTTTCCAGCACGCGATCCTTAGCCGTCTTTTCTCCCCCCGGCGCCTCCACTTTAGAGGGCGTATTCTGCCCTCCGCATGAGGAGAAAAATATAATGGCCATAAAAAAGATGTGTGTACTTTTCATAATCTGCATTTAAATATCCATTAACAGGGCGCGGCACAGCTTGGTTTATGACTGCAAACAAAAGAGGTATTTGTCGCCTGAAGATTGCGTGAAACACATCCTCGCGGCAACAAATACCTCTCTATCTGATTAGGTTTGAAAAGCTAGGCTTTGAAGCGCAGGAAGGCCGCAATAGAGCTTTCCTTCGGCATCTTCTCCTGAGGAAGCACGTATACTGCGCCCCCGTTCGCCAGCGTGTTCACGATGGCCTTATTCACTAAACACTCATCTCCTTCCTGTTTCTCGGGATGAATACTCAGCTTGTTGTCCGTTTCATTGAACGTCCCCCATACATGATAATTCTCCAGTACGAACAGGTCTGATATTTGCGCATAGTAACTCGCAGGAATGATTTTCTCCGGCATGGAGGATGTCAGATCTGTCGCCACCTGGTTATAGTAGTTCAACAAAGCTTTCTTCGTCTCCTGCTTCAGTAATGGCTCGGCAATTTTTCTCGCTCGTTCATACAAGGCATTGAGACCCTCATGATCATAATTACCGGTGATATTCTCCTCCGCAATATACTTGTACCGCGAAATCTGACGATAATAACCTACCATGTACTCCACGGATGACAGGATCAATGGTGCTTTTTCATTAGCCAGGACTTCTGTCCAAAGTGTCTGGTCAACTTCTTTCAGGTACTGAGAAATATACTCTTTCTCATCAGCCAGGCCGCTTCCATGCCCGTGAAAGTTCGCCTCTGCCCCCGGGGCATTGCCCCCGCCGCGGAATAGCTTTCGTTCATCTTTCTCTTCAAAGTGGATAACGTCATCCATCCCCAGCGGCAAGCCTTCCACTACCACTTTCTTCATTCCATAGCCATTCCCCTTATACAGGTTGCAGGCATCTTTACTGTATACTAGAAGATAGAAATACCCGGTATGGGTCACATAGGGTACAAGCGGGCTCAGATAGAATGAGCTATTGACATGTAGCTCCTCTTTTACTTTTACCGGAACACGATATGCTTTGAAAAAGCCATCTGCAATGAATACAGCCAAACCGTCCGAAAGCTGATACCAGAATGTCTCGTGTTTCAGCAAATCATAGGCTGGTTGAAGCAGCTGCTCGATTTCAAGCTTTTCTTTACCCTTTGCGGCCAGTTGCCGCGCACATTCTTGCAAGTTATTTTTAAACACGATAAGGTCTTGCTTCTCATTAATCGCCGAACCAGATTTATGCGTTGGGAGATAAATAGAAATACAGGTCGAAGCCTTATAGTTCGTGAGTTCTGAAAATTCTTCTTTTACTAAATCTTCCATATCATCTTGTTTATACAGGGAACGTGAGCCCCGTATCTGTTAAACCTATTGACCGCGATTACTCTTGGGATTCGTCTTCGCGTCCCTTATTCACATTCCTGTTCGGATGTCTGACGCTAACGTTATCTGAAGTCTCGTCAGGCCCTTCCATAAAACGTTCTGCCAGTTCTTCGTCTGTCTTCAGGTCAGTAACTGCAAAAGCGTCCTTCAGTCCTGAACCTTCTCTTCCACTGCCGGACGGCTTCCCTTTTGGCGGCACAAACACGCCGTTTTTAGTCTTTCCCATAGTAATAGATGTTTCCATAAGCAACAAAAATTCCACGGAGCTGCTTTAATTATTTTCAATTTCCAGCCTCTTCCTCAAGGGCACACACCTTCAGGCGGAACTCCCGTTCAATTGTACGCTAATTTCCAACGGCGCAAACATCATGGGTTTTTATTCGTTTCCAATTCATCTGCTTACCTAAAAAACCATAATATGAAAAACAGTCAATATCTAAGGAAGAAAGGACTTCTATGTTAGCGATGAATTACCGGGGCCCGTTCAGGGTCCGTGTGGATCATAAGCCCTACCCGGAGATCATGCATCCGGAAGATGCCATTGTTCGTGTAACCAGATCCTGCATTTGCGGATCTGACCTACACCTTTACCATGGCCTGGTACCCGACACCCGTGTCGGGATGACTTTCGGCCATGAGTTTATCGGTGTCGTTGAAGAAATCGGATCAGAAGTAACCAAAATAAAAGTCGGAGACACGGTCATGGTTCCTTTCAACATCGCCTGTGGTAAATGCGCATTCTGCAAACAAGAACTTTACGGCAATTGCCACGAATCCAACCCCCAGGCTACTGCCGTGGGTGGTATATTCGGATACTCCCATACCGCAGGTGGTTACGACGGCGGACAGGCTGAGTACGTACGTGTACCCTATGCGAATGTTGGTCCTACAGTCATCCCTGAAGGCATGGATCCCGACGACGCCGTCTTACTTACCGACGTTGTTCCCACTGGATACCAGGCTGCAGAAATGGCCGGAATTCAAAAAGGCGATACTGTAGTAATCTTTGGAGCCGGCCCCATCGGCATCATGGCAGCTAAATGCTCCTGGCTCTTCGGTGCAGGGAGGGTGATCGTGATTGACCACCTCGAATACAGACTGGAGTTTGTCCGAAACTACGCGAACTGCGAAGCGTATAATTTCAAGTCGCTGGAAGATCCCGTTGTATTTATCAAGAAAACAACCGACTGGTTGGGTGCCGATGTGTGTATCGATGCGGTAGGTGGCGATGCGGCTGGTAATACCATGCAAACGATTACCGGAAGAAAGATGCTCCTGCAGGCTGGTTCTGCTACAGCGCTTCACTGGGCTATAAATGCCGTAAAAAAGGGTGGTATTGTATCGATTGTGGGCGTGTATGGACCAACAGACAATCTCGTGCCGATTGGCAACGTAGTCAACAAAGGCATTACCATCAGAGCCAACCAGGCTTCAGTGAAACGCTTACTCCCAAGATTGATCGAACATGTACAGGCAGGAAGATTAAACCCGAAAGGGATTATCACCCACAGGGTCCCATTGGAGGAAGCTGCCGACGCCTATCACATCTTTTCGGCCAAACTCGATAACTGTATAAAACCGATCCTGATTCCTCCAACAGCACGAACTTAAATCTGATGATCATGGAAAACGCTTTAGAAGAAAAACATAAAGACAATGCCGGATGGGCAATTGATGCTGATCCAAAGAACGACCCCACGTATCCTATAAAGAACCGTACCAACGAAGAACATAAGGGATATACCTGGGAACGTCCTACACAACAGTTCGTGGATATCGAAGTGCTGCATTCGAATGAGCGCCCGAACATTACATCTGTTTTTGGAACATCCACTCCTCCGTCTGGACTCAGTGGAATCATTCGTCGGCAGGCATTCAAGTACAGCGAAAACCACTACGGTCACTGGCTGCCGCTTATTTTGGCGGACCGGATCAATGTGGTTGAAGGTATTGTAGACGACCTGAAACGCGGACACATTCCAAATATTTTTGCCGAACGAGGATGGAACGCCGAATGGAAGTACAACCGGAAAGCGGCCGTTACCAAAATTGCCGTAGGAGTAGCACTCACAGCGCTGCTGGTCTTCAGGCTCAGCAAAAAGAACAAATAAAAAAGGCGGGGTAAAAACCCCGCCTTTTTTATTTTATTGATCACATGACAATATATACGGGTTTCGCCTAATCAAAAGAAATGATAAACGTAGCACCCTCTCCAGACTTACTTTCCAGCTGAATCCGCCCCCCCATCGCAGTTACATGATGATGCACCAGATAAAGGCCTATGCCTTTACTATCCTGATGATCATGAAAAGTCTGATGCAAACCGAATACCCGGTCCTTGACCCGCTCCATATCGAAGCCCTGCCCCTCGTCCGAAAACAGCAACTTATGCACCCCGCTCAGAACCTGTGTGCGGATAAAGATCTTTGGAGTATGACCCGTCTTGGCATATTTGATAGAATTCGTCAAAAGGTTCAGAAAGATACTTTCCATGTAGATCTCGTTAAAAGAAATTACTCTGAATGCACTGAAATCCATGCGGATTTCCGTTTGAGTATGCTCAATCAACGATGACAGCGATTTCATCACCGATCTCAGAGTCACTTCCAGATCAAGCTCCTGCGCGTCGGCTCTCAGCACCTCCTTCTCTGTGAGCATATCCACGTAGCTGTCCAGGGTAGTTCGTAGGTTATCGGTAGCCAGCTTAAACATATCGATGAATTTCCGCATTTCCGGGTCCTGGACCTTCGACATATCCATCAGGCTGAACACGGCAAGAAGGTTATTGACGGGCGACCGGAGATCATGTGATGTCGCCCAGGTTAGCTGTTTCAGGTCTTCCACGCTCTTGGTCATATTGGTCAGCAGAAGATTCCGGTCATCATCCAGCTTGCGCTGATGATGAATATCGTTTGCTACACCAAAATACACTTGTTCACTGGCGATAGGAATAGCCGTCCATGAAAACCAGTGTGGCTCACCATCCTTTGTCATGAATCGATTTTCAAAAGCCGTAAGGGTCCGGTGTTGTTTCATGCGGTCAAAAGCTTCCCCGGTACGTGCCTGATCATCCGGATGAATAATATCCAGGATCGGCACCGTCGGAAGTTCTTCAGGCGAATATCCGAGCGAACGACTGAAAGCGCCATTCACCCTCCTGATAATTAGATCATGTCCAACGATGCACAAACAGTCCGTGGACTGTTCAAAATACTGTTCCAAATCGAAAGTACTCGTCATAATTCAGGTTGGTAATAGTACACTAATTTACCAATTAATACGCCAGAGGTCATACACGTAATAAGCACACTTATTCGCACTTAACACAGTTCGCAAATCAAAGATTATCCGTTTTCTCCACAATATCCCTCACCACATCATCCAGTTCGTCAGCAGCCTGATCCAGCAGGCCGAGTAAGGCCTTCACCTGCGTCGGATCGGTCTCATAATTCGTAATTACATCGGCCAGACCCTTGATCCTCATCAGCGGGGCACGCACCAGATGCGATTGAATAAACGCAATATCACGCAGTCTCTTGTTTTGTTCTTCTATCGCTTTTACATACTCCACCCGCTCCGTAACATCCTGCGTATTGGCCACCAGTCCACCTACCGCCGGGTCGTTGGTCATGTCGGTGACTATGCTTTCTATCCAGCGGTACTCAAAACCATTCCGTTTGAAACGGAAAGGAGCGAGATAGACCAATTTTTCTTTAGTGGTATTCAACAGCATGGAAGAAACACGGTCGAGATCATCCGGATGAACAAATTCCAGCACATTCCTTCCTATCCAGAAATCCGGGCCACGCCCCAGCGTAGCTTTCGAAGAAGGACTCATATACAGGTAGTTTCCTTTCCGATCCAGAATCGAGATCACATCAGAGCCATTCTGCACCATGGCCTTAAAACGTTGCTCGCTCGCCTCCAGCGCCTGCTCCACTGCCACACGTTCCGAAATATCCTTGAAATAAACAGAAAGACCATTAGGCGAAGGAAAGACCGCCACCTCCAGCCAGCTCTTCAGTGCCTGGGAATATTCTTCATAGCGGATCGGGATGCGCTCATTAAGCGCACGTTGCTGACTGGCATAAAACCGTGGAAACAGGTTACTTGACAACACATGCCAAATATTCTTCCCCACCACATCATCACTATCTACCCCCAGTACCCGCTCAGCCTCCCTGTTCCAATACTCTATCACCCCATTCCGGTCCATCGCAAAAAAGCCGTCGCGGATACTCTCCACGATACTGGATAACCGTAGGTGATACTGCTCCAGTTGCTTCTCCGCGTTCCGAAGGTTGGTAACGTTACGGGCAACAAAATGCACGCCTATAATTTCCTGCTGGATCTTGATGGGCATACAGCTTACGCTGATCACGAACCGACTACCCTTTGTACTCACAAAATGTGTTTCAAAGTTTTGCGCCTCGCCCCTGATTACCTTCTGAAAAGATGAAAAGACATGAGTAAAGCTTTCCATCGGGATAAAGGGAACAAACGAATGTCTGAACAGTTCCTCCCTCGTACACTCTGTCAACTCAAGCATGGCGCGGTTGGCACTTAGAAAGTTACCCTTTATATCCAGAGAGCCAATAGCATCGGGGTGAGAGTCGATCAGTGGATCACGGGCCTTCTCTTCCGCCTCGGCCAAAACGCTGTCTGTCACGTCCACCACATGCTCCAACAGATAGCTTACTTCACCAGCATCATCCAGTATCGGCGCCACTTCGTAGTTCCAGAACCTGACTCCGAATCCCTCCCCATCTTGAAGATCGTAACGTTGCAGCGAACACCGGTGTTTCTTCTTCAGGATCACAGTACGTTCAAGGCAGTCCCGCAACACGCGAACACCCTTCTCATTCTGCTCACCACTCATGGCTTTAAACCCGTCAAAAATACTTTTGCCCACAATATCCTCACGCTTTCTGTGCGTAATCTCACATAAAGCCCGGTTAGCTTCTAAGATGGTAAAATGCGGTCTGTCGGGGCGCAGGATGAGATAGGCATTGGGAGATGCTTCAAGAAAGGGCCTGATGTTATCGAGGTCTTGCGTCATTTTTACGATACCATAAAGGTACGTAAATTCATACAGCTATAAGTCAGCAAATTGCATTAGTCCTGGTCAGAACCTGAGAATTATTCGCAGGGCAACTCTACATAGAAAACAGACCCCGTTCCCTCAGCACTTTCCACCCAGATCCGTCCGCCGTGATCAGTGACGATCTTCGAGGCTACATAGAGCCCCATACCCAATCCGGAATGTGAATGGACCACATCCTGAGCACGGTAAAACTTGTCGAATATAGACTTCATGCTGGCTGCCGACATGCCGATTCCATGATCGCGGACAGATATCTGGATATGACCAGAAGGTAAACGATTACAGTTCACCTCGATAAGCGTATCTTCCGCCGAGTACTTCGCCGCATTGGTTAGGATATTCGACAGTACCTGTTCCAGGCGTAGTCGGTCTACCCGTACCCAGGCCTCTTCACCGGGCTCTACATATACTTTATTCTTCGGCAGGATGTGCTGGATCACCTCCACTGCCTCCATCACGAAACTATTGATTTCGAGCCGTTCGGGACTGTACTGCAGGCTGCCGTTCTCCAGATTCGAAACATCCAGCAGCTGCTGTACCAGTGTCAGCAATTTAGAGGTCTGCAAATCAACCTTTCCCAGGATAGTCTGCAGGTCGCCGCTCTCCCGTGCGCAAAGCGACTTCGCAATCTGCGTATACGCTTTAATAATGGTAATAGGGGTTTTGATCTCGTGACTGGCAATGCTGATAAACTCCGTTTTCCGCTCATCGATCAGCTTCGAACGCCGCAGTTCTTCCTCCTGTTCTTCCGTGATCCTGTTCAGAGTTGAATTACGGAATTTGATCTCTTCATAGGCGTTCAGAGGGGCCGATTCCTTAAAATAGTTCGCCATCAGGCGCACCTTCACGGGATCCAGCTTCAGTGAGCGTGGCAGCCCCATGCGGATCATGATCAATTTGTTGTTACGCTCCTCCGAAAGGTTAAACTCCGGTACCAGCTTCTGTGCATAATAGAAGCCCGTATCGTAGCTATTGAATTCGGCTGCACTGTCGCAGGTTATCGTGGCTTTCAGCGCATAACGCTGACCGCTGCTTTCCAGCCCGATACTCAGCACTCCCGTATCCGTATGCTCAATCACCGTACGCGAAATCTCCGACACCGCTGTCGAAAAGGTAGTTTGCGTCGCAATCGTTAAGCCTAGCTTGCCCGCCACATGAATAGACTTCCGGTGAGCCAGCACCAGGTCCATTTCATTCTCCAGGGAGGTTGTCACAAGTGTAATCATGGTTACTTTATTTTTGCCAGTACCACCGACATATCATCATTCCTTCTTCCGTGATCTTTGTATAATGCCGCGGCCAGCACCGTCTGATCGTATTTATACATCTGCGGATAACGCGCCATATCGATGCGCGTCTTCAACCCGTCAGAACAGAGCATCACCTGGTTGTAAAGCTCTGCCGGATACGTCTGATCATTCATCGTCCCCGGGATATTATGCCCTACGATGCCGTTATAAGACATGTGGTTCTTAAAGCTGGCCGGACCAATGATGCGCGCCGCAATATTCCCCACGCCGGCCGCGCTCCAGGTTCTCGTCCTGAAGTCAAACGCCGTAATATTGATCACAGCACCCCGCGTCTTTTTGATGGCCTGATGAATAAAGCGCAGCGTGTCGGTAGGACTGTAATCCGGGAACACCCGGAAAGCCGCAGCCGCCTCATTTACCGCTTTATTGGCCTCTGGGCCGTGACCGAGACCGTCTGCAAGCATCATTTTGACGTAGCGCTCCGTTTTTTTGAACACAAAGCCATCGCCACTCACCTTTTCACCCGGCTTGAATACGACGAGTGGCCGGATGATCATCTTGGAAGGAACCTTCGCCTGCTCCGGGTCATTGTAGACCCTGCTCAGTACAATAGTGCCCCAGCCAATCTGCGAATAAAGTTCAAACGTATCCGAAAGGCGTTTCATGCTGCCCAGACCGTGTCCCATCGTATTACTCGTAGACACGCCATCCTGCATCATTTTAGAAGGATTCACCATACCGGGCCCGTTGTCGATGCTGATAAGCTCCACATAGGGCGAGCCATTATTCGAAAACGTTCCCATCAGGATCTCCCCGTCATTGCTGTATTTGAACAGGTTGGAAGTCATTTCTGCCACAATGAGGTCCAGTACGTTGATCTTCGCCTCGTGCATCCCGGCTTCCATCGCCGAACGATGGATCTCCTTTTTGATCAGGGAGAAATAGCTCCTGTCATTTGCTATAAAGCTAACATGCGTTGCATCAACCATTTGCCCATTTTAAAATCGTCACCTTCGTGCCTTCTCCAACTGTACTTTTGATATCGAACTCGTTCACCAGACGTTTCGTTCCCGGCAGCCCCAGTCCCAGGCTCTTCCCCGTCGAGAAGCCGTCCTGCATGGCCTTAGCAATATCCGGGATACCCGGACCTTTGTCGGTAAACGTCAGACGGATACCGTTCATGCGTCCGCTCGAAACCACCTCAATCGTGCATTTTCCGCCATTCGCATAACGCATCATGTTTCGCAGGAGCTCACTGGCGGCTGTAATCAGACGCGTCTGGTTCACCAAACCCATCTTTATCCTCACCGCTGCTTCCTTAACCCGGTTCTTCACATAGACCACATCCGGTTCTTTGGACACTTCTATCGTATCTTTACTCAGGGATAAGGTCATCGTCAGTCAGATCTTGATCAGGATCTTCATCAAGATCGATCATGGATTTAAGCAAATCCATACCCTTTTCCACGTTCAGTGCGGTATGTACCCCCTTTAGTGGGAGGCCAAGTTCGATCAGCGTGATCGCTACAGCAGGCTGCATGCCCACTACAACGGTTTCTGCATCCAGAATTTTAGACATGCTGGCAATATTGCCAATAATGCGGCCCATAAAAGAATCTACTATGGAAACCGCCGAAATATCAATCAGTACACCCTTTGCGCTGGTCTTGTCGACCATCTGAATCAGATCCGATTCCAGATTTAACGCCAGACGATCGTACAGGTCAACCTGGATCGTTACCAGCAAAAAGGGCCCCATCCTCAGAATAGGAATTTTATCCATGGTGCTCTGCGATTATAAGAAGGTATTCGATTTTTGCGCCGCGCCCACTTTACGTACTTCCAGACGCATGCTCTTAAAGGCATAAGCCAGGGCACTGGCCAGAGAAGCCTTGGTAATGATACTGGAAAGATCTATTCCCAGATGAACAACGGTTTGTGCAATTTCCGGACGGATACCGCTGATGATACATTCAGCACCCATCAGACGGGTAGCACTTACTGTTTTGATCAGGTGCTGCGCTACAAGCGAATCCACCGCCGGTACTCCCGAAATATCCAGAATCGCGATACTGGATCCCGTTTCAACGATTTCCTGCAACAGGTTCTCCATCACGATCTGCGTACGGGCACTATCCAGCGTACCGATGATCGGCAAAGCCAGAATGCCATCCCACACCCGGATCACAGGGGTAGAAATATCGGCAATCTCATCCGTCTGGCGGAGGATCACCTCTTCACGCCCTTTGATGAAGGTCTCGAACGTCACCACGCTCAGGCTGTCCATCAAACGGTTAATTTTCAAACTTTCCTCAAAGAGTAGCTGCGGATTTTCCTTGATCTCACTTTGCAGAACGGTTAAAAGAGCCTCCTTCAAAGAAAATACAAAGTTTCCTGTTTCACGCGGACTAAAACCCTGGCGGGCACGCGTAATTGAAATACCACCCAGGATCTCCACCACAGGGCTCCATTCATCCGAATTCAGATCAGAAAAGTCAGCAAGCTTCAAATTGCCCACCAGAGCCGAAATTAATTCTTCCGACTGGCTGCGCAGTTCTTCGTTGCTGATCAGGTCTTCCCGCAATCCATCGTCCGCTAACTGATTCTTCATCCACTGTTCCAGGATGGCCTTCTTTTTTGATTCTAGCAATTTGTGTGTGTTAAATGACATAGAGTGAATCTCAATTATCGCGGAAAGGTACTCAACCTATTTAACATTCAGAAATCTTGTTTAAAGAAAGCGGTTACACCCCGTCCTGCCTCTCATCGTAGAAGCTCTTCAAAAATTCCAGCGAAGCATCAGAAGCCAGAAATTCATCCGAAACGGGAGGATCATTAAGCTCGAAGAAAGGTTTGATTTCAGGATATTTCTCCAGATCGATCTGCTCAAACCCCATATCCCAGGTCCTGAAGTTCCGTTTGCTGATCGCTTCCCGCTTCAGTACAACCACATCACGGTGCCGGTCGTCACGCCTGATCTTATCAAAAATACTCTCCACCACAAACCGCGACCCCTCCAGCACCTGCATAAAGCGGGCCTGGGTATCTCCCCCGCTGGTTCCTTCTACATACACCAGCATACCGGTAATCACCATTTCGCGGTTTCGCGAGCGCGCCTGCTGCAACAGAAACCTTAAAGCTTCCGGCGTCATCAGTTCGCAGGCTGTGCTGCAATAGATCAGGTAGTAAAGCATATCCGATATAGCTTGCGTGTCATTAAGAAACAGCAATATACGACATCTCAACTAAACATCCTGCATCTTCAGGCTCCCTGGAGCTGGCAGCTTCTTCAGCAATCTGGCATTCAGATACTTCAGAACAGGACGCTCAACGTACAGGTACATCAGAACCCCTCCACCCACGCAGAGCAGGAGTACCGCCAGGTAAATACCCTGAAGGGCCAGGTAGCCCGAAATATTCAGCCGCGTAATGGCTGTTTGGAAAACGCGCAGAAACAAACTCAGGAAAATAATGTGCGACAAGTAAATGGAATAAGATGCCTCCCCAATCAGGAGGAGAAGCCGCGGACAGTCAACACGGCGCTGCAGGTCCAGACTTACCACCTTATACAAGATCAGCCCGTTGATCAGCGCCAGCATGAGAATCCCGACGCCCGTTGCCACCCAGTGCGGATAGAAGAGAACGAGTGCGCCAATGCCTAAAATCAACAGGGTGAAGAGCAGAAAGTCAGGAATACGGCGCGACTTCAGTATCAGATAAGCCACCACACATCCCGTCAAGAACTCCAGAATGCGCACGTTCAGCAGCAGGATACCAGGCATAGCCACATCCGGCGTCAGCACTTCCGTCCCCACCCGCAGCAGGATCACACCCGCCCAGACAAAGAACAGGTACTTCGCCCTGTTAAAACCCAGTATGATCCCTAGCAGAAATACCAGGTAGAACAACATCTCGTAAGAAAGCGTCCAGGCCACACCCAGAAAAAAATCATGTTCCTGAGGAATCAGAAGATAACAGCCCAGTACATAAAACAATCCCTCGGCAGAATGAAGATCAATCTGGTAATCATGATGACTGGTCTTCCCATTAGCAACGAACAACAACAGGAAGAGATAAGCCGTGGCGATAATCCAGTAGATCGGATAGATGCGAATGAGCCGCTTTTTTAGAAACTCCACCAGCCTGGATCGGTTTACCAGATCTTTGAAATGGACATAGGTAATAATAAAGCCGCTTAGTACAAAGAAGAAATCAACCCCTACGTCGCCGTGTTCAAAAACCCGGTCCAGAAATTCAGCGGAAAAGTAATTCGGTCCTGAGCGTGTCAAATGAAAGGCCACCACCAGGACAGCCGCCAAACCTCTGAACACCTGCAGCAGGCCCAGCTTCTTACGATCAGCCGACATGCTCATAGCGTTTAATCTGACCAAACACTTCCTTCATAACATCTGAGTTCACATCATCCAGATCCCGCAGATCCCCCTCCTTCATCTGCTGTATCATGTCCAGGTACCGTTCATCCTTCAGCAGGGCAATAATTCCATCGCTCAGCGCCGAAGGATCATTTGCTGCTACAAGCCCTCCATTGACGCCCTCCCGGATATACTCCGCAAAAGCTCCCGTATCCGTCGCCAGCACCGGCGTATGCAAGGCAAAGGCAGTCATCACGACCCCACTTTGGGTCGCTTCCACATACGGGCACACCACAAACTTAGCAGTCGTGATCAGCTCCACCAGTTCCTCATTGGGAATATACCTGTTCAACACGGTAGTTCTCCCTCCATGTGCGTCCACCAGCCGCTGATCCGGCTCATATCCATTGATACTTCTCCCTGCGATAATCAGCTTCTCGTCAGGATATTCCGAAAAAACAGAGGACATCGCTTCCAGCAATACATCCACACCTTTATAGGGCGAAAGCCGGCCGATAAAGAGGATGTGCCCCCTTTCGGCAGCAGGTGCTTTAACATAATTTTTAAAATAGCTGTAAGGCTGCATCCGCAACGCGTAGGCCGGACATGAGCGGTACTTCGGAAAAGCCTCTTCAAATTGCTTTTTCGCAAACTCAGAGTAAAAGAAAAAAGTCTTCTTAACAGGGAATCTGAAAAATGCCGAATTGATCAGCCTCAATCTCCAGTCACTTTCCCCCTGATGAGCAATCGGATCGTGTATGGTCAGGATCATCTTCTTCAAGTGAAGTAGCGCAGGAATGAGTCCCGTTGCCCTCACCGTAATAGCCTCCAACTGAAGCACGTCAACCTTCAGACCTCTGATGTATTTCAGTACTTCATACGAAGCCCGCAGTGATGCCGGTATGCTCTTTTGATTATGCACAACGAAATGCACGCTCCTGCATCCCTCAAAATAAGGTTTCAGATTTGCATACGATACCGCATCCAGCACTTCTTCCGGAGTATAGAGCACTTTCCCAACAGGCAGAGAAGCCACATTGATAATCGTCCGGTTTTTAGATCCCGGGGTAATCTCAATCAGAACATGTAACGAAACCTGACTCTTCAGCGTCTGGATCATTTCCGCAGAAATATCCATAAAAGATGGAGCAGTATAGTATAAAACATTCATGCGGCAACAGCTTGTCTGCTGCCAAAAGTATCCAGAATGATCATGAGCTGCACCGTTCCGTCAGGATATGCTTACTGCTTCGTAGCGTTTTGAGAATTTTTGAGAAATCACAATTAAAGCAGATAAAAAAACACCCGGGCATAAAATGGCTCCGGCACCAAAAAGCAGGATCAAAGCCGATCCTGATCGCCATCTCCCAATCCAGCCATATAGGCAGCAGGAGTCGAGTTGATGCGCTTCTTAAAAGCCGCATAAAAGGCGGTGCGTGAAGAGAATCCGCATTCCTGGGCCAGGCCTTCCATTGATAAAGCCTTCCAGTTAGGATCATTCTTCATGCGGTTGATCACATGCCTGATGCGGTAATCATTGATAAAATCGTTGAAGTTCTGTTTGTAATGATGGTTTAGAAGACCAGATAAGATGTACGAAGGAAGATCGAGCTCAGCAGCAAGCTCACTTAAAGTCAGTCGTTTTCTAAGAAAAGGTTTTTCAGTCAGCAGATAAGTCTCCAGCATATGACAATACTCCGTTTTCGGGAGGGAGACCGGCACTTCACGCGTTGCCTGAATCTCCTTCCCACCAGCTTCTTTCAATTGAAACTCCTGGCCATACAGGAGCGCTGGTTTGAAAAGCATATAATAGCTGATCACCGCCAGAGACAATATCATCAACACGGCTATAAACTGAAAAGACCGTGCCGCTAACGGCGCCTGCGAGAGGTCTTCGCGATGCCGTCCAAAAACCACCATCATCAGGTTCCCGGTGTAAAGAAGCGTTTCAAACAAACTCAGGCCTACGATCCATAACCAGTCAACGCCCTCCTGCAGACTCTTCCTTGCAGAAATGAGCAGGCGCCATTGCAAAAACAGGTAGATCACACTCTGCAGAACCCGAAAATAGAAATGCGATATCGCCGGCAGAAAGCCTGCACCTGTGTCAAAAATCAGAATTGGAGATTTCTGTACACGCCAAATCTCCGACATCTTCTCTTCTGCGCTCATCCCAAAGTAGTAAGCACTCATATCCACCAAAGCGAGAGCAAACGGAATGAGATGCAACCCATCCGCCTTCCGGAGATGAGATTTTCTTTTCAGCGAAAATTGAATATAGAGGTAAAAGCAAGGCGGAATCAGGTAGTAGAAGGGACAGCCGATCCGATATACAAAAGGAAAATTAATCAGATTACCCGTACTGACAACCAGATAAGTAATCCCGTACCAGATCAATCCAAGAAAACAAACGCCCAGAATCTTTTGCGGCAAATGCTGCTTGCCTCCCCTGACCAGTAAGACCAAAGAGACTATACTGATAAGAAAAAGAGAGCCACCGAGAGCCCATTGATTGACGTAGTACATAAAGGGGATGAAAAACACAATGTTTCATCCCAAATATATCAATATGTTCAAAATTTCACAATTGCGCACACATGGACATTGCAAAAATGTAAACAAATGTGGCATTCCAGCTACTTTTGCAATATGCAAACGCAAAGTTTCACTTCATCACAAACGCTCAAACTTCCAAAATGTCCTAAATGTAAATTGTCAACAGACTACCGGATACCCAGGTCAGGCATAATAAAGACCCTCTTGCCCTGGTGGAGGGTAAAGAGGTATTGGTGCCCTAAATGCAATAAGAAATTCTACACAACGGGCGTCTGAGCCCGATATGAAAAACGCTTCCAGACAAAAGCGATGATTCCCTGCCCCCATGGCGGGGTTTCTTGTTTAAACTACCGTGCAATAATATAAAATTGATGCTGGCAGTCCGTGCACCGATACCTTTTCAGAGACATCCAAAAAAAGTACCTGTCAATAAACTTAGCGTTTTCGATACGGAGGTCCGTATCCGCTTGACATTTAGGACAGGAGTGCAGAGGAGCACTACGGTGCCCTACTTCGAATTGTTGATTAGGGTTAAATCCTGATATTGCGCTCATAGTCTTACAAATATAATCAATACAATTACCAATCAAGCATCAAATTGTTTTAAATAATATGAATTTAATATTAAAATAAACGAATCTATACAATAAATGTACAAATGACACACTCAGACGACAAACCCGAAAAGGCATAAACAAAAAACTAAGCACAAAAAAAGGGCCCCTGATCAGAGGCCCTGGCAAATTATTTTCATACAGAACTACGAAGCAGAACCGATAGAACTCACTTTGAACCCAATCGCACGCAGTTTTTTTGCATCGAGAATATTGCGGCCGTCAAAAACATTAGCAGGTTTCAGCATATTATCGTAGATCTTCTGCCAGTCGTACGTTTTGAATTCATCCCATTCGGTCAGCACCGCAATCGCATGAGCACCTTTACAAGCCTCATACGGATCTTCAAACACCGTTACCCCGGCTTTATTCTCTTCCGCATCACGCGTACGCAGGTAGTTCAGATCACCATAAACCTGGTTCTCCTCAACTTTCGGGTCATACACCGCAATCTGAGCCTGCTCATTCAGCAAATGATCAGCTACATATATCGCAGCAGATTCACGCGTATCGTTGGTATCTTTCTTGAAAGCCCATCCCAGGAAAGCAATCTTCTTTCCGTTTACGGTATTGTAGGAATTCTTGATGATCTTGTTGGCAAAACGTCTTTTCTGATGATCGTTCATGATGATCACCTGCTCCCAGTAATCCGCAACCTCCTGCAGCCCGTAGCTCCGCGCAATGTACACCAGGTTCAGAATATCTTTCTGAAAGCAAGATCCACCGAAACCCACAGAAGCCTTTAAGAACTTCGGACCAATCCGGCTATCCGTACCGATAGCTCTCGCTACTTCCGAAATATCCGCTTCTGTACGCTCACACAATTCCGATAGAGAGTTGATAGAAGACACACGCTGCGCCAGGAACGCATTCGCTGTCAGTTTCGACAATTCCGATGACCAGACATTAGTGGTCAGGATCCGCTCCCGCGGCACCCAATTCGCGTACACGTCAACCAGCGCCTGCACAGCCTCCTGTCCTTCCGGCGTCTCATCACCACCGATTAATACGCGATCCGGTGCATCCAAATCCTCCATAGCCGTACCTTCCGCTAAGAACTCCGGATTAGAAAGGATCTGAAACTTCACTCCATTCCCTGTATTATGTAGAATATCTTTTAACGCCTCCGCAGTTCTTACTGGCAGAGTAGATTTCTCTACAATGATCTTATCCGTTTTCGCCACATTCGCAATCTGGCGGGCACACAATTCGATCCACTTCAGATCTGCCGCCTGCCCCTTACCGGCACCATAAGTCTTCGTTGGCGTATTTACTGATATAAAGATCATATCAGCTTCTTCTATCGCTTTATCCACATCGGTAGAAAAGAAAAGATTACGACCTCTGGCTTCTGCAACCACATCGCTCAAACCTGGCTCGTAAACAGGGATATTATTCACATCCTCATCGTTCCAGGCTGCAATTCGCGCCTCGTTCAGGTCAACTACAGTAACTTGAATATCCGGGCACTTCTTTGCAATAACCGACATGGTTGGACCGCCCACATAGCCAGCCCCGATACAGCAAATCTTTTTGATCTTGGTCATAAAATCTAATATGTTTTTTTAAGATATCGCAATTTATTATAAAATTTTCAGCTCAGCCTCAGTCTGCAAGCAGACATGTGACTACCACCCTACAAAGTAACAATTTACTTCACGCTAGTCATAGAAGAGCAGCTAACCTTATTTTAAAACAAATATACACAAATGCAATAAACTCCACTATATGCCAAAAAAAGTATATCAAAAAGCATCTTTTTTTGTGAAATTATAAAACATTACACTTAAATCGTTGTAATATTAACAATTTTGAGTTATTTTTACATCCTCAACATAGCACGTAATTGACAGTAACTGTGAGGTTTACTGAGATTATTATAAGAAAATTTAGATATAAGAGATGATTTCAAATCACAATTTCAGAAGACCATCCTCTAAATGCTTGATCTTGAACACTATTTCTCATATCTTTACACACAGAATCAAAATTAAACATCTATATCTACAATTTTGAGTGTACTGAATCAGCTGCCATCAAGACATTACTTTAATTCTCAAAGTATGCTTCCCAAAAAAAGAATTCTATCAATTAATGTCTCACAGGGAAAATATCCTGAGTTTGTAGACAACATTGTGGAATTGGCCAATGAGCGAGTATCTTCCTATGTATGTGTGGCCAATGTCCACATGCTGGTCGAAGCTCACCAGTCCAAGGCCTTCCAGAAGATAGTAAACGATGCCGACATTGTCACACCAGACGGCATGCCCCTGGCGAAATGCTTCCAGCTCCTTCATCAACAACCTCAGGATCGCGTAGACGGCATGAGCCTTCTCCCTGCCCTGCTGGAAGAAGCGAGCAAGAGCGGTCTTTCCGTGTACTTCTACGGGGGATCTAAAAAAATGATCAGCGAGACAACGAAGTATCTTGCAAACACCTACCCTTCGCTGAACATTGCAGGTGCATACTCTCCACCCTTCAGGACGTTGACAGAAGACGAAAAAGACAATATTGCTACCAGGATCACTGCTTCAGGTGCCAACCTGGTATTCGTTGTACTCGGCTGCCCTAAGCAGGAAAAATGGATGAATGAGATGAAGGGTAAGATCCCTGCAGTCATGATCGGGATAGGTGGTGCCTTACCGGTGCTGATCGGCATGCAACGCCGGGCACCTGAATGGATGCAAAAAAACAGTCTCGAATGGCTGTACCGCTTAATGCAGGAACCCAAAAGGTTGTTTAAAAGATACTTTTCAACCAATAGCACCTTCCTGTATCTCTTAGCGAAAGAGAAAATGACAGTACACAAAAAAGAAATGCCATACGGCTAAACCATCACATACAACAAACTAAATATTATTATTACATGAAAAAAAAGGCTCTCGTAACGGGTATCACTGGTCAGGACGGTGCATACCTTGCTGAATTACTACTATCCAAAGGATACGAAGTTCACGGTATCAAACGCAGAAGCTCGTTGTTCAATACAGATCGTATCGATCATCTGTATCAGGACCCGCATGAAGAAGATGTTCGCTTCATCATGCACTACGGCGATCTTTCTGATTCCACCAACTTGATCCGTATCATTCAGCAGGTACAGCCCGATGAGATCTACAACCTGGGTGCCATGAGCCACGTAAAGGTGAGCTTTGATACACCTGAGTATACGGCCAATGCCGATGGCATCGGTACACTTCGCTTGCTTGAGGCTATCCGCATCCTGGGTCTGACCGAAAAGACCAAGATCTACCAGGCTTCTACTTCTGAACTATACGGATTAGTACAGGCTGTCCCACAATCTGAGACTACGCCTTTCTACCCGCGTTCACCTTATGCAGTAGCTAAGATGTACGCTTACTGGATCACGGTTAACTACCGCGAGGCTTACGGTATCTATGCCTGCAACGGTATCCTGTTCAACCATGAGAGCCCGCTGCGCGGAGAGACCTTCGTGACCCGTAAAATCACCCGCGGTGTTTCCAAGATCGCCCTGGGCATGCAAAGCTGCCTGTACCTGGGTAATTTGGATGCTAAACGCGACTGGGGACATGCCAAGGATTACGTTGAAGCCATGTGGCTGATCCTGCAGCAGGAAAAACCTGAGGACTATGTTATCGCAACCGGAGTAACCACTACCGTACGTGATTTCATCCGCATGGCCTTCTCTGAAGTAGGTATCACCATCGAGTTTAAAGGCGAAGGCGTAGAGGAAAAAGGATATGTCGTATCCTGTGCCAACCCAGACTATCAGGTAACCCCGGGTACACAGGTAGTCGCTGTAGATCCACGCTACTTCCGTCCTACAGAGGTAGAACTGCTGATTGGTGATCCAACCAAATCCAAAACCCAACTCGGATGGACACCTAAGTATGACCTTCCTGCCCTGGTAAAAGACATGATGAGCGCCGATGTGGAACTCTTCCGTAAAGAAAAGACCCTAAAAGAACTGGGTTACTCCGTGAAGAATCAATTCGAATAAGAGGAGTCAATATTGGAAAAAACAGATAAAATATACATAGCCGGCCATAAGGGAATGGTCGGCTCTGCTATCCACCGCAAACTACAGGCGGAGGGTTATACCAACATCATCACCCGCAATTCCGCTGAACTGGACCTGCGGGATCAGGTAGCGGTAGCGGCCTTCTTTGAGGCAGAAAAGCCTGATTATGTGTTTCTCGCTGCTGCCAAAGTAGGCGGTATCGTGGCCAACAACACCTACCGGGCAGACTTCATCTATGAGAACCTCTGCATTCAGAACAATGTCATTCATCAGTCGTACCGCAACGGGGTCAAGAAGCTCATGTTCCTGGGTTCCTCCTGCATCTATCCTAAAATGGCCCCTCAACCACTCAAGGAAGAATACCTGCTGACAGGATTACTGGAAGAAACCAACGAGCCTTACGCTATTGCTAAGATTGCAGGGATCAAGATGTGTGATGCCTACCGCGCGCAGTATGGCTGTAACTACATCTCGGTGATGCCGACCAATCTGTACGGTTTGAACGACAACTATCATCCACAGAACTCACACGTGCTGCCTGCGCTAATCGGTCGCTTCCATGAAGCCAAACAAAGCGGAGCAACAGAAGTCGTGATCTGGGGCACCGGAACACCCAAACGGGAGTTCCTCTATGCCGATGATCTGGCAGAAGCCTGCTACTACCTGATGCAGAACTATAATGAACCGGGACTGGTGAACATCGGCACCGGAGAAGATGTCAGCATCAAAGAACTGGCAGAACTGGTTAAAGAAACTGTAGGTTTTCAGGGAGAGATCAAGTATGATACCTCGAAACCCGACGGAACACCGCGTAAGCTTATGGACGTATCCAAGCTACACGCCTATGGATGGAAGCACACCATCGAACTGCCACAAGGCATCCAATTGGCTTATCAGGATTTCCTGAGTAAAAATAAATAGGTAAAGGTAATCGCGCCGACTTCTTTCTTTCACACTGATTCCGCTAAAATGAAAAACACTTACATTCTCACCATCATAGCCATTACATTTAGTTCTCTCGCTTTTAGCCAACAGTCACAGATGCGATATGAGATAGAAGCTAAAGCTGCCGGAACTACTGATGATATCGTTCCATTCTGGATGCGATCGAATCAACATGGCAGCATACCCGAGAATGGCGTCTCCGGCAGTTTCCTTGGTAGAGTCTATAAGGACTACGATCATACAAACGAGAGCTTATTTGACTGGGGAATAGGTTTTGAGGGCCGCGCAAATACTGGAAAGACCTCTAAACTCCTACTCATTGAAGGATATGTTAAAGCAAAAGCCAGTATCTTTGAGTTAAAAGCAGGGAGAACTAAAGACGTAATGGGACTTAACGGAGATTCACTACTAACATCTGGAAATTTTTCAGTCTCAGGCAATGCACTTGGAATTCCAAAAATTGAAATATCTATCCCAGACTACTACTCGATTCCGATATGGAACAATCTATTTTCAATCAAAGGAACGTTTTCTCATGGTTGGCTGGGAGAACAAAGGATCCGTGAGATAATCGGTTCAGACAAGGGTACTGGAAGACCGTTTTATTCCTATTCGGACAAGGCGAATACATTCTTACATCAAAAATCACTTTACGCCAGATTAGGGAAAGCGAGTTGGAAAGCTAAGCTGGCTGGTGGATTTAATCACCAAGTTTTTTGGGGAAACGAGAGGGATATTTTAGGAAGAAATTTTGAGCTGTCGAACTCAAAAACATTTTTATATGTAATTACAGGTAAGGCATATGGAAATTCTAAAGGCGACATTTCTAGATCGAAAATAGGAAATCATATCGGATCTATCGACATCTCACTTGACTACCAATTTAAATCTTTCAACCTAAAAGCGTACAGACAAAATTTATATGAAACAGGTGCGTTAGCTAAGTTGGCAAATGTAAAAGACGGCCTGTCAGGTATTACATTAGAAAACAAAGACATTATCCGTTCCAGCAGTAGCCTTCACTGGAATAAAATACTGTTCGAATATTTGTATACTAAGCATCAAGCAGGAGTAAAGGGTTCAAAAAGCACAAACTCCGGTGACGAGGATTATTATAATAACTATATCTATGAAAAGGGGTGGTCTTATAACAATCTAAGTTTAGGTTCGCCATTTCTCACTACAAGAAAGGATATTAGAGAAGGTACAATCAATGACCCTATTGACTTTTTTGTAAATAATAGATTGTCGCTATTTCATATTGGCTTAGACTTTTCAGTTCTTAAGTGGAATTACATATTAAAGAGCTCACATTCTAAGAACTTTGGAACGTTCGCAACTTCAGAGGAAGGTCGAACAACAGGAACCATTGTATCCCCACCCAGATACGGCATTTTTAAGACCGTCTCTCAGTTTTCAGGGAGTATCCAAGCTTTCAGAGACTTACCTAAAAATACCAAGCTGGGTATAACAGCAGCAATGGACCGCGGTAAACTATTGGAGAATACAGTAGGGTTCGAACTCAGCTTAACAAGACGCTTTTAGAAGAAACTTAAATAATTTTCATCCGTTTATACCGATGGGAAATTGCAAGATAATGTAAAAGGATCATAGTAACTGGAGAATAAGTGAAAAATCCGTTTGTTACAATCATTATCAAAAAAAACAATATAGAATAGATGTCCGACCGTTGTAAATATTTGAAGAAGCAGTATATATAAAGCATTACACCGAGCACGCCTAAATTAAACAACAAATCGAATATGTCATTATGCATCCATATCTCAAGTCCAGTTCTTGAATAGTTAAAATTAATCGATGCATACGGCCCCCTCCCAATAATATTCGACCAGCTCAACCCATCAGCCTCGATTTCTTGGAACATATTGAACCATATTATAGTTCTGGATTCACTATATTCATCTGTGCTTTTATTTTGAAAGTTAAAGGTATTGTCTACTGTAGACTCCAATCTTTCAAAAAGGGATGCATCGACTGTAACAGCCACCATCAAACCGAGAATCAAAGCAACAAATGAATATCTCAATAGCTTCAGCTTACTATCTTGTAAATTACGCATTACGTAATAACAATAAGGTATGAGTGTTGCCAATAAACCCGATCTTGCGCCAACATATATTCCAGCTAAAGATACACAGATAGCCGAAAGCAATCTATTCGAGTAAAGAAACAGAAATGCGAATGATGCGCAGTAGTAGGCAAACTGGTGAGGAATGACAAATCCTGATAAATAAAAACGGCCTTCTAGCAGAACTTCCGTGGAAAACAAGTAGAACATTCCTACGACTACCACAGCCAACAAGGTGATTTGTCTATAGTGCGGCCTCGTCAGAATAATATACGGATTATCACGCAAATAAAGTAGTAGACTACAACTAACGAAGACATTTATCAGATAACTAGCATTGTTGGCAAGGGATTTCGACGGGTAGAATATTACACACGTAGCAAAAAGGATCAATAACGCAATTTGCTTAATCTCGTACCGCGATTTGAAAACTATAAAAAGAAAGCAAACGATATATAGATATGGAGTAAAATTCTTCTCAGGCCTGACGTTGGGGTCCCACCCCTTTAGGAAGATAAACTCCATAAACTGAAGGACCGGCGTGCCTGCTATGAGCATTAGGTATTCAGTAGAGGTAAAGGATATTCCAGACGTTTTCTCAGACATAATTTAAATTTTGGCGCAAGCTCTCAATTTTGTTTCATCTTCTTAAAAATAGAATTTATCCTATTTAGAACCCGAGTTGGGCTGATAATCGCGCCTAAAAAAAGGTATTTATAATAGCCGAACTTTGAGCCGTCAATATAGGAATCCAAACCTTTTCTGTACAACTCCAACGAAAGCGTGTCCTGTTTTATTAAAAATGAACTCCATTTTCCTAACGAATATTCCTTCTTAAACTGACTTAAGCCATCTACCCCAGTATCATTTAAATATCTGTAGATTGAAAACTTATAGTTTACCATGCATTCTGCCCACTTTGTATGGGAGATACTATTGGGATTCATCCGCATATAGTAAACGCATTCTGGAATGTTCGCGATCTCACCTGTTTTAGAAAGCTGCAGGAAAAAGTCCCAATCTTCTCCAATCCCTTTTATCTGATATTTCCCAGCTTCTAACACTCTTTCGTGACGTAAAATCAATGAAGGATGACAAAGTACATGCGAGAGTTTTAAAAGGCCAGCAACTATATCAGCATGTTGCCTAGGGAAAGATCTGAGATAGATATTCTCTTTAATCGTATCACTCTTAAAATATCCGACGCTGGACCCACACGCACTTACTCCAGGATGGTCATCCATATATTCAACCAACTTTTCGAATCTTTGATAGTGACAAATGTCATCCGAGTCCATTCTAATTAGATATTCTCCCCCAGCTTTAGAAATGCCATAGTTCAGAGTATCACCTAATCCTGAATTTGCTTTACTAAAATACTTAACCCTCTTATCTTCAAGATAAGGTTCAACAATGCTTGAAGTATTGTCTGTACTTCCATCATCTATGATTAACAATTCAAAATCCTTGAAGCTTTGCTCTAAGATGGAATCGACTGCCTGTGGCAAAAAATGCGCGCAATTATACGTCGGCAGTAAAACTGAAACTTTATAAGTCATAATGATATTCTAATCTTGGCGGGTATATTGAGCTGCTAATAATCTCGGAACAACTGTGAAGTTATTGTTCAAGAATGTCAAACGAGGAATTTCCGAATAGCGCTTCGTAGTTAATAGATATAATAATGATCTTTCATATAATTTAAATTTAAGATAATCTAAATTCAATTCTTTACTAGAAGCACGCTTTATAATCCTAGACAAAGCAAGAATCTCATCCAGCGAAATCGCTGGGTTCAAAGTAGCGCGTGTACTACTAGATATAATGCTAAGGACCTCGATTTCTCTCTCTTCAATTCTTAAGTTTAAATTCTGGCACAACATAGTCACTGTTCTCGCAAAAAGTTTAGCATCTAACTCTGGATCTTTATTATAAACCGCACCTTCGTTTGTCCCATGTCGGCGATATTTTAATAAAACTTCTGGAAGATTAGCTAACTGGCATTTGTTAGCAAGAGTCGCCCACAATGCGTAATCCTCATATTTCGGAAAGTCCATGGAATATCGCAAATTATATTCTACCAATGTAGCTGATCTAAACATAATAGTTGGATGATAAAAAGGATTTTGGCAAATCATATTTGCAACTATATCTTTATGCCCCTTCGGAGGAATCTTCTTATAAGCCTTCAGTCCGTTGCCAAAAAACTCGACTCCCGTGCCGATCATTCCAATTGATTTATTTTCTTCAAGAATAGTCATCTGCGTCGATAACCGGTTTCCGAAAGCTATGTCATCACTGTCCATTCGTGCAACGTATTTTGAATCCAGGCAAAAGCCTAACCCTTTATTTAGGGAAGAGATCAATCCAATATTTTTTTCGTTATTTACTACGACAATACGTTTGTCAGAGTAGGATTCTAATATTGAGGAAGATTTATCATTCGACCCATCATTCACAATAACAAACTTTAAATCTTCAAAATCTTGATTAAGTATACTGTCAATAGAATCCTTCAAGTAATCTTCTTGATTGAAGACGGACATTAAAACGCTAATTTTTGCCATATCATTCAAATATTTTCTTTATTTCGAATAACCTTTAATGGATTACCATAGGCGACGCTGTTGGAAGGGATTGATTTCACGACTATTGAACCTGCACCAATTATAACATTGTCTCCAACTTCAATGTCACCAATTATAAGAGAATGTGCTCCGATTTGAACGTTGTCTCCAATAACCGGACTTTTTGTACCGTGTCCCTTGTTCCCAATTGTAGTGTTATGCCGGAGCAAGACATTCTTGCCAATAGAAGCTCCTGCATTTACAACAAGGCCGGTACCATGCCAAACCTGGAGGCCCGCGCCGATTTTAGTTGTGTATGGTATTTCTATTCCCATTACCCAAGTAAAAGAAAAAGTATAAATTACCTGTACTGGATAGCAAAGAATTTTGACTAATAGGCTTTTTGACTGGTAGCCAAAATTGGATATTCTGTATAATAGCGTAATCACCTTACCTTTGATATTGCCGTCGTTTACACGCAGATCTGCCCGAATCGAATCTAGTAGTGCCATTAAGCGTCTCTTAATAAAATTTTTACATACTTTTTAGAAAGAATCTGAATATCTCCATTCCTCAAAATGGCTATGATCTTCCAAAAGAGCGACTTATCCAAATTCAGATAATATGCCTGTTTTAGATGGAATTTCCAGAACTTGCCAACATCTTTAAGCCTCAAAAGATAGTTATCGTTTCCATCTATATTCCATTGTCTCAATATAGTTTTAAGATATTCAAGTCTAATCTCCTTAGCCAGCTCCTTCTGCTCTGCCCTTCTGCTCGAAGATATTTGACCTTCTGAAATTCGGTACTTTAATAATGGTTTGGCTATATTTCTAAGTTCACCGTAACTAGCAAGAGTACACCAAAATGCATAATCCTGCGTAAAGCGAAAACCCTCATTGTACCGAAGATTAAATCTAACTAAAATGTCACGTCGAATGATCGCGGTAGGATGAGGAATACAATTATCGAGTAATAAGAATGCCTTAACTTCTTCGGTTTGAGTCGGAAATATCGCGACGGACTCTTTTTTAGCCGTCGTAATAACGTAGCAACCAGAGACTACACATTTCGGATTAGCTTCCATAAACTCAAATTGAATCTTCAGGCGATTAAATAGAGATATATCATCACTGTCCATCCTAACTACGTATTTACCTTTGGATTGTTGCAAACCGACATTAAGGGACTTAGTAAGTCCTAAATTAACAGCATTATTTATCACCTTAATTCTGTTGTCAATCAAAGAATATTGTGACAGAATTCTTAAGTTAACTTCTGAAGACGGGTCATCATTGACAATTAAAAATTCAAAATCTTCATATGTTTGACCAAGAATTGACTCGATAGATTCGACTAGCCAATCTTCTGGTTCTTTAAACACACACATTAAGACGGTGATTCCGATTTCCTTATACATTTTTTTCGTTTTGTCTATCTGCTTGGATGTTATAGAAATTAACGAATTACACGTGCAGGATTACCTACAACGATGGAATTGGCAGCAACGTCATTAAAAACCACAGCTCCCGCGCCAATAACCGCATTATCTCCTATAGTAATGTTACCAAATATTATCGCATTTGCATAAATTACAACCCCATTACCAATTGTCGGATAAGCGGCGCCGACATAATTTTTCACGTCTTTGGTGCCGATAGTCACATTTTGATAAATGGTACAATTCATGCCGACTTTGACATTCATACCGATAACGATTCCAACCGGGTGAGGGAGAGTTGCCTTCGCAAGAAATAGTTTTTTGACTCCTATTGTAAGATGGTTACATAGGTATACCTTAAAATTTTTGTAATAGATCAGAGCGTATAGAACTTCTCTAAAACAGATAAAAAGCGATTTAATCAAGTAAAGAAGTGTACCCATAGCATTTTATATTAATTTTAGATTCTGACATCTTATATATCGATACAGGCTTTCAAACAAAAAAGACCCGATATAAGCAACAGCAACAAACATTGTATCTATCGTAGGGAATGCATACCTCATCACTATAATTAAGAAAATGTAGATCAATCCGGAAAAAAACATGCTCTTTAAAACCTCTCCATTATAACCATGAACAATCAGACAATTTCTTCCATACAATGCTCCGACAATATATATGGGAAAAATGAATGCTAGAACTCTAAGTAGCAAAGTAGCATTTTGCATCTGTGCCCCACCTAGAATCGTGACTATCCAGCTAGAGAAAATCTGGCATACAATCGTCATCACACACGCAAATCCCACAGAGACAAGAGCTATATTCCTGAGAAACCTCGAATCTTTAGATTTGCTCATTTTAGGATAAATTGCCTGACTAATCATGTCTAAGAATGTTATGCCAATATTTACTACCTTCAGCGCCAAGTCATAATAAGCAACAGCAGAATACGAAAAAAAATACTTTACGACAACTATATTGAAATTAGTTTTGAACGAGTTTATACCGACAGAGATAGCCATGACATAAGAAAGCTTCACATAGTAATTTAGGGACGCAAGTGATTGCACTTTAAATCTAACACCATTCTTAATGAGTATTCTTATCGCAAACAGGCAACTTACCAATGCGCCTACTCCATTTATAATCGGGACAAGCAGATAATCAGACGGAGATGCTATTAGCAAGTAAATTAGAACTAAAAAAATCAGCCTACTTAGTATGGTCAGAATCGAAATATGCTTCATCTTTTCTATACCTTGGAAATACCAAACAGGAAAAAGAAATTCATACACACACATCCACATCGTTAATAGATACAGTGAACGATCTCCGTCCTTTCCGAAGAATAAAAGATAAGCACCTAGCAGGACAAACGAAATAAGCAAAAGAACACCTTTAATCTGGTATACACTACTTACAATGCGATTAACTATCCTAGGATTGGATCTATTAATACTTATCTCCTTGGTAGCTGAAATATTAAACCCGAAATTTACAAATATTACAAAATATCCGATAATAGCTTGTGAGAAAACAACTTTACCATAAACCTCATGTCCAAGCGTACGGATAAGAAAAGGATAGGTAATTAAAGGAAGTGCTAAGTTGAAAATCTGGATGATAGACAGATAGCTAAAGTTAGCAAGTATAATTTTATACTTCGCTAGAAAGTTGACGAATGATTGCCCAACCACGCCCCAACTCAACTTTGTATTTCCTCTAATTTATAATATTTCGCGAACCATTCGACAAAAGCTGAAATTCCCGTCTCCAACTTTACTTCCGGCTTAAACCCAATCTTACTAACAAATTTTGATTGGTCCGCCCATGTACGAACAACATCCCCAGCCTGCATTGGCAAATAGCTCTTAACAGCATCGATTTTTAAATACTTCTCTAAAACAGAGATAAACTCCATTAAGTTCACTGGATCACCATTGCCAATATTCAGCATCCTATATTTCGGACTTCCGTCTGGTATCACGGTCATTGTCTGTGCAATTCCATTTACGATATCACCCACAAAAGTGAAGTCTCGTTCCATTTCACCATTATTAAATATCTTGATTGATTCACCTTTGGCAATTGCTGAAGCAAAAAGCATTGGAGCCATATCGGGTCTACCCCAAGGACCATATACAGTAAAAAAACGCAAACACGTTATTGGTATATCATACAAATGGCTGTAGCAATGGGCCATAAGCTCATTACTTTTCTTTGTGGCTGCATAAAGACTTACGGGAGTTTCAGTTCTGTCGTCCTCAGAAAAAGGAACCTTTGCATTTGATCCATAAACACTTGATGACGATGCATGAACCAGATGTTTAACATTATAGGTTTTACAGGCTTCTAATATAAAATGGAACCCTACTATATTAGACTGTATATACACATCAGGATTATCTATTGAATACCGCACACCAGCTTGTGCAGCTAGATTTACAATAAAATCAAACTGTTCTTCATGAAACAAAGCAAACAATTGCTGTTTGTCCTCGATGTTCATTCGGACGAACCTGAAATCCTCGTGAGTGGAGCTTGTGGCTAAAGTAAACCACTTCACTTGAGACTGAAAGACACCTAATTGTTCTAAGCGACCATATTTAAGATCAGGCGAATAATAATCATTAATATTATCCAACCCAACTACTGAATACCCATCGGCCAGCAATTTCGTCACCAAATGATATCCAATAAATCCTGCTGCTCCTGTTACTAATACCTTTTTCATTATACAACTTTGTGTTAATTGACTTCTTACATGTAAATTCTATTCATTACTTCGCGAAAAAACATATGTCAGAATGCTCTGACATCACACGGTCTTAAGTATTTCTATTGAACAGCCTTTTCCACCAAGAACCCTTATTTGTCGCTTCATTATAGCTTCCATATGCATAGCTTCCATATCCATATCCATAGCCATAGCCATAACCATAAGATCCACTTAATTTAATTCCGTTTACTACAATCGCTATCTTATTTATTTTCTTATTCTTGTGAAGATCATTTGCTATACCTAGTTGTTCTTTATGTGTATAATTCTGCCTAACCATATACAATGTCAAGTCAGCATATCTGCTAAGAAGCTGTGCGTCTGTCACTAAACCGATCGGAGGAGCATCTATTATGATATAGTCGAAACTTCTTTTCAAATACTCCATGAGTCCGCCGATACGTCTATCCAAAATCATCTCCGCCGGATTAGGAGGAATTGGACCTGATGTCACCACGAACAGATTATCATCTACTTCAGAGGGAACGACTATTTGTTCAGGCGAGATGCTATTAGAAATTATGTAATTGGTAAACCCTAATTCATCTTTGATGGAAAGTTTATTAGACAAATTTGGCTTACGCAAATCCATTTCCATAACTACTACTTTGTTCCCAGCAATCGCAAGTGAACTTGCTAAATTAAGTGAAAGAAAAGATTTCCCCTCACCGGACATGCTAGATGTAATTAATATGCTTCTTTCATCCTCCTTTAGAAAGAAAGACAAATTGGTTCTCAGGGCTCTAAACTGCTCAGAAACTGGGGATCTTTTATCCTTTCCGACAACAATAATCTCTGACTCGGTACTATTGCTTATTTCTCCTATTACTGGAATATTTGTCGCGTTTGATATGTCAGATTTAGAAGAAACTTTAGTATTTAGCAGATCCCGAGTGTAAAGAATTGCAAAAGGAATTCCCATCCCTAAAAAAAGACCTAGCAAACAAATGATCATCTTTCTAGGGCTGATAGGAGTAGGACCGGCTTTAGGAGGATCAATTACCTTTGAGTTCGAAATATTTGATGTTTTAGATATCGCCGTTTCTTCACGTTTTTGAAGCAGGTAGATATAAAGTTCTTGCTTGATTTGCTGTTGCCTAGACATATCCAAGAATGCTCGTTGAGTGGAGGGGACCTTCTTAATTTCTCCCTCTACTTGACCTGTTCTCTTTTGAATGCTAGTACGACTGATTGTCAAAGATCGCTTGGTATTTAACAGATTCGAGAGCATGTCGAGACGCAGGTTAGCTATTTGCTGATCAAGATTCAGTATATATGGATTAGACTCAGTCGATGACAGAGATTGTCGATCCCGATCTAGGAGTAGAGAATTATACCGCTCAATCAAACCATTGAAAACCATATCATTAGGCATGATAGCACTTGGTAGAACACGCTTGTTCCTAGAAGCGTCTTTCAAATGTTCTTCCAAAGAATTCAAGATCGCTAACTGGGTTTCAATCGCCGAAAGTTCTTGAATATTTTGACTGCTATTTTCAATGAGCAACTTCGATTGGGCTTCAATATCAGTAAGCTTGCTGGTCTGCCGAAATGTCTGAATATCTCCTTCAATGTTATTTAGCTCATCTCCAACATACATCAGCCTATTTTCTATAAACGCTATCGTACTGTCAGCAATAATATTTTTATCATGCAAGGTTTCTTGAACGTATTTTTTAATGAGCATTCCTAGGATTTCCTCCCCCTTCTTGGGAATAGAATATTCAAAATCCAAATCAATAATACTAACCTGCTTATTTGTCACCGCCACTTTCAACTTCTTCATATACTGTGCGACTTTCGAATCTAAAGAGTTAATGACGATGGAATATTCATCTGAGGTCAAGTCAACGTCCCTGTTGCGAATCAGGATCGCCTCACCGATTCCTTCAATTAAAAAAGGTTTATCGTATTTAACGCGAATGTTCTGCTTATCTGATACAAGCTCTATCTCAGTTCCCCCTTTAATTTTAACATCGAATGTTGTCGATCTAATTGAATCTCGGAGACTAAGCAATTTCAATGTAAATGGAGACTTATATAATTCCACACGTCTTACTCTCCCATAATAGTAATAAGTGATATTAGAATTAAGCTCTCGCACCACTTCTTCCATCAGATAGCGTGTTTTTAGAATCTCTGCTTCATTATCTACCGAACTTTTTCCGCCAAGAAGGCCGCTAAGATCCATCAACCCGCTTTGACTTGCCAAGCCTCCTTTTTTTTCATCATTTATTAAAACTTTCGCGCTTATTCGAAAAACAGGATCCTGATAGCGTACATAAAGGTATGCGAACAAAAGCCCGAGCACAGAACTGAGAGCAAACCAATGCCAGTTGTTCAAGACTTTAACCAAAACTTGTATCAAATCCTTAGTTTTCAAATTTCTGTCTGCAGTTGCGTCTGCCTTTGAAATTTCGTACCAATTCTCCATCTGAGAGTATAATTAGAATCTACTTAGTGCTACAATAATTACCGATAGCAAGGAACCTATAATAGTCAATGTCTGAGTTCTTGCTGCATTCGTCGCTGCAACTTTACCCTTGCCTGGTTCAACATAAATCACATCGTTCTGCTTGAGATAAAAATATGGCGACTTGAAAATGTCTGAAGAATTTAAGTCAAAGCGAACAAACTCTTTTTTGTCCTCTGAATCGCGCACAAGTAATACATTTTCTCTTTTGCCGTAAATTGTTAGATCTCCAGCAAGCCCAATAGCGTCAAGTAAGGTGACCTTTTCATTAGGCACTGTATAGGTTGCCGGCTTTGCAACTTCCCCTATCACCGTGATTTTGTAATTTGCAAACCTGACTTGAACTGTTGGCTCTTTGAAGTATTTGGATGCTAACTCTTGAATTCTCAATCTGGCTTGATATGTAGTTAATCCGAGCAATTTAATATTCCCTAACATAGGCATAGCAATATTACCCTCCTTGTCCACGAGGAAACCTGTTATAACCTGTTGCCCAGTCGGCGAAGCCGAACTGGCCCCTACTGCGGGCATTGCAGACACCTGATTTACAGCCAAAGTAGTAGAGGGATCAATGGTCTGAATAGTAACACTAAGGATATCGTCAGGCTGAATAACGGGCTCTTTAAAATCTGCTGGAATTATTGATCTGGCTTTGGAGCTGTCTGGGAGGTCATTGAAATAGACAGACTTCTTTGTTACCACACAAGATGAGAAAATAAGGGTAGCGAAGCTAATGAGAAGACATATCTTGCCGTAATGGTTGCTTTTCAACATATTTAGATAAATTGAATCTTTCTGGATACTTCCTTACAAGTAAAAAGTTACGCAATTTAACATTTTTTTTTTAGCAAAGTGCCGTTTCACTAATAGTTTCCTATAAAAACGACGCTTTACTAAGCAAATCCTCAAAAGTAGCAGAATGAAACTTTTGAGGATTTGCGCCGATTTTCACTGATTTTCGTCTAGAGGTGATGCATTTAAATAGGGCAGCAAGTTAAGATAATTTGATAACTTACAGTAGATAACATGAGAAAGAAAAACATTCCAAGGATTTTGTGCTTTTCGTTTAATAGCTGGACAAACGTAACCGACCAACCGCATATTGATGTGACTTGTTGAATGAACTTACTTTGTGGGAAAGATTAAGTCATGGATCAGAAAACACGCATGAAAGCGGAAGTAGAGCGTTGGCGCCGGAGTGGACTGACGCAAAAGGAGTTCAGCCAGCAGCTGGGAATAAAGGTCGCCACATTTGCCTACTGGGTATCGCGCAGCAAAGAAGAACGCAATACGGGCTTTGTTCCATTACGTCCGGGGCAAAGAGATCCGGCAAGCGAAATAGAAATCACTTACCCCAACGGTGTTCGGCTTAAACACTGGAGAACTTATCAAAAGAGGATCTGATCGCTCTTTTACAGAAGCAGAATGCCGCCATACAAAAGCACGAAAAGACCAATTCTTCCCTTCAGGAAGAAAATGCTTATCTGAAGTCTCAGGTAGACCTTCTCAAGCGCATGCAGTTCGGCCAGAAGCGCGAACGCTTTGAAGGCGATCCTGCACAAGGCGTATTGCCCTTTGAAGCGGAACCTCTGCAAGAGGCTGCTCAACAGGAGGAAATCAAAGAACAGATTACCTATACCCGTAAAAAACAATCTTCACATAAAGGCCGCGCAGCTTTGCCTGCCCACTTGCCTGTAGAAGAGATCGAGATCCACCCTGAAGGTGATCTGACAGATATGATCTGCATCGGAAAGGAAGTGACCGAAGAGCTGGAATGTGAACCTGCCCGCTTCTTCATCCGCCGGTATATCCGTTATAAGTATGCCGCCAAAGACGGAGAAGGCGTTAAAACCGGAGAGTTGCCCGAAAGAGTAATCGATAAAGGCATTCCGGGAGCAGGCCTGCTGGCGATGATCCTGACGGATAAGTATGCAGATCATCTGCCGCTGTATCGTCAGAAGCAACGCTTCGCCCGGGAGAACATCTCCATCGCCTCATCAACCATTGAAGGCTGGGTGAAGCAGGCGCTGGAACGCCTCGAACCACTCTATGAGCAGCTCAGGTTCGATATCAAAGCCAAAGGTTATCTGCAGGTGGATGAAACCAGCATCAAGGTGCTTGAAAGTGATAAGAAAGGAGCCGCTCACTCGGGTTGGTACTGGGTCTATCACAGTCCTTTGGATGGACTGGTGCTGATGGACTATCAGCCAACACGGGGCTCTTCAGGAAGCAAAAACATGCTTGAACACTTCAGAGGCTATCTGCAGAGTGACGGATATGCTGTATACGCTAAAGTAGGTCAGCGTAAAGACGTTACCCCGCTGGCTTGCTGGGCGCATGCCCGCAGGGAGTTTGAACGGGCACTGGAGAACGACAAAGCCCGGGCTTCCAAGGCACTGGAGCTGATTCAGCAGCTGTACGCAGTAGAGCGAAAGGCCAAAGAGAGTGAACTCAGCTCAGAACAGATCAAAGCACTTCGTCTGGATGAATCGCTGCCCGTGATCAACGAATTGGGTAAATGGATCTTCCATGAAGTAAAAAACACCTTGCCCAAAAGTCAAATTGGCAAGGCCATGCGCTACGCGATGGAACGATGGGATAAACTCAGCGCTTATCTTCAGGACGGCAGCTTACAAATTGATAACAACCTGGTCGAGAATGCCATCAGGCCCATTGCCCTGGGACGGAAAAACTACTTGTTTGCCGGATCACACGATGCTGCTACCCGAGCAGGCATAATCTATTCGTTCCTGGCGATCTGCAAAAAGCATGAGGTCAATCCCATGCAGTGGCTCAAGCATACGCTGGAAAATATCATGTCGATCAATCATAAGAACATCAGAGACCTGTACCCGCAGAACTATAAGAAACTAGTTGAGGCTGGCAAGGTGTAGTTCGTCGGGCGGATACGCTAGTTCCTGCTCGGGTTCGGTCGATATCACTTTCCCATTACCGGGAAAACTAGTGCCCTGCTTACCCGAATATTCCTTAAGTCACCGATAAAGCAGCGAGGGCTTGATATCCAGATCTTTGGCATAATATACTTACCACAGGATTTTTTCACACCACGGTCCTTTAATATTTAGCCCCCAGCTGGAATGCTAAACGTTATCTTTTTGTCGTGCTACAAATGCTCATATATTAAAAAGGCCAGTCTTGAAAGATATTAATTTGGCCCCCCGATATCCGCTTCTACTTTGTCTGATATTTAGGGGCAGTTTGCAAAGCACTTGAACCCCTTTATAACGCTTTAAAAAAGGAAGTGCCGGGGAGGTTGTACCTGCAGTCAGATGAAATCAGCTTGAACAATATCTTCCAAATTGTTTCCTCTGGAGCAGATCAATTCTAAGCACTCGATAGAGACAAGCAGGTTTCCTATTAGACGTAGGCTACCTCAAGGGGCTGTCGACCTCAATAATTTGATGTTGATATAATTTGAGCGAAACGGGTCGATTTATGATCCTTTCTTTATCATCATTGAATGGTGTAACGACGACATTTTGAACGTATGTAAATGAAGTGTCCGACATCGAACCTGATGTTACATTCCCATAAAAATTAAACAGCTGCTCTTTTCCATCCACTTCAATGTAATAATTCACCCATCGAAATCGCTTAGGAGAAATATTCTTTACTTGAAAACTAGCAACCCCATCCAATATTCTTATCGTTTGTTCATAGGACGATTCATCACCGTTCGTTTTCAGTTTAATTAAATAGGTCCCCGCTCGCTGATAAATATGAGATGGAGAAATTTCAGTAGAGGTCGTTTGGTCTCCGAAATCCCAAAGATATTTACTTGCTTCTGTTGACATATTCGTCAGGATGACCGGTTCAGAGAAATAATAGCTGCTTTTTTCTGTCGTAAAAAGCGCTGTAGATGCTTCTTTCTTGCATCCACAGTTAAATAGTAAGAATACAGAACAGACGACCAATATATTTTTCATACTCATAAACTTTAAAAAAGAATCTCAAGACTCTAATCAGGATAGACTTTTTGGATACAGATTGCAGAGAACTTTGACATATAGGTCCTTACCTTATTTATTTAAGCAGAACCACGGTCAATAAGAAAATGTACTCAAATCTAAGTCTCGGCCGAGACTGTAAATATGGTAACCATCAACTTAAATAGAGACCTAAATCACTATTTTTCAGGCGAGTATTATATATCACTCCCCGCTTTGAACTGCAAGTCCCGACCGTCAATTGGGTGAACCCTTACCCGGTGACTGAGATAGGACAAGACCTTCACTATATCCGGATGAAGAAAAAGTATCAGAGTAAAGGCGTAGAAGATCTAAAGCCTGCATATCACCGGGTGGATCCTGAGAACTTGGCCTGAAGAAGTCCGGGGTGACCTTGTTCTGGTGAGCTCAAATAACTACATAGCTCATCTTATTATACCATACGAGAGTTTATTACGAAACATCAGCTTTCTATATTCTTCTTTATATACGAAGATGGTGTCATGCCCGTGAACTTCTTAAAAGCTGCATAGAAAGGAGTCCTCGAAGAAAAGCCTGCATCTTCCGCTAAGCCTTCGATACTCAACATCCTCCACTCACTGTCAGACTGCATCCTGGCTAAAACATGGTTAATTCTATATTGATTGATGTAATCATTGAATCTCTGATTATAGTGACTATTCAGCAGGCTGGATAGGGTACCCGGAGAAACTTCCAGATCTTTAGCGATCTCATAGAGGGTCACCCCTTTTCGGCGATAGGCCTGGCTACTCTGCATGTATTCTTCGAGTCGCGGGATGAAATCGCTGATGAACTCAGGCGAAATACCGGACTTTACTTCAGGTGCCGAATCGCGAACGCTAAACGCCGGCTCTTCATCTTCTTTGGCAATGTTTAGAGGCGTTTTCTCTACCACGGGCTCTCCCCTCCCGTACAGCAGTGTAGGGTTATCGAATATGTAAACACTCAGGGTAACCACATAGGCGATAGTGAAAAGTACCGCATAATCGTGGAACGAACTTAAATGATCAAAATCAATCCACTGTGCATTTCGTACCGTCCCAAAACATAGAACTGAATTACCGAGATACATCAACCCTACCAGTATAGAAACTGCTTTGGTCATACTGCTTACAGAAGGCCGCTCTTTCCTCCTTGTTGATTTCCCAAACAAGAGCTGCCATTGACAGATAACATATACAAGACTCAGGCTGCACCTTAATCCATAATGAACCACTGGAGGCAAAAAACCTCTTCCGATGGAAGTGATTACCGTGGGATCATCGGCATACATCAGCATCTCGGCAGATTTCACTGAATGACTGGTCAGGAAATAATATGGGAAGAGATCCACAAACGCAAGAACGGCAGGACCGAAATGCAGCCAGTCATATCGGCGGAACTTACTTTCACCAGAACATTCGGAACGAACATAGATATATAGCAAGGGCGCCGCCAGGTAGTAAAAGGGAACACCTGCTCTGAAAAGGAAAGGATACCTTGCGAGTGCACCACTAAGCACAAGCATAGTCATCATAATGTACCATGCTAATATTAAGAACATCGCTCCCAGCAAACGTTTACAAAAATGGGCACCATCCTGCCGGAAAAGCAACAGAATGGAAAACGTAAGCAAACAGAAATCGACTCCGCATAATAACCAGTAAGTAACTTCTCTCAAATCGCTATCTTTTTCTCGAAAATACGCGAAAAACTCCGCATTTTTGATCAAAAATTAACCTAAAAGAAATTATACACATGAAAAACAATCTACTTTTTAATGTAAAAAAGTTTAAAGCATTTCATACACTGGTATCTTTTTAAATCTAAAAATGGGAGAAGGGTTCTGACAAGAAAACTTCTTCTAATACGCTGAGGTGAACGGTCTCCGCATCGCGAACATTTAACTTTTTCGGTCTTTGTAGGTGAGAAGGTTGAAAAATCTTGAGCTTGCATGAGCGTTTGTTCTATATCTTGCACATTATCCATGTAGCAAAAATATACTCTCTGATTGATCGTTTCCCACTATTTCACAGCCAATATGTACTGTTTTGTGAAAATAGAACAATTTTTAAAACAAACTGAACAGATAATTGTAGAGCGACCCAGCACCATCCTTTTCTCCGCCCCTCTACCGCCTGTCTGGGGTGGTCATATTAGCTGCTCAAATCAATAAAACTAGAGCCATGTGATTTTAAACTCGGTTCACCTCATATAAACTCATGATCCAGATCACTTGAGCGTACATCCACTTCCCTAACTTTGGTACGATAACGTATTCTCAAAGCTTAACACCAACAAACAACTCGCTCAACCGCTCTTAAACTTCTATAATGATCATGAGCCCCAACAAAAAACCAGCTAAGCCGTGCTACGAACATATTGGCGGTCGCCTTGGCATGCTGCTAATGGAGCAGTTTATACTGAAAGGTTGGATTTCGAAAGACAATCCGGCTGACAAGCACTACTATATAACAGAGAAGGGCGCGCTTGAATTTGCAAAATTGGGCGTTGACTTGTCTCAAATTAAATCCTGAATATGAGTATTGTCAGTGTGTTTTTCTATACGATACGCGCAAGAATCAACCCTCCAATTCCTTAAAAATTGATACGTTGACTTTCGTCAATACTCTGATTGCTACGTCTTACTTTGTGCTGGCCCTTCTTTAAATAGTAGCTTATCGAAAGGCCAACTGCGGTTTCATCATTTCTGAGTTTGCTGATACCGCTCAAAGTGCCTGTCTGAAAACTGACATCCTCCATCAGGGAAGCGAAAATATCATTTGCATACAAACGGACACTACATCTTTCTGTCCAAAGCATCTTCCTGACTCCTGCAGATACTGACCAGCGTGCTGGGACGTACATTTGGCCCAGAGTCATCTTCCCATTGTAATATCCGTTTATTTCTCCGGTCCATCTTTTCCCCCAAAAAAAGCTGCTGGTGATACTTGCAGATGGAGTCATCGATGAACTGGTCTTAGGCCCGCTCATCTCGTTCCAACTGTTTGTTGTATAAAACACCGAAAGACTGGAAGAGATGTGCCACCATTTCAGATCAGGCATATTCATTATATCCACTTTCGCACCCAGTCTCATCCGGGACGCTATATTTTCGGGAATAATCAGTATTCCGCCATTATCCCGCTCCCGGAATCCCTGGTTGATCACGTCTTTGGTCTTGCTGTGAAAAATGCTGGCGCGATAATTCTTCTTCCAGGTGATAGCTGCCTGGACATTGTTGGTCAGTTCGGCCTGTAAGTCGGAATTCCCCTGAATCATAATATACTCATCAACGAGATACCCGAATGGGCTTAGATCTCTGTAGTTGGGGCGTGTAATTCGTCGATTGTAAGAAATTGAAAGGTCAGTGTTATCATTTAAACTATATTGCAAAGCAACGCTGGGAAAAGGTTTAAGGTACCGGATCTGGTAAGCAGAGTCGGTACTGGTATCTCGAAGATTAAAGCTCATACCTTCAATTCTTGTATTCTCCAGCCTAACTCCTGCCGTAAAGCTCCAGCTAGTAAACTTTCCGCTAAACTGTGTATATACAGCATGGTTATTTTCTTCATACGCATACCGACTGCTGTAATCAAATCTGATCGTTGTTCCCGTAGGCATTTGCCTGTTGTAAATGGCATCATTGCCGATAGACACCTTGGTGTATTTAGCACCAAACTGGAAAGCAAGTTTCCCGATGGGGGAAGAAAGATTAGTCTGTCCTGAAATCATGTTGATCTGGTTGTTCAAATCGCCCACCTGATCGTTGCTTGCGATAAGTTGCGGAGACCTCATGGAGCTATTCATCTGAAGTTCTTCATCATGGCGGAATGAAAGGTAATCAAGCGAAAGATTTATCGCGAGCTGTTCTTTGCTCTTATACTCGGTCCTGATTCCGCTACTGATAGTCTCCTGATGATAATTGCTTAAAGTCTGCGTGTTTAGCAGAGAGTCCAGTTTCGAATGTGCCGAAGAGAAGGTGGTAAAAGAGTTTCCCGGGATCTCTCTGCCGTACAATACGGTTCCTAAATAACTGTCGAAGCTTACCTGATCAGATATATTTCCATCCACATAGAGCCGCAGATTGTGCGATCTGTCATTGTTGGTCAAAGACAGGTTCTGCTGTGCAGACCGGTTCCCGGCAGCATGCTGGTAGGTGCGCTGTAAGGAACCTCGCTTGGCCTTTTCGCCATTGAAATGCGAATAGTCAACACCCAGTCCCACGTTTTTCTTTCGTATGGTCGTTTGTATACCAGCGTCCCCGCGAGAATCCTTCCCTTGCTGAAAGTTCAGGTTCGTAGAAAAGGTAAGGCCGTGTATGGATGCTCTTTTAAGTTTGATGTTGATAAGCCCGGCGCTTCCCGAAGCATCATATTCTGAAGTGGGACTGCTCAGTACCTCTATCTGATTAATGGCATTGGTGCTGGTGGACTGCAAAAGGCTTATCAAAGCTGGACCTGACAAATGAGTGGATTTGCCGTTAACAAGCAGGTTTACACCTTTCTGTCCGTTTAAATAAAGGGTACCGTCTTCGTCCACTGTGATCCCGGGTATGCGCTTGAGTATATCCATAAGACTACCTTGCGACAGAAGTGGCGAAGCACTGGGCGTTACGATGGTCTTTCCTGCTTGAAAATCAATGGCTCTTTTCGGTCCTGTTACCGTCACCTCGTTTAGAGTCCGGACATCCTGAGTCATGACGATTGGAGACGGACGCAAAGTTCCTCCTGCGGTGAAGTTGATGGGTAGATCTTGAGTCTGAAAACCGACGGCTGTGACCTTTAACCTGTATTTACCAGGCTTTGCTCTGACCATGAAGTGTCCAAGCCCGTTGGCAACAGCCTTACAAAGTAGTGAGTCATCTGCATTGCTCAGCAACAAGGTAGCGTAGGGCAGCGGCTTAGTATCCAAAGAAATTACAGAACCCATTATCTGACCATCTTGTGCAGTGACATGGGGAATCCTTAAAAATAACAGGAGATAAATGATAAACGACGATCTATATAACATAACTATCTTTTTAGCTATGCAAAGTTGATAGAGATGTTTGTTTATCAACGACTTTGCCAATAGGGCGGATGTACGAACCGATGGGGATGTACACCTCGCTCTGGAGCTATGTTAAATATGTGACAGCCTTTTCCGATATTCTGAGGGGGTAATACAAGTAAGTTTTTTGAACGCTGTATTAAACGACGACTTTGAGTTGTACCCTACCTTATCTGCGATCTCTTCTATGGTAAGTCTTGAGAATTGAGGATCACTCATTAACTTTTTCGCGTACTCGACTCGATAGAAAGACAATAACTCATAATAGGTCTGATTGAGTCGTTCATTAACTACCTGTGACAGATGGTGACTAGACTGCTTCGTTCTTATTGCCAGTCCGGAAAGGGAAGACAGGTTGTCGGTAAAATACAAATTGACTTCCATCTCGTGTTTGATCTTTTGAAGAATTTCATCCTTTTGGTGCTCGCTGAGAGAAGACTTTCTGTATTTACTGACAGGAAAGTCCAACACTGAAAAAGGCTCGGCGAAGTAGGTGGTAACGTCTGTGATACGGTAACTAATGATAAAAATGTAAACGCAAAAATAACCGATAACAATCATTCCGACGTCGCTGGTCATTCCAAAAGTCATTTTCAGAAGGCTAAATACGAGCGATACAAAAAAGCAATGAAGGAAGCTGTTTCTAATTACCACAATACGCTGGTTAGTGACCTTGAAGAATGACTCTTGCGTGTTCTTTATTTTTCTGAGGAGGATTAATAAGGCGGCTAAGTCATAAGCTATCAATGAAATGATTGTCAATTCATTAGCAAATATCCTTATCGACAAGGGATCCTCTGAAAAGGTCGGAGTGCTCGGGACAAACTGCCAGTCGGGGCGTTTCAACGCTACAAAGGAGTTGTATTTGATCTCGACCGGCTGCATAAGATAAAACCAGATATAACACATCCAAAAAACAGGTATAACAAAGTGATACCAGATTGTTATTCTCTTTTCCGGATAAAGGCCGAAAACAACATAAAGATAGAAAAGCGGACCAAGCAGAAAGTTGAAGGGCTGACTAATTCCAAACAAAGGCAATAGCCGGGTGATGTATCCGGTATTGTTTAAAAATTCTTCAATGGCTAAAAAGGAGAATGAAAGCAGGAAAAGTCCCTGGTACAGGTTGGCTTTACCGTATTTGCTCCCATTTTTAATTATGAAAAATGAAATGTAGATTGCCTGGAATATGGCGAGAAATACAAAGAAGTCCATAAGTTGAATGTTTACTTCGGTTCTCATAATAGCCAGGCCATAATCGTATCAAACATATTAAAAACTTATTTCCCTACAATAGCGTATTTAAGAATCTTTACACGTTCTCCCACTCACTACAGGATTAGCATTTTTAAAGCCAAAGCAAATATTTTTCCGCCGGAAGAAATAGAAAGCTATGAAGGTATCGCCTTGTACTTCCATCCGGACTTTATCCGGAAATACCCACTAGGCAAAACAATAAATCAATATGGATTTTTCTCTTACGATGTTTCAGAAGCCTTATTCCTCTCCGCTAAAGAAAAGGAAATCATAGCCAATTTATTTGCTACAATAGCTGCTGAATTACAGAACAATATTGACAATTTCAGCCAGGATGTCTTGGTGTCGCAGATAGAACTGCTGTTAAATTATAGTAATCGTTTTTACAACAGGCAGTTTATTACTAGAAAAGCAGTCAATCACGACATCATCACTTCTCTGGACGAACTTTTAAACAGTTATTTCGAAGGAGAAACCGGTTTGAAAAATGGCTCGCCATCAGTAAAATATATCAGTACAGAACTGAAGCTGTCACCACGTTATTTGAGTGACATGTTGGGTTCATTGACTGGGTTAAACACGCAACGATACATTCAGAACGCCATCGTGGAAAAAGCCAAAGAAAAATTATCAACCACGAATCTTTCCGTTTCAGAGATTGCTTATGACCTGGGCTTTGAACATTCACAATCATTTAGCAAATTCTTCAAGACAAAGACAAACGCGTCGCCTTTGGAGTTCAGGCAATCGTTTGATTAAAGACGCCCACAGCGAGCTGTAATGTTGCTTAGATGCAACTTCCAAGTCTTTTTGATCGTCTATTCAGTTAAACTGCCAATATGGATGCAAACACGCGCTCAGATCAAAGCTTATGGATTGATTATCTTCGGTCTTCTATTACTGTTCTCGTTGTTGCACATCACTCTTCGCTGGCATATACTACCTTCGCACAGTTTGACAAAAACGCTTATATCAATTCTACCAACCCCATAGTAGACCCAAAGAGATGGGTCGGTTTAGATATTTTTGAGAACTTCAACGACGTTTTCTTCATGTTCCTTATGTTCTTTATAGGGGGCCTATTTATTGCAGGAAGTGTTCAAAAGAAAGGGGTCTTTCGTTTTGTAAAAGACAGAACATACCGCTTGTTCCTGCCTTTTCTCCTGGGCGGAACTTCGCTGATGTTGCTTGCCTATTTCCCTTCCTACTATGTAGCTTATGGTAATACAGATGTTATTTTCTACTTAGAAGACTTTTTCACCACGGAACGCTGGCCTGTTGGGCCTCCCTGGTTCATCTGGGTACTTTTTGCGTTTAATATACTGGTCGCCTTGTCATTTCCGGTTATCAGCAAATTGATTAAGACACTATCGAAAAAAATTTCCTCACTAAAAGACCGTCCGGCGTTGTTCTTTCTTCTGGTCTACTTCATGACGTGGGTGCTATACGTCCCGATTGCGTATCACGTCGGCGCAGGTACATGGACTGGTCTTGGCCCGTTTGACTTTCAGCTTAGCAGGATCATAGCATACCTGGGCTATTTCGTTTTAGGAGTGATCATTGGAGCGGCAGACTTTAATAATCAACTTTTTTCGCCTGAATCCCGCCTGATAAAAAAATGGAAAGTGTGGATCGTGTTATCTCTTCTGTTATACGCTGTGATCACCTTAAATCATGAATATAATGTACTGGGAGAACTGGTGCAAAGGAATAAAATGCAAGAAATGACAGCATGGCTGATCTATTACTCGGTCTACACAGCATCTTGCACAGCCAGTTGCATGGCTTTCATCAGTCTGTTTCGAAGTCAGATTACCAAGCCCCACATGTTGCTGAGTTCACTTTCTGAGAATGCCTATTTGATTTATCTTATTCATTATGTGTTCATCGTTTGGACGCAATTCTTGCTATTGCCATTCGGCATCCCGGCATTCCTGAAATTCCTGATGGTGTTCGTGATATCTTTAGTATTAAGCTGGATGCTAAGCAAGTGCTTGAGGAGAATTCCTTTTATCAAAAAGTATGTATAGTAAAAGAGCTACGTTCAGCGCTATCATAAACTCATAATCCAGTCACTCACGACATCATCAGCTTGCTCGGAACCAATCCGCTATTTAACAATCCGGCTGACAAGCACTAATATAACGAATCAGGGTGCGCTTGAATTTGCAAAGTTGGGCATTGCCTTATCTCAAAGTCAATCCTGCACATGAACGCAATCAGTGATTTCCCGGTGGATTTAGATGCTGTCTGAAGAAATCATACAGTTTACTTAAATCGTTCTCCCTCTTCGGAACGGAATGGCCCTGACCGTAATCCACCAGCACAGTCGTCTGAACCCCAAGTGAGTCAAGCTTAGCTTTGAAATTCACGATCTGTTCCTGATAATACGCTTCATCTGTAGTATTGTAGAAAAACAGGACGGGTGATGTTGCTGAAGACTCGGCGAGATACGCAGCACCCATCGTTTCCCAAAGGGAGTAGTTATCTTGAAGAGCCCCCCAGGCCCATGGACATCTTAATTCCAGGTTGCCATCGCCATCTCCCCTCGTCTTATAGATCTGCGTATAATCGAAAACACCGGGGCCAAGAGCCGCTGCCTGAACATCGTCATCAACTCCGATGTAAAATCCTGTATCCTCAAAATCGGCCACTCTCCTGTCTCCAACAGCTAAAGATCCTGCAGTGGACCCGCGTGAGAAGCCGTATATACCGATTGCTCCCGACAAACCCAGGTTCGCACCTTTTGCACGCAATGTACGAACTGCCGACTTCACTTTCCTGGCGGCGTCAGGGTTCGTCTGATACGACTTATACGTGTCGTTACGCCCGTTAACGGGCTTTCCTTTACCCCAGGGACAGTATTTAGGGTGATCGGCGATCGCCCAGGCAAATCCGTTAGCCGGCGCTCCCTCCAGGAAAGAATCATCAAAAGCGGCTAATGTATAATCTAATTTCAGCCTCTGGTCTTTGTTCGCATCGGTAAACACCTTTTTTTCTGCATCATAAGTCGCATAACTGTTGCTGTATGAAAAGGACAAGATGACCGGGACTTTTACAGCAGGATTAGCCGGATAGATGATATCCATATGCAGCATGTCGCCCTCCTTGTACTCTGCAGGGGTATTGTATACGCTTGGATCATCTTCGAAATATGGGACGTTACGCAAAATCCGGTATCCCTCAAAGAGCACATACGACTGATATCTCGAAGAATTCGTTTGTCCGCAAAACGAGCCTTCTGCTAAAGCATGGTTGATGGCAACAATGTCTGCATTGATCAATAATGCAGTAGCTTTAGCATGATGTTTATAGTCGAATTCAACCACGCGATAACCTTCAGCGAGTAACCAGGCTACATCAACAGCGTTCTTGTTCCTCCCAACCTTCTTAACATTCAGGTTTTCGAGGTAGACTACCGTCGCCACGTTGCCACTGAAGTCTAATATAGGTGACTTCGGTTCCCTCACCGTGTAGTTGATGTAACCCTCTGTTACCTTACTTGACCATTTACCGGCAGATGCCCTGGCGCTCAACACGGAAAGGATCAGAAAAAGGAACAGAAAAGGCGCTTTGTACATGCTTAAATATCAGGAATCTCAGTCTTTTTATTTCTGAAAACTTACCGGGACCGCTTCACACGAATCTTCAAATCACTGTCCTTTAGTCCGTTTGAATTAACTTTCAAGGACATTCTCCCCTTTTCATAGCCTGATCTGAGAATAACGATAGCCCTACCATTAAATAATTTTGGCTGTAAGGAATTGAAACTCTCCATGTCATTCGGTGCGGCATTACCGGAAGCAACGATCCGACCTGCCTTTCCGCTTAATGAAATGTTCACTTCTCTACCCGACTCCATCACAACCTGACCATGCTGATCTACCAGTTCAATCAGCACATGGGAAAGCGACTGTCCATCCGCCGACAGCTCTTTGTGGTCTGCCGATAATCTCAACATCCTTTTCTCTCCTGGTGTGACCAGCACAATGGAATCACCTGCTGCTCCATTGATCTCTTCAACGGCTGTAAGCGTTCCGGGCTGATATGGGATTTTAAAGGTCGTTCTATAGATGCTGTCTGTTTTTTGTTCAGTCAGAAATCTACCATTAAGGAAGAGCTTGATTTTTGGTGCTCTGGAATATACGTTTACAGAAACCTCCTTATTGATGTATTCCGGAAAATTCCATTGCAGACTTTCCTCTGGCCAGCCCCAGAAGCTTACCTTCTTAATCTTTCCTGGCTTGGCCGGCAATTCTACTGCCATCGTAATGTTTCGCTGTTTCCAGACGATATCCCGATAATAGGACTGAGGTTTCTTTATACCCAGCAAATCAATGTCTCCACACCAGGCATTGTACCAGGGCCAGTCCTGAAAAAAGTGTGTGTTTTCCGTCGGATCTACTTCAATGGAGCTGCCGAGTCCTGATTCTCCCAAATAGTCCATGGCCGTCCAGATAAAGTCCCCTATCACGTAAGGCAACCTTTCTACCTTATCCCAGTTGGCTGCGGCTTCCGTAGCTACACTTTCTGTGCCCACCATGACGCGCTCAGGAAACCTGGTGTGATCACGCTCGTAATAAGACCACATGTAGTTGTACCCGGCTACATCGAGGGAACGGAACGCATTGTCGATCGGAACTCTGTTTTTACGTTCTTTATCCCACTGGTTGTTTACTCCGGCAGTGATGGCTCTCGTGGTATCGTATTTCAGCACTTCTTTTCTGAGATAAGCGGCAATTTCCACACCTCTGTCAGTAAGCCTTTCGTATATTTCATTGCCAATACTCCACATAATGACCGATGGTTTATTGTGATCTCTTAGCACGAGCGACCGGATATCCTTTGCACTCCATTCTTTGAAATACTGATGGTAGTCATCTGGGTTTTTCTTCTTTTCCCATTGATCAAAAGCTTCATTAATAACGAGCATTCCCAGGCGGTCGCAGGCCTGCATGAAACTTTCTGACATGGGATTATGTGATCGTATGGCTATAAATCCGTTGGCTTTTAGAAGCTCGATCTTTCGTTCTTCGGCCCGGTCATATGCTGCTGCGCCGAGCAGGCCATTATCATGATGGATGCATCCTCCTTTGAGATTCAGCGTCTGTCCATTGATCTGGAACCCCTTGTCAACAGAAAAAGAGATCGTACGAATTCCAAAAGGTAAGGTGACGATATCCTGAACGCCGTCTTTATTGGTCAATGTCAACTTCAGGGTATACAGGGACGGACTTGTCACATTCCATAGTTTGGGACTAGCTACCGTGAAATCAAAAGCCATTGCTGTCTTTTCATCTGCTACGTCGGGAACAGATCTGCGTTCCTCCCCAACCACTTTCCCTTCGGGACTCATCAGCACCACATCAAGCACCATATTCTTATCAGCCCTGCCCCGGATCACCGTCGTGCTGATGTTCAGCTTTGCTTTGTCTTCATGTATGGAGCTCGTCTGGACAGAACTAAGCCAGTCATCTATATACGAGTGACCGGTCTTGATCAGATAGACGTGCCTGTAAATACCCGATCCGGCATACCAACGGGAATTTTTTCCTTTGTTAACGACCTTTATGGCAATTACATTTTTTTCCCCGGGCGCATTACAATATGGCGTGATGTCAAAGCGGAACGTGCTGTAACCATACATGTTCTCCCCCGCTTTTTTTCCGTTTATCCATATTTCTGACTGGTTGTATATCCCCTCAAAATACAGCTCATGTCTTTTCCCTGCGTCGGCTGAATTGATCGTGAATGTTTTTCGATACCACCCTTCGCCTCCCAGCGTCTGACCCGTTGCAGCACCTCCCGGACTCTCCTTGCTAAACGGACCTATTGTTTTTCCGGGAACTTGATTTTTGATCGGCTCAATGCTCCAGTCGTGAGGAAGATCCACTGAACGCCAGTTACGATCATCAAACTCATACGCTTTTGCCTGCTCTGCAGCACCCAGATAAAACTTCCAGCCCCTGTCGAAAAGCTGCTTCCTGTCATCTGCCTGCGTAAATGCAGGAAATGATAGCAACATGATCAATAAACACAAGGTGAATAGGAAAGAGGTGTGATCCGGACGTCTAAGGGAAAAAGATTTGAACATGAACATTTCTGAATGTGTGTAAAAGACAAAAATAGGATTTGGCGATTGATTTTCACAGTACCAGAGCTGTTACTGTGGATTAAACCAATATTATCAAGAAAACGATACCCGCTTCCCAACCCGGAAGAGCTCCGGCTCTTTATCATGAGTCGTTCGCTTCTTGGGCGCTAGTATTTGAGGTCCAAACTTTTGTTCTAAGTCGCGAAGTAGCCGGTTGCCCGCGTAACCCATGCAATAAATTGATGCTTCCCGTGTTTGCTGCGCCTCGCTGAGCTCCATATTCACTAGTCCCGACGGGTACTCTCCCGGTTCTTCGGCCGCATAGGCCGCTATCAGCGCAGAGGGACTGAACTCCTTGCTGTTCAGCAGCACGTATCCTTCGTCCATTCTTGTTTCGCGGTAAGCCAGCACCGATACGCTCAACATCAGCAACTGATCTGCTGCAGGCTGTGTTTGAAAACGGATCTCCTGCGCTTCCAGCCGTCCGTATTTGCTCAGCTCCAGATCCCTTACCTCCAGATATTCATAATACTCCTTCCTGAAGTTGAAGCCGATCAGACTGAAACGGATGCGGTACTTGCTAACAACTTTGTTGATATTTAGGGGTACCCGAAGATCTGTTTTGGCGTTCAAAGCTCCCATAACGACACTGATCCTCCCCTGCTCATCGCGTTCTACCCGATGGTTGACCTGAAGCACATCGCTGATCCGGCTATTGTTATTAAACTCCATCCCGATGATGCTTTTAAGATCTGCATCATGCAGGTCGCGCTCGCCCACCTGCCCGGTGAGGCTTCCCCGGATACCCCGGTACACCAACTGCGTGCTCCGGCTCACCGCCTGACCATCGTGGTGGACATAAGCGGGCTGAAATGCCCGGCGGATCACCGCAGCTGAGCTGCTGGAAAGTCCGAACTCCGTCGAAGCGCGAATGCTTTCGCTGGTCTGTTTGAATTTGCTGGGTTTCCCCTGGATGATGTTCATGTCGCGATACCGGCGATACACCACGGAACCCGCAGTGCCACGCACCATACCTTTGTTGTCAACTATTGCCATATTCTTTTTTTTTGACAAAATAGGCTGACTACCGGAAGGTGTCGATTTTTTCGAATTTCAGGTCTGATTCTTCTCAAATACAGCGCATTTTTCCTAAATAAGGACATAGAATCCTACTGAACCTGCTCTCTATGGAGGTGAATCGGTTCCCAGGAAGGGCAGCATAAAGTCCGACTTTTCATCGGTATAGTCGGACTTATTGCGGGATGGAGACTGTATGTTATCAGCAGGAAATAGATGGAGGGTGTGATAAGGTTAACCCGTTTCCTCTTGGAGTTCTTGTCCGAAAATACCTGTCAAACTCTTTTAGGATTGGTAGTGAAAGCTGTAAAGTTTTTCAGAGCCAGAGAATGCCGACGAAAAGATTGAAGATAATTGTACTATATCACATTATCTAAGCTTTCTTGAGTATCTACGTCTGACATGTCTTTGTATAAAACTACATAATCCGTGCCCAGCAATGGCATAGGATTTCATCGCTTCAATATTGCTTGATCCGGCACTGCATAGGTATATTCGTATATTCCTCCCTTTGAAAATCCTACCCAGATGTAATCTCTACCAATCTCATAAGTGGAAACTCCTGAGTCACCACCTCTATTTGCATATTTTTCCATGACTATCTATTTGATATTACATTTAAAATTTTTGTGATATTATATCCCATTGGTACTTAAATCAGCATGTGGTTCTTCCTTCGTCTTAGAGACCCAGTCTGAACATAACGCGTCAAACGCCGATTGAATCAGGTATTATCGAGATCAACAAAAGCGATTATGATTCAGTCCAGTCTCACCGTTCTCACTGCTTCCTACGTCTGAGGATTAAGTTTCTTTAACATCTCCAACCTGACAGTCATCTGGTGAAGTACTGTCTCTTCATAATCATGAGTTTTATCGCCTGCTTTAGATACTAGGACAAACATTTCAATAAAGAGAAGGAAAAGGAACCAGAGTATCCAGACAGCCTTCGCTACCCAGCTTTCAGACAAAATAGACATTAGCACTTCTAACTCGTCCAAGAACCCAGTTTTAGAATTGATATCATTTTCCAGATCTTCTCTTATATTTATCAACTGACTCTCCAATTTCCCCTTACGATCTATGGAATTACTGATTTGGTCTTGCAGCGGTTGCAAGAGAGTTGCTTTGGGATTAGGAACAGAGGTTTTATTACTCGTTTGTGTAGCTGGTTTATTCCTTCCTGTTGAATCAACAGTGTAGATAGTGCTGGAAGTGGTCATTTCGATAGTTGGACGTCGGGTAAGCTCATTCTGTATAGCTATCCGCTCAGTCTCCTTCAATGCAATTAATGAGTCGTTGGCCCGTATCTGGCGTTTTAGCTCACTAGTTTTAAAAGGCATTATCGAATCTACCTTACTCTGATTTAAGGAGATCTGCGCCTTCTCTATATCATCTTTAAAAGTAATTTGGTCGAGAATGACTGACCCAATTACTGACATGATCAATCCTATCATAATCCGAAAGAAACTAGCAAAATAGCTCTTCCCGACACTAAGAATGATCTGGCGTTCAATCTGGATGACGACGAAAACCATAACACCCGCCCCCATTATACCACCTAACGTACTTGCGTGAAGGTAACGAGTAGCAAACGAATAGCCGATAAAAGCCCAGAGTATGCTGATTATCATAAGTGCCGAAGTATATTTTTTTACCGCCTTGACGGATACTTCACTAGACTGCTTTACAATTTGGTAATTATAGCCTGTTAAGAAGCAACCGAACATCAACCACCAACGTTTCATATACTGCGATCTGTAAAGAGTTTGGACTGTGTTAAAGTAGAGAGACCTCTCATAAAGCCTCTTTGATATGAAAGAACAATCCGCTGGGTTGCCCCTCGTTGGCTTTCGTTGTCGAGGCGAATGATTTCGATCTTGGCCATATGATCTTTCAGTGTACTTTGCAGTGTTCTTAGCTGTTCAACCAGATCAACTAGGCCTGCCCTAGACCTGGTTGCGATATGAAAGTCAACCTCTTTAAAACGATCTTGATAACAAGTACTAACTTTTTGAATTAATATATCAAGGTCTTGAGAAAGCAATTTAATATTATCTAGTTTATAGCTGTCGTCGGGGTTCACCAACGCGTCATTATACCCTCTTGCTTCAAAATCCTCAAGAAGAAAGCTATAGATGGCTTGGATCCCAAGAACTTTGCTTTCATCACTTTCTGGCGGAACATCGTCTTCGACAAAGACAGACTTGGGTATTTCTGGCATTGAGGCGACTGGTGGCAGCTCAACTATTTGCTGCTGCTTTCGAAAAAAATCAAATAATCCCATAGCATATACTTTTCATGGTAAATAGATTGTAGGCACTTCATAAATTTTATGGCCTTTCTGATGACATGATTGACAGAGCGTAACCATCAAGTGGTCAGCATATTCCCATGGCTGTTTGAATCGGTTCATTTTTTTCAAAAAATGGTACTGACGATGATGCACTTGCAAGCTTAGTTGACCCTGGCAAATTCGGCATCTATATTTATCCCGCTCAAGTATCTGCAGCCTGCGTCGCTTCCATCGTGGATCAAATAACACCGCTCCGTATGAGCCATGTGATATGCTCTTTTTCATCAACAGTGTCATACTATTTTTGATGGCATCCAGATGCGCAATAAAAGCACCCATCAACATTATAATAAAATCTCTTTGCAGCCGACACTGCACCTTCACAATATTCAAATTCCCCTAAATACGTCCGATTTTCTTGACTCGGCAAAAAGATGCAAGTTTCTGTATGAACCTCATGTTCTCCACCCACCTGAGGATTGCTGTTTACGTAATATTTCTTTTTCATAATCAAATTGTATTTGTAGATTTTCTATTTGCTACCTGTTTCTCAAAGGTAGCCAGCGGCTTACGCCCTTTCTTACGGGAAACCGTAGGTATGAATATTCTTGCGAAGGAGGACTAGACGCGGCTTCACAAAACGAAGTGAGGCAAGAATAATCTTGCCTCACAAACACGCCCGTTACGGATTTTTACCAGGATCGATCGGTGGGATATGCCCAGCTTCGCCTCCAGTTTCATCAGGATCATTATCCTGAACAACATATGAAACATTATCTATATCCTTAACGATACTTGTAAACACAGGGGATGCGGTGGCCAATGACAAGGCCATAATGATTTCTAACATTTCTCAAAAAATTTAAAAGTGAATTACTCATGCAGCCCCCCACCAAAACTTGGCGGGAATGCTGCAAACCAGGTAAGAAGCGCTTCTTACATTTTTTGGGAAGGAGAGCGTTGTATGCGACAGCTTGTAGCCGCTTCCCAACCGGATATCGGCTGTCACATACGCTGCTTATTTAGAAACCTGAACCGTGCACGTTCCTGCTAGCTATCAGGACCTTATCCGGGTTTCTGAAGCAAATGTAGAGCGAGAAAACCACTGAACATCACCGAATTCCGATGATTCCGATCATTCCGGAAGGATTCCGGAAAAGACTCCGGGATTCCGGAAATTCTTGTAGATTTATCTATATATTTTTGAGAATGTTTGAGCGTTATAAGATGCTGGTATTGCAGAAGTATCAGCAAAAGGTATCTGATGATCGTACGTTTTCACCTAACCTTGTAAATCCCACCCCCGCAAAGGTGAAAGCGGAATGTATTCAGGTATGTGAAGAAAGATTCTTAAAAATCGATGAAGGTGTATTAAGGATCATATTCCGTCAACACGATGGACCTGCCGCGTATCGGACGGCAATAAAGCAACGTGACACCGACACTTTTAAGCCACTATGTAACTTCCTAAAAGGTGGCACTACTAACACTGAGGAAAAGAATGTCGAGTTGTTAGCCTGGCTGATAGACTTTGAGCCCCGCCCTTATGCGAATTGGAGAAACTCTATCAAATTGACAGACGGGGATAATTTTGCAGATTCTGCAAGGCAGGAGGAGAATAGCGAAGACCCTGATGATCTCACGACAGGCGAAGGATTAAAAGAAAAGACAGACGTCTTCTCTGGGGATCAGACAAGTAAGCCGGAAAACTTTCAGTTGCAAACAACTGGAATAAAGAACATAGACGGTTTAGCCCGCTCTACTCCGCGAAAGACTTTATTGTTTATGTGTTTATCGGCGATAACGTGTATTGGTGCTTATATAATAGCCGGACATATTTCCGGAGATGTCCTTAGCAGCAAAGCAGTAGAATGCATGTATTGGGATGAGGATCATTACCAACCCGTACCTTGCAATAAAAAAATAGATGGACTGCCGGTATATGCCTTAGATACGGCGAAAGTGAGTCATCTCAGGAAGATAAATATGCCTGACACCCTCACCAGGATGGCGATAGGTACCGTGTGGTACTCGAAGATTGATGGGAATGTGGAGTTTTTTACATCTGGTGGCTTTCACCCTATAGTGACGACCAGGCGCCTCAAACCAGTAACTGAACTGATCATAAATAAATATGCTCGACAGCAGGCCATGGTCCGCTAGATAAGACCGATATCCTTACAGAAAGCCACCAGCTGCTCATTATTCGAGAACTCCAGGACGTCTTTCATCCGGTTTAAGCGTTTCTCCACACTGCTCAGTCCGCTTGGCTTCAAGTTATGCTCTTGCAGGTAGGCCGGAATATCCTTCTGACGCGTTCCGTCGGAGAGAAGAGAAATGATGGTGATATCCAGCTCGGAGAAGTCATAGCTGTTCTTCTGCTTGATGGCCGCCCGGAGATGAGCTGCGAAGTGCCGCTTGCCTCTGGAGATGTGCTCCAGGGCTGCCTGCAACTCCTGACTATCATTTCGTCCTTTTCGCACATAGCCATCAATCTGGAGCTGATGAAATAGCCTGTCGATCACCACCGCCCTGCCTTCTGCTGAGAAAACGAGGATCTTCAGCTTTGGCGATATTTGCCTGGCGGCTTCAATGAGCTCAATCCCGTCTGCCAGGATCTGTTTGTTGCCATCGGTATCAAAGTAGAGATCCGTGATCAGCAAGTCGACAGGCTCATCAAACGGGCTTTTCCGGATTAACTTCAGCGCATCATCGCAATAATATACATGTGTAACGTTGGTCGCGCCAAAGTCGCTTAGTGTCTTCTGAACGGAAATATTTATACTCTGGTGATCTTCAGCAATGAGGATATTTTTCAGCATCTTATAATTATTGAACTGGAACCAAAATCCGGACTTTAAGCCCTCTTTCATTATTCGTCCCAAAACTAAGCGATCCATTCAGTTCTTTAATCCGGTTTTCCGTATTGGCCAGTCCATTGCCATACTGATGATCAGACGGGAATCCCTTCCCATCATCTGTATAAGTGATGAGCACATGCTGCTTCTGTCGTTCAAACCGGACTACTACCGTTGTTGCCCCACTATGTTTCGTCATATTCACCATCAATTCCTGCAGAACATGCTTTAGTTCGTTCAATACGGAAGTGCTAAGATCCTTCCATAGTGCCACCTGATTTCCAGCTATAAGCACCTTGGTCTCTGAGCTGGCAAAAGACCTCAGCAGCCCGGCGACCGTTACATGAAAATCATCCGGTTTCGCCTCAACATTTTCGTATGAGATATCACGTGATTGCTCATATAAGACCTCGATCTTATCCAGCAGTCCTTCCCGGTCTACATGATCGCGATGTTCTATTTCCGTCATGATCCGGTACAATCCGTTGGCGACTACATCATGCACTTTCTTCGAGGTTTGAAGCTGAATGTTACGAACCCGGTTCTCTGCCTCCATCTGCAGCCGCTGTTTTCTTTTTCGATACCATAACACAGCGAACACCGTGGCGAAAACAGAAAGAACGAGGATCGTATACAGCACTATATTTTGCCGGATAATCTGGTACTTCTTCTCGGTGAGATCCTTTTGCAGCTCGAGATTATCCGCTTTGGCTTCTTCTGCTTCATAACGGATTAACGCAAACTGATTTTTAGCCGCGTTCCTGGCGATCTGAACACTATCACTCAACCGCTGATATTCAGAAAAATATCGCTGAATAGCATTTGGCGGACTGTGTTTGATCAGTTCACGCAGTGCGGGGATCCGGTCCATCGCACTGTTCAAGGTTTGCGCTACCTGGTACCGCTTTCTGGCATAGAATAATGCTGAATCGGGTTTACGGGCACTATAGTAATCCGTCAGATGCGAATAGCTGGCATTCTGGCCCCAGAGGTCCTTTGCTTCGACACGGATCCGGAGCGCCGTGAGCAGTTCGGGTGCAGCATCATAACCGGGTCGCAGCAGCCATTCTGTTCTCGCTTTATTGGACAGGCTACGGGCATATTCCTTTCCTCCTTTCTCCGTCCCGGCAAGCACTTCCTTATAGATCTTCAGCGCTTCGGAATAGTTCCCGCTTCGCTGGTAAGTAAGCGCCTTGTTGTTCAGGATGATCAGGCGCAGGTTTGGATTATCAGAAAAATTCAGGGCTGCATCGTAATACGGTAATGCGGCCTTGTAGTTTTTGAGGTTCATGGTAGCCATACCCAGCGCATTGTAATCAGACGCAAGGCAACTCCGGTGTTTGGAATTCGTTTTGTCTAAATATTGTAGCGATCTCAGCAGAATTTCCTGGCTCCCGAAGAAATCTCCAGCATCTAAGGTGATAGTCGCCATTTGGTTATAGGCAATTGCACGCTGCAGGCTGTCTGCCGAAGCAGTCGCAATCTGATTGAAATAATAGAATGCTGAATCTTTCTGCACCGTCAAAAAGCTTTCCGCCTTCTTGTAATCGTCTGTTTCTGGGGATTTATCTTCAGGTATTCTCTCCCGGCATGCCACCATTAGGAGTATCAAAATACATGGTAAGATCAGTGAACTTCTCAAGAGCTTTTTTTCTCAAGTTAAGAAAAAGTTCACGAGCTTTTGAGAATATTCCGTTCAAGATTACACGATCACGGTGTGGGCAGTTGACGGGGAAGCTCATCATCGGATTCCGTCCTGAGGTATTTCATGCCTCTGCTCATTCCAACAATGACCTCTTGCTCCTTTCCTTCAGTGATGACATAGAAAGAATACCGGCCTCTTTCGATTAAATGAATGGCGTCGGCGGAACAAAGTCTCCACTTCACTCCGGAATAACTGCCGCCGATAAACTGAACTTGTTCATGTACATTATCATGATGCACCCTTTCGACACATGAGATTTGTAGTCTTAACATTGTCCAAATCTACAATGAGGTCTTTGATCGACTTTACGGGATTCCGTAAAGAGCGGATCAGGAGAGAAGTTTAAGGAGGTACCCCTTGAGCCTCATCACTACTTTTCAACTCATTTAATCGGCCTTTTTGTAGATCAGGCAACCGATCTTAGACGGATGATCCTGTACCAGGTCATCTTTAGGTTGTTTAGCAAGCATGAGGATGATCAATAAATCACCTCCGGCGGCCATAGTAAAGAACAGGCCAACTGCCAATAAAACTAAACTCCCCGAGAACAGGGCAATCAGCATCGGAATAATCCCGAGAACAATCCCGGGGGCTGCTGCACCGATCTGGTAATTCATAACACTTAAGGGCTCTTTGCAATGACAATATGGCGTCATGGACTTCCACAGCACACCAAAACGAATGGACTTGAAGCCTGATCTGGCATACAATGACCAAGTGATCCCGTGTATAAGTTCATGAATAATTACCCCCGCAACTAATACTGTAACTACCCATAAGAGGCCTGTTGTACCACCCGGAAACTCAGCCTGATAATTTGCCTTAGTGAGCTTTTCCGGCCATAGCAGATAAAAGGCAAAGACAAATACGATTGCAAACGGGATGAAGTAGCCGATCGACTTGAGCTGGGCTTGTCCCGGACTTATTGTGAGCTCTTTCGAATTATAACCTGGCATGTTGAGCGTTTCCATAACCTAAGATAATGAATCCCAATCACAGTACGGTTTGAGCAATTTATAAAATGGATCTAGGGGCGACATTTAAAAGCGACATACCCCTAAATATTTTTATGCCCTTGTATCTTTTTTTCTCGTTTGATTCTTCTATGTTTGATCACCAAACTTTATATCGTGATGATTGAACAAATGACTTACCGTCAGCTTCTCATGGACTCCTTAGCCACCATGGAGAGCTGCTGGAACAACCTGGGCGATGTGGCGCTTTGCCTCATCTTCTTCGAGGACCGGCAGAATGGTTGTTTTCCTTTCGAGGATGGCGACGAGATCCCTCTGGACATGGGCCTGCTGGAAGCTTCCGACATCCCCTCGGTACATGTCCTGGAAGACGCGATCAATGAGCTGCTCGATGTCCACACCTACATTTTCAATGTCAATAATCTGTCTGAAGATCTTTCGGAAGATGAGGTACGGAGCGGCAAAGATGGCCATTACAGCTATAGCCCATTCCCGATGAACCCGAGAAAAACCATGGAAGATCTGCGACTGGAAGCGTCCGACTTTATCAGCTACGCCCTGGCGGATGTGCTGAATAGCGCCTATCACCTGCTATACAACAGGGAGGTTCCAGATGATTTCGAACATGACTTCTTTTTCCCTACCAAAGAGGCGTATGCAGTCCTGGCAAGTGACGACGCCAACATGAAGGCTCTGCTTGCTTTGGCGAGGTTCCTGGAACAGAAACGCGATGAAGCCTCTTCATTGGCGCCCTAGAAAAGGGTCCGCCTTAACTGCAAATTGTTGGGCATAAAAAAAACCGGACGAGCCGGTTTTTAATCAGATGTGTGCTGGAGTATGATTACAGCGCCTTGATGTAGGATACATCTCCGTCTGGAGTAACCTTCACCAATAACGTTTCTTTGTCCTTGCTCAGGTTCACAAAGTAAACGGTATTGTAAAATCTTTTACCGGTCAGCATCTGAAGGTGTGCATCAGGATCGCCGTCAAAATCATAACGGATCACTTCATTTACTTTATAGTCTGCGTAAAGCTTAGCAAGTCTCTTCTGACCCACAACCGGAATCTTGTTTGATTCTACGTACTGCGTAGTAGCGATGTATTCACCGTTCCTGTCGAAAAAAGCCGACATGGTTTTTCCGTCCAGGGTAAAGACCGCTTTCTGGAAGTTGCTGGTCACGGTCCATCTCACATTTTCAGCAGCGAAATATTTGTTCAAAAAGTTGTTTTCAGCGAAATAAGACACTTCAGAATCTTTGCCGTCGTTCTTGTCGACTGCGTAACTCCTAACAGATAAAACGCTGATTAAGCAGGCAAGTAGTAAGATCTTTTTCATAACGTGTGTTTTAATTTTCATAACAAAGATACATACAATATGCTTAGTTGGAAATTTATTGACAATTTTTATAAAATTGTCACAACAAAATGCTTTATTTATTGAAATACTAAAAAATACCGACCGCAAACGTGAGTCATTTGACAATTTTTCAAAGAATTACTAATGGCCACCGTGCTCACTACCTCCCGCACCTTTAGACTGAACATAAAAAGCACCCTTAGTAACAATCACTACGTCTTGCGCTAACTCCGTTAAAGGAGTAATTTCGATATAGCCTAAATCAGAAACCCCTGTGGCCACCTCCATTTGTTTAAAGCGGTAGTGTTTCTCTGGCTCTTTACTTTGTCCGTTTTCCGCTTCTTCCTCTTGATGATGACCCTCTTTTTCGGGCGTATCATCAACCATAAAAATGTAGCTCTTTCCCTGGGCACTTACAACCGCATCTAAAGGTACAGCCCGGGTGGTGTGATTGCCGACGTTGATTGAGGCGGAAACATACATCCCCGGAATAAGATCTTTATTTGAACGATTATCAATCAGCGCATGGGCAATAACAGCTTTGGTATCGGCTTCAAAGTTTTTGTTGACACCGTAAATCTTACCCGTTATCTGCTGGTTGTTCTGGTTGGTTAGGATAAAGTCTACCTGTTGACCTGTTTTGACTTTAAACAGATCCTTTTCATAAACTAATAAATCACAATGTATTTTACTGTTATCAGTAATATTCATTAACACCTGTGTCGTTTCAGCAAAACTGCCTGTAGTCACCGGAATATGTCCAACAACTCCATTGATGGGAGCCGTAACGGCAATCTGAGTGATAACCGCGCCCTTATTCAGTGCATTTACACTGATTCCCATTTGCCCGAGCTGACGCGTCAGCGTGCGAAAACGGGATTGCTCCGCGGTATAATTTGCCTCTGCCTGCTCGAATACCTTTCCGGTTCCCGCCTTAGCGGCCATCAATTCCTTCTGGCGTTCATATTCCCTGGTAGCAAAGACGAGGGCACTTTTAGAGGCAAGGTAGTCTTGCTGTATCTGAACATAGTCGGGATTTTCCAGCATAACAAGCGTTTGGCCCTTGCGTACATAACTGCCTTCAAGAACAAAGATTTTCCTGACCACACCCCCAATGAGTGGGTGCACTTCAGCTTTATTTTGGGGCGGAACATCAAGCTGTCCATTCGCCTTGACCACGCTTTTAAGGTTCTTCGATTCTATTTTACCTAAAGTAATACCCACAGCATGCATCTGACTTTCCGACAATTCAAGCGCCTCTGCGTGCCCTTCTTCTTCGGTATGCTCCTGTTCATTTGGAGCATTTTGCGAACATGCCCCTATAGCCAAAAGCACGCTGATTGTTAGCGCATGAGTGAGGAGTTTTATATATGGTGATGGTGATTTTAGTTTCATTATAAGTTTCCTTTTAAGTAATTAAGTTCGACAACAGAATGATTATAACTGCGAAGCGCCTCCAGGTGCTGAATTCTGATGTCCAGTGCCTGCGAAATATTCTGCAGCAGTTCAACATAGCCAATCTCTCCTTTTTCAAAAGCGAACTGAGATATCCGAAGCATCTCTGAGGCTTCATTTAGTGCCGCAGAACTATAAAATTGTAAGCCCTCGTACTGTTTGATCACCTCACTAACTTGCTTCTGGTACTCAGCGCGAATAGAGTTATTCAGGTTCAAGAGGTTTGCCTCGGCAATTTGCTGCTCGATACCAGCGACTTTGATCCGTGCTCTGCCTGCTCCACCAATCAGCGGGATAGCAATACCCACCTGTAAGCCGGCGATGCGGGTACCCGGAAAATATTGTCTGCTGATATCCGCCGGGTTAAATCCCTTTATTAGAAATTGATGCGAATATCCAAGGGTCAGGTCTGGTAAAAGTCTTTTCCGTTCCAGCTCTGCTTGCTGTGTGCTTACCTGCACTTGCTGTCGCTGCTGCTGCAATACTGCAGGGTTTACAGTTAATGAAGTATCTTTTAAAACATCCGCTGGAGCTGTACTCAACGCGTCGGTAGCTACAACAATTTCAGAACTTCCAATTAAACGTTGCATGTCAGCCTGATAGGCCTTCAGCTCAGCTATAGCCTGTTTTTGCTGCATGCGTACCTCCCGTTGACGGGTTTGGGCCGAGAGCTTTTCCAGATAAGATGTTTCTCCCGCCTTATAACGGATAGTTGCCCGTTCATCAAAATTACTATATACGCTATCAAGTGTTTTGAGTAACTGAATCTTCTGTTGACTGTAGGCCAGGTTATAATATGCCTGACTGATATCCCGGATAAGCATACTTCTTGAGACAATAACCGTCCGCTCTGCAAAATCTCTCTGGGAGGATAACAATTTGCTGCGTGCCGCATAAACAGAAGGGAAAGAGAATGTTTGGCTGATGTTTATGCTATTATCGTTTCCTCCTCCGGCTGTCGGGTCCTGCGATAGGTTGAATTGTGTTTTATTCAGGTCAAATGCCGTACCCTGCATGGCACGGGCCTGATCCACACCAAGAGCAGCGACTTTGAGACCGGCATTATTAGCAAGGCCGATTTCAATGGTTTGGTTTAAAGTTCTGGGAGTTTGCCCCTGCGCGCTTACTGTGATAACGCTAAGTGACACTAATAAGGCGACAATAGACAGCAGCCCTGGATTTTTACCGGTCATTGCTTTTTTTTCCTGTTTAGCAAAAAATAAGATATATAAAGCCGGAAGTATGAGTAAGGTAAGAAAGGTGGCTGTGATTACGCCCCCGATTACCACTGTAGCCAGCGGCTTTTGAACCTCAGCTCCGGCACTGGAAGAAAGAGCCATCGGGAGAAAGCCTAAGGAAGCAACCGACGCAGTCATGATCACGGGCCTTAAGCGCACGAAAGTCCCTTTGCGCACCCGCTCATAGATATCGGTAACTCCTTCCGCTTTCAATTGGTTGAAATATCCGATAAGTACAATTCCATTCAGCACGGCTACCCCAAACAAGGCGATAAATCCGACGCCTGCAGAGATACTAAACGGCATACCCCTAAGGCTAAGGGCTAAGATGCCGCCAATAGCAGATAAGGGAACCGCTGTAAAGATCAGCAAGGTTTCCTTTATTGAGCGGAAGGTAAAATAGAGTAAAGCAAGGATAAGAAGCAGCGCTGCAGGTACAGCAATACCTAAGCGGGCTTTTGCCTCATTCAGGTTCTGAAACTGCCCCCCGTAGGTGGTGTAGTATCCCGAGGGAAGCTTAAGACCAGCTTGCAGCTTCTGTTCAATTTCTTCCACCACGCTCTCCACATCGCGGCCCCGGACATTGAAACCTACATAAATGCGTCTTCGTCCATCCTCGTGAGAGATCTGCGCGGGAGCGTCCTTGATTTCTACCTGCGCTACCTGGCTAAGGGGAACCTGATTACCTGATGGCAGAGGAATATAGAGGTTCTCGATGTTGCTAAGATCTTCCCGCTGGTTTTGCTCAAGCCGTACCACTAGTTCAAAGCGCTGATCACCCTCAAAAACGACCCCGGCTACATTACCCGCAAAGGCTGTTTGCAGAACTGAATTGATTTCGTCAATAGACAGCCCGTATTGAGCCATTTTATCCCGGTTGTAAGTAACCAGAATCTGGGGGAGGCCGCTAACTTTTTCAACGATCGGCTCGCTAACTCCATTTACATTTTTAATCAAAGCGGCGATCTCTTCTGCTTTTTCGGACAACACTTCCAGGTCATCTCCAAAAACTTTAATGGCGACATCCTGCCGGATACCGGTCATAAGTTCATTGAACCGCATCTGCATGGGCTGACTAACTTCAACATTTACGCCGGGGAGTATCGATAAGGCTTCTTCAATTTTTTCAGAAATTTCAGCCCTGTTTTCAGCACTTGTCCATTCTTCTTTCGGCTTCATGGAAAGCATCATATCACCCCGCTCAATGGGCATCGGATCAGTGGGAATCTCTGCACTCCCGATCCGGGTAACTGCCTGCCGAATTTCCGGAAACTCTGCTTTAAGAATTTTCTCAGCCTTGGAGAAAGTCTCAATCGCCCGGCTTAAAGAAGTTCCCTGCATCATACTTATTTCTACTGCCAGGTCACCCTCTTCCAGAGTAGGAATAAACTCACCACCCATGCGGCTGAAGACCCAGATGCTTACAGCAAGAACGACTACCGAGATAAGTACCACCGTACGCTTCATCCGCAGAGTGAGTTCTAATACGGGCTGATAAACCCGGTGGAAAAATTCCATAATGCGGTCTGAAAAATTCCGTTTGTGTGATGTTTGTTTACTTAGGAACAGCGCGCTTGCCATCGGTACATACGTCAGTGATAAGATAAATGCGCCCAGGATAGCAAAGGCTACAGTTTGAGCCATCGGCGTGAACATCTTCCCTTCGATACCTACCAGCGTAAATAAGGGCAGGTAGACAATCAGAATAATGATTTCACCAAAAGCAGCACTGTTTCGTATTTTGGAAGATGCCTGATACACTTCCTCATCCATCTGGTTTTGAGTCAGCCTCGCGATCCCATTTCTGCTAAAACTTCCGGTACTTATCCGGTGTACAATACTTTCTACAATGATTACCGCGCCGTCTACGATCAGGCCAAAGTCTATGGCACCCAGGCTCATCAGATTTCCTGACACACCAAAAAGACGCATCATCGCAAGGGCAAATAACATCGCCAGTGGAATGACTGAAGCAACTACAAGCCCGGCCCGCAGATTACCCAACAGCAGAACCAAAATAAACACAACGATTAGTCCCCCTTCGATCAGGTTCTTTTCTACTGTTCCGATGGCCCGGCCCACAAGCTCTGTCCGGTCAATAAAAGGCTCAATAACCACCCCTTCCGGCAAGGAAGATTGTATCTGGGCTATCCTTTCTTTAACGTTCTTAATGATTTCGTTAAAATTTTCTCCTTTAAGCATCAGGGTGATTCCGGCAACCACTTCACCTTCCCCATTGCGGGTTACGGCCCCATACCGTGTTGCACTCCCAAATTTGACGATGGCTACATCCCGGATAAGGACCGGGAGACCATTTTTATTCGAAATGACCGTTTTTTCTATATCCGCCAGAGTCCTTATCTGTCCCAGTCCCCGAATAAAATAGGCATTGTTCTGCTGCTCAATATAAGAACCTCCCGTATTAGCATTGTTCTTTTCAAGTGAGTTATATATATCGGTAACAGTGAGGCCAAAGGCATTAAGCTTATTGTTATCCACAGAAACTTCATACTGCTTAACGTATCCTCCCCAGGCACTTACTTCTGCAAGACCCTTGGTGCTGGTTAGCTGCCTCCGGATAATCCAGTCCTGGATTGTTCGCAGATCTGCAGGGGTATATTTCTTCTCATAGCCGGGTTTTGTATGTACCACATAGTGGTATATTTCTCCAAGTCCTGTACTTATAGGACCTAAAGCAGGTTCACCCATTCCCTTCGGCATTTGAGATTCGGCCTCTTTAAGCCCTTGAGATACCTGCTGCCTGGCCCAATAGATATCTGTATCGTCCGTAAATACAACAGTAATTACGGATATTCCTGAACGGGAAATAGAACGCTTCTCAACTACATGGGCAATATTGCTCAGGGAAAGTTCAATGGGAGTGGTAATAAACTGCTCTACCTCCTGGGCTCCAAGATTTGGCGCCTGGGTAATAACCTGCACCTGATTATTGGTAATGTCCGGAACTGCGTCGATTGGAAGCTTCAAAGCGGAATAAACTCCCCAGATTATAAGGAGCAGCACACCCAGTCCAACAACCAGCTTATTCCGGACGGAATAAGAAATAATTTTGTCTAACATTCAAATTAGAATTAAGTAAAACATTGATTGCCCTGGTAAAGGGCTAATCAGCCATTAAGCAATAAGAAATGACGGCAAAAAATGTCTAGCTTAATTGTGGCGGTTGCCAAATAGAAAGGTCACTTTCCAGGACCTTTCCTGGAAGATGCACGATGTCGGTATCCCTGCTAATTACAGGTATTTCTATCAGGTAGTTGTCCACCTGCAATAATGAAGGACTCGCACAGCAGGCACACTGACAGAAAGGCGAACACGCGTCGTTTGCATGTTCTGATGGAGACGCTTTATCAAGCCTCGCTTCCGTTTTATGCTGCATCAGTTCAACATTGTTATCCATACACGGCAGAACGCTGAGTACAAATATCATAAGACTGAACATGTAGCAGAATATTTTCACCTCGTAAAAGTAAGGAATCACACGGTTTTTTCTAACAACAAAAATACGATGGATCAACTTGGAATGTTGATTGCTAGATAAGATCTTGCTTGGTGACTTAAATCACCGTACCTGGAGAGTATTTGCCAGAAATTTGTATATCAAATCAGAAGAACATGAAAATTGAGCAGTTTGAGGATAAAAACCTTGCCCACTATAGCTATGCCGTTTTAAGCGACAGTACACGTGAGATCGTTTTAATTGATCCATCGCGTGATCCACAGCCATATTATGCTTATGCGAAAGAACATGAAGCGAACATAGTTGGCGTGATAGAAACACACCCACATGCTGATTTCATCAGCAGCCACCTGCAGATTCAACATGAAATCGGCGCGAACATATTTACAAGTATATCCATGAATCCTGATTTTCCCTTTACGCCTTTTGATGAAGGTACCGTACTGGAGGTGGGTAAACTAAGATTCAAACCGATGAATACACCCGGACATTCTCCGGACAGCATCTCTATTGTGTTAGAACATGATGGTAAAGACAGGGCTGTATTTACCGGGGATACTTTATTCATTGGCGATTGTGGAAGGCCGGATCTGAGGGAACAAGGTGGGAATTCAGGTTTAAAACGTGAAGCGCTAGCTAAAGACATGTACCACTCATTGCGGGATAAGCTGATGCCGCTGGATAATGAGGTGATCGTATACCCTGCTCATGGAGCCGGTACCTTGTGCGGGAAATCATTAAGCAAAGCAAGTAGCAGTACGATTGGTGAAGAAAAAGCAACAAACTGGTCTCTGCAGGAAATGTCGGAGGCAGCATTCGTTACTGAGTTAACTGCTGATCAACCCTTCATACCCAAGTATTTCCCTTACGATGTCGACTCAAATAAAAAGGGCGCTCCAGAATTTGCAGAGAGTTTAGAAAAAGTGGCAAGGGGACAAAAGATCAATAATCTGGAAAAGGCATTGCTGCTGAATGAGCAGATCGTCATCATTGATACCAGAGATGCTGCAGCATACAAAAAAGAACACCTCCGAAATTCCATCAACATCATGGATGGCGAGAAATTTGAAACCTGGCTGGGTGCCTTAATCGCCCCTGGTGATCCATTCTATCTTGCAGCAGAAAATGAGGATGCACTGAGTCGCTTAACGGAAAGAGTCGCCAAGATCGGATATGAACCCTTTATTAAGGAGGCCTTTGTACTTGATTTCGGAACTGAAAGTTCAGCAGATTTAGACATGAAAAGATTCAAGGAACAGCCCTCCGCATACACGATTGTGGATATCCGTAACCAGCCTGAGGCTGAAAGCCAGCCTGTGTTCAAAGATGCCATCAATATTCCTTTACCTGAGCTGAGCAATCGTTTGAACGAAATCCCGACTGACAAGCCTATTGTTGTTCATTGCGCAGGTGGATACCGGAGTGCAGCGGGCAGCAGTCTTTTAGAAAACAGCTTGAACGCCGATGTATTTGATCTAAGTGAGCGAATCAAAGAATTTACAGAGGGGCATTGATATGGAGTAAGTTCCGGTGCAGCAAGGTGTGTTTAAGCAGACCTTGCTGCCTTGTTTAAACTCGATACGCGATCGTTTGTAAGGCCCTAAACAACGGCAAATTGTCTCCGTGTGTATTTTGGGAGCATCAAAAACTACATTCTGGCAAAATAAAGAATTGGGCCATCCAAAGGCGAATCATCCAAGGTCATTAATCCGTTCGATATCTTACATGAGCTAGTACCATCATTGATTTTGAGTGTAAAATCCTTACCACCTTCAAAAACTGGCTTACGAATAAACTCATAAGTATGTTCACCTGGACTAGCACCTATTGATTCCTTTATATCTGCACTTACTATTAAAATACCATTAAGCCGAAAATCATAAATTACCTCGTTACAGGAATAATCAAAAGTTCTTGGAAAGTTAAAAACTGTCTTGCCTTGTACTAGCTTCCACTTCCCAACAAGCTGCGTGTTACTGCCTTCACGGGCAACAGTTGGGCATTTTAAATCCATATCAATATGGGTAGTGTTCTCCTTACAGCTTATAAGAAGAATAAGGATAGAAATTGCCAGTAGTTTTTTCATAGGGTTATAATTGGCTAAGTGTTTCTAAGTTTCTGCAAGAATGTCTTTTATGATGATTTCTTGAACACGTTCTGCCTTTTCGGTTAAAACAGAGTGCCCGGCGTCTTCAAACAAGAATATATCCTTTTTTGGAGCTTTTAGAACTTTGAAGTAGTCTCTTGCAATACTGAAGTTCGTCTGTAAATCCTTTCCGCCTAAAAAGAAATAAACGGGACAGTTTACCTCCGGCAGATCTGTAAAAAGGTTTTGGCGAATTGCATCATTCCAGGTCGGCAACCATGTTTTTGCCCAATCGTCAATATATTGCTTAAAAGCTGTTGTGTCTTTATCTGCAATCGTGTATCCATCGCGACTCAACATCCATTTCCTCGAATAGCGCAACTGGTCGGCATTGTCAAATGGTACATTAACGTTGTTCAGTTCCTTCTCCGCCTGAATTATACCTTTGCCTTTTGCATCAATCTTTAAGTTTTCCAGTAATATGCGCTCGCTTTTTGTCTGGTCTATAACCGGGCTAAATGCGATGTATGCATTTAAAAGCTCCGGATGGTTTTTGGCCATCTTGAAGCCGAGAACTGTTCCCCAGGATTCACCAACGAGGTACAATTTCTTTTGCTTAAACTTTTTTAAAAGCAACTGGATCAGTTCGTAAGTATCCTTTTCCATCAGATTCAATGTAATGGGAACAGAAGATTTGTTTAAAGCCACAGTTCTGCCTGTTTCTCTCTGATCCCATTGCACAACAAGGAAATTCTTTTGAAGAACGTTAGAGAAAACCTCTGCTTGTTTCATCCTTGAACTTCCGGGCCCGCCGTGTAAGAACAGGATAAGAGGTGCGCCGTGAACTCCACTATATGAGACGACCTGTTTGATGTTGCCAACGGATACAGTGTCATAGGTAGGTTGAGATTGTGCTGATACATAATTACTGAACAATGCAATTACAAAGAGACTAAGTATCCGGATTTTGAGCATCTAATTTGATTGAATTTGATTGAATTTACGTCCTAATTTAAGATTTTAAACATCTTCGCCAAACTTTGCGAAATTAGCCTCCACACGAACGCAAGTGGCATTGGCCTAATAAGTTCATCACGAAGTCTAAGCATGGGGGAATCATAAAATATGCTCAAAATTACAGATAGAGAAGTTGAGTCAGTTTCAGCGTTAGAGCCTTCAACCGCTATCAATATGCAGTAAAAAGGATAGCTGACAGTGAAGTACTTTATTCACTAATGAACCAAGATGGAAGCTGGGCAATATCAGAACTGGAGAAATACAAACTATTCCCAATCTGGTCTGCAGGTATATTTGCAGAGCGATGTGCGCTGGATGCCTGGGTCGGGTTCGACTATAAGGAGATTACTTTAGAAACCTTTCAAGAAGAATTGATTGAGTTCATTGAAGCGGAAAACCTACTTCTGAATATTTTCTCAGTGGGTACAAAGACAGGCTTCGTAGTCGAATTAGATGAATTTGTCAGAGACCTCGTTGATGAATTAAAAATATAACATTAGAAGGCTATCGTTACTATGTGCATAAGTTTATCTTATAATTAATCACTGCCAGTTATTTATAATTCGTTTGCCCCCCATTGATGTAAACGTTCCATTAAATATAGGAGTTCGGCTCCCTTTTTGGTAACCGAATACTTAATCTGAGCTGGCCCTTTACTTTCAATCTCTTCCCTGGCAATCAAGCCCTCGCGAAATAAATCGCTAACACGTGAACCAAGTATATGATCCGATATACTGTCCAAACTTTTCTTTAGAGACGAAAATTGATTGTTGCCTAGGGAGATTTCATAAAGAATAGCCATCATCCAACGCTTACCAATAAATCTTAGCGTGTCATTGACGCGACATTTCCCTGTCAACGCGACACTGTTTGCATAGTTGGTCGAACTATTCTTTATAACACTCCCCATAATGATCACTAATAAAAAGATGAGCTATTGTGCAGTTTGGATATACCTGTAGCTTTGGCACATTGTTCAAAATTAAGTATATGGAAATTAAAGCAGTTTTATTCCCGGTGGTCACCCTTACATTTGACCAGACTGTGGCATTTTATAAGAAGTTAACCGGTAAAGGTGTGAGTTTATCGGCTGCACACGATGGCTATGTTTTAAACGTGGTGGATCACTTTGTAATATTAGGAAGCGACGACCCGCAGACTTTGACAATTCCATCCTTGGTAAACGCTATTTTCGTGGTAGATAATCTCCAATCCTATTGGGACTTCTTGGAGAAAGAGTGTAAGCGAATCGTGATCCCAATAAATAAAGTAAGTACGGGTGTTCGTTTTATAGTAGAACAAAATGATGGAAAGATTATCGAATACCTCCAGCTAAATGAGTCTTAAAATCGGCTTTCCATTTGTGCTTTTCGTCTTAAAAATGAAAGTATGTCGTTAATCACCCTTAGAGTCTTTTTAAGAAACGTTCGGAAATACTGGGAATTATCAGCAAAAGGCATGTTTACGAAACCACGGTTCTGATATACCTATCAGCATGTTGTTAATCAAGGTTTAGAAGATGAAGTTGTATTATTGTTTTTCACCTACAGTTCGGCGATGTTTTCAGTTAGGTCGGCTTCAAGAGAATCACTATATCCCTTATAAGCGCGCACAACTTTTCCCTCGTGCTAATCAGGTAGAAATTAGGGGTTCCGAGAGTTTTGAATGCCTTATTCAGTCTTCTATTTCCAATGTACACAGAAAACTCCAGGCTATTGCTTTCACCATATCTTTTTACCTGTTCACTCGTTTCGCCCGTGTATACGTTAAGGATAGAAAAATCTGCAGAAGGTTAAATCCAGAGGAGCTAAATCAAGTGCCTATAGGCATATCACTATAAATATATATTATCAAAAATATCCTCGGCATGATCATCATTCACAGATTTTATATCTGGATTTGACTAATGTGTTGACGTTAGGCAACTTGCAATTCTAAAGAGATTTCGTACTTTGCATCAATTAACCTTTTGAAGTAGTTATGAAAAATGGGAATGCAAAAATTTTTGCCTTAAGCCTCTGTGTGCTTTTTGCGTTTTTTTCTTGTTTGAAAGACAGTAATGATTACGAACTAAGTGAAGGGCCAAGAGTAAACAATATCATATTGTCCGTCAAGGACAATAACGGCAACGATCTATTAAGCCCAAACAATCCATTACATTTCTCGGAGGAGAACATCTCACTAGAACATTTTACATATACTGGAAAGGAAAACTCCAAAAATATCAAAATAATAAAGCACCCAAACAACGGGTTATACGTCTTATATCTGGAATCAAATCTTAAAGTCACTAATTCTAAATCGAGAACTATCGTTCATTGGGATGATATGATATCAGATACCATAGAAGTTGAGTTTTCTAAAAATCTTTCCAAGGTTTTGAAAGTTTCAGCGAATAATAATCTTATTTGGCATCATCTTCAAGCAAGCAGTCTACCCCCCACAATAGTAAAATAGAAGTGAGAACAGAGAACATTGCTCCCGTTTGTCAGCAAGATAGAAGGAAAATAATGAAAACGGGTTTTTAACAAAGAGTACCTTGATCAGGAGAACACGTTGGGGGAAAAAGTCGTAATAAGCGGTTTTACCATTCTACTAAGAGCCACTTATGGCTCTATTTATAACAAGCTTGGCAGCCTCGCCATTTTCCAGATTGATAAGGATCCATTGAAATTTAGAGCTAACATGGATGACCTGAGCAACTATGCTGCATATAATCAGATGATGAACGAATATGATACCATGCATTTAAAGTCAAAGTGAATATGTGAGTGATGTAGGTTCATTTTATTATAATAGCCATTACAGATAACCGATGCCAAACCAGGTATATTACTATAGCAATAGTTTTTGCAATTATATCGAGAGCACAATATTTCCTTTTGTTCGATTTGTAGCGATCACAATCCTGATATCCTGTTTAAACGTATACTATTCACACGGCCAATCAACTTCCGATCAAACTTTTATACTCAAAGACCAGATCATTCCTTTTGAGAATGAAGTCTCAGAAATCGGCAACCCACATTTTCAGAAACTTGGAACATTTGTAGCTGATAAAAAAGTAATTGCACTTGGAGAAGCTACACACGGCACTCGCGAATTCTTTCTTTACAAATCTGAATTTTGCAAGTATCTGATAAAGGAGCATGGCATTAAGACAATCATATTCGAGTCGGATTTTACCGGGACTCAGCAAATAAATGATTTTGTAGTGAATGGAAACGGCAGCGCTGAAGAAAGTATTTGGCAAATGGGCTTTAGCGGTACTACCCAGGAGTTTATTGACTTTGCTAAATGGGTGAAAGCCTATAACGAGGGCAAGAACAACCTGGATAAGGTTGTCTTTTATGGTTGTGATATGCAATACCCGGCTCTTGCGGCGTCTACTATAAAAGATTACTTAGCTAATCGTGGAGTGTTAAATGCTGAACTTACTAAAGGATTAGAAAAATTCTACCATTTTATACCAAGTTTGACCGGTGATGATAAAGCTGTTATCCGAAAAACTGTTTCATCACTGGCGACTATCACCTTTACTGATCAAGAGCCTAATAAAAGATCTTTATACCTGCAGGGTGTAAGAACCCTAAAACAATTTGTCGATTACATGGATGCACAATCGTCAATATTTCCTGCTAAGCAAAGCGACTTGAGAGACAGATTTATGGCAGAGAATTGTGAATGGATATACAACCATAACAAAAACGAAAAGATTGTAATCTGGGCACACAACGAGCATATTAAAAAAGCAGAGGGTAGCGATGGATATTTCAGAATGGGAATTGACCTTAACAAGATTTTCCGGGATGACTATTATGGCATTTTTTTGGATTTTTATAAAGGAACAATGCGGTCATTCGACAAGAACCTAAAGAGAAATGTACCGGTAGAGTTACCGGCAGGGAAAGTTGGTTCAACCGGTGAAATCTTCTCTCGCTTACAAGCTTCCGCCTTTTTTCTTGATTTTAAAACAGCGGAAAAGAATAGTGAAATTCAAAAATTCCTGAACACTAAAATCCCATCGGTTTTCTATGGTGCTAACTTTGACACGAAGCGGCAACCATACTATGTAAGCAATGTACTTGCAAATGCCTATGATGCAGTGGTTTTTTTTAGACAAACTAGTGCAGCCTCAAATATCAATAAGGACTAGTCAGCAGAGCTTTTTTAATTATCAAGAACTAATTTTACTAATCAACCGATCTTTTCTAATTTTTGATAATGGGTAAATGACAATTCTCGTTCAAGATCGTCGTCTCAGAAAACGAACGTATATCGTTATTCACCCTTCCGGTCTCTTTGATGGCAAAAAGCGTCTCTGAAACGACCGCTTCTAGATAATTAATAACCTTCCTAACATTCATTTTGCCAAGCGGTGAATAGCATATGCTCCAATGCATTTTGGTTATGAAAAGCCATAGTTCGGTTATTTTTTCTATATGGTTGTTGAGCACCTTTGTTGAATAAAAGCAAGTTACATGAATATAGTTATCACAGGTTCATTAGGAAACATAGGAAAGCCCCTGACCATCGACTTAGTCAATAGAGGACACCAGGTCACCGTTATTACCAGCAAAGCTGAACGACAGTCTGCAATTGAATCTCTTGGTGCAAAAGCAGCCATAGGATCTTTTTTCGATGTTGATTTTTTAACCGAAACCTTCAGGGGTGCTGATGTTGTATACCTGATGGAAGCCTGGGAAGGTATTGGCAGTATCTTTGACAAAGATGTCGACTTCGTGGCTGCGTTTGACCGGATTGGTAACAACTACAAAACTGCAGTGGAGCAGTCAGGTGTCAGGCAACTGGTACACCTAAGCAGCATCGGCGCGCATACCGACCAGGGAACCGGAAGTCTTTATCTTCATAACAAAGTAGAAGGTATATTAGGGAGCTTGTCAGACGAGGTTGCTATCAAATATATGCGCCCGGTAGGCTTTTACAGCAATTTATACAGAAACCTGGACGCTATCAAAAAACAGTGTGCTATTGTTTCCACGTATGGCAGTGACCAAAAGGAGCCGTGGGTTGCTGCCGAAGACATCGCTGCAACTATTGCGGAGGAAATGGAAAAGCCCTTTGAAGGAAGATCGGTGCATTACATGGCCAGCGACGAGGTATCTCCTAACGAAGTTGCTCAGATTCTCGGCGAAGCTATCGGCGAGCCGGATTTAGCCTGGAAGACAGTTCCCAGGGAACAAATGCTCAGCGGGATGTTAGCCTCCGGCATGAACAAGTGGATCGCTAATGGCTTCATAGCTATGCAGGCTGCGCAGGAAAGCGGCTCGCTGTACGAAGATTTTTACCGCCATAAGCCCGTATTCGGCAAGACTAAGTTCAGGGATTTTGCGAAAGAATTTGCTCAGGTATATCATCAACAAGCAAAGGAATCATGAAAGAGGCATTGACTCTCTCACAGGAGAAACGCCTTGGTAGTTTATTATCTTTAACAAAAATGCCCGATGAAGAAGGATGAAAGCGTAGTTTACAAGTTCGAGTCTTTAACCGATTTCCATCGGATGTTTGGTCTGCCTAAGCCCAAACATCCGCTCATCAGTTATATTGATGTAAATGAAATGAACTATGAGCCTACAGAGCTGCCTGCTGCACTGATCATGGATTTCTATAAAATCGCTTTTAAGACCACTCTTTGTGGTAAAGCAAAATATGGGCAAAGCTATTACGATTTTGGTGAAGGAGGTTTAGTGTTTACTTCTCCAGGGCAGGTTTTTGAAAGTCCCGACGGAACTGCAACTTCCGGCAAGATGTTATTGGTTCATCCAGATCTTTTTCTTTCTTATTCACTTTCGAAAAGAATAAAACAGTATGGTTTTTTCTCGTATGCTGCCAACGAGGCATTGCATTTATCAGATGATGAACGATCTACTGTGATGACTGTATTCGAGATTATTAACGAAGAGCTGAACAGCCGTATCGATGACTTTAGCCAGGACGTGATCGTTTCTCAGATAGAATTACTGTTAAATTACAGCAACCGATTTTACAAACGCCAGTTTATTACCCGCAAGGCTGTAAACAGTGATCAGTTGCAAAAGCTGGAAGCTATCCTGGACCAGTATTTCAGCGACGGAAAAGCGGTATATTCAGGCATTCCTACAGTTCAGGATCTGGCAGATCAGTTGAATCTATCACCTGGTTACATGAGCGATATGCTACGCACATTGACCGGCCAAAATGCGCAACAACTTATTCATTATAGATTGGTGGAGAAGGCAAAAGATATATTGTCAACAACGGATTTATCGGTCGCCGAAATTGCCTATCAGCTTGGCTTTGAACACCCGCAATCTTTCAGCAGATTATTTAAATTAAAGACCGATCAGTCGCCATTGAAATTTAGAACGTCATTTGTCCAACAACATAAAAACTAAAATTCATGATGCTGACTAAAAACTGAATTATCTACCTTTAATACATGCTAAAATTATTACCCTATGCTTTCAAGGTGTGGATTTCTTCTGTTCTGGGTAGTTCTGCTTTGTTTACACTTTGGGTTAAATACTTTGACGCTTCTAACCATACGGTGCTGAACGGCATTTACCTCTTCACGTACGTCATAACTGTTGTTGTTTCTGGACTTCTCTCCGTGCCTGCATTCCTCCTTTTTTTGTTCGCTTGTTGGTTTCTCGCCAAGAGATCATTTACTAGACTTGCGACAAACGTTGCGTTGATAATACTTTCCTTGATTTTAACTTTTATAACAATACGTGTGGTACCAAGCGTTGACGAGATTAAATTCTGGAGTCTGGACAATCTAGAAATAATATTGTGTTATTGGACAGGACTAGTAGTTGGTATTATCAGTTATCGATTTCAGGACACTATTTAAAGAACGTTTCACCGTCTATCGATTTAGATTCTTTTCCCGGAACCATGAAGTCTAACACGATCTTGTTAAAAACCTTTGGATTTTTTAGTGGGGCATAGTGGTCACTCCCCTTTATTATTTCCAATTGAGAGTTTTTGATATTGGAATGAATTAGCATCGTATGCTGTTTCTTTACAACATCAAATTCGCCTGCCATTACCAGTACAGGTGCAACCAGTTGCTGTAGATCTTTCTCGTGTATATGCGGCTCGTTCAACACCAGATCAGCCAGGCGCATTTGATTTTGCGATTCCGGGTCAGCTCGTCGCGATAAGCTATCTCTGAGATTTTTGAAGCTTTCAATGACTTTTTCATCGATAGCATCGGCGCCAGGGAACAGGTTTGCGCCCATAAGCACTAATTTTTGAACCTTTCCAGGATGCTTTAACGCAAAAAGTAAAGCGGTATTCCCACCGTCACTCCAGCCAAGTAAGCTGGCCTTTTTTATAGATAGTGAATCCATTACTACTGAAAGGTCATCCGCAAATTGCTCGTAAGTGTAGGGTGATACCTTATTGTTGATGCTGTTCCCCTGCCCCCTGGTGTCGAGAGCAATTATTCTGAAATGCCGCGACAGGGGTTCAATCTGTTCCCTGAATGAATTGATATGCTCGTTATTCCCGTGCAACAAAAACAAGGGGCTGCCTTTGCTGTACGACTCATAATAAATCTCACCTTGGTCAACCTTAATAGTTTTACCCTGATTGTTCCCAAACAGCAGGGCTTTCAATTCAGGGTTGTTCTGGATGATACCGGCCTTAGAATCTAAGGGACTATCGGGTTCACTATCCTTAGCTCTCTTTGTTGAAGATGCCTCGAGCGCTATGAGTAAGTAAGATCTTGAAACCTTTTGCCAGGGTGCTTCTCCTTTAATCCTGTACAGACTTGAGTGTAATGGTCCTGGAAACGATGGTATAAAAAATGCCGAAGTTGTACTATCGCCAGGCAATGGTTCCAGGTCTAAAATCGCCAGAGAAACAGCTATTTCTTTTCTCCCTTTAATAATGATTTGGTAGGGACGTAAATCTATGCTCTGAGCGCTGGGCATGCCTGCCTCTGTGGTGCCAGCAATATCGAAAACTACATCCTTGTGAAGGATAGATTGATCCGGCAAGCCCTCTTTAACACTATAGATGTTCATTCTGAGTTTAATTTTCCTGAAGGTTCTGCGGTTGATTTTAAAACTCAGCTTTCTTAAAAAAACATGCTGGTCTATTCTCAAAATTGTAGCCTGCTCGCGCCCTTTCTCATCGCTGTGTTTGGGTATATCCTTGTACATGGCCGGAAAGAATACGATGCTGGCATGTGAACGGCCGTAATTCTTGACTTGACCCGGTTTTGCTTTGATGTCCACCATTTCAAGCATTTGTGGTGATTCCTGTAGCTTGATTAACCTTTCTGATTTTAAAAAAGTATCCCATGGCATCTTCACGCTTTTGTAGCCAACAGATGAAAAGAAAATAGAATCCCCGTCAGCAATCTCAGTGGGAAGGTACGCTAGTGAGTACCGGCCTGTGGAATCAGAAACTGTGCCTACGGGCTTGTTCTTAATTCCGATGCTCACATAAGGCAGTGGCAAACCAGACTGGCCATCAATAGTCACCCCTTTCAATGTTGTGGATTGAGCACGTGCGCTTTGGCCCGCGATGTGCAACAAAGAGATCAAAATGACAAGGAGCCTCCGGGATCTTAACGCTAGAAAAATGAGTTGAAGCATGTGAATAGGTGGATTGATGTCCAAATATTATCAAACGGTGAAAAGGAATGAAAAAATTAACCTTATTTAACATCCACCTTTTAAAAGCTGGAAGAACAATCTCCTGGTGCTTCTAATAAGCTAGTATGCGTCTCAATAATTAAGTAATTTGAATAATTTCTTTTATATGCACCGGTGGTGACTTTGCCAGAAAGGGAATAATGCTATATTACATTGACATGTAAACCAGGTTCTTAAATATTATAAAAACCCTATAGTATCAACAATGTTACACTTCTACTAATTAACTAGTAGCACTATTAATGGATTAGTAGTACATTTAAGTAAACATTACGATTATGGTCAAACTAGCAAAAAGAGAGGAGCAGATAATGCAGGTTTTCTGGGAAGTTGGAACAGCATTTATACGTGACATCATTCCTTTACTGCCTGATCCGAAACCGCATTACAACAGTGTAGCTACCATGGTTAAGATCCTGGAGGAAAAAGGATTTTTGAGTCATGAGAGCGTCGGAAATATGTTTCATTATTTTCCGGTGATTCAAAAAGAGGAGTATCAAAACTTCGCGTTGAAGGACGTGGTTAGCCAGTATTTTGACAACTCATATCCAAGAATGCTGGCGTATTTCGCTAAAGAGCAGAACCTTTCTGAAGAGGAACTAAAAGAAATCTTAGCACTGATTAAAACTAAAAAGCCATGATAACTTATCTTCTGACTGTAGCCCTCATCATCGGGACCATGCTTTTGTTCTATAAAGCACTGCTTCGCAATGAAACGTTTTATAGATTAAACAGGGTAATGCTGTTGTGCAGCCTTGTGTTTGCCTTCCTCCTACCCTTGATTCATTTGCCGGAACAGTGGTCTTTTAGAAAGCCTTCTCCTGTGCAGGCTTCCATCCCTGCTACTATAGTGGCAACGGAAGCTGATCTTTCAGTAACCACTTCCTCTGGGCCGGAAGTATCAGACAGACCTCTGGAACAAAGCGTTAACAGGTTTCACTCGCTCAGCCTGCAACAGGCACTGATCTGGATTTACTGGATCGGGGTTGCCATTTTTTCGGTCAATTTTATTGTCCAACTTCTTACGCTGCTTTACCGGGCCTATTCCCGACCAGTTATTACAGATGGCAAGTTCCGCATTGTGGAGCTTACCGGCGACCAGGCTCCTTGTTCTTTCGGTAACAACATTTTCATTAATCCGGAAAAGTACGACTGGGACACCTACAGTCAGATTCTGCTCCATGAAAAGATTCATGTACAGCAAGGACACAGTTATGATATTATGCTGGCGGAACTGGCTTTGATATTTCAATGGTTCAACCCCTTTGCCTGGCTATACCGCAAAGCGGTAGAAGATAATCTGGAGTTTCTTACTGACGATGATTTGCTGAAGTCCCCGGACATTGATCCGGGAAGTTACCAGATGAGTTTGGTAAAGGTTTCAGCTCCGCACTTTCCAGTTAGTTTAACGACCAATTACAATCAGTCGATACTTAAAAAACGTGTGATCATGATGAATGCTAAAAGATCTAACATAAATACCACCTGGAAATATCTGTTTATCCTGCCCATATTGATGGTATTTGTGTGCCTGGTAAATGAACCGGTAGCTTATGCCAGTCCGCTAACTACAGCACTGACTGAAAAGGCAGGCAATGCAAACAGCCTTAATGGATTTAAATCCCTGGATGATGAAGGCAAGTGGTTCGCAACCATTAAGAACAATACGATTAACATCCGTTTTCAGACAGAAAATGACGAGCATGATGACAATAGCAGCAGCAGTACTTTCCAACTTTCGGAATTCAAGAACCTGCCGAAAGAACAGGAGGGCGATTTCACGCTGACCCGCGAATCTGGGACTATGCATTTCCATGGCAGGTTCAATGGAAACATGGGCATGGGAACATACAAATTTAGTGCTGACAAGGCTTTCGCAGCCAATTTAAACCAAGAAGGCATTGAGCTGAATGGCGAGGGGGATGCCCTGGTGTTCTTCATGGTCGATCTGAAGAAATCTTACATTACCATGCTTAAATCACAAGGCTTTACAAACATAAGCAAAGAGGAATTGATCCCGCTTGCGGCTTTAAAAGTTGATGAGCCGTTCATCCGGACCATTAAATCCAGCGGCCTCACTTCGGTGACTTTGCAGAACCTGATTCCCTTGAAAGCTATGGGTATAGATCAGGCCTACCTTGCTGATATAAAAAAATCGGGGTATAAAGACCTCTCGGTTGATCAGCTGATTACGCTGAAGGCCCAGGGAATCAACGGCGACTTCCTGAAAAGCACTGTCAATGCTTACAAAGAATCTCAGCTAAAGTCAGGTGGGAACCGGAACGTTGAACATAGGGAGAAAGTTGAACAAATTGAGAAGAGAGAGAAGGTTGAGAAGAGAGAAAAGGTTGAGCGCACAGAAGCCTCCGATGATACCTACCCTTCCATAGAGAATATTATCGCCATGAAGGTGATGAACGTAGATGCCGCATACAGGAATAGCTTCAAACAGATTGGCTACAACGTATCTGCTGAAAACCTAATGGGAATGAAGGCCTTAAATATCAATGCGGAATACGTCAAAAGCATTCAGGTAGCTGGTTTTCCAAAGGTGCAACCTGAGGAGGTGATGTCCATAAAGGCACTTGGAATTACTACTGACCAGATAAAAGCCTACCGTAGGCTTGGCTTTAAGGATATCACTGTGGATGAAGTGATTTCTGCGATGGCTACTGGTGTGACTCCGGAATATATTTCTTCTATGAAGAAGCAGGGTCGCGATCTTGGAAGTGTCGAGAAGTACGTGGAAACGAAGGCTGTCGTAGAGGGAATCAAATAATTCTACTTAACCAGCCACATGAAGCTTCATTTTTTTGCCCTGGTTCTTCTCAGCACGGGTTACACCTTTGCTCAGGAACCCGTAAAAGAGAAACAACTTGCATCTACAAGGGCAATTGAACCTCCAAAAGTAGACGGGATATTAGATGACAAATGCTGGCTGGGTGTACCCGTGGCTACAGATTTTGTGGAGTCGAACCCTGTACCCGGTAGAATTGAAAGCCGGGCCAGGCGAACAGAGGTGAAAATTATCTATGATGATAACGCCCTGTACGTGTCGGCACAGATGTTCGACGATCCGGACAGCGTTGCCCGGGAGCTAATGACCCGGGACAACATAGGAACGGCCGATTACATCGGAATAGTCCTTGACACCTACCTGGATAAACGGAATGGCAATGGCTTCTTTGTAACAGCCGCAGGAGTTCAATTTGATGCCAAGTACTCTCCGGACCGGGGTGAGGATTCGAACTGGAATGCCGTATGGGAAAGTGCTGTTAGAAAGGATGCTCATGGATGGACCTGTGAAATGAAAATTCCATATTCTGCCATCCGGTTTTCGAACAAACCGGTACAGGACTGGGGTTTAAATATGATCCGGAGGAGGGCACTTGCTAATGTGCAGACTTTCTGGAACTTCGTAGATCCTAAAGTCAGCGGCTTAATGAACCAGGAAGGAGTATATAGCGGGCTTCAAAGCATCCAGGCACCATTAAGGTTATCCTTTTCACCCTATTTATCTGCCTATGTCCGTCATTATCCCGCAAATTTGCCTGGAGTGGAAAATACCACCACGGCTTTCAACGGGGGCATGGATGTAAAATATGGGATCAGCAATAGTTTTACGCTGGACATGACCCTCATCCCGGATTTTGGACAGGTACAATCAGATAACCGGATTCTTAATCTGACTCCTTTTGAAGTGAAGTTTAATGAGAACCGCCAGTTCTTTACCGAAGGAACCGAACTGTTTAATAAGGGTGATCTATTCTATTCCAAGCGGATCGGCTCGATACCGGCTTATTATAATGATTCGCGCATTGGAGCGGATGAAAGAATCACCAGGGACCAGACGGAAGCGAAAGTACTTAATGCCACAAAAGTCTCGGGGCGAACGGCTAAGGGGCTCGGCATAGGTATATTTAATGCAGTGACGAATCAAATGAAAACGGAGTTACAGGATTCCTCAGGCAGAACCCGGGAAGTGGAGACGCAGCCCCTTACCAACTACAATATTCTGGTTATTGATCAGTCACTGAAGAATAACAGCTCAGTTACTCTCATCAACACAAACGTATTAAGACAAGGCCCGGATTATGACGCCAATGTATCGGCTTTTTTATTCAATTTAAACGACAAGAAAAATACCTATTTCATAAATGGCGGCGCAAAGATGAGCTACCTGAAAGGCTCGACGTCTGAGCATGGCTTCAATTATGAGATGAAAGCAGGTAAGCAAAGTGGCAACTTTACTTATAATTATTCACTTAAATACGCTGATGACAAGTTCGATCCCTCGGACATGGGATTCTTTACCAACAACAACTTTGTGAATCATTCAATGAATGTTTCCTACAATATTTTTAAGCCGGGCAAATGGTATAACGAATGGCAGAACTGGTTCACTTTGATGTATTCCAGACGAGTTGCACCTACAGACTATCAGAGCCTGAGTTCAATATTGGGCTCTTATGTACGCTTTAAAAACTTCTGGTCTCTGGAAGCAAATCTGGAGTATGAGTCCAAAGGCAACGACTTTTATGAGTCCAGAAACGGACAGGTATATAAAACACCCGAAAGCTACAGCATTGATATCTATGTAAATCCAAACCGCTCCAAACCTTATCACTTTGGAGGAAGCATCATGTACAGGGTACAACGGCTTTTTGACGGCAAAGCGTATCGCTTTTACCTTTACCAGAATATGAGAGTTAATGATCGCCTTGGCTTCAATCTGCAACTCGACTATAGTCCGAATTACAATTATGTAAACTGGCTTACCTCCCGGGATAAACAGGCCGTATTTTCCAGGTATGACCGCCAGACGGTTGAGAACTCGCTAAATGCTAAATATAGCTTTTCGAATAAAATGGGCTTAAACATTGGTATCAGGCATTATTGGAGTGATCGCCGCAACAAGGCCTTTTACTTGTTGCAAAACAATGGAAGTTTAACGGATTATGCTGATGCGCCCCTTGCAGACCTTGACCGAAATTACAACGCCTTCAACGTAGATCTGATCTATACCTGGCAATTTTTGCCTGGCAGCGAACTAAGCATTTCCTTCAAAGATGCTTCGGAGACCAACCCAAACTACTTCACGAAACGATATGTAAATAACTTGCGTGGGATTTTGTCTGCACCACAGAACAGCAGTTTATCTGTTAAGGTGTTGTACTATATTGATTACCTGAATTTGAAAAGCAAAAACCAACGACCCCACCATGCAAACGCTCAAAAAACCACGTTTTAGCGGCTAAATTGCTATAATTGCAAAAATGACCGATACTACCGATAAAGGTTTTAGCACCTATCATAAGCTCGCTATCTTAATACTGGCTGTCACTCAATTTACTGTATTGTTAGGCTTCATGATTATGTCGCCTTTGGGTGATATGTTAATGAAATCGATAAATCTTTCACCTGCGCAATTCGGCACAGTTGTATCAGCTTATGCATTCAGTGCAGGTGCTGCAGGCTTATTAACTGCCGGATTTGCTGATCGTTTTGATCGTAAAAAGCTGCTTCTATTTTTCTACGTTGGATTTATTACCGGAACCTTTATTTGCGGTTTCGCTGATAGTTATCTCACGCTGGTCATTGCACGTGTGGTTACAGGATTGTTCGGAGGGGTAATCGGATCAATCTCTTTGGCTATTGTAACTGATTTATTTTCGCTGCAGCAAAGGGGCCGGGTTATGGGCCTTATTCAAATGGGTATCGGGGCAAGTCAGGTGCTTGGAATTCCGGTAGGATTGTATTTAGGAAATGCTTTGGGCTGGCAGAGTGTGTTTGTTGCCATCGGGACTTTGGCTCTGTTAACTGCTTTGCTAATCGTCTTCCAATTAAAACCTGTTAGAGAACATTTGAAATATAAACGTCAGCAATCTGTACTGAAACATCTATGGAAAACCTTCAGTAATAAACAGTATCTTATCTCTTATACAGCAGCAGCGATGTTAGCTGTAGGTGGATATCTGATTATGCCTTTTAGTAGTGTATTTGCCGTTAATAACTTAAGAGTAAGTCCCGAGCAATTGCCATTGTTGTTTATGTTCTCCGGAGTTTCTTCACTAATCGTTATGCCCCTTGTAGGACGGTTGAGCGACGAATTTGATAAATTGAAAATATTCACCATTGCAATCATCTGGATGACTATTATGGTGGTTGTCTATACCAACCTTGGTCCGCTTCCTCTTTTTTGGGTTGTGGTACTAAACATTATTATGCAAATGGGAATTCTCAGCAGATCTACACCAGGAAGCGCGCTAATCAGTGCTGTACCTGAACCCGGAGATCGCGGCGCATTTATGAGTATGAATGCTTCTTTACAGCAGATTGCAGGCGGCATTGCTGCCTGGGCCGCAGGTATAATTGTGGTGCAAAAGTCTCCTGAAGCGCCTTTAGAGCATTATCCAACGATTGGGTATGTCGTAGGAATCGTAAGCATAATAAGTTTGATATTAATGTTCAGGATCAACAAATATATCCGTTCCAAATCAGCGGTGAACAGGCGATAGTCCGTGGGGATGTCCCGTTCCTACCGGGTGGCGGTATATACAGAACGCTACGCTACCTATCCGCTGAAACAAGTTTATACCGCTGCTGCATCCAGGCAAAAGTTCCGAACAAAGCCCCTGAGTAAACAAGATTGCCAAGTAATGTGCCTTTTATGAAAGGAATCCCTGCAACATAGCAGCTAATGAGGCCAGCGAGATTTTGGGGATAGGTCTTACTGCCCAGCCAGACGGCGAAATTGGTGACCAGGAAGAATATAGCGGTTGCCATCAATCCTGCTCCGACTACACGTGTAATATTAACCTTTTTCAGCATCAACAATCCGCTAAGGGTGATCAAAAGGTAACTGCCGTACTGCCAGTAAAATCCGGGATAAAACCACGTAAACGAAGGAAAATATGCTGCATATACCACGTTATTGATCAGCAGATCACTCAGCCACGTAGCTGCGATCGGGATAAGGAAAGCCGGCCAGGTCTTTTTGAAGTAGGCTGCCCCGAATAAACTGATGGCTGCTAAGGGTGAAAAGTTGGGCATGTGTGGAATAAGGCGTGAAAGTGCTGCTAATAAGACTGAAAGAACCAAAAGACCTGTCCTTAGATTGAATTTCTGAGATGTATCCATATTTTAAAAGTGTAGTTTATTAAGTCGGGAATCTTTATAAACGGAAAGTTGAATTACCGCCCCGTATTGTATATCTATTCTGAAGCTGTTTTCGAGAGGAAGAGCAAGCACCCTGCTGATCAGGCTTCGGATATTTCCGGCATGGGTGACAATGCACACACGCTGATAGTCTAGCTGAAGGAGCCGATCAATGAATTGCGTGCTTCGAAGGTTCAGTGCGATGTAGTTTTCGCCACCCGGTGTTGTCTCCTGTACGAAATCATTCATCCATTTATTCAGCGGCTCCGCAGGAATATTGTCCCATCTCTGCATTTCCCAATCACCGAAATTCATTTCCATGAGCAGCTTGTCCTGAAGCACTACCGGCGATAAAGCCTGAGCCAGGTCTAAACATCTTCTGAGCGGACTGCTGTAAAACACATCGATCTGATTAGGAAGCCTGGTGCGAATAAGCTCATATTCCTGATCAAAAAACACAGGGTCAATCGGCACATCAGTTTGTCCGTAACACATGCCTTTGGCAATTGCCGGAGTGGTATGGCGGACTAAATATAGTTGCATAAGCCAAGACAATATAGAAGGATGAGCACAAAAGCCAGCTGCTGCGTGGCTCCCAGACAGTCTCCTGTATAACCGCCGATCCACTTTTGGAAATAAGACGCCAGGTATCTTTTCAGCAGATAAAGCGGCAGTATGACTAGGCAGATCAAAAGGTGCTGAAACAGCAGAAGTGCGGGCAACAGCCAAAGGATGCAAATAAAGAAATCAGCGGTGGCCAGCTTTTTAGCAAGCGGTTTTACCTTGCTGCTGGCATCAGCCCTGGCGTATTCATGGCTGCGCATAATCAGAACCGAGGTAAACCGACTGCCCACGTGTGCAAGGATCAGTGATTTTATACCATAGATCAAGTTGAATTCCAGCAAACTGATCAGTGCGAACACTTTGAATGAAAACAACAGAATGATGCCGATAACACCATAGGCGCCAACCCGACTATCTTTCATAATATCGAGTATTCTTTCCGGCGTCCAGCCGCCACCGAAGCCATCACAAACATCGGTAAAGCCGTCTTCATGGAAAGCACCCGTCATCAGTACGCTTCCGGATAAGGCCAACAGCACACCGATAGGCGTTGGAAAGATGAAGTGACTGGCATAAACGATTGCCGCGGCGACAAGGCCCACCAACCAGCCGATCAGCGGAAAATAGCGAGTAGCCTTGTTTAGATATTCTTCTGAATGATCTACCCACGACGGGCAGGGAATTCGTGTATAGAACATCAGCGCGGTAAAAAACACCTGGATTTCATTTTTCATGGGCGTTCCTTTATTTGTGAAACGCCTGCTGATTCAAAACTGGCCATTTCTTCAAGAAATCGAACCGCACTTTCAATCAAGGGATAAGCCATGGCACATCCGGTACCCTCGCCTACCCGCATGGACAAATTAAGAAGCGGTTTTGCATTCAGGTATTCGAGTAGGTTCTTATGTCCTTGTTCGTCACTTTCATGGCAGAAAATTGAATTTAGATGCAGGCTCGGGTTGATGCTCACGGCACAGAGATAAGCCACACTGGCGATAAACCCGTCTACCATTATAATCATGTCATGCTTGTACGCCTGGAGCATGCCCGCACACATCTGTGCAATCTCAAAGCCGCCGAAACACTTCAAGGCATCAAAAACATTTGCGGGAGCTGAATGATTTTCTTTAGCCTGCGTCAGGATGTTTAACTTATGTTTAAGCTGTTCATCATCAAGACCTGTACCTCTGCCGACGCACATCGCGAGCGGGAGGCCGGTAAGGCAGCTCATCAGCATACTGGCTGATGAGGTATTGCCTATGCCCATTTCACCGAAGCCAATGATATTACAGCCCTTTTCAGCCTGTTGGCTGACCAGAACGGCTGACTGCTTAAAGCAATCTTGCAGCTGCGCGTCAGTCATCGCCTCTTCATGCAGAAAGTTCCTTGTGCCCATTCCCGCTTTCGCGGGAATCAACCGCTCATGGGGCTCAAAGTCAAAATTCACTCCTGCATCAATCACCCGAAGCGTGATTCCATGTTGTCTGCAAAAAACGTTAATGGCTGCACCTCCTTCTAAAAAATTCCGTACCATCTGTACGGTGACAGCTGAAGGATACGCACTAACTCCGCTGGCTGCAATGCCATGATCGGCAGCAAATATGAGAATAGCAGGATGACGTAGCTGAGGGTTCAGGCTGTTTTGCACCAGGCCGATTTGTAAGGCGAGCGCCTCCAGCCTGCCAAGTGCGGCCTGCGGTTTCGTTTTTAGATTGATCTTCTCCGTAATTTGTTCTGCCAGCGTCATCTTGCGATTCGTTATTTGTTATTAAACTATCTGTTCTTGATTATTTGTTAACGAACACCACATTGTTCGGGTTAATGCCCACGTTGATGGAGTATTTTTTCTTTCCTGTTTCATCAAAGCAGAACACCTCCCCTCCTGTCTTGTAGTTTTTAGCGTCAGTTATGAAAACTTCACCAGTCAGGTCGTCTACCGCCACACCATAAAGCGTAGTGATCTTGGTACCATCCGTGATGAAATCTTCTTTTTCAATCTTTTCCGTTTTAACGTTGAACACTTTTAGTTTTCCACCTGATGCCGGAATATAGGCCAGGTCGCCACTAATCACCATAGAGCCGCCACTAAATGCAAGCTCGGCTTTTACTTCATCCGTCTTACTGTCAATCGTAGCCATGCTCGGTTTAACGTCTGCATAGTTACCTACTGATAGCACATAAATATCTCCATACTGGTCGGCAGCCAATACTGTTGGATTTTCCACGACGGTAATCTTCTTTGTTTCTTTAAGTGTATTCAGGTTAATGACCGATATGGAATTGTCGTAAGTGGGATCCAGACCACCAGAATTGGCGACATAAAGCTTATTATTTGAAATAGCCATCTGCTCGGGGTTCCTTCCGACCTTGATGTATTGCTCTATGGCCATGGATGCGGTATCCAGCACGGCAACAGTTCCGTCAAAATTCGAAATGAACGCTTTGTTCTTGTTGAACACAATATAGCGGGGCTGTCTGCCAACGCCATTGTCTTTCAGGTCAATTTTCTTGAGCGACGCGCCGGTATGAGGATTTACAATTTCGAGGGTGCTGGACACATTTACGACAATGTACATTTTGGAACCGTATACTTTAATGTCGTTACCGGTATCGCCCAGTCCCCTTTTATTTACCGCGAAGAACCGGTCTGTTGTCAGTTGCTTATCGTCATAATTGTAATAGGCCAGTGAGGTATTATTGCCATTGAATAAGCCTTCGCATAATACATAGAGGCCTTTTCGTTCGGCAGTTGGCTGTTCAGGCTCAGTACTTGATCGGTCGTCTTTCTTGCAGGATGCGAAAATGCTTGCTGCCAGAACTAAGATCAGCAGGGATTTTTGTTGGAATTGTTTCATGTTGTTTATTAAATTGTAATTTGAATGGAAAACCTCAGCGAACGACCCGGCATTGGGAAGCTTCGGATAAAGGCATAGGATTGATTAAATAGATTATTGAGTTCGGCGGAAATACCGATGGGAAACTTGGTTTGCAGCTGATGATTCAGAGAGAGATCGCTCACCGAAAACCCCGGCACATAGTACTCAGGCAGGTTTTCACTCAGGTAATACCTTGATGAGGACACGATATGGTTATAAAAGATCCCTGTCTGACCGAAGCTAAGGCCCACATTAATAGCTAAAGTGTGCTCAGGAGTATAAGGAATTTGTTGCAAATAAACAGAGGATGCAGGATCTGTAATATCGACCGCTTTCTGGTAAGTGTAATTTCCTGAGAAGCTGAGATCGAAACCTTGTGTCAGCTTCCACTTCGTCTTTAGTCCGACATCTAAGCCGCGGATGTCCACGATACCCAGGTTCATCATGGTCCAGGTAAAGAGATCTTTATTTGGGATGGCGATTATTTTGTCTTTTACCTTGTTGTAATAGGCATCAGCTGTGATGCTGACAAAGTCTATGGCGGAGTTAAATGATTTGGTATAAGTAATCCCCGCATTGTACTGCGATGCATATTCGGGTTTCAGATCGCGTCTGCCCGAGCGGGTATAGTATAAATCATTAAAGGTTGGATATCTGAAAATGTCTTTGTAAAAGCCTCTGAATTGCAGTTGCTCCTGCTCAAAGGGACTGTAGCTAAGTGAGATGGCGGGCGACCAGATGCTTTTTGAGGGACTGGCTGTGCCAGCCTCAACCGTCTCCTGAATACTGGTATTCAAGAGGTTTGCCTGTACAATCAACTTTTGAAACTTGAATTTATTTGTCAGCGCGTTCAGGAAAGTAAAACGCGTGGGGTAAGCATAGTTGTAAAGATTTGTATTCAGTCTATTATAGGCCATATCGCTGGCGATGGCGACTTCCCATACGGATGAAAGCGGGTACGATACGGCGACCGATTCATAAAGTTCAATTTGCCGGAACCGCTGGTCGAGCTCCCCTGCCTGATTCAGGTAATCGGGATCGAGATAGCGCAATCTGTTGTGCGAAAACTTCCCATTGATCAGAAGGCTCAATTTGTTCCTGAAATGGTGCCTGTAACTGCTCTGCAAAAAAAGATCTTTATTCCACAGGTGTTGATTAGAATAGGGATTGTAGTACACGACTGCTCCGGGAAGTCCGCGACTGGAATTTGTATAGTTGATGCGGAATTGAAGCTGGTTGCAGTCGGTGCCTTTCCAGTATAGGGCAGCGTCTGTTTGCAGGGTGTTTAGCTGGGCATTACGACGGATTGCCAGTGTATCGGAACCATCGCCTTCCACCTGATATTTGTAGCGTCCGTGTGCTTTTTGCCAGTTACTGCTCAGGTTCATGGACCAGCGTTTGCTGATCTTCTGCTGCCATAAGATTGTCGGGTTAGTCAAGCCAAAAGATCCTGTCTTATAACCCAGACGAAGACGATAGCTCTTGTTCGGTCCAAAATCGGGCGCTATGCTTTTGATGACAAGCATGCTCGCTGAAGCATAAGCCCTGGCAGGCTGCAAAAGATCATCAGAATGTCCGTTGTATAAAGTGATTGAGGCAACATTCTCCAGGTTAATCTTGCCCAGATCGATCTGACCATTTTGTGCGTCTGCAACCTGAAGGCCGTCGAGTTGAACACCTGTATGATTTGCCCCTAAGCTTCGTACGGAAACTGTCTTTAAGCCGCCGATTCCGCCGTAATCTTTAATGTTTACACCGGAGAAGTTTCTGATGGCATCGGCAACATTATAGGAAGCAGTGCGCTTGAAGTCGCTGGAAGAAATGGTTTGTGAGGGAAGAGAGCTTTGAACCGGCGGAGGAAGGCTACCGCGAACATTCACTTCCTGAAGGGTCCTGCTGGTATCGCTTTGTGCATAGGAGCATGCACCGACGAAGAAGCCAAATAATGTGATGAGTATCCTTTTTTCCATACCTGTGTCTTGCACAGCCTGGGGTATAGAAATACACAAATGGAAACACCGCAGCATCTTCATTCTAGCTTCAATCCCCGAAAGCTATGAATTATATAATGCTATGGCAGGTATTCTGACTTACTCCCCTTGGTACGGTCTTCCCATTCAAAACAATGAACAGTGACGCTAGAGTGTACCTCGGTTACTAGAGTTTACAGCTGCGGGACAGTTCTGGATTTACACCAGATTCCCATTTAATCCATCCTGATTGCTCGGGATGAAACCAAAAGCACGACAAAGCTATAATAAAAATTGTGAGTTCCGAGGGGAAGTAGTGGTTTGATAATCCTTTTTAATCTTTACAGAACCTCCCCTGCTGTTAATCAGTTGAAGCCCTGACGGAATTCCAGGGGCGATAAGTTCGTCTTCTTTTTGAAAAGGGTGCTGAAGGATTGCGCGTGCTCAAAGCCCAGGGCATAGGCAATCTCACTGACCGAGAGACTGGTTGTTGAAAGTTTTTCTTTGGCTTTCGTGATCAGCTTTGAATGAATATGCTGCTGGGTATTCTGTCCGGTATGAACGCGAAGCAGATCACTCAGGTAGTTCGGCGACAGGTTCATCTGCGCTGCAAGATATTGCACCGTGAGCAAACCCGTTACTTCGCTGTTGAAGTAATCATCTATCAAGTGCTCGAACCGGCTTAGCAGCGCTAAATTATTATTCTTGCGGGTGAAGAACTGCCGCTCATAGAACCTGTTGGAGTATTTCAGCAGGCTCTCGATCTGTGTGAGGATGATCTCCTGGGTATGCTTATCGATATGCTGGCACTCCTTGTCAATTCTATGGAGAATCGTGATCAGGTCATGCTCTTCCTCAGCCGACAGGTGCAGCGCTTCATTGACAGCGTAATCGAAAAAGCCGTATTGATGAATGCTGTTCGCCAGATTATGCTGTAAAAGGAAGTCCGGGTGAAAGATCAGGAGATAGCCTGAGCCGCATTCCATATTCTGCACGTCCAGCTGTTGCACCTGGTTAGGCGCGGTAAAACTCAAGACTCCTTTATCATAATCATAATGCTGCTGTCCGTACCTGATCTTGCCTGTGGCTTCGCGTTTGAGCGCCACGCAATAGAAGCGGTTAACGAAACCTTTCCAGATCTCGTCTTCCAAAAAAACACTTTCCGCCAGATTAATCACACTCACCAGCGGGTGGCGAGGCTCCGCTAAAGACAGCAGACGGTGGAATTGCGATATGGAGTTAATGGCGTTCATAAAACTAATTTAATCAATTAAGCCCATACTGAACTCATCATAGGGTGCGCCCGTATCGGTACCTAATGGCACGATGCTTTCCAGCTGTGACAGATCCGTCTCAGTAAGTACGATAGTCGTAGCCGCAATATTTTGCTCCAGATACTTCCGGCGTTTCGTTCCGGGGATCGGTAAGATTCCCTTGCTCATGATCCAGGCTAAAGCAAGCTGTGAGGATGTGACGTTCTTTACTTCAGCCATAGCTTCAATCGCCTTAACTAATTCCATGTTCTTACTGAACATTTCTCCCTGGAAACGCGGGATTGCCCGACGGAAATCATTCTCCGGAAGGTCATCGATGCTTTTGATCTGTCCCGATAAAAACCCACGGCCCAGGGGTGAGTAAGCTACGAAACCTATACCCAGGTCATTTAGCGTGGCCAACACTCCGCGTTCTTCCACCGTCCGCTCAAATAAAGAATATTCGCTTTGTACCGCGGTGATGGGGTGTACGGCATGAGCCCGCCTGATTGTTTCGGACGATACCTCCGACAGGCCGATATAACCTACTTTACCTTCTTTAACCAATTCGGCCATGGCACCAACGGTTTCCTCGATCGGCGTAGTCTTATCCAGGCGGTGCATATAATACAGATCGATGTAATCGGTATTGAGGTTCTTCAGCGAACGTTCCAAAGATTTCTTTACATAATCTTTCTTGCCATTGATGGTCCAGGTTATTCTATTGTTATCATCGATCTCCCAACCGAACTTGGTTGCCAAAATATACTGATCGCGTTTACCGCTAATGGCCTTCGCGATGAGCTGCTCATTCTTCAGCGGTCCGTACAGATCTGCAGTGTCTAAAAAATTGCCGCCCAACTCCAGTGAACGGTGAATTGTCGCGATGGCTTCCTGCTCATCCGCGGGACCATAGGTATGCGCCTCTTCAAAACCCGTCATCCCCATACAGCCCAGACCGATCATGGGCACAGTCAAACCCTGGCTACCTAATGCTACTTGTTTTATTTCCATGTTCCAAAGATCGGCAGGCTGAAGCGCGGGCATGTATGCAAACCCCTGAAGCTTGTAAGCAAATCAAGGAAAGAACATTTCATTGAGAAATTAGAACAGCGGAATTACATTTCTACAATAGACGAATCATAGTCAATCTGCAATTATATTTACCAAATGAAATGGATAACCCGTGAACATCCAAAGATCGACCGTATTGCCTGTCCCTGGCTAATCAAGCGTTTCATCGATAAGGATGCGGAGATTATTTACGTTCCCTACGAAGAGGTCTTAATACAGGCTGAGGTTTTAAATGCCATCCCGTTTGACATTCCAAACGTAGAGTATTCTCATTACCAGGATCAGTGTACCTTCGATTTTTTCTTGCAAAAACATAAGTTGGAAGATCCGGCGCTTGATCGTATGGCAGCGATCATTCGCGGAGCTGATACCGACCACCATCATCTGGCGCCGCAATCTGCAGGTCTGGAAGCAATCTTTTCTGGCCTGGCTTATAATACTTCAAGCGACCAGGAGTTGCTCACTTTCGGAATGCGAATTTACGACGGGCTGTATAGCTGGGCACAACATCTGTACATGAAAAAGCATACTCAGGCAGGGCCGGTGGAACAAATGCTACTAGAGGTGTTTACCAAATACCTACAGGAAAACAAAGGGAAAAAGGCACCGGCTTGGGCAAAAGAGCTTAAACACCTCATTCAGGATCAGATTGATACCAATATGAGCTTGAGCTTACAGCAGGCATCTGACGAACTGGAAATCAATCCGGCTTACCTGTCACGGGAATTCTCCAAATACTTTGACAACCTATCCTTCGGCGAGTATATCCGAAAACTCAGGATTGAAAAAGCAATTACGCTTATTGAAACAACCAGCTATTCCTTAACGGAGATCGCCTATCTTACCGGTTTTTCTGACCAAAGCCACTTTAACCGTATTTTCAAGAAGCAGACCGGTCAAAATCCATCTTTTTACAAGAAAAATGCACTAAAAGGTAAAAAGGATACAAGTAGTTAAATTCCTACAATTTTAATTGTCTTTCTAATGGTAGCATTGCATCAATATAGCCTCTAGATGCAAACCAGCACATCATGGAAGAACAATTGATCAAAAACAAACCTGCTTATTCAATATGGGAAATTACCCTGTATTTTCTTAAGCTAGGTACCTGGGGGTTCGGCGGTCCGGTCGCTCTTGTCGGCTATATGCAACGCGACCTGGTAGAAAACAGAGGCTGGCTAAGTGAAGAAGAGTATAAAGAAGGTTTGGCTTTAGCGCAGTTGGCACCCGGCCCTTTAGCTGCACAACTGGGTATTTACATTGGTTTTGTACACTATGGGCTGATCGGGGCTACGCTAACCGGGCTGGCCTTTGTTGTCCCGTCATTTATTATGGTGGTACTATTGGGCATGGCTTACAAGTTATATGGCGGGCTTCCCTGGATGCAGGCGATCTTTTATGGAGTGGGTGCTGCTGTAATCGGAATCATAGCCATGAGCGCTTATAAGCTGACCATTAAATCCATCAGCAAGCTTGAAATGGATGCTATTAAGTCTAAATGGTTGTTATGGCTATTCTATCTTACAGGCATTGTCGCCACGGTCATTACCGAGCGTGAGGAAACTCTTTTGTTTCTAGCTAGCGGTTTAGGATATATGCTAATCAAAGCACCTCCGGTCTGGATCAAGAAACCTTCCGTCTTACCCGCTGGCATTCTGATCAGTACGGGATTTTGGAATTATGAAGGGAAAACGCTGGAACAAATCGCCTGGTTCTTTACTAAAGCCGGTGCGCTTGTTTTTGGCAGCGGACTGGCCATTGTTCCTTTTTTGCATGGTGGGGTAGTCACTGAGTTTGGCTGGCTAAATGAGCACGAATTTGTTGACGCCGTAGCAGTCGCTATGATCACCCCGGGGCCGGTTGTTATTACAGTTGGCTTCATTGGATACCTGGTCGACGGATTTCCAGGTGCCTGTGTAGCGGCCTTAGCTACTTTCTTGCCGTGCTATCTATTTACTGTAGCATTGGCACCGTCATTTAAAAAGATCGCTAAAAATGCCAGTATAAAAGCTTTCGTAGACGGCATCACTGCAGCAGTGATAGGCGCTTTGGTGGGTTCTGTGATTATCATTGGCATGCGATCTATCATTGATATTCCTACTAGCTTGATCGCAATTGCTGCTGTCTTAGCATTGCTGTACATCAAGAGACTACAGGAACCTTACATTATAGGTTTAGCTGCCATCCTCGGGATTGTTATTAAAACTCTATAGATATGATCAGACGCCTGAGATTTTCATTCCTTCTTGTATTATTTCCAGCTATCAGCATCTCTGCACAACAGCCGGTAAACTATCCTAAGCTTACAGGCTACTTTTCTGTGGTTAATCCAATTGGGAGCTGGAACAGCCATGGTTTTACCAGTAATTTCGGAGAGGTTTACACTATTGGATTTCCTTTTGGATTAAATATCCTGAAAAGCGACAGGTTCGGGGTTAGTTTTGAAGTGGCGCCCTCCATTAGAACTGAAAACCATATCTCGAAAGTAAATTCCGTTTTATTCCATCCCGGTGCTATGTTCCGCTTCAAACACGGTTTTACATTTATCGGCCGCCTGGCATTTGAAACGAACGGACGGTTCGGGGTAACACCCGTTTTGAATAAGATTATCAGAAAAGGAAAAGAATCGAGCTTCTTTGCTTCCGTTCCGTTTCCTGTGAGGTTAGGGAACGACTTACCAACTTCGGTAAGTACAGGTTTGCAATTGGGGGTAGCCTTCTAAATCGCTTTTTCGATTTCAGCAGCTACAACTGCTTGAAGAGATTTTCTTCCAAAAAAATAAGCCCCCGATGGGCGGGAGCTCAAACTAACCAATTATAAACCTAAATTATTGAAAGGAGCTGTTAGCGAAGGAGTCGAACCTTCAGGATTTCTCCCGTACCACACTTAACAGGGAATAAGCTGCTTATTTTCTGCTTATTACGAAAACTATTATTAAAGGTTTCGGATAAAAGATACATCTCCGTCGGGAGTAACCTTTACCAGTACATTTTCTTTGTCGCTTTTCACGTTTACAAAATAAACCGTGTTGTAAAACCTCTTTCCGGTAAGCATTTGAAGGTGTGCATCAGATTCACCATCGAAATCGTACCTGATCACTTCACTGGCTTTGTAATCGCCGTACAACTTGGCGAGGCGCTTCTTACCAACAGCTGGAATCTTGCTTGCCTCTACGTACTGAGTTGTTGCGATGTACTCGCCGTTTCTGTCGAAGAAGGCAGCCATTGTTTTTCCTTCAAGTGTAAATACTGCTTTCTGGAAGTTGCTTGTTACTGTCCATCTTACATTTTCGGCAGCGTAGTATTTGTTTAAAAAGTTGTTTTCAGCGAAATACGATACATCAGCGTCTTTACTGTCTTTCTTGTCAACTGCAAAGCTTTTTGCAGATAGAACGCTGATTAAGCAGGCGAGTAATAAAATCTTTTTCATAATGTTCGTTTTGATTTTCATAACAAATATAGAGTCATATTGAATTATTTAGAAATATATTTGAACTTTTATGATATTTTAATAATAAAAAGGGATTAATTATTGAAATATTAAAATCACACCACCGCAAACGTGTGTCATTTGACAAATTTTTATTTAAGGGATATTGGCCTGGATCGTCTTTGTGTGGGAAAAGGGTGATAATCGGGCTCCGTCCGCATGTTTATCAATCAGATAGAGCGATTTCTAATTTAAAAGGGATTGCAGGAACTAAGGGACTATTGAAAATACCCGATCAATTATGAAAATCTATCACCTACCTATAGAAAGTAGCTGGATATTCTTTGCCTTGGGAGCTGATGATTGCCTTAGTCGAGTCACTTTCGCGACTAAGGATCTGAACGGCAGAGATATCCAGTGAGACGACATCTCCATTGTTACAAATGCCGAGATTTGTTTCAGTGATCAAGCCTTTTTCTACAAGTTGAATACGTGGGCCAGCGAATATACCGACCGGAGACCTGACATCAATGTCCTGACTACTATATCTTATTTCCGGAAGCCACAGGCTCGCTATAAGAGGACCAAGTACTAACGCACAAAAGATTCTATCGATGAAAAAGGTTAAAGGGGCAAGTAAGGGGTAAAAGAAGAAGAAACCAAAGTAAATCTTTTTCCAGGGTTGAAGTGTTTTCCTGTAAAGTGCGAACGTTCCTGAACCAGTCAGCAGAAATGCTAGCACAAGTACTCTCTCCACCCAAATGCCTCTAAAACTGATTGGAGACAAGTTAAGAATGATCAGCAGACATGACACTAAATGAACAGCAATAAGTCCTTTCTTGTATTTGGTTGCCCAGGTATTTTTCATAAAACAGAGAAAAACGGTCTGGAGCGACACGCTTACATAAACGATAAGAAGTGCCAGTGTAATATTGTGCATATCCTAATCTAGAAAGTTATTTATTTAAACCATCAAATTCTTGGTTTGGAACGAGGTACGAGATTAGTACCAAGAGCTGGTCACCTAATTTGTAAATTATGAGCTATAATCTTCAATCGATACGACGGGATCATCTTCAAAACGCCGGTTTATGATAATACTTCCTCCTAAACCAAAATGCAAGATTAACCAGTGCAATCAATGCGGGAACTTCCACTAAAGGACCGATTACTCCTGCAAAAGCCTGTCCTGAGTTGATTCCGAATACACCAATAGCGACGGCGATTGCCAGTTCAAAGTTATTTCCTGTTGCAGTGAATGCAATAGAAGTGCTTCTTGAATAATCTGCGCCAAAGTACTTCCCGGCAAAAAAGCTGATGATGAACATAACTGAAAAATAGATGACAAGCGGTATGGCTATCCGGATAACATCCATGGGAATTTGAACGATCAGGTTACCTTTAAGACTAAACATGATGACGATTGTAAAAAGCAAGGCTATTAAGGTTAGAGGCGATATCATGGGTATAAACTTATCCCGGAACCATTCTTCTCCTTTAAGTTTGATCAAAACGGCTCTTGAGACAATGCCCATGGCGAAAGGAAGACCAAGGAAAAGGCCTACGCTCTTCGCAATTTCACCTATCGTGATGTTCACCTCCAGGCTTTTCATCCCAAAGTAGGGGGGCAGTATGGTAATAAAGACATAGGCAAAAACGCTGTATAACAGAACCTGAAATATACTGTTAAGTGCAATCAATCCTGCCGCATACTCGCGATTTCCCTCCGCCAGCTCATTCCATACTACGACCATGGCAATACAACGCGCAAGTCCAATCAAGATTAGTCCTACCATATATTCCGGATATTCCCTTAGGAAGACAATGGCCAGAAAGAACATCAGAAAAGGCCCGATGATCCAGTTTAGTAAGAGTGAAACGGTAAGCACTTTTTTATCGCTAAAAACTTCGCCCATCTTTTCATATCTGACTTTTGCCAAGGGCGGATACATCATCAGGATCAGTCCTACTGCCAATGGGATATTTGTTGTACCGGACGATAGTGAATTGATCAAAGCGGAGGAAGAAGGAACGAAATATCCGATACTTATCCCGACGGCCATGGCTAAAAATATCCACAGGGTGAGATACCGGTCAAGGAAACTAAGCTTTTTCCGTTCTGCGGCAGGTGCACAAGTGTTTGCTGACATCTTAACGTTTCAGGTTTTCGTTTACAAAGTTCTGCGCATACTGCCTGATCATCTCTCTTACCTCCCGGAACTTTTCCATGACTTGTTCTTCAGTACCACTGGCTTTTGCAGGATCGGGAAAGTTATGATGTAGTTTTACTGCCGTCGACGGGAAAGCCGGACAGCTCTCTTTTGCATTGTCACACACGGTGATCACATAATCGAAATGGATATGCATGTATTCATCCACATGGTTTGAGGTATGTCCCGAGATATCAATTCCATCCCTTTTCATAATCTCTATTGCCCTGGGATTGACGCCATGGGTTTCTATTCCCGCACTATATATTTCCGCCTTTCTTCCGGCGAAATATTTCAGATACCCCTCTGCAATCTGGCTTCTGCAACTGTTTCCCGTGCAGAGCACCAATACTTTTGTCATATGTACTTTCTGATATAATTAACTGATAATCTTACTTCTTCTTTCCAAAAGGACCGTATCACGCCAAACGCCGTTTTGCTTTCCAATCTTTTCCCTGATGCCCAATATCCTGAAACCGGCTTTCTCATGAATACGGAGGCTAGCTGCATTTTCGGAAAAAACACCTGACTGCAGCGTCCAGATCCCATCTACTTCACTCAAAGCGATCAATTCATTTAAAAGTGTAAGACCGACTCCCCTGCCGGAATGTGCGGGATCTACATACACGCTTACCTCTGCCACGCCTGCATAAACGCAACGTGAGGAGACCGGGCTTAATGCCGCCCAGCCGATGACTTGCCCATCGTGACAGGCAACAATCCTGTTTTTTGAAAGATGCGAATTGTCCCACTCTTCCCAGGAAGGCGCAGTTGTTTGAAAGGTGGCGTTCCCCGTAGCAATACCCTTTTCGTAAATGGATTTTACATCGTCCCAATCCGAGGGGAGTAAATTTCTAATCTCCATTAGCCAGGAATTAACAGCATCCATTTCCGGGCGCACAGCTATTCGGCTTTGCAACCAGGTTAACCATCCCCTTCTTTGGAGTTTCCACGCCACATGCCTCGTTTGCCAGGCATGCAGTCTGCTTGGGAAGCAGTAGAAAATCGGTGCCGTCAAAACCAAGGTCGTATTTGCCTATAGTTCCCGACTGGTACTCCACTTCGATGTCCAGGTCTTCCATTCCCAGTACTTTTTCAGAAAGAGAAATGATGTTCAACAGCTTCCCTGCTTTTAAACGATGCTCATAATCATCTGCATCCCAAAGCTGAAAATTCGCTACTTTCTCATGGCGTACCTTACCTCCACAATCGATAAAGTCTTTTGATATGACACCCACTTCAGTTACATGAAAGTGTTCTGGGACCCTTGCTCCATTTTCTATCTTGAAGTTTACCGCTTCGGTAGTTTTCAGGATTTCTTTGATTTCTGATAATTTCATAATGTGATGCTGATTATAATATTGTTGGGGATCGATTTATCTTTAAAAAGCTAACAACAGCTTTCGGGATGTTTATACGAGCCAAGGAAACCCTTAAGTAAGGACTCTAGCCTGGACCAGGTTTTCGGCTCAATGCAATAGCAGACTTTTACCCCCTCTATGGTACCCTGAATGATACCGGCATTCTTTAGTTCCTTCAGGTGCTGTGATATGGTTGCCTGTGCGAGCCCAAGTTCTTCAACCAGGTCGCCGCAGATACAGGCGTTTGCCGATATGATTTGCTGTAAGATCGCAATTCGTGCCGGATGTGCAATCGCCTTCAAGAGTGTTGCCAGCTCATTCTGCTCCCCGGTGAAAATTTCTGTTTTTGTAAGACCCATAATGCTATATCGCAATATTACGATATAGATTCACTGTATGCAAGATTTTTTTGAAGTGACAATTTTGGTGTCGAAATATTGTCTGGGCGGGTAAGGTAGTCTATGGTTTGTAAATCGGGGCCTCCCCCCTGCCGATCTCTCTTTTAGATGAGGGGCATTGCTTTTCGTCCTGATATTTATTAAGTTTGGGCTACCAAAACCTTGTCTTATGTCTGAAACCTTACCTATACTGCGTATAGGAGACCTTCCGGTATTGCCTTGGGTAGTTTACCTCTCTGCAGTTCCCTCTGTTTTTGATGCTAAAATGCCATTAAAGCTAAGAAAAGGCTTCCCGTCCATCCAAGGATATTAGGTTTTTCCTGATAGCTGCCTGGATTCATCGAGATGACTAAGCGTATCACCAGTCTACAAACCGAATTAATCAATATTTATCTCTAAACTTTATTACATGAAAAAAACTTTACTTATTCTGGTACTCCTTAGTACAACTCTATTTGCTAATGCTCAGTATGAAAATGCGAAACAAGTATTTGAAAGCCCGAAATTGAAAAGTGCTGTCGCTGCTCATAGAACTGTAGCGATTCTTCCTTTCGGAAGTAAAATAACCTTAAAGAAGCAGCCTAAAGATTTCAACCTGGAAGCTCACGTGCAAAAGGAAAAAGCGATGGCAAGCTCCATCCAGTCGAGCATGTACACGTTTCTTCTTAGAAAATCAGACAAGTACACCGTTGAGTTTCAGGATGTGGAGCGGACCAATGTACTGTTGAAAAAAGCAGGTCTGTTCGACAAGTTAGATGAGGTGACAAAAGACGAAGTAGCAAAGGTTCTAGGTGTGGATGCCGTGATCTCAGGAAAGTTTGAAACAGAACAAACGCGTTCGGAAACCGGAGCAATCGTGACAACGGTGTTATTTGGAGGCATCGGAAGTAAGACAGGCTCGGGCTCGCTGACCATGACGATAAACGACGGTACAAGCGGCGAAATGCTATGGCGTTTCTTCAAAGCGATGAATGAAGGTGTCTTTTCATCCTCAGATGAATTGGTTGACAGGATGATGAGAAAGGTGTCAAGAAATTTCCCGTACAGTAAGTAGGATATAAAATCTGTAGAAGCTGATTTAAAGGGGGGGTAGACTTTGAATGGACAATTGGTGTTGACGGAGACAAATATATAAGAACTAGTAGAAAGAGTTCACTTATCAGCGATTTCGTGGAATTGCCTTCGGAAGACACTATTGTTTATCAAGTTCAAAGGGGGAGTAACTTATCAGATAAAGGATTGAAAGAGATTATAGGAAAGTTCGAGTTAGTGAAAAAATAGCCATGTATGTAGTTGGGCGACAAAGACTCTAAGCTTTCTTCTTCAACCGGAGCGCCTGCTTTTCGACGAGATGCCAGGATAAGTATGCGAAGCTTAGCGTTATAGGGACACATAGCAAGACATGCTGGTAAGGATTCAAGTCAGGTAGCTTCAATGAAACAACTTGCTGCACGGGAAACGCATAGATGTATAAGCCGTAGGAAAAATCGCCGTTCCTGGAAAAGTTTTTAACGCTGTCGTTTTTGAGGAAGCCTACATAAAGCAGGAAATAAGCCAGTGCAAAGCCATTTATGATATTGGCTGATGCAAGATTAGGATTCAAATACTGATTACCTAAAAACACCACAAAAGATACGATTGCCAGAATCCCGTTCAGAGAGATCTTCTCTCTATATATGTAGATGAGCACCCCTAGAGCAAAGTAGTAGGTATTTACGTCGACAAGAGTTTTCCCATACAGTGCGGCTACGACCAGAAAAAACAGGGTTGAAAGACGATATTTTTTCTTTATATACAATCCGACTGCGGCTACCAGCCCGTAACATCCCATCTCGACAGGCAAAGTCCAGAGGCTCCCATTTACAGACCTTGGAAAAACATTATGTTCAAACACACCGGGCAAAAAGAACTGAATCTTGATTGCAAGCATGTTCACCATAAATCTCCAGGTGTACCAGTTGGTAAAGTAATCAGCCAAGGAAAGAGTGGTAAATATTGTCCCCACAACAAATACACAAATTAGCACGACGACGATAAGGGCCGGGTATATTCTTAATATTCTTGCCTTCAGGAAGGTGTACAGGTCTGCTGATCGGTCAAAACTCTGCGATATCAGAATACCGCTGATAATAAAAAATATTGCTACCGCAAGGGTTCCAAAAGTTGCCTTCCCGGATGAGAAGGCGTAAAGTGGGTCCTTGGTAGATTGAGTAAGATCAAAAGAATGAGCAAACATCACGGCTAGTGCCGCACAAAATCTGATAAAATCAAAGTTATTTTCCCTGCCTTGCAGGCATGACGCCACTGTTCTGATCATTCCCACTATCTGATTGCAAGAAACTGTGGCTCTGACAGTTTCATATCACTAAGATACTATATTTGATTGGATTCAATTTAGCGCAACTGCTTGTACGCGACTGATTCCAGTATCAGGCAATACATTCGCTGACACTGCCCTTTTAGTGACCAGCAGCCTTAGAAAACAGGTTGATGACCAACACGCCCGCTATGATGAGTATGATGCCTATGATGGCCGGGGTATCCGGTATCTGCTTGAAGAATATTGCGCCAATAAAGGTGATACAAATAATTCCCACCCCTGACCATATTGCGTAGGCTGTACCCACTGGAATGGTCTTAATCGCCAGGCTGAGGAAATAAAACGCAGCAACCATCGCGACAACTGTAATCAGAGTTGGGAAGAGCTTCGTAAAGCCTTCCGATTTCTTTAGGAATGTTGTTCCTGTAAGTTCACACATGATCGCTAGGAAAAGAAATAAGTAAGATTTCATTTTGACTGTTACATATTAAAAGGAATGAACACCCATGCGCCTGACCCGCAAGACCTATTCCAGATTTCTCTAATAATAAGCAATTTTCTCTTGATCAAATCTCAAGATAACTTAGAAAACGACCGGCTGGACATTGATCTACGGTTTTCTTATACCGAACATTTTTAGTTACTCTCGGCAGATTTTATCCGTTTCAAAAATTCCTGCCTATACCTCAAAGCATGTTCAGTACGCAGTGGAATCTGATGCAAAACCCCGGATATTGAGGGCCGGGAAAATCAAATAACATCTCACACTGAAGTTTGAGTTATATTTACCAGTGCGTCACATGTATTCCACACGAGCTATGACAAACAACAGCGATCTCATCCAACAGGTTAACTTTATCAAAGAAATTGATAAATTGAAATATATTCAGCGAAGGACGAAGCTCTTCAACAGCGACAGGCACGAGAACGACGCTGAGCACAGCTGGCACCTGGCCATGATGACCATTGTGCTGGCGGGTCACGCTAACAAGCCGGTCGATGTACTTAAGGTGGTTAAGATGGTCTTAATCCACGACATCGTCGAAATAGATGCGGGAGATACGTTCATTTACGACACAGCCAAAAGTCACGACAATACAGCAGAAGAACTTTTAGCCGCGGAACGGATCTTCGGCCTTCTGCCCGCTCAGCAGGCCGAAGAGTTTATCGCCCTCTGGAAGGAGTTCGAGGAAGGAGTGTCGGAAGAGGCGAAATTCGCCAGGTCCATGGATCGGTTTGAACCACTTCTGCAAAATGCATCCAACGAGGGTGGCACCTGGCAGGAGTTTGATGTCCCCTATGAAAAGGTGTATGCGAAGAAGAAAGTCATTGCCAGAGGGTCTACAGCGCTTTGGAGCTATGCGGATAACCTGCTTAATGAGAGTGTGGAGAAAGGAATTTTGAAAAAAGGATGATCGGGGAGTATTTTTAAAAACGCTTTCCCAATGAGATACCCAATCTGGGAAATACCTCGTCGGTACCCGAGAACAGACGGCCGACTCCCGTGTACACCTCTCCAAATAAGCCGTTCTTGTTCAGAAACTTCCCTCCCACGGCTAATCCGGCACCGAAGGAGGTCTTATATTCATCACGGGCATCTAGAAATCCGTTGGCGTCAGTATAAAAGTAATAGAACTCACGATAGCTGAGTAGCCCTGCATTCCCCTCGATAAAAAATCCTGCCGATGGCTTCTTTCCGAAATACATCCGGTAATAAGGCAAAACGCTGGACATGTAATCGGTATCTCCGGTAAAGCTGAGCGCGACTGAAGCACCGACCGATTGGTTCTCGCCGAGCACACGTTCATAGGTCACTTCCGCAATGCCCAGAACGCCGTAAAGCAAATTGAGCTTTATTTCATTTTTCTTCAGAAAGGTGGATGGGGATGCTGCAGATGACCGGATGGTATCCCTGCTTTGCGCCTGTACTAGGCTTATTAAGCCGACTGATACGAAAATAAGAGTAAGTAAAAAAGATCTCATAATAAAGTTTAGGTGCCCGAAGGTACTAACTAACAAGCTATTAACCAAGACAGATACGAAACTCTGTTTGACCAGAACGAATGGTCTTCAGGGAAAAGCCGAAACCATGTTGCATCAGGATCTCCCGCACGAGCGTTAAGCCTATACCCTGCCCGTCTTTCTTGGTGCTGAAGAAAGGACTGAACAATTCCCCGTTATGTGCTTCGGGGATACCTTTCCCAGTGTCAGATATGATCAGCTCGTGCGTAGCGAAATCGGAAGTATTTCAGACGAAGGAGTTCAGGGAACCTACTAAAATGCGAAAACGCTTACTATTTTTTTTAATTAATACGTATTCTTGCAAAACCTACAAGCTCGACAGATACTATGAAAAATTCAGGCAGTCAGGCTTTACCGCCAGTTGCTTTACGCGTTTTTGAAACATTACCCATGTGCTGTGTGGTACTCTCGCCACAGCTCATGATATTAACGGTTAGTGATAACCACGTGAAGATCATCGGAAAACGCCGGTGTGACATCACTGACCGGTACTTCTTCGATGTCTTCCCTGTACTTGCGCCCGGGGATGAAGGCGACGATTCCGGCCTTGCTGCATCATTCCGGCGGGTGCTGGCAACTAAAGAACAGCAGCAGATTCAGTTGCTGCGCTTCGATGTACCCGATCCTGAGCACCCTGACAAGCTGAAAGAGGCCTACTGGCAAACAATCGATCAACCGGTATTAGGAGACGATGGTGAAATTGCCTATATCATCCACAAGATGCGCGACATCTCTCAGCAGGTTTTCAACGAAAGGAACATGAGGGAACGACTGGAAAGAGAACGGCAGGCGAAAATTGCAGCTGAACAGCAAAGCCAGCAGCTGGATGTCCTTTTCCATTCAGTTCCGGCACAGATCGCTGTAATCAGCGGGGACGACCTGGTTTACACCTATATCAATCCACAATATAAAAAAGAACTCTTTCCGGACCGGGACGTGCTGGGCCTGCCCTTGCTCACCGCTATTCCGGAAATTGCAGATAAGCCGATCTGGCAGACACTGAAAAGAGTTTACACGACCGGCGAGCCTTTTATCCACACCGAAATGCAGGTGTCTCTGGCATCTATAACGGGCGGTGAACTGAACGATCATTACTTCAACGTGGTCTACCAGCCACTCAGGGACGAAAGCGGGAACGTCAATGCCATCCTCAGCTTCAAATACGAGGTTACGGGTCATGTGGCGGCACGCAAAATGCTCGAGGTCAAGGAGCAAAAGCTACTGCAGCTAAACGCGGATCTGCAGCAGGCTTACGAAGACCTGCAGGCCAGCAACGAAGAGCTTATGGCGGGTAACGAAGAGCTTTCAGCAACGAACGATGCACTGACAGATGCGCAGGAAGCACTTGCCCTGCTGAATGCCACGCTTGAGGAGAGAATCAGCAAGCGTACTGCTGATCTTCGGGAAAGTGAAAGTGAGCAGCAAAAACTCAATGAAGAGCTTACTGCCATCAATGAAGAAATGGGGGCGACTAACGAAGAACTGGCGGCTACCAACGAGGAGCTGATTGAAAGCCAGCACCGCCTGGAAGAACTTGTGAACGAACTCGCCACAAGCGAACAAAAGGTCAGAAGCCTGGTGGAAAGTGCGCCTTTCCCGATAGGGGTGTATGTTGGACCGGAAATGCGCATTGAACTTCTCAATCAGGCCATCATCGAAGCCTGGAACAGAGGTAACGATCTGATCGGGAGGACTTACGCGGAAGTCTTGCCAGAGCTGGCCGGCACAGGTGTGTACGAGCACCTCAGCAGGGTATACACAACCGGCCAACCTTATCATGCGCAGAATGAGCGGGTCGATCTAATGGTTGACGGCCAGTTGAAACCCTTTTACTTTAACTATGATTTCACGCCACTGTTCAACGGTCGCGGGGAAGTGTACGGTGTGATGAATACGGCAGCTGATGTGACGGAACTTGTACACGCTAAACTGCATGTTGAACAGAGTGAGAAGAGCCTGTACAATATTGTCATGCGATCGCCAGTGGCGAAGTGCATTCTTCTGGGAGCAGACCACACGGTGTCGGTGGCCAATGACAGGATCATCGCTCTCTGGGGAAAGTCGCGGGAATCCATCATGAACAGGCCGATTTTCGAAGGGCTTCCCGAGGCAACGGGTCAGGGACTGGAAGAGCTGCTGCACGAGGTATATACGACGGGCAAGACCTTTGAAGCATTTGAACGTCCGGTAACGCTGCTTAGAAACAACGAACCGGAAACATTGTATCTGAATTTTGTGTACCAGCCTTACCGTGATGCACAGGAAAATGTGGTTGGCGTGATGGCCACCGCTGTAGATGTGACTTCTCATGTGAAAGCACGCGATGAGGTGCAGCAGCTGAATGAAGAGCTTGCCGCAACAAACGAAGAACTACAGTCTGCAAGTGAAGAGCAGGCGGCCATCAACGAGAAACTGGGGGCACTTAACGACGCATTGAAAATCAGTCAGGATGAGCTGCAGCTGGCTATCGATGCGGGGGGACTGGCTACCTGGGACTATAGTCCGCGCTCAGGCAAATTCTCAGGCAATGAACTGACGAAATCCTGGTTTGGGCTGCAGCCTGAAGATGAGATCGACCTGCATAAGGCAACCAGCATTATTATTGACGCTGACCGCGAACGGGTGATCACGGCCATTAACCAGGCGCTGACCTTTGAATCGGGAGGCGATTACCAGATCGATTATACCATTTGCAATCCGCTGACGAACGTCCTCCGTGAAGTTCGTGCAAAAGGCAGGGCGCTGTTTGATGATTCACAACAGCCTACGCGGCTCAGCGGGGTGCTTCAGGATGTGACTGAGCAAAAGAAAGATGAGCAGCGTAAGAACGACTTTATCGGCATTGTGAGCCACGAACTGAAGACGCCGCTTACTTCGATTAAAGCGTTGCTGCAGGTAGCGGCCATGAAGCTGAAGACCAGCGATGATACTTTCCTGAGGGGAGCCGTCGAGAAGTCTAACATCCAGGTAAAAAAGATGGAAACAATGATCAGTGGCTTCCTGAATGTTTCACGTCTGGAATCAGGAAAGATGCAGATCGACAAATCGGAATTCAACCTCCAGGAGCTGCTCGATGATACGATCAAGGAGATGCAGTTGACGCTGAGCAGCCACCAGATTAAGTTCCTTCCGTACGCTCCCATAGGTATCCTGGCCGATTACGACAAGGTTAGCCTCGTTATATCGAATCTCCTGAGTAACGCCATTAAGTACTCACCAAAAGGGGGACGGATTGACGTGTGTTGCGAGATTGTGGGGAACAGCGTTCAGGTAAGTGTAAAGGACGAAGGTTATGGCATTAACGCCGAGGACAAAGAAAAACTTTTTGAACGCTATTACCGGGTGGAGACCAGCTATACGCGACACATTTCCGGCTTTGGAATAGGCCTGTATCTTTGCGCAGAAATTATTGCACGACATCACGGGCGCATCTGGGTAGAAAGTACAGAGGGGGAAGGCTCAACCTTCTTCTTTAATTTGCCTCTCTAAGCCTGAACATAAAAAACCGGCTGACCGTAATTTGAAAAATCTAACATTTCCTTCATTCGTTAAACGAAAACTTACGGTCAGCCTTATGAATTTTTTATGTAACTATATGAAATACTGGTAACAATAACTAAAAACATACGATTTATTAAAAACATCTTTCTACGTTTGTGGTATCGCTCCCAAGGCATATACCTGGCAATGGCCGGCAAAGCTTAGGTATACTTGAATAAAACTCTCAGTTCAGTAATCTTTTTTTTTTTAACATCATTCACATGGAATGATCTTTTAGTCACAGCGTCAATGCGCTGAATGATCTTGTCCATTTCGTGGGCCAGGCATCGCTGCGACTGGAAGAGAGCTCCCCAAAAAAAAAATCAAAAACAGGAAATGAAGAGAAACATTAAAACAGAGAGCAAACTATTTACATTTCTATTATTATCATCATTCTTATTATTTAGCTGCCAAAAGGATGAGGATATCCTGGCAGATGTAAAAGCCCCCGAAGCTATTTCAGCGCTTGCCTCGGAGAGCACTATCCGCGGGGATCTGGATCTGTCCAGAGCAAAATCAGATGGCGGTAACGCATTTTTAATCAAGCGGGCTATCCAGAGCACGCCAGGCGATAGTCCGGAGCAACCTCAGGAATCTTTGGTCAGAATTTACGAAAATGGTGTGGAGATCGGCCCTGCACACTCCCTTCACCAGGACATCAGAGAGCGGGGTGAAGGTCGTTTCAGCCATTGGGGAGGGAACGTGTACTTATCCGCTTCTGACAATTCCGATCCGCGAACGAACGGACGAAAATATACCTATGCGGTAGTGAGCAGCAGTGCTGGAAAACCACAGCAGTCGCCTTCAGAAGGGCTTCAATATCTGCCAGGCACAGAGCCTATCGGCTACGCTAATGTAGACGGAAAAACCACCGGCGGTTTAGGAGGCGAAGTGGTGACAGTAACCACCCGCGCCGACTTGAAGGATGCCCTCGAAGCCAGGGTGCCCCTGATCGTCCTGATAAAAGGAAAGATCTCCGGAATTGGCAGCTTGAAGGTACGTTCAAACAAGTCGATCATCGGGATTGACAACGGCATGTTAAACGGCATCGGACTGCAAATTTTCGAAAGCACCAATGTAATTGTTCAGAACCTGACCATCAAGGACGTAATTGCCGGACTGGATGACAACGATTGTGTGAATATCAAGTACTCGGATCATATCTGGATAGACCATTGCGAGTTCTATTCGGACAGAAGCCATGGCTGGGACTATTGGGACGGCCTGATCGATGTAACCAAGGGATCCAACTACATCACCGTTTCCTGGAGTAAGCTGCATGACAGCTACAAAGGCATGCTTTTCGGGGTAAGTGAAGCAGACAAAGGTGCCATCAAGGTGACTATGCACCACAACCTGATGTATAACCTGGCCGAACGGGTACCATCACTGGTAGCGGGAAATGCACACATTTTCAACAACTATTTTGCGAATAACGATGGTTATTGCATAGGATCCAGGATCGACGGAATTGTCAGGACGGACAACAACTATTTCTATAACTGCCATACACCTATTGATACGAACTTAGGACACGATGATCCGGGATATGTGAGTAATACCAGCAGCAACCGTTATGATAATTCAGGAAGGAATGATATCACGACCAGGGAAATTGACTGGACGCCTCCTTACCAATACCGATCTGCGCTTATCCCTGCAGATGAAGTTCCGGATGTGGTGACCGCAGGTGCAGGTGCGACGCTTTAGATTTTGAGAAAGATTCTTCTATAACAATGGGAAGCAGGCCGGAATCCTGCTTCCCATTGTTTTGCTCACATGGTATGTTAACGCTATTGAGCGTCCTTCAAGGATTTCATATCGATCACAAAGCGGTATCTCACGTCGCCCTTCAGCAGACGTTCATAGGCCTCGTTGATCTTCTGAATATCAATCATTTCAATATCGGCAACGATGTTGTGTTCTCCGCAAAAATCCAGCATCTCCTGAGTTTCGGCAATTCCGCCGATCATGGAACCTGCGAAGCTCTTCCTTCCACCGATGAGGCTGAATGCGGCAACAGGCAAAGGAAATTCAGGTGCACCTACCAGGGCAAGGGAGCCATCCACGCGAAGGAGACTGAGGTATTCGTTGATATCGTGCTGAGCCGATACGGCGTCGAGTATAAAATGCAGTTTTCCCTGAAAGGCAGCCATCTGACCGGCGTCTTTAGAGAGGACCACTTCATCGGCTCCTAGTCGTTTGGCTTCAGCGAACTTGGATTCGGAGGTGGTGAAAGCGACCACATGCGCGCCCATAGCCTTCGCTATTTTGATACCCATGTGTCCCAAACCTCCAATACCCACGATACCCACTTTCTTACCGGGACCTACGTTCCAGTGACGGAGCGGCGAATAAGTGGTGATACCCGCACACAGGAGTGGTGCGGTAGCCGCCGGGTCGAGCTTTTCAGGAATACGAAGGACAAAGTTCTCATCTACTACAATGCGTTCTGAATACCCACCGTACGTTTGTGTCTGGAGGTGCTTGTCCGGCGAATTATACGTCTGTGTAGCTCCCGGTTCACAGAATTGCTCCAGCCCTTCCCTGCAATACTGACATTCCTGGCAGGAATCCACTAAACAGCCCACCCCTACTGTATCTCCTACCTTAAACTTGCTCACGTGATCGCCCACACTGATGATCTTTCCTACGATCTCATGACCGGGCACGCAGGGATACACGGTACCATGCCACTCGTTTCGTGCAGTATGGAGGTCAGAATGACATACTCCGCAGAACAAAATGTCTATTTCGACATCATGTGGTGTATTTTTTCTGCGCTTTATGGTCAATTGATTGAGAGGAGCCTGTGCCGCTTCGGTGCCGTAGGCTTGTACTTGTGTTTCACTCATATGTGTATTGATGATTGGGTGCTTACCTTCATTGCAATACAAAAACAGAGCTTATTGTTTGTGTTTTCGGTTGAATAGTTCTTGTTATGTTTTGATAGTAGTACAACTTCCTCAAAATTTCACACTTTGTAGAGAACACTAAACACTTCACATCGCACTAGGAACATAAACTGCACAGTTTCCTGTTAGTTACTAGTTTGGCACGAGCTTTGATATTGTAGGAGTAGGTTTATAATTGGTTAGTTTGAGCACCTGCCCATCAGGTGCTTATTTTTTTTCTGCGTTCCGCGGATCATTTCCCCAGTAATTCTTCCAGCTTTTTATGCAGTTCTTCTTCTCTGAGGTTTTTAGCGACGATGGTACCATCGGGACTCAGCAGCAAGTTCGAAGGAATGGCCCGTACACCATATAGCTTTGCTGCGGCACTATTCCAGAATTGCAGATCGGACACATGAGTCCAGGTTAAATGATCGTCTTTAATCGCTTTTACCCAGTTCTCTTTTTTGCGGTCTAACGATACACCAAACACATCGAATCCTTTGTCTTTATATTTCTGCCAAGCCTTAACCACATTGGGGTTTTCACGGCGGCAAGGTCCGCACCAGGATGCCCAGAAGTCGAGCAGCAGGTATTTGCCGCGATGATCAGACAGCTTTACAGGACGCCCTTCCGGGTCATTCAACGTGAAGTCGGGCGCCTTCTTTCCCGGCTCAACAGTGCGCAGCACCGTGATCAGTTCTCTGAGTGCATCTGCATAGCGGCTGCGCTGCAAAGCCGGATCCAGCAGGCTCAAGTTGCGGGCAATCTCATCGGGCGACAGGCGGTAAGCGAAATTGCGGTACAGCACGTAGGCTGAAACGATGGATTTGGGATTGGCGGTAATAAAGCTGTCAATCTTCATCGTTTCGTTGTCCTGACGGTTGTATGCTGTAAACAAGTCCTGAGCAGGCGAGCCTTCGGCTGTGGACTTGCTGTAATACGATTCAGGATTGAGGTTCACCCGGATGTTTTCAGAATCGATAAACAGGAAGTAAGGGCTCTGCGACTTGTTGAGGGTGAGTCCGTACAGTTCAGGCAGCTCTATTTTTGTACTGATGCTGAAGCTGCCGTCTTGTATCTTCGCCGAGTCGATGGTGAAGAACATTTTGTTCTCAAAACGCTGCAGATATACATATCCGGAACCTGCATCAGCCGTTTTTCCGCTGATATGAACGGGGCTGATCTTTCCCTGAGCGAAGCTGAACCCTCCTTGCAAAAGGAGGGTCAGCAGTGACCATTTAAAAAAGCTTTTCATCTTAATCATTTAAACGAGGGTTGTTGTTGACTTCAAGTTCAGGTATGGTGAACAGGTAGTAGGGACTATTCGGCACAAAGGCGCTCTTGTCGGGCAGTACAAGTACCGAATGACCAATACCAGGCACCTGTTGAGTTTTACCCTCAGAGTTGGTGATGGTGACGTAAACCGGTCCCGGGTTTGCACCGCCTGTATTGAAGGCCCTGCGAACCACCTTACCCTGGGTGCGAATAATGTCAGACAGGGCGAAACCTTCTCCCCAGAGTTCCTTACGGCGCTCGATAAGAATCGCGTCAACCACCTGCTGCTGTGTTTTCCCTGCTATATCGAGCGGGCCCGCCTTGCGGATGTTGCGCAGCTCATTCAGCCGAAGGGCGGCTTCTTCCAGCTTGCCTTCTCTCGCTTTTGCTTCTGCTTCAATCAGGACCATCTCCGAAGCGCGCATCAGCACGATATCGGCAGTCTGATCTTGCCGGAACTTAAACTTCTGATAGCGGAGGGAACCTTCGCGACCTTTAAGCCCGTCCCACAGGAATAGCTGAGTGCGAATATCGCCTGCTTCAAACAAGTCCTTAAAATAGGGATCGGCCATGAAACTGTAGTAATAGGAAGAAGCGGAACTCACGTCAAGGAAGTGGAAGTTATAGCTGGCGTTGCTCTGTTCAGGCGTCTGACCATGTCCCCAGATCCATTCGCTGTTGCTCAGGCTATTGAAGCCGGCAGCGTAATCTGCGGCGTTCATCAGCGGATAAGTCTGACGTGCCGCAGCAGCGTTTGAAGCAGCATCTGCCCATTTACCGGTGTTCAGGGAAGCCCGGGCAAGCAGGCCTTTAACCACGTCGGTGTTGATTTTGTATTTGGCTGAAGCGGGACGGCTATATTTCGACAATAGCGTCTGCGCGTCGTTCAGGTCGGCAAAAATGCGGTTATAGACCTCCCTTAGGCTTGCTTTCGGGTTTCCCTCTGATTCGGGACGTGCCGGCTCGGTATAGATGGGCACCGCTTTCGCTTCCGGGTCTTTCAGATAGCTGAACTGGTAGAAGCTTGCCAGGGTGAGGTAGCTGTTTGCCCGCAGTGCAAGGGCCTGCCCTTTGATCTGATCTTTCTTAGGCTGCGAGCCGGAGGCTGCATCAATTTTGGTGATGATGTTGTTGCAGTTGTCGATCACCTTGTAGAGCAGTGTCCAGAATGCGGAAACCCGCGTATCTGTATTGAGCTGCATCTGCGTAAAAGAGTAAGCTGCGGGAAATCCGTACTTGGAGGGATTGATTACGGCATCGCTGCCCATGGCATCGCTCGTGCGCAGGATGGCACCATAGCCTGGATTGGCGTAGGTGAAGTATGTGTCGTTCATATAGCTCCAGGTGCCATTCAGGACGGTTTCTATATTTTCGACGCTGGTGAACAGCTTCTCTTCGGATACGGAGGTAGCCGGTGAGGTGGACAGCTCTTTTTCGCAGGAACTAAACAGCAAAAAGAGGGCGGTGAAGAAAGCGAACTGCTTATTGAATATCCTTGTCATCTTATCTATGTCTGATATTTTAGAATGTTAACTGTATGCCTGCAGAGAGGGACTTGATTGCGGGGTATCTGAAATAGGTGGTCCCGTCGACTACCTGCTCCGGGTCCATGCCCTGGTGCCCGTAGAAGGTCAGCAGGTTCTCCCCAATCAGGGAAACACTCAGATCACTGATACTGAAGCGTTGCAGCAGGCTCTTTGGCAGGTGATAGCGTAGGGAGACATTTTTCAGTCGGGCATAAGACGCGTCGTACAGGAAGCGTGTGGACAACGAGTTCCAGTTGTTGGCGGTTGTCGACAGCGCAGGTACGTCGGTATTCCTGTTTTCAGGAGTCCAGCGATTCAGCATTTCCTTACTCCATGCCCTTCCCGGTGAATTACCGTTATGCAGGATCAGCACGTAATCGCGGTCGAGGACGTAGCCACCAACGCTGTAGGCCAATAAGGCAGACAGCTCAAAGTTGTGGAGACGGAAGGTATTGGTGATCCCGCCGAAGAAATCAGGCAGGGCACTCTTGCCAACATAGCTGGTTGCCTGCGCGTACTGGTTGGTGATCACCTTGTTGTTATCCGCGTCGGTGCGGTACCACTGCGGACTGCCAGTTTCAGGGTTTACACCGGCCCATTCTTTCAGGTAGAAGTCGTATATAGACCCGCCCACGGTAAGGCGTTTGTTCCCATTGTCTACGTAACGCTGCGGAAGCGAAGTGATCTTGTTCCTGTAGTGCGTCAGATTGAAGTCCAGCGCCCATCGGAAGTTCTCAGACAGTACGGGTACAGTGTTCAGCTGCACTTCGAAGCCGTTATTCTGCAGAGATCCGATGTTGGCGTCAATAGAACTGTAGCCTATTGAAGGCGCCTTTGGCTGTTTGAAAAGCAGGTCTTTAGAGCGGCGGCTGAAAAATTCAAACGTCGCACCGAGTCTGTTATTCAGCACCGAGATGTCCAGACCTACGTTCAGGTTCAGGTTGGTTTCCCACTTCAGGTTGGGGGTAGCCAGGCGGGAAGTTACCACACCATTCTCACCCAGGTTGTTGGACACAGCATACAAGCCTTCGTATGCGTAATAGATTCCGAGATTATCGTTCCCTTGTCCCCCGTAACTTGCCCGTAGGGTGAGGAGGTCGAGCCAGGACTTATCCTTGAGGAATGCTTCTTCCGATACTTTCCATGAAGCACCGAGAGACCAGAATGTGCCCCATCGCGCATCAGGTGAAAAACGGGATGAGCCGTCGGTCCGCAGTGATCCTGAGAAAAAGTATCTGCTCTTGTAGTCGTATTCGGCACGGCCCAGGAAGCTCAGCAGGGCATATTCGTCAGATGTCCCTGTGAAGGAATTCAGTTGAGAGGCTGCATCCGGCTCATAAAAGCCGGGGAAAGCAAACCGGGAGCGGGAGCCGGACATCTGCTTTCTGTTGAAACTGTAGAACTCCTGACCAGCCAGCAGGTTCAGATGGTGATCGTCATTGAAGCGCTTATCGTAGGTCAGGATATTGTTGATGGTGTAAGACAAGGTGCGGTAATTGCTTCTGGACACGGAACCCAGGGTAGCTGCGCCTTCGCCAAAGGAAGGGTTGATATAATAATGATCGTTCTGGTTGGTAAGATCGGCACTATAGGTGGTACGTAGCTTCAACTCCGGCAGGAAAGTAGCTTCGAGGAATGCACGCCCGGAAACATTATCCTTCGAGATTTCTGATTTATCTAGTCCTATGGTTCCCGCCAGGTTGGTTCTGGGGCTTGCGGCAGATGGCCTGTACTCGCCGTAATCGTAGACCCGCTCACTAGTGACCGGATCAAGCTGGTAAGAGCCATCAGCATTCCGCTTGTACACAGGATAGAAGCCGGCGACGATGCGGCTGAAGTTGATGATATTGGAAGTCTGTGTATCTTCAGACTGAGGATAATCCTGTTTGGAGTTGGCGGCACTGATGTTTAGACCCGCGCTCAGCCATTTCTTAGCCTGAGTACTAACGTTGACACGGGCATTGTAGCGCTTGAAGCCTGAGCCGACAGCCATACCTTCATCATTGAGGTAACCGCCTGAAATATAGTATTGCGACTTTTCATTTCCGCCGCTGAAGTTGATATCTGCCTGGGTCCTCTTTCCGGTGCGGGTGAGTACATCTGCCCAGCTGTCGTTCCAGAGCGGGCGGGCGCCGGCAACCAACTCCCCATCAACACCCACGGGCTCCGGAAAAGCTGAACCATAGGGGTTGATAGCCAGAGAAGGCACCAGTGTTCTGCTGGCAGTTTGGGCAGCATTCGTGGCCGATGCGCCATTTGCGAGCTGGTTATTGCGGATAGCTTCCCAGGTCAGCTCGTAATATTCGTCGGTGCTGAGGTGTTTATAATCCTCAACCGCACGGGTAGAAAAACCTTGAGAGAAGTTTGCCCCTACACGGGTTTCGTTATTCCTTTTCCCTTGCTTGGTAGTGATGATGATGACCCCGTTGGCACCGCGGGATCCGTAAAGAGCGCTGGAAGCGGCATCTTTCAGAATGCTGACTGAGGCGATGTCATTGGGATTGATGGACGCGAGGTCGCCGCTAAAAGGGTTGCCGTCGACCACATAGAGCGGTGCGCTGGATGCATTTACGGAGCCTATCCCGCGGATGCGGATCGTCGCTTCAGTACCAGGCTGCCCGGACTGTGCCGTGGACTGTATACCGGGCGCTACACCCTGAAGCGCACGTCCGATATTGGACACGGGCCTGCTTTCCAGTTGTTCGCCCTTAATGGCCGATACAGATCCGGTGAAATTAGAGCGGTTAGCTGTACCATAGGCAACTACCACAACTTCATTCAGGGTACTTGTAGATTGTTTGAGCTGAATGACTGAAGCGACCTGTGCGGCAGGAACTTCCAGCGTTTCAAAGCCGATAAAAGTAAAGCGAAGGACATCCTTGTTGGAACCCACCAAAATGGTGTAGCGACCGTTTGCGTCGGTTAGGGTACCTTTAGCGGATCCTTTAACGGTGACACTCACACCAGGCAGAGCTTCAGCACTGCCCGCTTCTACTACCCTTCCGGCTATGCGGAGCTGCTGGGCAGAAGCACTGAAATTCAAAAAAACGAGGGTGAAGAAAAGAAAGATGGGTAGCTTGTTGCCATCCCTGAGAAAAAAGTAAAAAGTAGATTTCATCAGTGAAATGAGTAAAAAGTCTGGATAAGCCAGATGTAGAACAATAGTGGGTTCAAATATATAGATTAATCTATAGAACTAATAGGGTATTATCAGTTAAGTGCCACGCTTATCTAATCAGAATGTCAAAAAGGTATCCTCTCGTATGAAGGTCTTGCGAGAAACAAGGGTGATAGGCTGGTCTAAAAATAACAGAATTGTGACTTAGATCCCTTTTTTCTCTTCGGACATCCCCTATTTTCGCGCCACATTAAACAAAAGATGAAAGAAGAAAGAGAAGTTACTTTGAAAGATCTATATGCGAATCCCGCTCCGCTGGGGCTGTTTGCCTTTGGTATGACGACGGTTCTATTGAATATCCATAATGCGGGATTTTTCGCGCTCGATTCCATGATTCTGGCGATGGGCATTTTTTACGGAGGCGTAGCTCAGGTCATTGCAGGCATCATTGAAGCAAAAAAGAATAATACATTCGGATTTACTGCATTTACTTCTTACGGATTTTTCTGGTTGTCTTTTGTAGGACTGCTGGTTCTCCCAGAATTGGGCTGGGCCAATTCGGTTTCGGTTGAAGGCTTGGTTGCCTATCTTTCTATGTGGGGGCTGTTTACTTTCCTGCTGTTTCTGGCAACGCTGAAGCAGAAGGTTTCCCTGCAATTGGTGTTTGGTTCCCTGACGCTGCTGTTTGCCCTGCTGGCCATTGGTGATTATACCGGTAGCAGTACGATCAAAACACTGGCTGGTTACGAAGGCATTCTCTGCGGCCTAACAGCTATTTATACAGCCGCTGCGCAGGTGATCAACGAAGTATGGGGAAAGACTGTGCTTCCTCTATAAGCTTCCTCTTTACCACTTCTGAAGACCCCGGAGACGGGTTCGAACCGCCGTTAAAGGTTTTGCAGACCTTTGCCTCACCACTCGGCCATCCGGGCTTGTTCTACAAATATACAAATAATCTACTAATATTATAGAGTATGTTGTAACATAAGCGATATCTGGTAAATATTGCCTACATTGACATGAGAAACCAGAGTCAATGTAGGCATGAATCTTTTAGAAACGAGGGATTTGCAATTCGGTTATGGCAAGAACAAGATATTAGAAAACGTTCATCTGAACATTCCTAAAGGTAGCATCTATGGCTTTCTTGGAAAGAATGGCGCAGGGAAGTCGACGACGATCAAACTGCTCCTCGGTTTGGAGAAGCCCGACGCAGGGACTGTTGTCTTCGAAGGAAGCAGCATTTATAATAACAGACCTGACTACTATGCCGTTACGGGAAGTCTGATAGAAGCGCCCTCTCCTTACGGGCATTTGACGGCGTTTGAAAACCTGAGCTATCTGGATTTCATTTTTAAAAAGGGCGCTGCGCGCATACAGGAAGTATTGCGAATGGTTAGGCTGACCGGCGACCAGGACAAGCTCGTCAAGAAGTTTTCGATGGGTATGAAACAGCGCTTGGGAATAGCGATGGCTATCTTCTCCGACCCCACTTTGTTGATTTTAGATGAGCCCTTTAATGGACTGGACCCTGAAGGCGTTTATGAAATGAGAGAACTATTGCTCAATCTGCACCGGGACGGTAAGACGATTTTCTTCTCTAGTCATATTCTATCTGATGTACAGAAGATCTCTACTCATATAGGCTTTCTGCACCAGGGGAAGGTTATTTTCGAAGGATCAATCTCCGACTTGCTCTCGTCTGTCGACAGAACGGTTATATTACGAACGAATAATCCTGGAACGACATACAAGCTTTGTGCAGATAAAGGCTTCAGAACGGAGCTTATAGAAGACAACAGGCTTTCTGTGCTAATCAGTAGCGATGTTGATTTTGATCGGTTGCTGCGGACTATTGTACAATCGGACATACAAATCTTTTCCGTACAAAGTAGAGAGACAACTTTAGAAGACGCTTTTCTGAAATTTACATCCCGGGATTTATATGTCTAGACCTTCTATATTGTCCGTTTACAGAAGTGAACAATTCAAAATGCAGCGAAACTCCAGTGTACTGTTGATCCTCCTGTTTCCTCTTCTACTGACAATAAGCATCGGGTGTTATATGCTTTACAGAAACAGCCATGCAATTGGGAACCCGGCGGCAACCTTCGGTTATAATCCCTGGAAGTATGTGCTGGCCAGGCACATTTTTCAATTCTATTCTCTTCTATATCCCATCTTAGCAAGTATTCTCTGCTTTTCGGTTTGCGACGTTGAATTTAAGAACTCGGGATATAAGCATTTGTTCCTCTTACCTGTGAACAGGAACCGGATATTTGCCTGCAAGCTAATGTTTATCATCAGAACACTGATATTATCCATTACCATCGCCTTCTTAACCTTTATGGCTACAGGTTATCTTTTAGGAGCTTTGCTCCCCGGATACCGGTTCGGCGATTACCAAATTTCCGCTATCACACTGACGTTTTTCATACGCCTGTTCCTCAGCTTATTAGCCATCACCATGATTCAGACCGCGCTAAGCCTGGCAAGCAGAAACTTCGTGATACCCACAGCTTTTGCTTGTCTGGCATCTTTCTGTGCTCTGGTTATGCAACGATGGGAATATATTGAATATGTACCTTATCATTCGGGATGGAACGCATTTAACGGATTCGCTGCAGATCATACGTCCTGGATTACCCGCGTCGAATACATAAACGCCGCTTATTTGTGTATATGCCTATTAATATGCTTCTTCGTATTTAACAAGTCGAGAGCTTAGAACCTGTCGGTACTAAGCTTCGGATACTTAAAAATCTTCCGGCTTTCCCCATTTTTTGAACAATCTCCTGAGCTCGCGTTTGGTGATGGAGATGACTGAACCGTGGCGGGGTTTGAAATCCATTTTGACTTCATTGTCTATGACGCTGAAGTTTTGAAGGTCTTCGCTGCGTGAGAACTGGAAGCTGTGGGCTTTGAACAAATCGTACATCATGATGTAAGTTTCCGAATTATTCAACTTGAATACCGATGATCCTTCGACTTCTTCTTTAGTAGGTTGAAGATACTGGTCATTTTCGTTCCAGGTGCCTGAAGTAAGAGAGCTGCTAGTTGCAACTTTTATGCCTGCACCATCTGCGCCTCCTGTTTTTCGGAACATGTAGTACAGGCCGTCTTTTCGGATGATATCGCCATCGATATTGAAGGCCGGCGTTTTAGGGAGGAACAGCGGCTTTGGCGTCCCTTCAAGATCAGTGAAGTCTTTATTGGCATAAGCGTAGTAAATGATATCGTGCTGATCGCCGTGCTTCATAGACCAGTAGACCATGTATTTGCCGGACTGGGCATCATAAATGGTTTGCGGAGCCCATACCCGCTTCAGGTTTTCATTACCGGAATATTTCTGCTGGATATTGATAATGCTGGAGGTCCAGTTGATGAGATCGGTCGATTTCAGAAGTACCATGGCGCGGTTAGCGTCCCATCCTTTTGAGGAAGCCATATCGGTGACTACCATGTAAAATGTCTTCCCATCTTCTCCCCGGAGGATATGCGGGTCGCGTACTCCCCCGCTGGAGCTGATTGTTTTGGAATCGATCACCGGATTGTTGTTATTCAGCGCGTAATAATGGAAGCCATCTTTGCTAACTGCGTAACGTACCTGTTCTTCCTGAATGCGATTGCCAGTAAAGTAGGCGAACAAATAAGCGGTCTGAGCTGTGGTATATAGCGGGCCTGAAAGCATCAGTAATCCAAGCAGGATGATCCATGAAAAGTGATATCTCATTCTGCTGATTATCTATTGCTGAATCGGAGCACGGTGAACGAATATGGCTGCAGTTCGAGCGTGTTTTTAGCTCCGGGACTGAATGCAGTAGTGACTGGTTTGGCGACTTTATCAGCCGGATTTCCAGACAGGATGGTCTTTGATCCTTTCATCCCGATTATTTTGATATCTGCCAGATCCAACTCTGTTTTGACCGGCACCGGCAGGATATTCACCATTTTGACGATCAGGTCATTCGTCTTGCTGTCCCGCACGACCGAGTATGCGATACGCTTACGGACATCTTCCCTCTGATCAGACAACGTTGCAAGGGAAGGAATATAGCTGTCGCCCGCATGCTTACCGTAGAGCTGCTGAACATAGTAGCCTATAGTGGGCTTGATCTCGGTGTTATTGAAATAAACCAAATCGGGATTCCACTGCGTGTGGCCTTCTTTGGCAAGCAGTGGAGCATAGGATGTCATGTGCACGATATCTCCATTTCTCTCCAGGGAAGTCAGATAGGCCGCCTCGGCGAGGGCTGTCTCCAGGTTGGTCTTGTTACCTCCCGGAAGGCTGGCGGCATATTCGCCTAAATAGACTTTTGACTTGGAACGATCGTATTTATCGTAGAAGTTCTGGTTGTTGATGAACCAGCCGGGCGATTGGTAATAATGCTCGTCGCTCACCGGTATTTCAAGTGCGGAGGCGATCTTCCAGCCTTCTTCATAGTCAGAGCCTTCGAAGAAAGGACCGGCGGTACCAATGACGGTAATCTCCGGGTGAGCCTTACGCAGAGCCTTATAGATCATTTCAAAGCGCTCTTTGAAAACTTCTGTGATGAGATCTTCATTGCCGATACCTATATATTTCAGATTGAACGGTTTCGGATGCCCGGCTTCTGCGCGCTTCTTCCCCCAGGTAGTGTTTACGCTGCCATTGGCGTACTCCACCAGATCAAGAATATCCTGAACATACTCGTCCATCTCACTCATTGGGATTCCTCCTTGTTGCCCACCGCCCCCTGTTGATGAATTCTGGCAAGGAACACCGGCAGCAAGTACGGGAACCGGCTCCGCACCTATATCCTCACAGAATTGGAAATATTCGAAATATCCCAATCCCATACTTTGGTGATAATTCCAAAGGTTACGATCAGGTACGCGGGATTCGAGGGGTCCTATGGAGTTCTTCCATTTGTAGATATTATCGATACCGTCACCGTGGGCCACGCAGCCACCAGGGAAGCGAATGAACCGGGGATGAATATCAGCAATGGTTTGTGCGAGATCAGGACGAAGTCCGTTCTTGCGCCCCTTGAAGGTTTTCTGAGGAAAAAGCGATACCATGTCTAAGGCAAAGCTACCACTCTGGCGGACCAGCAGTTCAAGGCGGGCGTCTGGAGCGTCTGCTGATGCTGTCAGAACTGCCTTGATAGGTTTCCATTCCAGAGAGGACAGCGTAAGTGTTGTTCTGGCTATGACTCCCTTCTTGTCGCTGACCAGCCTAACCTCTATTTTGCCGCCGGCCTTTTGCAACTGGCGAGCGAACATAGAAAAGTTATAAGATTCTCCCTTTTTCAGGGCTATACCGTCGAACCCGCTATTGACCAGTGCAGCCTCTTCGGTTTCGGTTGTGAACACCGCATAGTGAGGGTTGTTTTGATGCATAGGTTTGACTGAATCAATCTTTAAGCCGGCATCTTTACCCTTCACACTCCAGGCATAGGCACTGTTCCATTCTTTATCTCTGTACCTCTTGTCGCCGGGATGGTATTCAAATCCGCGGTTCTGGATCAATTCGGCGTACAGCCCTCCGTCAGCAGCATAATTGATATCTTCAAAGAACACGCCCATGAGCATATCGCTGATCGGCTTGGCTGCCTGGGGTTGCAGCACGATGCGAGCATCGACGGAGGTTAAGCCGGAGAAGCGCTGTGCGTCCTGGCTGGTTGTTTCAGAATTAAGTGCAGCATTGTATTGCTGCAACTGATAACCTTTCAGCAAGCCGTCGACGACGGTCCAGGATACACGATGAACCTGACCCTCGGCCTGTTCAGTACCGAGCTTAACAGAGGTACTTTCGTTTTTGTACTGAGAAGAAGTCACTTCCCGCGCAGCCGTATAGTTTTTAAAATCCGATGTGCTGGTCTGGTAGTACTTTCCTTCTGAGTCGGTATATACGATATGATATTGTTGCGTGTTGCGGTCATACGAGATGACCGGCTTTAGCACATTCTTACCCTTTTGAAGATAAGGGTAGCTCTGTGGGCTCCAGCTGAGCAAGTCGGCGGATGCAGTATGCGCGAACTGCAGGGTACGATCATTGAGGCTCCACACAGCCTGCCATTTACCCTCTCTCCCTTGGATCAGGTAGGGCGTGTACATTCTTTTCTCACTGCCCCATGCTCCATAATCACTTCTCACATAGGAGTGCCCGTTGCCTATAGAGGTCCAGTGTTGCTTGTCCTGACTCCAGGCAAAGCGCAGTCCATTGGTACCATAAGAAAACAGATAAACAGAGTCGGGCTGATCATAGGCCATTGTTTGGTTTGAAAAAGCCGATACACAAAGGATGAATAGGATAGATTTCAGAGAGATTAATTTTCTGTTCATGGAAATTGGTGGGCAAATTGGTATCGTTAAAAATAGCATTTAATATCAATTGTTAAGGTAACAATTATTCATTGATCAGCGGTTTTGTTACAAGTGAAAGATCGCTAGGTTTTTGGTTCCGTTTTTGATGTAACAAGCTAAACCAAAACACCTACGATGAAACAAGCTCTTTTAGCGTTCACGCTGATGATCGGTTTGACACCCGGCGCCATTGCGCAAGCCAGCAAAACAAGTGGCATCCGCAGCAAGGATGTTCCACAGGCAGTGCTCAATACGTTCAACAACCGCTTCCCGAAAGCCACAGATGTGGAGTGGAAGAAAAAAGGAGACGACTACAACGTGTCCTTTGACCTGAACCGAATAGATCATCATGCTACATTCGGCCGTTCGGGTACGCTTCAGGAACATGGCAAAGAACTTTCATCATCGATGATCCCTGCGGCTATCCGTGCGGCAGTAACCCGTGATTATCCTCAACACCGTATCGACGAGGTCCAGACGGTCTTAAGGAATAAGGTCACGAATTACGATGTGAGCCTCGATGGCAGGCCTGACCTGAAGGTCCTTTACTCCGCGAGCGGAAAACTACTGAAGAAAAAAGTGGACAAATAAGACCAGTAAATACAGATCTACCAACATACATCATATGGAAAACAATCAGAAATACGCGCTGATCACAGGCGCTACCAGCGGCATAGGTTATGAGCTGGCCAAACTATTTGCTAAGGATCAATATAACCTGGTCATTGTAGCAAGGGATGCTACTGAACTGTCGCGGACGGCAGGTGAATTGCAGCAAGAGGGCATACAGGTGCACACCATTGCTAAAGATCTTTTCGTCAGGACGAGTGCAAGAGAAATCTACGAGGAGGTAAAATCGAAAGGTATCCACATTGACGTGCTCGTCAATGACGCGGGACAGGGGCATTATGGAAAGTTTGAGGAAACTGATCTGGATAAGGAGGTGGCAATTATTGAGTTGAATGTCATATCCTCCGTGACGCTAAGCAAGTTATTTCTGAAGGATATGCTGGCGAAGAATGAAGGCAAGATATTGAATGTGGGTTCCATTGCCGGCGAAGCACCAGGACCTTATCAATCGGTGTACCACGGAACGAAGGCCTTTATCAACTCCTGGTCGGCCGCCATACGCAATGAACTGAAAGACAGCAACATCACAGTCACCGTTTTACTACCGGGGGCAACGGACACTGATTTCTTCAACAAAGCCGATATGCAGAACTCCAAAATCCTGGATTCCAAGCTGTCAAAACCCGAAGATGTTGCTAAGGATGGCTATGAAGCGCTCATGTCTGGTGATGACAAAATTATTTCCGGATTTAAGAATAAAGTACAGGCGGCTATGGCCAATGTGCTACCAGACAGTATGGCCTCAGCCACGATGGGTAAACAGCAGGAGCCGAAGGATAAAGACGCTTAAACCAGACAGCACTACAGAAACCTGTTTGGCCTAAGGCAAACAGGTTTCTGTATATTTTAGAATATACCCTTGGTCGAAACTGATGGTATCCGGTTTAGCAAACACGTCCCTTCCGCCCTCCAACTTCGTTTCTCCGAATCCCTCAATAAATCCTTCGGAGACTTTCTTGAATATGACGGGTCTTTCTGAAGTAGTGCCTTCTGCCTCAAAAGTGTAATTAGCTGATAGTATCCCGTTTTCATAGTCCCCCTTGATCGTGCCTTTGGAGCGGTCTTTTTCAGCAAAATTATACATGAGACTGCCCTTAACCTCAGTTCCCTTCACTTCGGTAATGGCCAACTGAAAAGTATCTTTTTTGATCACAGCTATATAACATCCCTTAAGGGAGTCAGTAATCTTAGGGGTGGAAATGCCCGTAGCAGCATTGTTTGTTTTGCTATCTGTAGAGCCGCATCCTGTGGTAAGAATTGCTGCAACCAGCAGGAATGCAGCGGTCTTTAGAAGTGGTTTTGATTCCATAGGGTCTGATATCTCAAATGCAGTGCCATTTAGCGCCTGACTTACCCGCTCTTAACCAAAAAGCGAGTAAGCCGGGCTCGATTACGGTTCTTCTTATTCTTTTTACCATACTTGCGTCCCCACCAGACGAGAAATCCTGTGACTGGCAATGAAGCACCAATCAGCGAAGCCATAAAGGCAAGCACCTTACCCGGAAACCCCAGAATGCTACCTACATGGATATCATAGTTCATCTTCCGGAGCTTGGTACCGATGGATGCCTGTGCGTAGTCGGTTGAATAGACATCCTTTCGCTTTAGCTGCTGCAGTGTGTGCTGGTCGAACGTATATCCTTTGCTCGTATAGAACTGGCCTTTGTCCGGATATATGTTGATGTCGATTGTTGCTTTTGCGTTTGCGGAATCTGCAAAGCTGTAGTAGAAGCCACCGGCTTTGGGGTTGTCTTTTATCACTTTTTCCCAGGCGAGATCCATGGCCTGTTCGGGAGTGTATCTATCTGCCTGCAGGGAGTCGGATTGCATGCGCTCGTACGGAGGGAGAGATTGTCCGCCGGAAGTAACCCAGTAGAGACCCTCACTATACCATTGAATGCCATAGACCATTCCGGTCAGTGCGATAGCCAGCAGGAACAGCAGGGAATAGAAGCCCAGGACATTGTGCAGGTCGAGGTTTACCCGCTTGAAAGAGGCTCCCCACTTGATGGTAAAGCTCTTTTCACGTGTGGTCTTATTCCATTTCTTAGGGTACCACCAGATCAATCCGGTGATGAGCAAGACGACGAATATCAGGGTGCCGTAATTCACTAACGGCCTTCCGATTTCAAAGGGGAGCCAAAGAAACCGGTGACCGTTCAATATGAAGCGAAAGAAGTCTGTCTCTCCTTTCCTGTGGATCTGCTGGCTCAGCACCTCGCCGGTATAAGGGTTCACCTTCAGGATGGTTCCCCCTCCTCGCCTGCCCTCTTCTTTGGGACCTTTGAGGTTCACGTTGATGGTGCGACCTTGCTGATACATCGCATAAGCTACCTTCTTGTCAGGATAGAGATCGTATGCGATCCGACTTAGTTCAGAGGGTTTCAAAACCGGCCTATCCTGCCACTGCACACGAGTTTCGGGCTCCAGTAATGCAGTAATCTCTTCATTGAACACCCATATACAGCCGGTGATACACACGATAAAGACAATAAGCCCTGAGACCAGCCCCAACCAGAGGTGAAGCCAGTTATTTACCTTTTTGAATGTGGAAGATGACATGACTTTTTTAATATTTAAGCGCGTTTATTGCGGTGATTGTTCCCCCTTCGACCTTCAGTCCACGTTTAGCCACATTGATTTCTGCATCGAAGATGTACACATAACTTCCCTCGCTGGCGGTAGTAATGCCGATATATCCGGTTTTACCATCGCGGGGTGAATAGTTATTGATGGTAGTGGTGCGTGTGATATCATCCGGGATACCCGTCACCCACTTGAACTTTTTATTGATTACATCTGCGACAGCAAACTTGCGGGCGGTACCGGTGAGAGATTTCGGTTGAGGATACATCTGCAGGATGAAAATACCCTTACCCAGATAGGTCTGAGCAGCGATGTGGTGACCTCCGGACTCTTGCTCGACATTAAAAAAATAGGTTTGATCAAATTCTGTCGTCCCCTTCAAGATGCGTATGATAGCAGAGGGCTTTGTAGATGCAGGGACGCCGTTATTCGTTGCGGCTGCGGGAGAAAAGGCATAGGCATCGCCATTTTCTGTTTCCACAAGACCATCAAGAAAATAAGCTCCGATATAGCTTGTACGGTTATCGCGGATGACCTTTTCAAACTCCAGTTCGGGATAGGAATACACAGCAACCCAGGAACTGTCGGGATAGGCGGTACCGAATACGTCGGGAGCAGCTCCTTTGATACTCATGTAGGGTATAAATACCTTCTCGCCGACCTGAGTTGCCCAAGTAAAGTGTGCCCGTTCTCCGTTGCCGGCTAACTTCACGATGTTTACCTGTTTTTCGCCGACTATCTGATACTTCCGGGCGTCCACGCGATACATGCTGGCAAACTCATTGCCTGACCGCGGTACTTTTATGGTAAATACATCGTCTTTTACAGGAGCGAATACATGTACGGTCTCACTTTGAAAATTACTTAGCTTAGTCAACGTGCCATTTGAGTCCAGACGGTAGCTGGTTACCGCGCCTGGATTGCCCTGCCCATAAAGCATGCTGAAGAACCGATTCTTGTGGGTGAGGTAGTACCGGTAAGAGCCATCCTGCTCTAAACCATTGCCCTTTGTGGTGATCATCCCTTCCTCGAGACTGGTCGTCGTCAGTAGGTAATCAGCAATTCCGGTTGTTCCTATGGGCGTAGCGGAAATAATATATTTGGTCGCTCCAGTGAGCTCAGTATCTGTATCCGTTATATCCAGGTATTCCAGTTCCGGATCACACGCTGTGAGGAGGCACAGTATAGACACTGCAGTAAGTATGGGTAAATATTTGAGTTTCATTTGAGTATTTTGGTGGCCGATGAGCCTTAGTTAAACTTTGTCTGCGCTGGTGTTAGTTCTTGCTGATGAAATATCTCAGCTTTGCATAGATTGCTCTGCCAGGTTTTTGGAGGGAGAAATTGTCGTAGACCCTGTTATCTACGAGGTTCTTACATTCGACAGCTATGTTGTACTTACCTTTGCCAAGTGTATAAACTGCATTTACATCCTGAAGCCACTGCCTTGGAATGTCATACTTCTGATCTGATAATCCCTGACTTGGCCAGGAGAGATAGTAGGCATGCACGTAAAGTACATTGTACCCCAGTGTGAGAGTGTTGCCTTTCTTGCCAACGTTATTGAAAAAGAGTGATGCGTCTGCATTACCAAACAAGTAAGGCATGTTGGGAATACGATCGCGGTACAGAGGACTCTCCATTGTTTGGTTCTCCTCGTACCTCGTATTATTTCGGAGGTTCTGATAAGTCATGTTGACTCCTGCAGTGAAGACTTGCCTGAAAGAATACCTAAGCTCACCTTCAAAGCCCAGGTTGGTTACATCAGCCAGATTACCCATTACCTGCTTCGTCTGGTTGTTATTCAGACTGGGGCGGATGAAATCCTTTGCATTGCGATAGAGCACACTTCCGTCGACGTTGAACCGGTGGATGGTATTGATATGGGCCCGGTAGCTTAGGCCAAAGTTGTAGTTATGGCTGTGCTCAGGCTCCAGATCCATGTTACCTTCCAGATTCAGCAAGTCGCCAAACAGCTCATCTGTTTCAGGAAGTCTGTAGCTTTTTTCATAGGAAGCTTTTGCCTGTAGGTTCGACATAATAAAGTAGGTGGAAGCTATGCCATAGCCGATTTTATGCAGGCTGTTCTCCTTAAGAAGATAGGCTACGTCGCCCCAGTTACCACTTGGATTAAAGCTTTGGGCATACTTGTTACGTTGATAGAAATGCTTAGCAAATAAAGAGGTGTTCCATTTCTCCGAGGCTTTTAGCTGGTAGCCAAATCCGAGTATATTTTTGATGTTTTTGCGCGGTTGTTCGTACCTCTCACTTTCAGGATACAGTTCGTCTGATCCTTTTCTGTTGAATGTATTATAAACATTATTTAGCGTGAGCAGGTGTTTGTCGGTTATTGCATAACTGAGGTTGATTGTACCGAGTCCGTTGTTGTTGCTGTATTTATACATAGAACGCTCACGCTCGCTGCCAAATCCGGGATATTCCTTAAATTCCTGGAACCAATTATACCTGCGGTAAACGGTGTCAATGTTCTGCTCCTTACCCAGGTTATAGTTTCCTGTGATTCTCAGATCAAGCCCCTTAACAAACAGATCTTCTTTAGCATACTTCAGGTTTGGCATGATGAGATTTCCTTTGCGGTGCCAGTCGCCAAAGACACTAACCATCCTTGCTCCTGTTTGCACTTCTGAATAGTTCTGCCCGAGCGTAATTCCGAACATCAACTGATCAGCATATGGTTTGTTAACCACACCTGCACTGGCCATGAACGTTTCGTTGTGATAGGTATCATTAAACCTTTTCACCCGCTGATGCTGGAAGTACTGACCCGAGAAGCTCGCCACATCAGTGGTTACTACATAATCATTATCCGAGTAATTTTGAAAAGCGTTCAGAACGACTTTGAATCCTGCTGGGCTGGTATAGCCCGCGTTTACTGCAGTGCGGTGCGTGTTGAAGGATCCGTAAGAATAGGACGCGTCTGCATAACTTCCGGCCCCGTTTGTTGTAACGATATTGATGGCACCACCCAGTGCGTCGGATCCTAACCACACAGGCACTACCCCTTTGTAAACTTCAACACGTTGCGCCAAGTTGATGGGGATATTGTTCAACTGGAACGACGATCCGAAGTTATCCATTGGCACTCCATCGATAAAGAACTTGACCTGCCTTCCGGTGAAGCCGTTAAGCGAGAAATCCATGCGGGAGCCCAGCCCACCCGCTTCTCTTACCCTGACACCCGATACCCGATCGAGCGCGTGAGAAATGTCGAGGGTGGAATTGTGGAGTCTTTTCGCATCTACGGCTACGACATTGTAAGCCTGACGGTTCGTTTCATGAACCTCTGAGCGCCCCATTACGGAGACTGTCTCCATTTGCTGGCTACTTTGCTTCATGGTAAAGTTCAGGGAAAGAGTTGCGCCAGCTGTTATCTGAACCTCTCTGCTGGCGTTGTCAAAACCTACCGACTGGATGCGGAGAACGTAGGTGCCTGGCTTCAGATTACTAAGCTCGTAATATCCGCGATTGTCAGAAATCCCTCCCGCAGGTGTATTGAGGAGTTTGGCTGTGGCAGAGATAACAGGTTCTCCGGAACTGTCCCTGATGTATCCACTGATCGCGCCATAGGATTTCTCCTGCGCATGGACAAGAAAATTGAAGGCACATAGCATGCCCACAAGCAAAAATTTCGTAATTTGCATGACTTTTAAGTAACGTTAAAGGTGAACCGGCTTGGGCCGGCAACAGCCGCACAAGTACCAGTTGTGCGGCTTATTTTATTTCCAAATATATACCTATTTAGAATAATTCCAATTAAGAAAATTCTCTTTGAGCATTTTTATCGCATATAGACATATGATAGGCAAGTTTCAGACTCAATGCCGAAGTTGCGGAAGACGTTGGTAAGCTTCTCTGTTTCTCGTTCCGAGATTGGAGAGTTGTAGCAGGAATGGAGAATTGGCTCTTTTGAACTGCACGCGTCGCAGGTCGCGACGATGCACAGGCGCGCTGTACCTAATGTCAATTCCCCGTCCGTTTGATCTTGATTTAATTAACTTACTTTTGTGTGCCTTATCGAAGCAAAAAAGCAGACATGAATGAAAGAGGAGATATTAATCAGTTCATCCTTGCAGGTATTATCGTGGTGTGCCTGGTCATTATCTTGATTCTCCTTGTTGAATTACGAAAACTCAGGAAAAATGGCACAGCGTCAAATCAACTTACTGTAGAAAAAGCTGCTTCGCGGGTGCAAGATTTAGATTTGTTTCGGTACAAGCTAAATCCTCATCTACTAAAGAACGCCTTAAATGCCATCCAATCTCATGCTTATCAGAGCTATTATGCACTGGATAAGCTTTCGAATGTACTCGACTACATTCTTTATGAGTCAGACGGGAGATACGTGTTGCTGAAAGATGAACTCCAATTTGCATTTAATCTCATTGAGATCAACAGACTAAAAACCAGTCCACTCTTCGACCTGCATATCAGAAACAAGATCGATGCAGATATGCCTACATTCCGGAAGCTTAACATAGCTCCTTTTATTACGATCAATCCTATTGAGAATGCGTTTAAGCATGCCGATCTTCAAAGTGACGATGCGTTCATTTCCGTGATCTTTGATCTGCGGGACGAGTGGTTTCATCTTTCCGTGTCAAATAAGATACCACCGGGATCAAAGCATCAGCAAAAAGGGGGAATTGGGAACAAGGCATTTAGAGACAGACTGCAGACGCTTTACGGAAACAGGTTCGAGCTTAAAGAAGACAGCGATGGAAACGTATACACCACTCACCTGAAAATAAAACTGCATGCAGATATTTAAATGTGTGATCGTAGACGATGAGATTCCGAACCTCGCCTACTTGCGGGCCTTGTGTGACGATGTTTCTTTCATTCGTGTAGTGAAAGCCTATAATGATCCGCTGAAGTTCTTAAAGGAGGCAGAGAGCCTGGACTTTCAAATATGCATTCTCGATATCGAAATGCCTGAAATGAAGGGGATCGAAGTGGCTGCCAGTCTCAGTAATAAGGCGATTATTTTTGCCACCGCCTATAAAGAATATGCTGCCGAAGCTTTCGAACTGGAAGCGGTCGACTATTTAACGAAACCCATCAGGAAAGAGCGCCTGGAGAGAGCGCTATCGCGTGCAAGGAATATCCTGGAGCAACCAGAGACAGCCGATCAGTTTGTCATTTTAAATAGTAACAAGGGGAAAATTCTGCTTCGTTTTGCCGAGATAACAATCATCCAGACATCTGAGATAGATCGCAGGGATAAAAAAGTGCTGTTGAGAAACCAAGAGGAAGTGATCTTAAAAAACATTTCTTTTCGACAACTCCTGAGTTCCTTACCCGAGGGCCAGTTTTCACAGGTCAATCGAAAGACGGCAATTTCGATGGATTGTGTGGTCAGCTTTACCCATGACACGATCCGCACTACTCTCAACGATGAACGCGCACAATGCGTTATACTCCCGTTAACAGAACAATTCCGATCATCCTTCAGAGAGCAAGCAGGCAGGTGATCCGGTACAGAAAAACCCAAGATCAGTACATAAATACCGGTCTGAAAGCGGGTTTCCGGCTTATAGTTCTATATTAAGGAGCGAAACTGCTGAGTCATTGCTATGAAAAAATTGAAGAACTTACTTTTTTACGTTGGAACTATAGGCGGATTATCTGCTCTTATTTATTTCGTAGTGTCTTTGGGCCACAAGCTACAGCCGGAGCCCCCACTCACCTCACGGGACGTGGTGGGGAGTGCATGGGGTCAATTTATCTCCTCTCTTCAGGATAATCTTAGGCATCCGCTGGGGATTTTATTATTACAGATCATCACGATCATTCTGGTGGCACGTTTTTTCGCTTATTTTTTCAGGAGAATTGGTCAGCCCTCCGTTATCGGCGAGATCGTAGCGGGAATTCTACTGGGCCCCTCTTTACTTGGAGCATATTTTCCAGAAATCTCAGATTTTCTATTCCCCGCATCCTCTTTAGGAAACCTCGGTGTGATGAGCCAGATCGGTCTGATCCTTTTCATGTTTGTTGTGGGTATGGAGCTCGACCTGCACGTATTGAAACGGAAGGCGCATGAAGCTGTAGTAGTGAGTCACGCCAGTATTATTTTTCCTTTTGCACTCGGGGTCGTCCTCGCTTACTTTATCTACCGCGATACGGCCCCTGAAGGCACCTTCTTTCTATCTTACGCATTATTTATCGGCATTTCCATGAGCATTACGGCGTTTCCGGTACTGGCACGTATCGTTCAGGAGCGGGGCATGACGAAGACAAAACTCGGAGCACTGGTTATAACCTGTGCCGCAGCTGATGATATTACCGCCTGGTGCATATTAGCGGCGGTGATCACCATTGTAAAGGCAGGATCGGTGGCAGGTGCGGGGTATACCATCATGGTGGCTATCCTCTATGTAACGCTAATGCTGAAACTGGTCCGTCCTTTCCTGCATCGTGTAGGAGACCTGTATTCGAACAAGGAGGGGCTCAGTAAACCCATTGTGGGTGTTTTCTTTGTGACTCTGGTCATATCTGCGTGGTGTACCGAAATCATTGGCATTCATGCTCTGTTTGGGGCATTCATGGCAGGAGTCGTTATGCCTCCTAACGTCAACTTCAGGAACGTATTCATCGAGAAAGTGGAAGATATGGCTTTGGTACTCCTTCTCCCGCTATTCTTCGTATTCACAGGACTAAGAACTCAAATAGGCTTGCTCAATGAACCTCACTTGTGGCAGCTATGTCTGATCATCATTGCTGTAGCAGTTACCGGAAAGTTCATGGGGAGTACACTTGCAGCGCGCTTTGTTGGACAAAGCTGGCGAAATAGCCTGACTATTGGAGCTCTGATGAACACCAGGGGATTGATGGAACTTATCGCTCTTAATATCGGTTATGATCTGGGGGTATTGAGTGCTGAAATGTTTGCGATTCTGGTCCTCATGGCCCTGGTTACAACTTTTATGACGGGACCTGTTTTGGATCTGATCAACCGAATATTTGGCGATGAAAAAGAGGATGAATCTTTATTGAACCGGAAGGATAAGTACAACGTACTGATTTCGTTTGGAAACCCACAAAGCGGCCAGCAGTTAATACGCCTTGCGCATGTTCTCGTTAGGAAATCCAGGGAAAACACAGCTGTCACAGCACTACATCTCTCGCCAGGGAATGAGCTAAATCCCTTCAACATTGTAGAATATGAACGTGAAAGCTTCCGATTAATTCATGAAGAGGCTGCTGCTCTTCAACAACCACTAAAGGCTGTATTTAAACCTGTTCAGGACATAGATTCCGAAATCACAGAGATCGCGAACGAAGGAGATTACGATCTACTTTTGGTAGGTATCGGGCAGTCAGTATTTGAAGGAACCCTTCTTGGAAAGATATTGGGTTTTACGACCAGGGTGATCAATCCTGAACGTTTATATGACACCATAACAGGAAAGGATAATATGTTCATGAAGAACATTTTCGACGAACGCACGCGACATATCCTTAAATCGACTAAAATACCTACAGGAGTGCTGATTGATAAAAATTTAAGCTCAATTACTAAAGTTATTGTGCCTGTTTTCTCACTAAGCGACAGCTTTCTAGTTATCTATATTCAAAAGTTCATCAATAACGGCGGTGTTGCTCTAACGATCCTTGATGCGCACGATAGCATTAAACATTCAGTCGAGTTCAAGGAAACATTGCGAGCGATTGAGATTGCAGCTCCCGGGTATCTGACTGTGCTTGAAAACAATCAAGCAACCAAAGGGCTCTTTATGGCACACGATCTGATGCTAATCAGTCTCGACAGCTGGAAGCGGGCACTTGAACTGAACAGTGTCTGGTTATCAGACAGTCCATCGGTGATGATCATGAAACCTTAGTGCCTCATTTATACCTTCACGAAAAACTTTTTAAAGCATTTCAGGCAGGAATATTTCTTCAATACGATCACTGGCTCTATCAGACGGGCAAAAAAGCCGCGCTTGATCCGATTATCGGTCATAGTTCCACAACGGGGGCACTTTTTAAAAGTTCTGCTGACCGAATTAGCAGGTATTGAAGACGGCGCAGATGAAGACACTCGAAGCTCTGACATTCGTAAAATCTGGGAAAATATTTGAAACTTTTAGATGCAGCTACTTCTCAAACGAGAACCATAGCAAACTATCAGACCAAAAATGACGCCACTAAAAATCCCTCGGTAAATAGCGACTAAAACGACCTTCAAGTCATTATTCCTCCACAAATTGTGCAAAAAGCAAGCTCATCCGAGGAAGTAATTCCTCACTTATCGCTCCTGCAATGAGCGGATGATTACGTCTGATCATTATTTATCTGTGATCGAAAAGTATCATTTTTCAGCTCCGAATTTCTACCTTTGCCGCGATGGCATTCCGGATCACAGCGTTCCTCTTAATACCCCTGATTCTAGGCGTCAGCCTGTCGAGGATGGTTGTATTTACTGGTTTTCAGCTAAATAGGAATTACATCGCATCCAAACTTTGCGAGAATCGTGATAAAGCATGGATGCACTGCGAGGGAAAATGCTACCTCGCCAAAAAAATGAAGCAGGTTGAGGAGAAGGAGAAGAAACAGGACCTGGAGATACAGAAGCATCTTGTTCAAGACTCCCTTACTCCGGAAATGTTTGTTGTTTTTTTTGGAAGCAAACTCACTGCTACTTTCGATACGCCCTATTATGGGCGTGTTTCTTCCGGCCATCATTCAGATTTATTCCAGCCTCCTCAGGCCTAAAACACCTCCATCTTCTTTAATTTATTTCTTTATGATGCAGTAGCGCAGAAATGCTCCTGCGTGAAGGTTTTGTGCCTTCAAGAATTTGACCACACCATGAATCATACATTTAAAATAATGATGTTGCTGGCAGCGCTATTGTCGTTCGCCTCATGCAGCAAAAATAACGACAATGCTCCCACCCAGACAGAAAAGATCCGGATCGCTGAAAAGACGAGTTCAACCGGTATGTTGGTTACCCTCTGGGCAGACAAGCAAGACCTGACGGTTGCATGGAACCAGCTTTATGTTTCACTCAGAAATTCCGACGGTTCTATTGTTACGAACGCAAAAGTGAGCTTTGCTCCGGTAATGGATATGACAGCGATGAAACACTCAGCACCTGTAGAACAACCGTTGTATACTCCAGATAAAGAACTTTATAAAGGTGCTGTAGTCTTCTCGATGCCATCTGGTCAAATGGGAGCCTGGACACTTACGGTTACAGTTGACGGCGAGCCAGTGATTTTCGCGCTCGACATTAAAGCGGCTCCGGCCAATACCAAATCAACAGCTACATTTACCGGCTCCGATGGGGGCTATTACACCGTGTCCCTGGTACAACCCTTGACACCCAGGATGGGGATGAATGATCTGGAGGTATTGGTGAACAGACGCCAGGATATGATGAATTTTCCACCTGTTGAAGACCTTGCCATTGAATTGATACCAGAGATGCCTTCAATGGGTCACGGCTCTCCAAACAACGTGAACCCTATTCACACGGGCAAAGGACGCTATCGCGGAAAAGTTAATTTTACCATGACGGGCGACTGGAGACTTCATTTTAAATTGAAAAGAGGTAATATGGTTATTATGGAAGATGCAGCGCTTGATCTTCTGTTTTGATATGACAAAGCGAGGATTAATATGCATGGTCATTTGCTGGCTGACCTTCACAACTATTTCGTATGCGCAACCTGTTGACAGCGCAGGAAGGGATTTACCCAGCAGAACGCTGCTGCTAAATGAGGTAGCGATAAGACCTGGAAGAGATATCTATGAGGAGGCCAAAGACACTAGGCAAAAAAGCCTGCAGGAGATGACCGACAAGATCCTTGAATATACCCCGGGAATCAGCATGATACGCCGGGGGAACTTCGCTATGGAACCCACTATCCGCAGTTTAAATAGTGGGCAGATTACCATGACTATCGATGGCATGCGGGTTTTCGGTGCATGCACTGATAAGATGGATCCGATTAGCTCCTATGTGGAACCCAATAACCTGGAGAGCATATCAGTTTCTTACGACCCCGGCGCAAATACGGGGGGCAGTGGCCTCGGCGGCGGCATCAACTTCCGCCTTAAAGAGCCTTCATTCAGGGAGACTCCGAAGTGGTCAGGTCGTATAGGTACAGGGTTCGAGACCAATGGAGCAGCTGTGCAGACCCTCGGAGGATTGGACTATGCCAGTGCAGATCTAGCCTTCCAAATCAATGGTATTTTCAGAAGAAGTGCCAACTATAAGGCCGCGGGAGGCAAAGAAATCGGATTTTCACAGTATCGTAAATGGAACGGAAGTGCATCTGTGATAAGGAGCCTGGGAAGAACTGGCATTCTCAAGGCAAGCTATTTGCAGGATGAGGGCCACGACATTGGCTACCCGGCCCTTACAATGGACGTATCCTTTGCGAAAGCAAAGATCGCGGGCCTATCATACCTTTACTCTAATCAGCAGGAAAGTATTCATTGGGAAACAAAGGCTTACTATAACAGCATCGACCATGCTATGGATGATACGAACAGGCCGCCAGAAACGGTAAACATGCATATGGATATGCCTGGTACATCCACAACCTTCGGGGGATTTTCAGCCCTCGATCTCCATTTAAACGATCAGCATCACATGAAGATTAAGGTGGATGGATATCAGAACAAGCTTTTATCCAGTATGACGATGTATCCTACTGAAGGATCTCCGATGTTTATGTACACGCTAGCAGCTCCTGTAAGAAGGAATATGGGTCTTCATGTATCCGATGTTCTCTCTTTTGGCAAACGGACAATGCTTACATCCTCTGCCCGGCTGGAATACAACCACGATGATGTCTCGGATAAAAAAGCAAAAGAACAACTATCAGGTATGTTCCCTGGAGATCTTACCAGGAGCAACGTTATAACCAACTTCAGCATCGCATTAGGTTTTCAGCCGGATGCGCATTGGCTGCTGAATGCTTCTGTTGCCAGGGGGAGCCGCGCAGCTTCACTGCAAGAGGCTTACGCCTTTTACATTTACAACCGTCTGGATGCCTACGACTATTTGGGCAATCCGGCCCTGAGTGGTGAATCGTCTGTTAACTTTTCAATTAGCTCCTCCTATCGCAACGAAAAGATCGAAGCATCAGGCAACCTTTTCCGCTACTTCATACAAGACTATATTGCGGGAGCGATTCTGAAAGGTTACAGCACCATGACCATCGGGGCTAATGGAGTGAAACAGTACGTCAACCTTCCATCAGCCAAGCTGTATGGAGGCGAACTGGCTTTCAAATGGAAAGCAGGTGGAGGACTGGTCATAACCAGCTTGAACAGCTTTACCAGGGGATCTGATGGTGACGGGCTTGCTTTGCCTCTGATAGCTCCCCTTAAGACAGTGAATACCATCGATTATAACCTGGACAAAACCATTCTCCGGATAGAGGGAATCACAAACACAACTCAAAAACATGTTAGTACACAGCGGTATGGTGAAACTGCGACACCGGCTTCAACTATACTTAACTTCTACATCGGGAAGGAGTTCAAAGTATCATCACTTCAGGCATTGAAGATCAATCTGGGAATTGACAACATCTTAGACGAATATTATTTCCAACATCTGGACATACAAAAGGTCGCCCGCCCCGGTAGAAATCTTACTTACCGAATGGCGGTTCTTTTTTAAAGCCCATTTCTACCAGCCAGGCTTCGCACAATTGTGTCCACATTTCTGCGGAGCCTGGATTGTTCCGCAAAGCGATGGAATGTCCCCCCTGAGGAAAAATATGAAGGCTGGACTGTACTTTGTTGTCGACCAGTGCCTGATAGAATAGTAGCGAGTTATTTACACTTACCGATTTATCGTTAAACGCATGTACAATAAAAGAAGGTGGCGTGGAGGAGCTTACATGCAGATTAGGCGAATAGCGGTCAATCAGTACTTTTGAAGGATTCTCCCCCAGAAGGTTCGTTCTGCTTCCAACATGGGCAAACACCCCGAGGTCGACAACGGGAGACACCAATATGGAGAAGTCGGGCTGTGCAGATACTTTATCAAGGGAATCGCCGATAGATGACAGATCCTGCAGGGTGACACTCGCTAGAGCAGCAAGGTGCCCACCGGCTGATGATCCCTGGATCCCGATTTTCGTTTTGTCGATGCCCCATATCGATGAGTTTGACCGGATTAGCTTGATGGCTCGCTGAGCATCTTGCAAAGGACCTGTATTGCGATCTTTTAGATCCGGAGAATTAGGAAGACGGTAGTTCAGCACAAACGCACTGATTCCAATGGCGTTAAACCACTTGGCAAGCTGAGTCCCACTGATCACATAAGCCAGCCTTTCATATCCTCCTCCTGGACATATGAGCACAGCAGCCCCTGTGTTTTCAGTAGCAGAGGGAAAAAACCCATACATACCCGGAGTGCCTACCTGATAAATCCGTTCATTTGCAATTGAGTCTTTCAACTGCATATTCTTTGAGTTCGGCATTCTACCCTCGGGCCATAATGGAATAAACTCCTGAGCCTTCATCTGAGTTGACAGGCACAATAAGACTAAAACAATAGCTTTCAGACGCATCTTTAACTTTGGTTCGCTTTTAAAATAAACATATATTCAAATATCTGATGCAAATAAACAATTGTAAAATAAAAAGCTTATAATGATGCAAGTGGATCGGATACATACGCTGAACCAATGAAAAGTCCCGCAACTATAAACCATTCAGACGAATATTACAAAAACCTGGTGCATGCTATGCATCAAGGCTATGTGCGCCTGGAGATCGTGTTTGATGAACAATGGCGACCTGTAGATATCCGCTGCCTGGAAGCGAATGCGGCTGCCAACAACATGCCGGGCTCTCCGCTTTCGGGAATACTATTCTCTGAACTTCCCGAAGGTGGTGATCTACACCTAATAGAGGTGTGCGGACGCGTTGCCCGGACAAGGGTGGCAGAGATGCATCAGTTTTCCCCAGCCAATGATGAGAATTATTTTGATTACAGTATTTTCAAAGCAGGTGAGCCTGACGAATTCCACGTTGCTGTAATCTTTGAAAATCAGGCGAAACGGCAGCGTAGTACCAATATCGAAGTTATCGATAAATACCTAACGCTATTCAATTCTATCGAACAAGGATTTTGCACTATTGAGGTGTTGTTTGATGAGAAAGATGATGCGGTTGATTACCGCTTTCTGGAGGTCAACCCGGCTTTTGAACGGGAAACAGGCTTACGCAATGTAGTAGGGAAAACGATGCGTCAGCTGGCATCCAATCCCGAGGATCACTGGTTTCGTATTTATGGCGAGATAGCCAAGACAGGCATTTCCCGGCACTTTGATGATTGGGCAGGGGCAGTAGGACGATGGTATGACGTATATGCCTTTCGCGTGGATGCTCCCAGTAAGCGCCGCGTGGCCATGCTTTTTAATGACATGAGCGAACGGAAAAATGCGGAGGAAGCCTACAGAGTAAAATTAGAGGAGCAAGTGAAGCTACGTACTTTAGAGTTAAAAGAAAGCAGTGATTTACTTGACTCTATTCTTGATACGAGCTTGATCGCCATGTCGCTTATGGAGGCCGTGCGCGACCAGAATGGATGCATCCTCGACTTCAGGATACGTATGGTAAACAGACAGCTGGAAAAGCAGATCGGCAGAAATGACCTGATTGGCAAGTTATACCGGGCGGAGTTTTCGGGTATTGAACCGATTGGCATCTTCGATACCATGCTCCGGGTTATGGAAACCGGTGAACCTCAAGGCATGGAGTATTTCTATCCTTTTGAGGGGCTTAACAAGTGGTTTTCCTGCATGTTCGTCAAAATTGACGATGGGATAGCCGCAACAAATCTGGACATCAGCGAACGCAAGCAAGCCGAAGAAGATCGTCTCAGAAACTATCTGCTGTTGCAGCAATCGGAGGAACTCGCCGAGATGGGCAGCTGGGAATATGAACCAAAAGCAAACATTCTGAAGTGGTCTGACGGGATGTATAAACTCTTTAAGATCAGGCCCGGATCACCTGTTTCGCCGGATGTATATGTCAGGTACGTGACGGAAAGTAGTCGTACAGTAGCCGAGCAGATGCTTGAACTTCTCAGAATGGGAAGTGATTCATTTGAAAAAACATTGGAAATCAGGATACCAGGTCAGCGTAAAATGCTTCATATTAAAGCCATTGCTGTGAAGGGTTCCATGGACCAGCCGGACCGGGTTCTAGGAGTAACAAGAGACATTACCTCATCCAGAAAAGCGGAAGAAAGAATCCGTCAGATGGAGGCAGCACAGCAGCGGGAGATTTTTAAAGTCACCCTCGACACACAGGAAGAAGAGCGGCGTCGAATATCGGAAAGTCTGCATGATGGACTGGGGCAGCTGTTATATGCAGTCAAGATTAGCATGAACAATCTCACGTTCAGATCAGCTACCGAAGAACAAGAGGAATTTCAAAAGGCAAAAAAGTATACCGAAGACTTGCTGGCAGACGCAATCAGAAGTACGCGCCGGATATCTCATGCGCTTTCGCCCATGATATTGGAGGACTTTGGCTTAAAAGCGGCGGTCAAGTCTATTTGTGACCAGCTTGAAGGTGCTATCAAGTTTCGTTGTAAGGTCGCTTTGGGAGATGTTAGACTGGATAAATTTCTCGAACTGGCTATTTTCCGAGCAGTACAGGAGTTGTTGGCAAACATTGTTAAACATTCTGAAGCTACTGAGGCTTCCGCCGAAATCACCGGTGACGATGACGCGGTCCTCATTGTTGTACAGGATAATGGAAAAGGATTTGACGTCAAAAAAAGAGGAAGAAACGGGATTGGCCTCGCATCGATCCGTAGCAAGGTAAAGCTCTTGAAAGGGAGTGTGTCGATTACTTCCAACCCTGAAAGCGGAACAATAGTTAGGGTTCGCCTTCCCGCGTATCATCCAGGTAGTTAGGGGCGACTCTATACTACTACACTCTTCTAAAGCAAACTACAAACGCCGTTCCCTGGTTTATTACACTATTAACCGCCACTTTTGCCTGATTAGCGTCTACGAATTTTTTGACCAGTACTAGCCCGATACCGATTCCCGTCTCATTATTCGTGCCTGCCGTACTAATATCCTTTCCCGATCTATGAAAGAGTTGCTGAGCTTTTTGTTCAGACATACCTACTCCGTTATCTTGTATAGTGATACAAGTCGAGTTGTGATTGATGACGTATAGAATAACTATTTTTCCTTCAGCTGGGGTAAACTTAATAGCATTCGCCAGCAGATTTTGGAGGATGATCTTTACGTGGTCAGGATCTGCATAGCAATAAGCGGCTTCGTTGATCTCATGCTTAATGTCTATTCTCTTCTCAGTAGCAATACTTTGAAACACCGTCAGAACTTCCTGCATTACCTCATAGATCGGAACATGAGAGAATCGAGCCAATATTCCCTCTTGTTGGCTCCTCGCCCACACCAACAAGTTATCTGTCATCGCGGATGTAGCAGCTGTTTGCTCATATAACCTGTCAAGAAGGTACTTCAACTCGTCCCTATCAACCTCTACTGTTTGCAGGATCTGCAAAGTACCGAGAATAGCAGCGAACGGACTTCTAAGATCGTGACTGATAATCGAAAACAGCTGATCTTTCGTCCGGTTTAGTTCATTAAGTTCGCTGTTCTGCTGCTTGATTTTCTCTTTACGTTCTTCCAGGTTGACTGACTTTTTGGTAAGTTCTTTATTCAAGCGATTTTTAACACGAACACTTCTGAATAATACAAAAAGCAAAAAGACCAACAAGACAATAATAGACGCACTCAGAAATAGCACCTGTTTACTGAACTTATTTTTTTGAAGTGCCATCTGATTTTCTTTCACCAGAACTTGATTAACTGCCTGCTGATGGTTCAGGTGCAAGGCATTCAGCTCTTTCACCTTGCTTTCATTCAAGAGGCTATCGTTATAGGATTTATTAAGAAGCAGGTACCTATATGCTCGTTGGTAATCACCAAGTTTGGCGTATGAATGGTGCAATACCCTGAATGCTCGTTCGGCGTCCCATTTAACCTTCTTCTTCTCGGCAAGTTCCAAGCCTCTTTTCGCATACCTTACCGCCTCCTCGTACTTTCGCTTCTTTTCAAAACATTGTGCAAGACCTGTATACGCAAAGCTATTTTCCCAGTCATTCTGATATTCATTATTATCAAGAACCGAGCTATAATATTGTATTGCTGCATCTATCTCATTCCTTTTGAAATAAGTATCGCCTAAACGGTTTGATGCCATAGCCTGCATGTTCAGATGCCTGATCTCCTTACTGATTTCCATAGCTCTGGAAAACGCTGATAAAGCACTATCGGTAAAGTTGAGCTCGTTGTATGCCAAACCCATATTAAAGTAGTTTGTCGATAGCCTGTAACGATCACCAACTTTCACGTTCAGCGTTGCTGCCTTGCCAAACTCTTCGAGCGACAACTCTCTTTTGCCCTGTGCCAAATGTATTAATCCAACTACGTTGAGACAGATAGCTACTCCTCCAGGGTAGTCTATACTTTCAGAAAGTTTAAGACTCTTTAAAATCGAGCTAAGCGCTGGTTTATAGTCACCTTTCATATAGTGCACCTTCGCCCTGTTCGCAAGGGCTACAGAAAGTCCATATTTGAAGTTGATCTTTTCAGAGAGTGTAATAGCCTTCTTCGACAACAGCTCTACACTATCAAAGACCTGTTCTTTCAGATACTCATTAGCCAGATTATTGAACCTATTGACTTGCGTTGTGTCCGGAAGACCAACGGAAACAGGTACCCGCGATACATGCACTAAAGCTCGTTCCCTTGAGTAAGCAGAGTAAAAACAAAAGAGTGAGAGCTGGACCAGCAGCAGAATCCTTGGCATAATTCAAAAATGTGAAAAAAAACACATTTAGCGATAACAAGTTTCGTTACTAGAAAATACGTCTAAATATGCGCTCTGATGCTTGATCGCATATTTTATACAGTTGCCTGCCCCTGCTGTTGAGAATGGTCCGGCAGTTTCAAAGCAGAAGAGCGAGAATCATCCTGTCGCGAGGAACTGTATCTGAACCCAACTACTATACCTGCCAAATATGTAAGGACACAGGCGATGTTATGCTCATAAACGAGAAACAGGCTGGTAGCCAGTACACCTAAATACACTTGCCAGAGTAACACAGACACACTGCCAAACTGAACGGTATATCTTGAACCGCGAGTTGCTAGAGTAGCCGTCATAATAGCAAGTACACTTATAAACGCTCCTTCCATCATATGATTTCTCCCCGCAAAAGTCGGAAAGATCTGATGAGCCAAAAGGAAAACTCCTGAGCCGATGACTGCACTAACTACATACAACCTGAGAACAGCCATGCATCCCTCACGCTTTTGCAGGATGGTCCCGAAAAACCACAATGCTCCCATGCTGAGCATGAATTCGTCAATTTTAGTATGTATAAACTGGTAAGTCATGACACTCCACCAATGAGAAGATAAACTTCCAATATTAGAAGACAGAATGAAATCTGTGAGATTCTTTGATGTAGCTGACATCGACAATATGAACAATGCCAAATGAGCCATAACCAAGAACTGAATACCTTGGTTGAATGATGTGCATCTTTTTATTATCATTATCGTTCCTCCTAACACGGAAAGCAACCCAAGAAGCACACCAAACACGCTCAGGAATTACCCTGATGCAACAAAAATGTTATAATACCCTGATTATCTGAAGCTCCGAAATATCCATAGCGCCGAGACGAAAAGCACGTCTTGTTGATAAAGACCACATTATGCGCCGAATCTCACGAAAAGCTCTTAACTCTACACTTTATTTGAGAAAAACATTTTTTGAAGTCTCTCTCGTACAGGTACATCATAGAATCTCATCGAGCAGTAAGCCAAAAGCAGGGCGGTTACCGCCGCCAATAAGGCTGCTGGCCACGATTGCTGCAAGGATAACTTCTCATTTGCGACCCACGCAGTGTAAAGATAGATTAAGGGATAATGCGTGATATAAATAGGATAGGATATATCTCCCAAAAAGCTGCAGAGCTTGTTTGCCCGCGCTCCCTCCACCTTTCCTCCAGCTCCGAGCCAGATAATAAGGGGAAACAGGATGATTACACAAATACTCTCGTAAAGACCATTCATCCATGGAACATCTACAGGAGGAATGCGCGGCAATGAGAGCAGTGTAACCAACAGTAGCGAAGCAATAGGGAACGCATAATTGATAAACCTCAGTTTACCTGTGCGTGCTAAGATCATTCCGGCCAGAAAAGGAAAGGAAAGACGTGTAAATCCTATCATAAGCTGTCGCGGATCATCAATGGTCCAGCCACCGACAAAATCACCCTGCGGATCTGACAGGGCGAAACGTAGTGTAAAACCGGCAGCTATAAGAGCAAGGATGAATAACACAAGCGTTTTTAGGCGTCTTAAAAATAACGCATAGAGCACATTAGCTATATATTCAAAAAAGAGTGACCAGGCAGGCCCGTTCAGTGGATGCATCTCACTCCAACCGCGGATATCCAGACCTTTACCTACGGGGATCAGCGTGCAACCTATGATCATCACCAATATCAGCTTCCAGAAACGTACCTCACTGATGCCGTTCCAGCCAAGCACTGCAGAATCTTGAGAATAAAAAAGCAAGGCCCCAATAATCGAACCCGCTATAATCATGGGATGGAGCCGAATAATTCTGCGCAAAAAGAACTGCTTGAGGGTCATAGTATTCCAACGGTCATCATATGCGTAGCTTATCACAAAACCTGATAGCATAAAGAAAAAGTCAACTGCGAGATATCCGTGGTTGATGATTTGCCTGGTATGGTCTCCCCCTGCATGAGCTTCAAGGATATGGAATAGCACTACCACAATCGCTGCCACACCTCTTAATCCATCGAGGATTTGGTAATGCGGCTTAGCATCAGGAAAACTATTAGTTTGCATCATCGTAATTTTATTGGCTAGTATTGGATTTAACCAGACCGGGTATCTTCCTGATATCGGACTGGTATTTCAAAGCGTAAAATAGGCTTTTTTGTGGCTTTCTAAAAAATACGAAGATGAATAATGTCAGGTGTAGCGTTTGATTCAGCCCTTACGTTCTGGTACTATATTAAACTAATTAAACCATGCACCACACATTCAGAGCCTTAGCCCTATCCGCTTGCATTATTGCACTACTTTCTGCTTGCAAAAAAGATGAACGTACCGTTTCAGAATGGGGCCAACTTGCTGAAGCCAAACTGAGACAAATCGAAAGACTCTCCAGTGACCTACCCTGCCAGCAACAAGCAAACGTAGTCATAAAAGATCTGTCTAACGGCTGCTCTTCTAAGCTCTACCCCATCCTCAACTCGGACCTTGAAACGTTCGAAAAACTAAAAGAAGAGTACATCAATCTTGTGGGGAAGCAAACAGACGCGATGATTAAAGAGGGCATTATCATAGATCCGTGTCAGGATCTGTTTTGGAGCCATGAACAACCCATTCGACTTGACTGTAACAACGACAAGATCCAGCTGATCACCTCTTATAACGTCAGCGTCAGCGAAGCAGCCCCCCTTGCGGAAAATACTTATAATCAACTAATGAGATATGTAGAAAGCCAGGTTTGCACCGATAATTCCGGCTGGGATTATACCGCAATAGTGACAGACAGCCCTTCGAGGATACAATACATTCCTTTCTCAAGAAAAGGAGATGTAAGAGAGCTGCAGAAAATAGCGTCGCTCTATAATGTCCTTAAATTGCGAATCATCAACAACTCGGGGGAGCAGCCCGTTTATAACAGCCAACCCAAAGGGGTAAAAAGCGTTGAATGTGTAAACGGTAAACCAACTATCCAGCTTTTAAACTAGACGTTACGCTTCTCTATATGATCGTTCATACTACATGCCTGCACCTGTTTAGTTCCCGATCCTATTTTTCTCTTCGTTTACACCCTGCTCAATTTGCTTGTTGTTAAACTTCTTTCCGGAACTGAAATTATAGCTAAGCGAAATATTGAAAGTGCGTGTTGGCCGCTTCTGATAGAAGTCAATCCTCGTCCCTTCATACAGTGTATAGTTCTTTTCTCTTGCTGTATTCAATATATCAGTAACGTTAAGACGAAGCAAGAGGCTTCTGTTTAGGAACCTTCTTGATATTCCGGCATCTGTTACAAACTGGTATGCAACATAAGTATTGGCATTTACATACGGCGAACGATAATCAACAGACACATCGATGTCGCCAAGGTTTTTTATCGAGAATTCATGCTGTGTTCTGGCATATAAAGTCGTCTGCTGAATATTGTATTCGCTTAAAGAATACCGGAGGTTATAGAGGGCAAAAGAGGTGTTTGTTTTCCACCAACTGGCAACGCTAACAGGGGCGTTCAGAGACAACCCATACTCGTAACTGCTATTGAAATTCGTGGTCTGATATTCTATTACTTTATCTTCAATGGGTCTTGCCAATTGGGCAATCTTATCACTGGTTCTTGAATAATATACGTCGGCCGAGAAGTTCTTCCCAAAAACAGAGCCGAGCTCCAGCTTATGCGTATATTCAGGCATTAATTCAGGATTCCCTAACTGGGTAAGATAATCGTCAAACTGGAGACGATAAGGGTTCAAGTCTGCAAATGAAGGCCGCTGAATCCTTTTTGAATAATTAAGGTAAATTGAACTACCCTTTTTCTCATTTAATCTCCTGACGATGAATACTGAAGGAAAAAGGCTGAAGTAAGTTCTTTCGAACTGTTCCCCGGTTGTAACCGTATTTCCGTCCATTCTCGTATATTCAGCTCTCAGTCCCACTTTAACATCCAGCCTGCCTACACGTTTCTCCATAGAGGTGTATGCCATAGATAGAAGTTCTTCATAGATAAATTGGTTACTGAGCTTATTGTTGTATGCTATACAGATCCGTAATATTTGGTGTATTGTTGCGGTAATTAGAATTTTCTTGAGTCAAACTATAGCTGGACAGAAAGTTATTCAGCTCTGTCTTGGAGCTGTTCAGGTAGTCGGCTATAATCTTGAGTCCGGAGCCGATACTATCCATTATTAAGGAATAGTTCACCGTTAGACTGTTCTGGGCAGGGTGTCTGAACCATTCAGACTTGGCGATACCTGTTAGCGGCTCTGCTCCTGTCAAAGCAATATCTGTATTAAAGTATTGGTCTAACCGGCTGGAGTTATATATAAACTGGGCGCCCAGCGACTGGCGCGGTCCAAGATCATAAGACGCTCCGGCTCTGTACATCAGTCTCCCGTTATTATTGTATCGCCTGGTTATGCTGGAATATTCATCTTTGTCGGGATACTGTATCTCATTAGTGGCCATATAATCACTTTCATCCTTTCCTGCAGAGATGCTGCCGCTCAGATAAAGGTTTTTAATCTTATAGTTAAACGCACCGCCGACACCGTATGCAGGGCGCTCTTCCTGCTGCCTGTACTGACCGAAAAGGGTGCCTACCATCCCGTCTTTCCTGCTCTTCTTCAAAACGATGTGTATAATACCTCCCGATCCAGCAGCCTCAAACTCTGATGGTGGACTAGATATAATTTCAACCCGGCTGATATCTTCCGATTTTAAGGTTCGTAGATATTCTGCAAGATCGGAGTCAGACATACGTTGTACTACGTCGTTAATCATGACGGCTACCGATTGATTCCCTTTGATCTTAATGGAACCATCACTGGCGACCCATACACCCGGCGATTTCTGTAATACTTCCAGTCCGTTATTTCCGCTTTCAAGTAAGCTACCTTCAACATTGACTACATAGCGGTCAACCCTTCGTTCAACAAGAGGTCTCCGGCTCCTGACCGCGACCGTTTTCAGCACGTTCAGCTCTTCCGTAAGAGTTAGGCGGGACGTCAATACAGTATCAGCATACGTAAAAACAAGCGACAGAGGTTTATAACCTAATGAGGAGGCTGTAAGGCGATACTTTTGACTTACTTCAAAGGGGTAGATCAACTGATACACGCCTGCTTCGTCACTCATCGAGCTGATTACAAGTATGTCATCTTTAAAAAGTGTCAACGAAACAAATGGAATATTCTTGCCGTGAAGATCTACCGTACGCCCTCGTAGCGTTGCTTTCAGATCTGGGTCACCTCCTGTTGCCTGTGGACTGGTCTTAATGTCTTTACTTCGGTTCTGGCTATGAAGCGTAACGTGTCCGAAAAGCAACAATAAAAGCACGATGATTGACTTCATTTGAAAGGGGGGCTTAGGGTCTTAACGAATATAACTAAGCATATTGAAATATTTTGTTTCCGAAGTGAAAACAACCCTTCCATTTTGAAATGGTGAACATTTCTACGCAGATAGATAAAATAAGGCCTTATCGCGCTTTATACCATTTGGAACCTTATAATTAAAAACCGCCGGAATCCAGGCATTACATTTGACATCGTCGAATAATCAAACCTGATACGATATGAGTGGCTCATTCTTTAAATTCCTACCTTGCAAATAATTTCACGGCACCCCGATGCCTAAGTTTATTCCTTGTTAATATATCAAGCTGCTGAGATGCAAAATACTGTTCTAATAATAGATGACGAAAGAAAACTGTGTAACCTTCTGGCAAGAATTATCGGGCTTGAGGGTTTTACTGTCCTCCAAGCTTACACCGGCAAAGAAGGATTGAAAATCCTGAAAAGTGATAATGTTCAGGTAGTCATAAGCGACGTAAAACTCCCGGACTTCAATGGTGTGGATTTGATCAAAGAGATCAAAAAGATCAGGCCCGGCGCCGAAGTCATCAATTTAACTGCTTTTGGCACCATAGCTGACGGCGTGATGGCCATGCGAAATGGGGCATTCGACTACATAACCAAAGGAGACGATAACGACAAGATTATTCCTCTTGTCTACAAGGCTATGGAGAAAGCCCGGTTAAATGCCCGCGTTGTTGAACTGGAGAATAAGATTGCACGCAGGTACAGTTTCGATTTCATTCTCGGAAAGTCACGAGCAATCAGAGAAGCTGTCGCCCTCGCGCAACGCGTCGCTGGCACCAGTACAACCGTATTGCTGCTGGGTGAAACAGGAACTGGAAAAGAAGTGTTCGCCCAGTCTATCCATTATGAAAGCGCGAGAAGATCAAAGCCCTTCGTAGCCGTGAACTGCAGCGGATTTAATCCAGAGCTTCTTGAAAGTGAACTATTTGGCTATAAGGCCGGCGCATTCACGGGCGCATTGAAAGATAAAAAGGGATTGCTTGAGGAAGCACATGAAGGAACAATATTCCTGGACGAGATTGGAGAAATGAACCTGGACCTTCAGGCCAAGTTACTTCGTGTACTGGAGAGCCACACCTACATCAAAGTGGGAGACACTCAAACTAGCAAGGTCGACGTGAGGATCATCGCTGCTACCAACCGGGACTTAAAGAAAGAGGCCGATGAGGGCAGATTTCGTCTTGACCTTTTCTACCGCCTCTCGGTATTCTCCATTGAACTCCCTTCGCTGGCGCACCGCCGTGAAGACATTCTCCTGATCGCGAAGCACTACCTTGCTGAGTTTACGTCTAAAGTAAATCGATCTGCCTTGAAAATGGACGAAGACTTCGAACGCCTCCTCGTGAGCCATAACTGGAAAGGCAATATCAGAGAACTTAAAAACATCATGGAGAGAGCAGTCATCCTGACAGATTCCGACACGATCACATCGACTCTTCTTCCTGCTGAATTCCACGACGAGACCAGGAATGCAGACCCGCTAAATATGCAGGATATGGAAAGACAGCATATTATAAAGGTACTTAGGTATACCAAAGGGAATAAAACAGAAGCAGCGCGTCTGCTCGGAATTGGTCTTACTACCTTATACAGGAAGATCGACGAGTATCGGATATAAATAGCTGGTCCTTATCTTTTCATTTCAGTAAAGACCCTTCCAATATGGAAGGGTCTTTTTTATTTAAAAACACACTAGACTAAAAAAAAACATCACAACGCACTAACAAACAACAGTTTAAACATTCCACTCATCTCTATGGCACCAGGATTGAAATAGTGGCACAAAAGAAAACGCTATGCTTACAATCCTATTACTTCTCGCCCTGCTATTTCTAAGCTGGGTGGCTTACAAATCGATTGACTGGTTCGAAAAAATCTAAAGTATTATGACTGCATTATTCATCATTGCCATCGTCGTATTCATCTATATGATTTACGTGCTGATCAGGCCGGAAAAATTTTAATTGAACATCATGAACACAGAATTACTTGGTATTATCGCTACCTACCTGCTTACTTTGGTAATTGCCATTCCACTTGGCGGTTACCTGGCAAAGGTATTTGCGGGAGAGAGAGTCTGGACCGACTTTCTAAAGCCGATCGAATCCGGCATTTACAAGCTTTCCGGGATCAATCCTAAAGAGGAAATGAACTGGAAGCAACACATGAAAGCCTTGCTAACGATTAACTTAGTCTGGCTCCTCTACGGCTTTTTCGTTTTAATGTATCAGGACAAGCTTCCTCTTAACCCCGACGGAAATCCGGGCATGAGCCCGGACCTGTCCTTTAACACCATCATTAGCTTCGTTGTAAATTGCAATCTACAACATTACTCAGGAGAGAGCGGACTCACCTACCTCACTCAGCATTTCGTAGTGATGTTCCTGCAGTTTGTGAGTGCTGCTACCGGGATAGCTGCCGCAGTGGTGTTCTTCAAGGCATTTAGGGAAAAGAGCACCACCACACTCGGCAATTTCTGGGTCTTCTTCATTAAGTCAATCACCAGATTGCTATTACCTTTATGCCTTGTCATTGCTACCATTCTCGCATTAAACGGAACTCCTGCGAGCTATGAGGGTAAGGATCAATACATTTCCATTCAGGGAGATACCGTAAACGTCTCCAGAGGTCCCGCAGCCGGCATGATCGCTATTAAGCATCTGGGTACGAACGGAGGCGGATGGTTTGGTGTAAACTCCTCGCATCCACTCGAAAACCCTAATTATCTCACCAATATGGTGGAGCTGATTGCACAGGTAATAATTCCTATTGCCATGATCGTTGCCTTCGGGATCTTCATCCGGAGGAAAAAGTTAGCCTGGATGATTTTCGGTGTGATGACTCTAGGTATGCTCCTGCTGTTGATCCCTACAATAAGTTCAGAGTTAGGAGGGAACCCAGCTATTGCTAATTTGGGTATCTCACAAGAAACAGGCTCTATGGAAGGGAAAGAGGTGCGATTCGGACCTGCCATATCAGCCTACTGGAGTACCGTGACCACCATCATCTCAACAGGCTCTGTCAACAGCATGCACGACAGCACGATGCCGCTCACAGGCTTGTGGCAACTCTTAGCCATGATGATCAATGCATTCTATGGCGGTTGCGGTGTAGGTTTGCTAAACTACTTCATTTATCTGATTATCGCTGTATTTATATCCGGGCTAATGGTGGGACGCACCCCTGAGTTTCTAGGTCATAAAGTGGAAGCCAGGGAGGTCAAGATCGCGGCACTTATCACCCTGCTAAGTCCATTCCTCATCCTTGCGGGAACCGCGATCACCACGTATGTATTTACTGACCATAATGATGTAGCCTGGGCCGTACAACCACAGAACTGGCTCAACAATCCCGGCTTTCATGGCTTCTCTGAAATGTTGTATGAAGTAACATCTGCAAACGCCAACAACGGGTCAGGTTTCGAAGGACTTGGAGATAACAACGTACTTTGGAATGTACTTACCGGCTTTATCCTGTTCCTGGGACGCTTCCTGCCGATCATTGGTCCCTTAGCCATTGCCGGCCTGCTCGGCTCTAAAAAATACATCCCGGAATCCGCCGGAACACTGAAAACAGATACGCTCACTTTTGGCATGATGACTCTCGCAGTGATCCTCGTGTTGAATGCCCTATCGTATTTTCCTGCCTTGACTCTGGGGCCCTTGGCTGAATACTTCTCGATGCTTAAATAAAGTTCTATGAAACGATCATGAACTGGTAAAAAAACCGCGTGTTCATGATCGCTTCATCACTGTTAAAAACAATAATACGTTGATGAAAAATCCTATTAAATTATTTGAACCTGCGCTCGTTCAGGACGCAATAAAGCAGTCGTTTATCAAGCTTGACCCGCGGTCAATGATCAAAAACCCGGTCATGTTTACTGTAATGATTGGCACCCTGATCATGGCTTGCGTAACCTTATACTCTATAAATAATCCGGGGCAGGGCGCGCCTGCATACAACCTCCTGATCTTCATTATCCTCCTTCTCACCGTCTTATTTGCAAACTTTGCTGAAGCTATTGCTGAAGCGCGAGGCAAAGCACAGGCAGACTCCTTGAGAAAGACCAGAACTGAAACTCCGGCTAAGATGCTAATGCAAGACGGGACAGTCGAAGTGCGCTCATCCAGTCTACTCAAAAAAGGCGACATCTTCATCTGTCAGGCCGGAGATACGATACCATCCGATGGTGAAATCATTGACGGTATCGCCACGATAGATGAGTCTGCAATAACCGGAGAGTCTGCTCCTGTTATTCGTGAGTCCGGGGGTGACAAATCGTCTGTAACCGGCGGAACCAAGGTGCTGTCAGACCAGATTAAGGTGCTGGTCAATACCCAGCCCGGAGAAAGCTTTCTCGACAAGATGATTGCACTCGTAGAGGGAGCATCACGGCAGAAAACCCCTAACGAAATCGCTTTGACCATACTGCTTGCCAGCTTTACCATCGTGTTCATCATCGTATGCGTCACTTTGAAGCCCTTTGCTAATTATGCAAACACGCCAGTAACTATTGCTGCCCTGATTTCGTTGTTTGTATGTCTCATCCCAACGACTATTGGCGGCCTTCTGTCTGCCATCGGAATTGCCGGAATGGATAGGGCCTTACGTGCGAACGTGATAACTAAATCCGGAAAAGCCGTTGAAACAGCGGGGGACATTGATGTGTTGCTTTTGGACAAGACTGGAACGATCACGATCGGCAACAGGAAGGCAACTAACTTCTATCCAGCCCCTGGGATAACCGATACCGACTTTATAAAAGCCTGCGTACTGAGCTCTCTCGCCGATGAGACCCCCGAAGGAAGATCGATCATCGAACTGGCGTTGGCTCAGAACTACAAAATGACACCTACTCCTGAAGGCTCCACCTTCATCAGATTCACCGCAGAAACCCGCTCCAGTGGATTAGATACTCAAGACGGTAAGAGGATCCGGAAAGGGGCATTTGACGCCATTCGTAATATGGTAAAGGCCTCAGGTCAGAGCTTCCCGACCGAAACTGAAGATCAGGTAAAGAAGATCTCCGGTAACGGCGGTACCCCGCTTGTAGTAGCACTTAACGAACAGGCAATGGGGGTAATAGAACTTCAGGACATCATTAAGCCCGGCATTAGCGAACGCTTTGAACGCCTCAGAAAGATGGGCGTCAAGACCGTAATGGTAACCGGGGACAATCCGCTGACTGCCCGGTTCATTGCTGAAAAAGCCGGAGTAGACGACTTCATCGCTGAAGCAAGGCCCGAAGACAAGATGAATTACATCAAGGCTGAACAGGCCGAGGGCAAGCTTGTAGCCATGATGGGTGATGGGACCAACGACGCACCAGCACTCGCGCAGGCAGATGTAGGGGTAGCAATGAACAGCGGCACCCAGGCAGCAAAAGAAGCTGGCAACATGGTCGATCTCGATAATGATCCTACCAAGCTTATCGAGATCGTTGAAATAGGCAAGCAACTGCTGATCACACGCGGCACCCTTACCACCTTCTCCATCGCGAATGATGTGGCCAAATATTTCGCCATCGTGCCCGCCCTATTCATCGCCTCCATTCCCGCTTTGCAGAGTCTGAACATCATGGGACTGCATAGTCCCGAAAGTGCCATTCTATCTGCCGTCATCTTCAATGCAGTCATCATCCCTCTTTTGATTCCACTTGCACTGAAGGGTGTGGCATATAAGCCGATAGGAGCCAGCGCGCTGCTCCGGCATAACCTTCTGGTTTATGGACTTGGCGGTGTAATCGCCCCCTTCGCCGGCATCAAGCTGATCGATATCGTAGTTGGTCTGTTTATCTAAATTCTCAAGAAATATGAAAAAGTACCTTATACAATCCATTCGCCTCACAGCGGTTCTTATGGTTTTACTCTGCATCATCTACCCCCTTACCATCGCCTTCGTGGGGAAACTTTCCCGAGGCGAAGGAGGCGGTGAGAAGATCACCAGAAACGGAAAAGTGGTCGGATACGAACGCCTCGGTCAATCATTTTCCAACCCTCAATACTTCTGGGGGCGTCCATCGGCCGCCGGCTACAATGCAGCTGGATCCGCGGGATCCAACAAGGGACCATCTAACCCTGACTATCTCCAGCAGGTCTCAGACCGGATAGACACCCTGATCAAATACCATCCTGGATTGAAGAAAGCAGATATCCCTGCAGATATGGTTACTGCTTCCGGGAGCGGCCTTGATCCTGACATATCGGTACCGGGAGCTATGATCCAGGTTAAAAGAGTTGCCGCCTATCGCAGACTGGACGAAAAACAAGTGGCCGACTTGGTTGCCACGCACACGAAAAAACCATTGCTGGGACTACTGGGTCCCTCCTCGGTGAACGTACTTCAGCTCAACATCGCACTAGACGAACTGAAAAATCAGAATTTATAATACGACGACATTCATGAAAAAACTCTTCATATTAGCAACTGCTTTAACAAGCGCTTCTGTTTGCTACGCACAAAACGATCCTGCCATTAAAGTAAGCGGATACATAGAGACCTACTTTGGCTACGACTTTAACAAACCCACAGACAACACTCGTCCTGGATTCGTCTACTCACATAACCGCCACAATGAAGTAAACCTCAATCTTGGATTCATTAAGGGGAGCTATGATAATGGATTCATTCGTGGCAACCTGGCTCTGATGGCCGGAACATACGCCAATGCTAACCTGACCGCAGAGCCTGGTGTTTTAAAGAACATCTTCGAGGCAAATGCTGGAATAAAGCTCTCTTCTTCCAGCAACCTGTGGCTGGATGCCGGGATTTTCCCTTCGCACATTGGATTCGAAAGCGCCATATCCAAAGATTGCTGGGTACTGACCAGAAATATCTCATCTGAAAACACCCCCTATTATGAAGCAGGGGCAAAGCTGACCTATGGCACTGACGACGGAAAACTTACGGCATCCCTGCTGTATCTGAATGGCTGGCAACGGATCACCCGGCAGAACGGCAACGGACAGCCTGCCGGGGGCCTCCAGCTCACCTGGAAGCCGCTTACGGGCCTCACCCTGAATTACAGCAGCTACTTGGGAGCGGAGGGTGCTGACTCTATTCACGTAAGACGATTGTACCACAATGTATACGGCGTCTTTCAGGTTAATCCACAACTCGGAATTACCCTCGGCTTCGATTATGGCACTCAGCAGCGAGAAAAAGGAAGTGACCGGAAGAACGAAGTCCTCTCACCAGTTGCCATCGCCCAATACCGGATCAGCAGTAAAATAGCTCTCGCAGCCAGAGCAGAATACTATCAGGACCAAAATGGAATGCTGATCTCTGCCCAGACGGAAAACGTATTCAAAACCAGGGGATATTCCGTAAATTTCGACTACGCTCCTGTTAGCAACGCATTGATAAGACTGGAAGGCAAGATATACAACAGCAAAGATGATATTTTTCTCAGGAGGGAAACCATGAGCGACAAAAACGGGCTGATCACGGCGAGCATGGCCCTCTCGTTCTAACGCTCTATTCAATCGCCATGGAAGAATCAGACAAGACAGAATCTGTTAAAAATTTCCTGGACCTCGTAAAGAAGTCCCGGAGGGGGAAGTTCAAGGTCTATATAGGCATGAGTGCCGGTGTAGGTAAAACGTACCGGATGCTGCAGGAAGCGCATGCCCTGGTTAAGAACGGAATCGACCTTCAGATCGGGTATATTGAAACACACAACAGAGAAGAGACTCATGCTCTTTTACATGGGCTGCCTCTGATCCCAAGACGGAAGATTTTCTATAAGGGAAAAGAACTCGAGGAAATGGACGTGCAGAATATCCTGAATATTCACCCGGAGGTCGTCATTGTCGATGAGCTGGCACATACGAATACCGAAGGAAGTAAAAACGCTAAGCGCTGGCAGGATGTTGTAGACATCCTGGATGCTGGCATCAGCGTAATATCAGCCGTCAACATCCAACACCTGGAGAGCATGAATGAAGAAATTGAGGCGATCACCGGCGTACCTGTCACGGAAAGGATACCCGACAAGATTCTCGAAATGGCTGATGAAATCGTCAATATCGACCTAACAGCAGACGAACTTATCGAAAGGCTTGAAGCGGGTAAGATCTACGACAATACCAAAATCAGGAGTGCTCTGGATAATTTCTTCAAACGTGAGCGGATTCTTCAGCTGCGAGAACTTGCACTTAAAGAAGTTGCACATCACCTGCAAAGGAAAATCAATGCGGAAGTACCCGCTAAAGTCAAACTCAGGCCAGAAAAATTTCTGGCCTGTATTTCTACAAATCATAAAACCGCTAAAATCATCATTCGCAAAACAGCGCGACTTGCCTCCTACCACCACTCCACCTGGCTCCTGCTCTATGTGCAGAGGAGTCATGAAGGTGGCGACAAGATAAGACTTGATTTACAACGCCACCTCATCAACAACTTCAAACTGGCTACTGAGCTCGGTGCAGAGGTAATTAAAGTCAAAGGCGAAGATATTACCCAGACCATCATGCGAGTAGCTGCCGAGAAGGAAATCACAACAATCTGTATTGGAAAACCTCATTTAAATTTTTTTCAAATGGTATGGCAAACCGCCATTTTCAGCAGGCTTTTAAAAAAAATTTCCGAAACAGACACCGACCTTGTCATTCTTTCATAAGATCTTAGCACCTGAAACATGAAGATAAAAACTAAACTACGCCTCGGATTCGGATTTCTGTTCATCATCGTACTCTTCTTTGGCGCGATCTCCCTTTTTTACATCAACAACATTTCGTTTAGTTCTAAAATCATATTAAAAGACAATTATGAAAGTCTGAAATACACCCGGGACCTGCGAGCTGTTCTCGACGAAACTACGTTGCCTTTTTCAGAGAAGGTAGCCACCGACATCTCCCGCCAACTTATGCTGCTGAAAAGCAATATCACGGAGGTGGGAGAAGATAAGGCCGTTGCATCGCTGTATCATGCAATCGGGCGGCTAAACGTTCCTGCGCCTGACTCCCTTTCACACCGGCAATTTCTTAAAGAAGTATATCGGCAGCTTAGAGTAATCGACGAGCTCAACATGGAAGCTATCATGAGGAAAAATGAAACAAGCAGGACGGATGTGGAGAGGGCCGCAACAAACCTGATCATCATTGCGTCAATTTGCTTCCTCATTCTGTTTTCGTTCATTGTCAACTTCCCCGGGTTCGTCGCAAACCCTTTAAAAGAGTTCTCCGATGCAATAAAGGAAATCAGTCGAAAAAACTATCGACAGCATCTGGAATTCCCCGGCAATAACGAGTTTTCTGAGCTTGCCAGAGAATTCAACACCATGGTCTTTCAGCTTAATAAATGGGAAAGCAGCAACATGGCCAGATTACAGTCCGAAAAACTCCGGATCGAAGCTATCATCGAGCAGATGCAGGATGCTATCATCGGGTTGAATGAAGAAAAAGAAATTCTTTTCATCAACCGAGTCGCTGGACAGCTGCTGAACATGAACGAAAAAGATGCTATTGGAAAGGATGCCAACGACCTATTAAAAAACAACGACCTGTTAAGCAGAATATTACAGATCAGAAATAGCGACAAGCCAATCAAAATCTATGCAGATGGTAAGGAATCATACTTTCAGCTTGAACGACGGGAAATTACCGTCCCCCTGTATGAAGAGCGCCCCGACGATGTGATCCAAGGAAGCAGTAAAACGGCAGGTGAAGTATATATGTTAAAGAATATCACCCAGTACAAAGAACTCGATGAGGCAAAGACCAACTTCATCGCAACGGTTTCGCATGAATTAAAGACCCCTATTTCGTCAATTAAAATGAGTTTAAAGCTAATGGCTGATGAACGCATCGGAACGCTGAACCCCGAGCAGCAGGAGCTGATTCAACACATCAGGGAAGATTGCGGTCGGTTACTTAAAATTACTGGAGAGCTGCTCGACCTTGCACAGGTAGAAACAGGAAACCTGCAGCTGAACTTTGTTAAAGCCGACCCAAAAACGATCGCATTGTATGCCATAGACGCAGTAGCATTTCAGGCCGAACAGAAATCAATTGAGCTTGAACTCATCAGCAGGAGCGATTTACCGGCAGTCTATGTCGATACCGAGAAAACTGCCTGGGTATTGGTGAACTTCCTGTCAAACGCATTGCGCTACAGCGTCCCGAAATCAAAGGTGGTTATTCAGATCGTGGAAAAGGACAATAACATCGAATTCTCCGTGCGCGATTTTGGAAAAGGTATTGACGACAGGTATCAGAAACGTTTATTTGACAGGTACTTTCAAGTGCCCACGGACGGAAATAACAAATCTGGGTCAGGTCTCGGCCTCGCTATTTCCAAAGACTTCATAGAAGCCGAGGGGGGAAAAATTTGGGTAAAAAGCGCCATTGGTGAGGGAAGTAAATTCTGTTTTTCCCTTCCCATCGAAGCTCATTAATCATATTGATACACCGCGAGAAAGTATTTGTTTTCATCAATTTAAAATTATCCTTTTAACTATATTTGTCAATGGCAAAAAAGGTCGTAATAATCGAAAAGGATGAAGACATTCTGGAAGTCCTTTCCTACATACTGATCGAAGCAGGATACCTGGTAGCTTGTTTTCAAACAAACAACATCATTATCGAACAAATCGCAAAAGAGAAACCAGACCTGATACTCCTTGATGTGATTAATGTATCGAGTGAGGGAACGGCTTTATGTCAGGCTATTAAAAAAGACCGAGTTCTTGAGCAGGTTCCTGTTGTGGCATTATCCACACATTTGAAACCACAACTAATAAAGGAAATCTGTGCTGACGACGTCATGAAAAAGCCTTTCGATATAGATGAACTTCTGCAGGTAGTAGACAATCATTTGCAGGCACCTGCTTAAAAAGCAACTGAACATCATCAATCGATTTAAATGACTTAAGGGACCGAAGCTAACATAGACAAACCCACACCTATGTATTCAGAATATATCTATTCTGCTGATATAGCCCGTTCAAAGGAGACGGAAGCTGGTTAGCTATCTTCAGAGAATGAAGAACAGGTTGCTATGCTCTGATTCCGTTCACTTGGGCAACTTGATATAGAACGTGGTACCCCGGTCTTCTTCACTGTCAAACCAAATATCACCCTCGTGCCATTCGACAATGGTTTTGATTATAGACATACCGAGTCCGGTAGAGGGCTCGCCGCGTAATCCGTTCCTCCGAGCTTCGCTAAATCTGTCAAATAAGGTCGCATGGAATTTTTCAGGAATACCGATTCCGTCGTCGCTAACGCTGACAATGACACTTAGTTCCTGCTCTTTCATACCAATGGAGATCTTACCCCCATCTCTGGTAAACTTTAGCGCGTTTGATACCAAATTATTTATTACCTGGAGGAATTTGTCTTCATCAACATCGACATAGATATTCGCCTGACTGAAGCTAAATTGAATTTGTTTGTTCAGCGCTGTCTGGTGACGCAAGTATTCTTCGGTTTGAATCTTTATTATTTCGATGAGATTAACTCGCTTCTTCACCAGCCTTACACCTGCACTCTCCAGAAATTCGTGGTCCATGAAGTCTCTGATTAGTTTGATGCATCTTTTGCTTAGCTTGTTAACCATCAGCGAGTACTCTCTTATCCGGTTATTTTCAGAATGTGCGACCTCCTGATCAAGAAGTGAGGATAAATTTTGTATAAACCCCAGCGGGGCTGCCAAATCGTGTGAGAGTATTCCCAGTATGGAGTTCTTTTTGGCATTATGCTTACTGATCACATTCAGCTGACTCTTATATCTGGTAATATCTTCAGCATACCCCATAAGCAGCTGCTCCTGCCCTTCTCTGATCAGGTAGGGGAAAATCCTGATATACCGTTCCGATTCTCCCCTGACTATCCGGCATTCTACATCCTTAACCACATTACCTGTCATGCACGCCACGCACTGAGACGCCACATATTCCTGGTCCTCCGGATGGACCATTGCCAGCAACAGGGGCACAGTAGGCTCAGCATCGAGATCAAAAAACTCGTTAAAAGCAGGGTTCAGGTAAACAAAGCGTTTCTCGCCCAAACTATATGAAAAATAGAGCTGACATGACAGCTCAGTAAGAGATCTTAAAGTATCCGGAACATGCATAGTAGCACAGTTGATTACTGAAATTAAGGGACAAACCTTATTAACCAGTGTATCAGCATTTGGTTTTAATGGATGTTTTGCGGAGACCGGAATACGAAAAATGGCGGGCACATCTGATGTACAGACCTGCCCGCCGCTATAGATCTTCTAGTACTAAAAGATGTATTTAGTGCTTAAAAAATTCGATCTCTCATCACTCACGATGTCGTTGATGAGAGATTTATTATTCTCATTAAGTTTCGTTGCAACCAAAGAACGGATGGAGAAAGATCGTAGCGCATCAACAACAGAAAGGGTTCCTTCCGCACTGTCCTTCCGTCCGGTGAACGGAAAAACGTCTGGTCCTCTCTGGCACTGACAGTTGATATTTACCCGACTCACCTGGTTAACGAGGGGATCAATCAGGGCTGAAAGCTCCTTAGTATCATTGCTAAAAAGACTTACCTGCTGTCCGTGCGTAGAGTCGATCAGGTATTGGATAGGTTCCTCCACATCTGAAAACGGAACAACAGGGATCACCGGCCCAAACTGCTCTTCCCGATAAAGCTTCATTTCCTGATTTACCGGATAGACTATGGCTGGATAAACGAAAGATTCGAAAATTTCTCCTCCGTGTGGGTTCACCACCCGGGCCCCATGTGCGACAGCATCGTCTATACATTCTTTCAAATAGGCAGGCTTTCCCGGCTCAGGAAGCGGTGTTAGTGCCACGCCATTCTCCCAAGGCATCCCGAATTTTAGCTTTGAGACTTCGGCCGAAAGCATCTCCAGAAACCGCTCAGCGAGCGACTCGTGCACGTAAATGATCTTCAAGGCGGTGCAACGTTGCCCATTAAATGACAATGAACCCAAGACCGTTTCGCTCACGGCCAGCTTCAGGTCAGCAGCAGCAGTGATGATAGCGGCATTCTTAGCATCAAGCCCCAGAATAGCTCTCAACCTGTTCACCTTCGGATGCAGTTTCTTCAGCTCGTTGGCAACCTTGCTTGACCCGATAAGTGTCAGCACATTGATCTTGCCCGACTTCATCAGATCCGGTACGATGGAATTCCCCCGACCGTAAATCGTATTAACAACACCTTTAGGGAAGCTATCACGGAATGCTTCCAACAATGGATAATGTAAAAGGGTGCCGTGTTTAGGTGGTTTAAACAACAAGGTGTTCCCCATAATCAGAGCCGGAATCAACGTTGTGAACGTTTCATTCAAAGGATAATTGAATGGTCCCATGCATAAGACCACGCCAAGCGGAGAACGTCGAACCTGCGCCACGATCCCCTGTTCAATTTCAAACCTCGATGACTGCCGGTCTATATCCTTCAAGGCGTCAATGGTCGCATAGATATACTCAACAGTCCGGTCAAACTCCTTCAGGGAGTCTGCATACGACTTCCCGATTTCCCACATGATGAGTTTCACAACAAGGTCCTTCTTAGCGAGCATCTTGTGGGTAAACTCTTCAACATGCTTTATCCGATCCTGAACACTCATTGTTGGCCACTCACCACGGCCATTATTATACGCGACCACGGCCGCGTCCAACGAAGCCTGTGCCTCCGCCGGTGTACATACTGGGTAAGTACCAATAAGTTTTCGCTTTAACCCTTCAGGGGTTCTGATGCATACGGGAGAATAAACCGAATGAACATCACCATTCCATTGCTTCATTTCTCCATCACTCAGGTACTCCCGTTGATGGACCTCATTAATAAGAAACTCCGGAGGAATCTGCCCCTCTTCCACAAAGATGGTCTCCAGATCTAAGGTTTCACTCATTTTGAATCTAATTAGTCGAGTCAAATATACAAAGCCCCATTATCATTGGTATGATCGACTACCCACTATTTGAATTATCCACATACACACGTTATCTACGGGTAATTTTGTAGAGTACTGATGAACAAGCTTTACGATTTTTCCCCATCTCCTTTTTGATTTATTTTCAGACTCTTTTTTTCGTTGATTTATATTCAAAACCGTATCAATAAACAGAATAAAAAGCCTTGACGGAATCAGAGCACTATCAATTTCAATGGTCTTACTGGGACATGCACGGGAGACCATGCCGCCCTATCTGACCGACAACAGCTTATTCCGCCTAATCTCAAATTCAAGTCTTGGTGTTTCCATCTTCTTTGTCATCAGTGGCTACCTGATCACCAGACTTCTCATTAAAGAACGGGTTAAAACAGGTGCTGTCAACGTTAAAGATTTCTACATGCGAAGAATCTACCGAATATTTCCGGTATTCTATCTTTACATCCTTGTCGTCCTGCTGCTGAAATACTTCTTTATTCATAATATTTTCAGTGACTACTCACTCGTAAAGTATGCAGGACTATACCTATGGAATTACAAGCATCTTTTTTCCTCTTTCGCCAGTCCCGATAATGGTTTCTGGTTTTTCGGCCATTTCTGGTCACTATCTATCGAAGAACAGTTTTATATATTCTGGCCGCTTATGTTTATAAAAACAAAAAAAGCGAGTCTTAAAAAGGCACTAATCGGAATGTTGATCACCATCCCCCTACTCAGGATAATAACCTACTTGTTTATGCCCGAGAGCAGAGGTCAAATTGGGATAATGCTTCATACCGGTGGCGACGCGATCTTGCTGGGTTGCCTCGGAGCCATAATCGAAAACTCAAGACGATTTAAAGAAAGTATCTTGGTCCACCTGGAACGTACTAAACTGATCGCTTCCGTTGCCGCATTTCTGTTCATCCTTTCTCCAATACTCTCTTTTTATTTAAAAGGAGCATACAACCTGACCATTGGCATGACGCTCAACAACATATCCGTTATGACCCTCATTTTCTGGAGTATCTATATCCCCTCGAAGATTGCCGATATGCTGAATACCAAGCCGCTGATGTATATCGGCATTTTATCATACTCACTGTATATCTGGCAACAACTTTTTCTGACAAACGTCTATCACTCCTGGATTTACCATTTCCCTCAAAATTTACTACTCGTTTTTGTAGTTGCGGCAATTTCCTATCATCTGATTGAAAAGCCTATTCTAAACCTGAACAAACGTGCATCCAAACCGGAGAACAAGCTCCGGAGGCCAGTTCCGATCCTCAAATAACCACTTATGCGCTTGGCTCGGTATTGATCCACACAAGGAACCACAAGATCATGTGGTATATTTTATCTACTTTTGCAAGAGTTTATCAATCTTAGAATTTTATGCTCAACAGAGTAGTAGTTACAGGAATGGGGGTCATTAGTCCCCTTGGTACAAGCACCTCAGCGTTTTGGCAAGCCATTGTTGCTGGCAAGAGCGCAGCGGCTCCCATCACTCATTTTGATGCTTCTGAATTCCGCACACGCTTTGCATGTGAAGTGAAGGATTTTACCGCATCTGCCTATCTGGACAGAGGTGATATAAAAAGAACTGATTTATTTACACAATATGCGCTTATTGCTTCAGACGAAGCGATAAAGGATTCGGGAATCGAATTGAAAGACATGGATCCTTTTGATGCCGGAGTTATCTGGGGGTCTGGCCAGGGCGGTATGGAAACTTTTGAAGAACAGGTAACCGAATATGCCACCGGCGACGGCAAACCCCGGTTCAGCCCCTTCTTTGTACCGAAGCTGATCGCAAATATGGCATCCGGTATGATTTCCATCCGAAATGGATATATGGGAATCAACTACACTACCGTCTCCGCATGTGCAACATCGAACACAGCAATCATGGACGCCTATAACTATATCAGACTCGGTCAGGCAAAAGTGATCGTTACAGGTGGATCAGAAGCTCCTATCACACCTGCGTCTTTCGGTGGATTCAGCTCTATGAAAGCCATGTCCGCAAGGAATGACGATCCGCAAACGGCCTCCCGTCCATTTGATGTGGAACGGGATGGATTTGTAATGGGGGAAGGTGCCGGGGCCCTGGTACTGGAAGAATACGAACACGCAGTTAAACGGGGAGCTCACATCTATGGTGAGATCGTTGGGGCTTCCATGACTGCGGATGCATATCACATGACCGCCACCCACCCTGAAGGTATCGGAGCCGCAAAAGCAATGGAAAAAGCACTTGCAGAAGCTTCGCTTACCATTAAGGACGTCGACTATATCAACCTTCACGCAACGTCTACCCCTGTCGGCGACCTTTCAGAGATCAAAGCTCTGTTAAAGCTTACTCAGGGAGAGAAGCTGAAGTTTAAAATGAGTGCGACCAAGTCCATGACCGGACACCTCCTGGGTGCTGCCGGAGCAGTTGAAGCGGTAATTTGTCTGCTCGGCATGCGTGACCAGGTGATCGCCCCTACGATCAACACTACACAACTCGATCCCGCCATTCCAGATTCATTAAGCGTTGTACTGGGTGAGACCATCGATGCTCCCGTAAAGATCGCCATGAGTAATACTTTTGGCTTTGGCGGACATAACGGAATAGTTGTATTCAAGTCTGTATAAACAGAATATTGATTCCATTATATAGAGAAAAGAGGCTGTCACCAAGCGTGATCAGCCTCTTTTTCGTTGAACAGAGACCAACTGGCGCTTCACCTAACGAGGACATTAGCTTATATCCAAAACAGATGAAAATGAAGATTTGACATCTACATCTGTTATTTTTTCAGAGGAACTGATATTTTATCAGCTCAGGATCAACCGATTGCCATTGGCACAGCACTTGTACAAGCTGTTATAAATTTAGAAAAAACGTTATTTAGAGTGAATCATTAAACTATTTTAAGGAGGAAATCAAGATGACACTAGTTAAGTTTAATTCAGACAAGAAAACAAATCCATTAATGCCAGGCTTTAATGATGTTTTCGACTCCATTTTCAATGATAGCTTTTTTTCTGACCGCACCGTTATGCGTGTACCCGCTGCCAACATCAGCGAAACAGAAGACCATTTCCACATCGAGCTGGCAGCACCGGGACTGCAAAAAGAAGATTTCAATATCAATCTTGACCGGAACATCCTGAGTATTTCAGTAGAACAACGTTCCGAGCATAAAGACAACCAAAGGAATTATAGCAAACGTGAATACAGCTATAACTCTTTTGTGAGATCTTTCACGCTTCCAGAAAGTGCGAACGAAAACGCGATCGAAGCAGAGTATCAGAACGGAGTACTGAAGATTAATATCGCAAAAAAAGAGGAAGCGAAGACTGTCCGCCGACAAATCGACATCAAGTAGCTATCTTTTCTCAAACGAAAAAGGCCGGTTGGAATAACCCGGCCTTTTCTTTTATAACGTATCTATGAACTATCTACAAATCGGTTCACGAAAATGGCCGTTCACGCGAAAACGCGCTCCGATCCTTGTGCCCCGTTGCGTAAAATTCCTATACTACACAGCGTATCGCGTGTAATACTGTGATAACAATTGTGTAGTATAGATATCTATAGGGTAATTACTTTTATATCAGAAACTCACCGCTAATCAATTGAGAATCCATGATGCCATTCGAACTTAAAAAAGTAGATCTCCTGCTTGAATCCGAAAACTATGTAAATAAGCTCCCTCATAGGAGTCTGGAGTTCATCAAAGAAAAGCATTTGGAACAACAGCGCATACCCTCAAACCTGAGTATAGTTCGGGCCATCTGGACAGCCTTCGTGGCCACATATTGCTTTCTCCAATCATTATTTCACCAGTAGCAAAACATTTTAACACTCTTCTTCTATGAAAAAAATTCTACTCTCCGCCATCAGTCTCTGCCTTATCTTTTCGTCCTGCAAAAGGGATGATACTAACCTGAACCCTGACCCTCGTGAAGTGACATACAACGTCACCCTGGCTGATGCAAACTTTATCGACCAATCACCTCTTGGAAGCAGTTTTGCCGGGGGACCCTCATCTCCGGCAAAACTCTCCAGGTATTTCCCGGTACTAGAGTATTACCTCTACAGCTCCACTGGCCAAAGACTGGCGCAGCAGAACTTCATTGCCGACTCGTCTGCTACGGGCTTCACTATCCCGGCGGCGAAGCTTAAACCTGGCACATACACAGTAGTGCTTCTTGGACGAAAAGAAAAGAGTACCGGAACCTCGTCCGAAATATACTCCGGAGACAACCAAAATGAACCTTACCTCTCCCATTCTATAGAGCGCGAGGTTACAGATCTCTTCTATTCATCACAGCAGTTTGAGGTCAAGAATGAGGACGCCCCTGTCGACATCGTTCTTAAAAGGCCTGGCGGGAAACTGAAAGTGATTATCCAGGATGAATGGCCACAAAACGTCGTGAGGATCAGCATTGCCATCAACGGTTTCACTGTATTCTATCCTAAGAGCGACAGGTTGGACCAGAGAAAGGATATCTACCTCCCTGTAACGAAAACAAGTGTCGATTGCAGTTATGAAAACTTTGTATTCACCAATTCCTCTGACATTACTAGGGTAAACGCAACCCTTATCGCTTATGATAAACAAGATCTCGTAGTGGCTAAGAAACCGATCAGGGATATAAAGGTCGAAAGAAACAAGTTAACGACTCTGAACGTGCTACTGTTTGACGGCCCAGTCGCCCTTTAAGCGAAAAATTAGAATTGTCAAGCTCGCAGGGGCGCCGCTCTGCGCCTGGTAATGAGAACCCATGCCAGCAGGGCGCCACAGAGCGACATGCACACACCAACCGCTTCGGGAGAGGTATAGCCAAATCCCGCAGCGATTGGCAAGCCCCCAAGAAAGGCGCCTAACGCGTTTCCCATATTGAAAGCTGCCTGGGTGATGGAAGCTCCCAGCATCTCGGCACCTTTTGAAGACTGGATCATCAGCATCTGAATAGGAGAAGCGATGGCCAGTGAACAGCTCCCGGCGATAAAAGTCAGCACCAGGGCCACGATCTGGTTCCCGGATAAGAAAAATATCAGCAGTAGAGTAAGCGACATAGCAATTAGCAGCACGATGCAGGCCGTCAGCGGCTTCAACCTATCGGCGAGCTTGCCCCCTACCAGGTTCCCCACGAACATCCCTAGCCCCGCCACCATCAGGATATAGGGAACTGCAGTTTCTTGAAATCCCGACACCTCCGTCATAAGGGGAGCAATATAACTGATCCAGCAGAATAAACCACCTGTACCGATTGCTGTAATCAGAAAGATCAGCCAAGGATCAAGATGCGAAAACACCTTTAGCTCTGAGCGGATATTACTTTTTTCGGATGCCGGCAACGAAGGCAAAACGAAGTACAAAGCCAACATAGTGAGCAGTCCGATTAAGCCTATTCCGCCGAATGTGTATCTCCATGAAAACGCGTGGCCGATATAAGTACCCAAGGGTACCGTCAGCAGATTGGCAATGGTAAGTCCACTGAACATCATCGAAATGGCCCGAGCTTGCTTACCCTTCTCGGCCAGCCGGCTGGCTACAACAGAGCCCACACCAAAAAATGCTCCATGAGGCAGTCCAGACATCAGACGTGATAGAAGAAGTATCGTATCATTCGGGGCGAATGCTGATAAGGTGTTGAACAGTGCGAAGAGGAACATCAATCCCACAAGAATGTTACGCGGGGCCATTCTGCTGGTTCCCGCCACAAGTAGCGGTGCCCCCATCATCACACCTAAAGCATAGGCAGAAATCATGTGTCCCGCTTGTGGTATGGAAATGCCGAATTCTTTTGCAACGTCCGGCAGCAAACCCATCATAACGAACTCTGTCGTCCCTATGCCGAGGCCACCAAGAGCTAAAGGAAGTAACTGTCTTTTCATCGTATCTTTTACGCTCAATCTTTCGCGCCGCAAAGATAATTGCCATATCTTCAAAGAACAGCCCCGGAATGTTGAGGGAATATCATCTTTAAACATAGACCCAGGCTGGAGGTCGATTATAAATTGCAGATAACTGCAAGTGAGAACTAAGAGGAAGGGATAACCCGAACAGCTTTCATATAGCGCCTGCGATACGTATCGTTCATTGCCGTCTCAGATACTCCGTAAGCTTTCCCTGACGTGGAGTGTATAATCCGTAGAGGTTCTCCAGGCTCCGATACGACCATCCCGATATGACCGATCTTTCTGATCCCCGGATTGGCACCGGTGAAAAGGATTAAGTCGCCACGCCTTACATTATCTAGCTCCACAGGCTGGTCAGCCCCATCAAAGGCCGCTGAATTCCGCGGGACGGAAATATTGAACTGTCTAAAAACATAGTTGATAAAACCCGAACAGTCGAAGCCCGTATTCGGACTTGATGACGCGTACTTATATCTGGTTCCGGTCAGCGAACGGGCAAAATCAATAATCTTATCCTGCAAAGGACCCGGGACCGGACTGCCGGCAATAGCTTGAGCAGAAGCAGATATCCCAGTGTCCGCAAAACTCCCTGGGGGCAATAAAAAGGCTCCACTTATCAGCATGCCCTTGATCAAAAGAAACTTCATAGATAATAGCAAGCCGCAAAGATAATAAATGAGAGCATACCCGATTTACAATTACCCTTATCGATGATGTCTCCGCGGCTTCAAGCTATATCAAAGACGCACTTTGTTCATCCAAAAATAAAATACAATGCGGATGTCTCCTTAAGATCGTTGAAGGATAACGCCTCTCTACCGGTTTATGCAGCGTGTTATCAACCGCTTTAGCCTTAGAAGGCCCCGGTACTACGCAATAAATATGATCAGCAGCTATCAATGCCGGAATAGTGAGAGTCAACGCTCTAAGCGGAACCTCATCCAGTGTATCAAAACAGCCATCGTTGACTTGCTGCTGCCTGCATATGTCGTCAAGTTCCACCACCTTAACCAAGGTGTCGTCGTTAAAATTTGCTACCGGTGGATCATTGAAGGCAAGGTGCCCGTTTTCTCCTATGCCCATGCAGACGATATCTGGAGGAAAGCTTTTCAATAGCAAAGCATAGCGTTCACACTCCTCCTCTATTCTCCCGGTCTGACCATTAAGGTAGTGAACAGACCCAAAGGAGAACCTATCAAATAGCCTTAGTTTTAAAAAGTTACCAAACCCTTGCGGAGCATCCTGGTCCAGACCGATGTATTCGTCCATATGAAAGGCATTTATTCTCCCCCACTCCACATCACTTTTGCAGAGTGCTTCCAGCATCTCATTCTGCGAGGGTGCTGCAGCGAAAATAATGTTCACTTCTTTCTTTTCTGCCATAAGCACCTTGATCCTGTCCGCTACCGCAGTAGCAGCAGCATTTCCCATTAAACGCCGGTTCTCGAAGATGCGAACATCCAGATTACTTTTCTTTTTAAAATTAGCTATTCTCATTTCTCTTATACACTATTTTACCTTTAACAATGGTCATATCTATCTGTAGATCAGAATCAAACACAACAACATCAGCATCTTTACCAACCGTAAGTGAACCCTTTCGAGAATCAACCTTCATAATCATTGCCGGTGTAAGTGACATCATTTTTACTGCATCAATAATGGGCACATCAGCAAGCCGGACCATATTTCGCACGAGGGCATCGGCTGTAGCAACACTGCCGGCAAAAGCACTCCGGTCGGGTAGTTTGGCAACGCCGTCTTCAACAATCACCCTGGTACCGTCCTTCAAACTACCGAGTATGCTTTCTCCGGGGGGCATCCCCGCCGCACGCATGGCATCTGTAACTAAGGCGGTTTTTTCGGCACCCTTAATCTTGTATACAAGTTTGAGTAGCGCTGGCGGCAGATGTATACCGTCAGCAATAATTTCCACAGACATTCCATCAATCAGATACGCACTTTCAATGACACCAGCATACCGGAATGCGTTTCGACGTGACACCCCCGACATACATGAATAGAAATGCGTAGCATGAGTATAACCGTTCTCATATGCTTCGAGTACTTCTTCGTATATGGCATCCGTATGCGCGATTGCAGGAAGTATCCCTCTAGACCTGAGATGACGCCCGAACTCCACTGCACCCTTTAGTTCGGGTGCTGCACTCCAACGCGTAATCATTGTATTTTCGGAAAGAATCTCCATGTACTCTTCCCGATCGGGGTCGCGGATGTATCGCTCATCCTGTGCCCCCTTCTGCTTCATAGAAAAATAGGGCCCTTCGATATGCATTCCTAAAAATTCTGCACCGCTCGTATTCAGTGAATGAGCTCGTTTATAAAGATCGAGAGTCTGAATAAGGTCGCTCTTTTCACAACTGAGCGTGGTCGGCGTCATAGATGTTGTGCCGAACCGCGCATGCGTTTCAGCAATTGCCAAAAATGCATCAAGAGTATTATCCATAAAATCATGTCCTCCTCCTCCGTGGACATGGATGTCGATAAACCCAGGAGAGACATACTTACCACCTGCGTCGATATGTATAGCCCCATCAACATCTATATTGCCCTCACTAACCTCAACAATCGTGTTATCCGAAATAAGCAGCGAGCCCCCTTCGATCAGGCGATGGGGAGTAATGATCTTCCCGTTAAAGATCTTAATTTTAGTATGATCCATTTTCTTGTAGTATGTCGCTATAAGTCCAACATTTAATCTTATAGCCTTTAAATGCGTAAAATATCAGGTAGAGATAGCAGGGGAACAGAACCCAGTAAGCGTCTCTTAAATTGATCTTATCCGCCAGATAGCCGTAGATCAATGGCAGGATTGCATTCCCGCTTAAACCCATGATTAATAAGGATGACCCAATCTTTATAAACCTTCCTAGATTATCCAAAGCCAACGGCCAAATTCCGGCCCAGATCATGGAATTGGCAAAGCCGAGTAGAATAACGAACCAAATGCTAATGTCTGCTCTATGACCAAGGACAGTGACTTCACCATTCGTAAAAATGATCAAGATCGTAAATAGAGCTCCCAGAATTGTACAGAACCTGAGCGCAGCAATCTGGGTCAGATATCTTGGTATCAAAGAAATTCCAAGAATATAACCGATAATAGTAGCAGTGAGTGTATAAGACGGAAAGACCTTTGCCTCCATCAAAGGTATGTTCATAGAATGTGCATAACCTATAACTGTGTCAACCGCGATTACTTGAGAACCTACATGTACGAAAATGGCAAAGGCTCCGAGTACGAGATGCGGAAAGTCAAAAATACTTGCCTTGTTGCTATTGGCGTGCGCCAAATCCGCACTTTCAGCATCTGTGTCGATCTCAGGTAAGGGTGATAAACGTACAAACAACCCCAACGCAAACAACACGCAACCGACAACTGAATAGGGTACTATAACGCGGCTGATTAGCTCATCAAGAGCGGCGTTTTTCGCTTGCTCATTCATCGTTTTCAGCTGCTCAAATAAAGCGCTGTCTGATGATCGCAATATTACAGCTGCAAAGAGTAGAGGCGCAACGATGCCTGCAAACTTGTTGCAGATACCCATTATGCTAAACCTTCTTGCTGCACTCTCCTTTGGTCCCAGTATAGTTACGTAAGGATTAGCCGCAGTTTGCAAAATGGCAAGGCCGATACCAAGCGTAAAAAGTCCGGTGAGAAACAACTCGTAAGTTCGTGTCAATGCCGCCGGAACAAAGATAAAAGCGCCCGCAGCCATAATCCAGAAACCGGTCATCATACCTGCCTTGAACCCTGCGCTTTTCAATAAGAACGACGCAGGTACAGACATCAGCAGATAGGATATGTAAAAAGCAAAAGCGACAAGGTAAGACTGGAAGTTATTAAGCTCGCACGCTATTTTGAAGTAAGGGATGAGTATGGCATTAATCCAGGTAACAAAGCCAAAAACAAAGAAGAGTACTCCTATGATAGTGATCGATATCAGGTTATCCCTTTTACTTAGGTTTCCTATTTCAGAAATTTTAATATTTACGCTCATTGTTGTTCTGTTGTAGCCTGTTAAGTCGAACAAAGAGTCTGTCGATTCCACCGTTCATCAATAGTGTTTCCTCTTTAAGTTCTTCATTATAAAAAACTGACCTGTTTAAATGGATATAGCGCTTATCAAGCCGCCCGCTTTGAAGTGCACGCAGCTCGTTCAGTACTTCCGCTATCTGCTCCTCTCGAAATGACTCGGCATTCACCAGCATCTCGATACGCTTAAACTTCAGGTATCGCAATCGAATGTCCGCCATCAGCACATAATGTTCGTATTCTTGTTTATTTCTCGCCGGCCTCATCCGGTGTAAGGTCTCGGCTACATAGCCCGCGTTAACCAGTCCTTCATTTATATCCATACCTGAAGGACTTATCTTTCCCTGATTGATTTCGAACGCCCTTGGAGTCATAGCCTCAAAGAATGCGGCGGATTGTTCAGCTGTAAAGCCGAAGCGATCTCTTCCATATTCCAGGATGAAAGCCTTAACGTTCAGAGGTTCATGAGTTTTCAACGCAGCAAAGTATGCTTCGATGAGAATATTGAATCCAGTGAGTGGATAAACTCTCCGGACCGGGTACAACTCTGTAATGTCAGAAGCTGACTCAAACACGGGTGAATAAATTCCGGAGGTCGACCACGACGTCATTACCATTCCCTTATATCCGAGCTTTTCAGAAGCTGGAATAAAGTCGCGGATGTTATCAAAGTGCTTTTCCCAGTCTGTCAGATAGTAATTATCTGGGCCACTTCTTATGGCAGGTGCACCCCATATCTCGAAGCCATGTTCGGCAAGTTTCTGATGATCACCAAAGCGGTTCAGATCCCAGCCATAATTCCAGTCTACAAAGATGGTTTCCTTTGGTAGAAGGGCTAATGCTTCCGGATATTTTAGTGCGATATCTGCCCAAACCACCGGCTTTTTACCGAGGCTTAGTACGATATCACACAGCATTTTCAGATAGTCGCCATACAGCCGTCCCTTTCCCAGTAATTTGACCTTCTGTTGAGATTCCGGAGAATGCCCCAGAAGATAAGTTTCGTCTCCTCCGATATGGATATATGGCGACGAGTGGGTCGAGATGAGATCCTTATACAACTCCGTGAATAACTTCTTTGCTTGCTCCTCCTTCAGCGGATTGATCTGGGAATAATCCTTTTGATCTTCCCGAAGTTCCGCATACCTATGATGCCTTAATATATACTCTACGTGACCAAAGCTCTGCTGCAGCGGAATAACATCTAGTCCAATGGATTTACAATATGCTGTAAACGATGCTACTTCTTCCCTGCTGTACGAATAGCGATTGGCAATCAACGGATGTAGCTTAAACGGATAGGTAGCTTCCCATTCCATGATAAGTGTGTTGACCCCGTTCTTGCTCAGCGTATAAGCGAAGGCTTTCAACGCCGGCATCTTCATAACCTGGATACGAAGATCAAGATGAAAGCCCCGTATAGGAAAACGATCTCCTGCCCTCGACGACTTCAAAGGCACCGACATAAGTACCCATATAAATGAGAAAAGAATTAGCCTTAATCTTTGGTTCCTGTTACTCATAGGTTTCAATGGCATTTAGGTTTATAATCTTGGACAATCTCTTTGATGTTATATAGTAAAGATTTCTTCCCGGCTGTATCTTGGGCAAGTTGCCAAATCATCACACCTCCGGTTTCATCCAGTGCCAGGGTGGTTTTGCGTCTGATTGAAGGTATCCCATTATAGAAAAGCGTCCCTCCATCTTCTAACTTCAGCTCATCATTCTTCTCCGCACCAGGATAAGTATTAATGAGCTTGCTATAGGACATACTGCTCCTCTCTGAATTGAACCCATATCCATAAAATGGAAGCCCCAGGTTCAACTTACGACCGTCAAGCCCCTTCGATTTCCAAAAGCGGATATCTTCAACCGCCATGGCGTAGGGTGCGTGCTGACCGGGATCATTTGGTCTCCATGGTCCTGTTTTGTCATACGACATAATGTTCACAAAATCGAAATCAGATAAGACAGCACTGTCCAGTTTTGCGACATTATTGCTGGCAACAGCAACTGTTAACATACCTGAAGGTTTAATTGCTCTCGAAAGCTTATGGATGAAAGTTCCGTAATCACTGGTGATTAGTGAGCCTTCCAAGTCCACATCGATCCCGTCTAACTCATAGTTCTGCATCATGCCACGGATACTCTCAACGAAAGCGGCACTCTGCTCTTCAGAAATCAGATCCCGATAATATTCCGGTGCTTTCCCGCCGCCAATTGCAGCCAGTACTTTCACGTTTTGTTCATGTGCTTTTTTGACAAGCGACGTAAGACCCGGCACCGGATGAAAGACACCTCTCTCATCCGGATTAACAAACGCGATATTCAGATGAGTAATTCTGCTGAAATCAATTTTTCCACTGTAATTTATCAAATCGCCTTTATAGTAACCTACTATTCGGAACGGCGTTTCAGACAGCTCCGAGGGTACACCTGAAACGATCACACTCAGAATACAAAAAACCAATATTAGAGCTCCAATCTTTCCCATCGCTACCAACCTTTGTTTTGCTCAAGTGCCTTGTTTACCCCCATTTCATATACGGGAATAGGTAAAAGCAAATGCCGTGGATCTATGAAGTTGGTACCTCCATTAGCAGCATACTTCAATGCAGATGGTGCATTTGCCGTAATTTCTCCCGACAAACCTTTTAAAGTACTTCCTAAAATCCCCCAACGGATCAAGTCGTATTTTCGAAGCGCCTCAAAACATAGCTCTCTCGATCTTTCCGCCTGAATGTATTCGGCAAAATCCTTTTTAGAAAGTCCCGCAGGGACATTTGCTTCATTAACATTGGCCGCTCCAGCAAGCAATTTGCCATAGGCGCGCTTTCTCACCTGATTGATGGCAGCGTAGGCCTCTGCTGTTGGTCCGTTTACTTCATTCTCTGCTTCTGCATACATGAGCAACACATCAGAATATCTCAGAAGAGGGAAGTTTTCAGGAGAATCGTTCATTGATTTGGGTGAGACAACTTCATACTCTCTCCGCCATTTACCGCAATGTCGCTCGTAGATCTGTGTCGCATTCCAATTTGCTTTTATGGTGCCCTGACTTTGATACCTGAAAGGAGCAATAGCCCAGTCTCTTCTTAGATCCTTCGAAGACCCGTAGGAGTTAAAAAGTTTTGCTGTGGTTTGAATAAACCCATACGCATAAGATGTCGTACTTGGGTTGGGTATTCCGGTATTGATTCCCACGCGGCCCCCTTCACGATATGGCCCTGCTGTATTTCCCCAGAACTCGACTTCCCATATGCTTTCCTTAATATCGTATTTGTCTGCAGCGTAGTTGATAAAAACATCCTGGTATGATGGATTAAGTGCATGAACGTTCTCGTTAATGATCGTTTTGCTCCATTTAACCGCTTCCTGGTATTTTGAAACGTCTCTGACCGGGTAACCTGCCATGTAAAGACAAACCCTCGCCAGAACGCCCCGAACTGCAGACTTGCTGATCTTTCCCCCGAAACCCACTGTTGTAACAGGCAACACCAGCGCTTCTGCGTCTTCCATATCTTTCAGGATCGCTTCATAAACTTCCTTCTGAGGTGTCCTTTTTATGTTAGTCTGGTTTGCAGAACTCGTAGCTTTCATCATCAGAGGCACATCTCCCCAATTGCTAACCAGAAGAAAATGATAGTAGGCCCTCAAGAACTTAGCCTGACCTAGAATATCGTTCCGCTTGGTCTCGTCCATCTGGGGTTTACTGACATTTTCTATGAGTACGTTTGCGCGGTTGATGCCATCATATAAGAGCTGCCACAGGTTCAATACATAGGTATCGGCAGTCGAATGATTGTAGACCTGAGTTCCGGCAAAACTCGCCACATTATAAAAGCCTTCATCCCCCTCAGTACCCATACGGCTGATCAACGCATCTCCATATACAGCCCGCTGTCCGAGAATATCATATACTCCGTTGAGTGCGAAGTTCAACTGCTCCTCGGTCTCGTAATAGTTGGATTGTGAAAGAAAGTCAGCAGGTGTAGTTTCCAGAAAATCACTGCATGAGCTGAATGTGAGAGCCAGAGATGAAATAGCTATAACAAATGGTTTAAATATCGTTTTCATTGAAATTTTGGTCTATAATGAAACTTTGAGGTTAAAGGTCACCGTTTTTGCGCGAGGATAAGCTGAATAGTCGAATCCTGGCGTCAGTGCAGAATTACGAACAGAGACTTCCGGATCCATACCGGTGTAATTGGTCCAGGTAATCAGGTTCTGTGCCGAAGCAGATACGTAAACCCTGCTTACTTTTATACCAGAGAGAAATTTTGCTGGAATCTCATAGCCCAGTGATACGGTTTTCAATCTGAGATAAGAACCATCTTCAACAATCCTCGATGAATAGACGCCTCTTGGACCCTGACCGCCTACACGTGCAAGTGTGTTGCTGGGATTTTCAGGCGTCCATCTATCATTGAAGCTGGCGTACTGATTTAGATTTTTGTAATTGAGCGCATTTCCCTCAAATATGATCCGGTTTGCATTTAAGATGTCATTCCCGTAAGACCATTGAAAGAACACATTCAGGTCAATTCCTTTGTAGCGGAAATTATTGGTGAATCCACCCGTATGCTTGGGCATCGGGTTCCCGATTACCGTACGATCATCTGCATTTATCGTAAGATCTCCGTTCAAGTCCTTGTACTTGATATCTCCAGGCTGAACAGCCGCTCCGTTGTTTGTAATACCCGGCTTGAGGGTATATACCCCGTTCGACAGGGCAAAATCATCATACTGATATACGCCGTCCCATTCATATCCATAGAATTGCGCTACTGGTTTACCTACTTCCGCAACGTACAGAGGCGTCTTTTCGTAAGCAACTTCCCAGTTTATTGTTGAGAACAATGTGGATTCTTCGCCTGATAGCCCTAATACTTTATTCTTATTAAAGCTAATATTGAAGTTACTACCCCAGCTGAAGTTCTTGGTCTGGATATTAACGGTGTTTACGCTAAGCTCCACACCAGTATTTTGCATACTTCCAATATTTTTGAGCGCTTTTGCGTAACCTGTGCTATAAGGCATATTCGCGTTCAGCAACAAGTCCTTCGTTTCCTTCTTATACCAGTCTGCGGCTATTGAAATCCTGTTTTTGAATAACCCCAGGTCATAACCTAAATCTAACTGCGTAGTTGTCTCCCATCTCAAGTGACGATTTTCAAGAGTTGCTGGGATCACCCCCTTACCGGGTGTCTGATTGTTAAATGAGTAATTATTTTGAAGGGTGATAAGAGGATTAACGGGTAAAAAGCTTAAAGAGGATAATGCTGCAAAGTCCGGAACCCTGTTGTTCCCTGTCATGCCGTAACTTACTCTAAATTTAGCATCAGAGATAGCTGCCAGACCTTTCATAAAGTCTTCACTGCTCATCCGCCACGCGAAGGCTCCTGAAGGGAAATACCCCCATTTATTGCCGTCAACAAACTTCGAAGAACCGTCTGCACGGAATGAGGCCGTTAACAGATACTTAGATTTATAATTGTAATTGACCCTTCCTAGGTAAGAAGCCAGGGTATTCTCTGTTTCTGCGGCTACTGTCGAATATGGAGTACCTTCGTCGAGTCCGCTTAGACCCAGGCTCTCGTTTGGCACAGATTGCGACGTAAATCCATAGTTTTTGGAAGTGCGACCCTGCATTGTAAATCCACCTACTAAGTCGAGGTTATGCTGACCGAATTTCTTTTTATAGGTAAGCGTATTTTCGTTTAACCAGGTATTCAGTTCTTCGTTGGCCACGATACCGTAAACGCCCCTGGTATTTGTTGGGATCAGTGGAGTTCCCCTTGATGTTTGAGAGTTATAAAAGGCGTTCTCTCCCAACATCCGGTTGTTGATCCCCCCGGTAACTTTAAGGCTCAGGTCTTTTAAGATGCTATATGTAAAATAAGCATTTGCCGTCAGGCTGCTATTCTTGGAAAACAGCTGTTCATTTTGGGTGGAGATAAGAGGATTAACACGAAAATCATTTGTACTTTGTATTTCAGGGTCAATCAGGTCTCCTAGCAAATCGGCGTCATTCCCGGCCACGGGCCGGTATCCCCAGATACTATAAAGAAGATAGCTTGATGCCGATCCGCTGCTTCCCATTTCAGAAGCAATCCGGCCATTGTTCTGAATCACACTATAGTTAGCTACCACTCCTGCTTTCAGCTTAGGTGATATTGTTTGATCAAGTGAAATTCTTCCCTGATACCGCTTGTATCCGGAATTGATGATGATACCCTCCTGATCATAAATAGATCCCGAAAGTGCATAGCGCGTCTGACCGGAACCGCCTGAGAGAGATAAATTATGTATCTGGACCGGCGACGTACGGAACATTTCAGATTGCCAGTCATAACCTTGCTCGGCTCTGTAGGATTCCATATCACGCCCGGTGAGATACTGGGATGTAGTAAGTACGGGATCAAGCTCCTGCTGCAGCCTCACAAATTCAAAGGGCTTCATCATGTTCATCGTTTTGGCGATATCCTGAAATCCCAGCGAACCATCGTAGCTCAATACAGATTTACCAACCTTACCCTTTTTAGTTTCAATCACGATCACACCATTCGCTCCCCTCGATCCATAGATAGCTGTTGCAGAAGCATCTTTAAGCACATCTATAGAGGCTATATCTGCAGGATTTATCGCCGCATTTGTAGGATCCTCAATAGGAAACCCATCAATTACATAAAGAGGAGAATTACTTTGAGTCACGGAATTCGCTCCACGGATTACGATATCCACTCCTGCGCCGGGCTGTCCTTCATTCGATGAAACATTTACTCCGGCTACTCGACCCGCTAACGCGTCTTCAAACGATGCAACAGGCGCTCTGTTCATGTCTGCTATGTCGACTTTTCCAACTGAGCCAGTCACATCCTTGCGGTTTACACTGCCGTATCCCACAACCACCACCTCATTCAATGCCTGCGCATCGTCTCTCAGTGTAATATCAATCTGCCGCTTTGATCCGACGACCTGCTCGATCTGCTGAAATCCGATATACGTAAAAACGAGTACGCTGGACGGCGAAGGAACCTTTATCCGGTACTTGCCTTCAATATCAGTAACTGTAGATGTTGTGGCTCCTTTTAGCCGGACATTCACCCCTGGAAGCACCTGATTTTCTTTATCTCTGACCACTCCGGTGACAATGATCTCCTGTTTAGAAACTTGGTTAACCATTTGCTGCCTTAAGGCAGCAGAAGAATTTCCTGACGCCATCAGAGGCAGGTCAGAAAGAATTACTGAGAGTACTAATAATTGCCGCAAGCGCAACATTATTATCGAGTTCATGTGAGTATTCATTTGTGAAGCTTTATTGTGATTGTTTGATTTTCAAGAATTCCGTGTGCGTACCCGATTTTCGAAAGAGCTATCTATTATCTACCCAGACCGTTAGCCCTCCCGTTCCCGTTTGATTGAAGGCCCGCAACGATACAATTTTGCGATCTTTTACCGGACCAGTATATATTTTGCTTTTCGAATTTGGCGTTTCTCCTTTAGTCGAGTATCTAATAGTAAATCCTGACATCTCGATATTAGCGTATACCTTTTCATTAATAACGGTAGCACCGGGTGTGGGAACCCTATAAGAATATCCACCCAAATAAGTATCGAGTCGCTTCATCTCTCGACCTGATGTTCGAAGGAATCGAGAAAAATCCTGATGATAGTATTTGCAGCTTAACTCCGTATCTCCTTCCTCTTCCCACTGTGGTGTGGGAGACCAGGCTTTTTCGGCCAGGGCAAGTAATCTGGGCAAGAGCATATATTCGAGACGCTCCGGAGTTTTAACCGTCTCTGACCATATTAATCCCTGAATACCGGCTATCTGTCGTTTTCCATAGTCTGTCAGCTTCTCGGTTCTGCTGATCATATCCCTGTTAAGTGGCCTTTCAAGATAGTCGGTGTTCACATTGCTTAAGTAATCAAACGGCTTAAAGCGGAACGGCTTTTCCATATCAATAAATCCGCCCCAGCTAAATCCCGGGTCCCGAAAATGATTCTGATATGCCATGTCAAAATAAAAATTGGTAACGAAAGAGAGGACCACGTTGTAACCGGCATTGGCCATGCGATAAGCCAGATCCTCGTTTCGGGCCATATTATTCCACACGTTCACTCTGAATTTTTCATTAACAAACAAAGGATTGGGTATCCATCGTTTGTTTCCCTCCAGAGAGGTCTTTCGTAAGCCTGCTTCCTCCCAGCCAGACAAAAACAATCCCTTCTCCTTAAGCATTTGGTTTAGGCGGCCAAAAAAGTAATCCCATAATGCGGCCGGGCCAGTCAGCTCTGGACGTTTCTTTTTCAATGATTCATAGGCAGGCGAACCTTCCCATACACCAGAAGGAACTTCATCGCCGCCGAAATGTATCGTCTCCAGCGGACTATCAGCCGCCCTATACATATCAATCAACTCATTCGTAACATGAGAGAGGAACGTGTAAACAGATGGCAAGGAAACATCCATCACGTTGTCATTCCATTTTTGGACCGAGCGATAGGTGGACTGATCACCATCACTATGCAAAACGTACTTCATCGCTCCTGCGCTATCACCTTCAGACAGCAAACGGTTACGACGGGCAGTCATGGCTTTTATAGCTGCACGTGCATGTCCAGGCGTCTCAATCTCAGGTATTACCATAATGTGGCGCGCACGCGCGTAGCGTAGTATTTCGATAAAATCCTCGCGGGAATAGTATCCACTGCCTGGTGCCGCATCGCGGTCAGGGCCCGAACCATATGCAGGCAAAAGTTGTTTCTCCTCTGTCAGACCGTGTCCTCTTCTTCCACCAGTCTCGACCAGTTCCGGCAAACCAGGAATCTCAAGACGCCAGCCTTCATCATCATTGAGGTGCAGATGCAGTCTGTTCAGCTTATAAAGCGCAAGCAGATCAATTATCCTCAATATCTCTCGTTTAGGTTGAAAGTTACGTGCAACATCCAGCATGATAGCCCTGAAACCGAAACGCGGAGCATCATATACCTCGCAAACCGGGATCCTCAGCTCCTTTAACTTCACTCCTGGTTTCCCAGGTTCAATCAATGTTTTAAGAGACTGGATCCCATAAAAGATGCCCGCATCATCCGCAGCACGGATTTCGATACGATCGCCCGTTATACTTAACTTGTAAGCCTCATTCTTCAACGTGTCCTTCAGTATATAAATCAGACGTTTTGAGACGCCTCTATATACTGAAATGGGGAGTCTCTTTGAAGATAGCTGGAAAAGCTCATTGGATAGCAAATCTGCTGAAGCCTTAAAGGAAGACTCAACCTCGATCCCCCGAAAGGTCAAAATATCTACTTCTCCAGATCTTCTATCAAAGCTTACCGGTACAGGAAACAGGGGAACGGAGGGGATAGATTCCTCATTTAGATATTTCACATTCCTGGCGAATAAATCAGATGCATCAAAGAGCTTATCCCCAGTAAAGCGAACCAGATCTTCAGGAAGATCTGGCGGCAATATAGTTGCACTACTGATTGTATAATATCTTTCTGGTGCAGTATCCCAGACAAAGTAAAATCCATGCGGGGCATCGCTCTCATTTACAAACCCGCCCCCAGAGAGAAATTTAAATATTGCTTTTTCTCCTTTCTGCGGCGCTTTAAAGCCTTCCGAAGGAAAGAGATAATAAAGACCTCCGTTTACGTGCTTCACATTTATCCCGTCAACTACGGTGAAGGGAGCAACGGTACGACCAAAGTTAAAGTATATCTTCCAACCAGACGAAGCCAACGAGTTCGAGCCTCCTGGGATAATAGTTAATACTGAAAGTGCCTCTCCTCTACCCTCAAAGTTATTTTTAACAGCTTTCCACTCAACCCTTATGTCCATGGATTCCAAATGCTTTCCACTCTGCTGGCCTTGTACAGAAAACAAGGAGCAGATGAACATCAAGCTACATACTGGTTTGAAATAAACTGATTTCATATTGTCTTCTTAGATCTCAATCTACGGCTATACCATGATCGAGTTTTTACTTCTCCGCTCTTACTTATCGAGACACCGCTTCAGTATAGGGAATAGCTTCTGCAAAATTTCAGCAATTACCGTGTACGTACCCGAATGTCAGCACTATTATTTGAACGTCCTTTGAAATCTACCCCTATCTTATTGGAAATTATAACGCATGAAGATAACCGCCCAAACCCTAAAACATCGATACCAAACACCTACGGTTACGTACACGAAATTATAACTTAATATTTGATAAGCAAATTTTAATGAAAAAATATCTAATACGCTGTATATACCACTTAAAGCCCGAATTCTTCCGGCAATTTTTCTGAAACACTCTAGTTTGATGGAATAAATCTGATATTTTTACATGAATACGCTCTAGTTTTTATAGTATTTATAATTTTCTCTGGTAATTATGTCAATCGGCATATAATAGTGTCGATCTACAGGAATTAACTGCACCAGATAATTGTACAGAAACATAATTCCCCGGTAGCCTTGCTCTTGAGGCTTTTGACATATTAGAAAATCAATCTTGCGTTTCTCCAGTCCATCAACATTTTCCTTTATGAAGTCATAGCCGACCAGAACAATCCCCTCAAGCCTGGCTTCTTCCAAATATCTGGCTACAGCAGACACTCTTGAATTCGTGACGAAGATTAGCTTTACCATCCCTTTGTCTAAAGCCCTCGTAAGCTCCATTTTCACAGACAAGTAATCTGTATTGCGAATATCCAGTTTTACTATGTCCGCTATTCGAGCGTTCTTTTCGAAATATGCTCTAAAACCCTCCTCCTTTCTTAACAAATGATGATGATTATCCATCTCCTGAGAAATATTCACCACCAAAATTCTATCGCCATTACCTATCAGATAACTCGCAAGATGAGCTCCCAAGTATCCACTATGGTAGAGATCAGGACCGATATAAGACAAGCAGTTGGTATTTGGAACATCCGAGTTGATGAATATGTACGGAATGCCTCTTTTCTGACAAGCCTCTACGAATTCTTTCGACTCGTCAACAAACATCGGTGCTAAAAGCACTCCGTCATAGTTCCCTTTTAAGAGAGATTTCGATTGTATGCGAAATGATGTTTTATCATTCTGATCAAAGAAAAATTTGTCAACAGCTATTCCATACGCTTTAATTTCAGATTCCGCCTGAAGAATTCCGGCAAGAGGCGCTTCCCAATAATCGGTTTCAGGCGATATCGACGGAATCAACACAGCCAAGTGAAGGACCTTTTTCGAGGCAAGTCTCCGGGCCATGATGTTTGGCTGATAATCTAGTTCTTCTATGATAGCATTAATCTTATCTTTTGTTTTGGTAGATACGCCTGTTCGGTTATGCAATACCCGGTCAACTGTAGCGATTGACACATTCGCTCTTCTGGCGATTTCTTTCACGCCTACGAGTTCAGCCTGGTCTTTTTGGTTCATAATCTAAATGATAAGGATAATAAACTGCTAAATTACGATGTGTACGTAAACGAAAGAAAAATATCTTTTCAATTTCCTAGCTTTCGTGTATTCTAAAGATACCTCTTTTAATCCTAATCAGCCAGAATACCTTCGCTCATCTGCTCGTCTTGAGCCCGGTTTTTCCGAGTAGCGACCGGACCCAATACACGATCCAATTTTGCTACAGAAGGAGTATCTTCTGGGGTTATTCAACCACAGTACATAGCGAAGGCATAGTTTGCGGTTCCTGATTGCAGCTTTCACGGCCGTAGAACATGTAAGCACCCTCCGGGCCTGCTAGATCCGAATCTGAGAGATGTACACGAACCATGGGAGGTGTTTACTATTTCGGATATGATGAAAACATTCTATTGTGAAAGCTTGGAGAACGTTCGAACAGACCACCTGAACAGGTCAAAAATCCAATGGCACCCTCTCGAAACGAACGCCTATCTTAAAATACGTCTGTGGGTCTTATATACGCGTAACGGGTAAGCCGAGCAACCTTCCCACAACTCTGATTTCCCAGCATGATTATATCCCGGTTGAGACTCTCAATATCTCTTTTCAATCGCCATTGGTTGACAGAAAAAAAACAAAGTGATACATTCAGCCACCAATTAGTCGCCCATGAACATTCACCTGAAGCTGTTTCTTTTCGTCACCTGGCTGGTGTGCATTCTTCCTGCCCGTGCGCAGGATCAAAGCTTCATCTATGCCGACGTGGTTTTGAAAAATAAGACGACAGTTACCGGCGTGATCAAATGGAGCGGCGGACAGATCCTGTGGACAGACATTCTGCAGGTATCTAAAACAGACCCCCTAGCGTTGAAATATCTGAAAAAATACCAGCTGGAGAAACTCCCCGGAACCAAAGAAGAAAAGGAGGGTATCGATTGGGAATTTATGAACCTCTGGAAAGATAAGCTTCCCGAGCGGCGGCCTGAAGCATTATGCCGCTTCGGTGATATCGTTTCAATCCATGTAACCGGAAACCTGGACGCGCAGATCTTCTACAAGAGCGGCTCCAAACTGCGGGTTACTGCAAACGCGGATAACGTTGACCTGGGCAGAAGCATCACCGTTTATGGATTCAAAACGGAAAAGATCGCATGGAGCAACATCAGCAGGATCAATTTCAGGGAAACCGGCGAAGGCGTTCTTTCCTGGAAAACAGATCCCCTGTATGGCACCGTACAGACAAGAAATGGCTCAGTAAGCGGTTTGATCCGCTGGGATAAAACGAAGTTCTCAACGTCGGCTGCCCTCTATGGAAAGAATGGGAAGCGCACCATAGGAATAAAGTTCACGCAGATAAAGAAGATCTCCAAAAAAAATCAGGGAGCCACCGTTACACTTCATTCGGGCAAGCAAGTGTTTTTGTGGGATAGCCGGGATGTTAGCGCACTAAACCGCGGCATCATTGTCGCCGATCCTGCGGGAGGACAGGTGACCGTCGAATGGCAGGCATTCCAATCTGTCGTTTTCCACAAGCAGCAGGAAGAGCCCATCAGCTATGGCTCGTTTGAAACGCCACGCAGGATCTATGCTCAGGCATTCGGGTCAGACAACCGGATACTGAAGGGCAACTGCACCTTCGATATGGATGAAGAATGGAATTTTGAAATGCTGGAGGGCACAAGCAACCGCATACATTACAAAATTCCTTTCCGTAATATTGCTGCGATCATTCCGCAGAACGAAAAACAATCTAACGTTATTCTGAAAGATCAGCGATCTTTAACCCTCAGCAATGAAAATGATGTTTCGGGATTAAACTGGGGACTCATCGTCTGGCTAAAAAACTCCAGGTATGAATATCTTCCCTGGGAGAAGATTGATAAAGTACAATTTCGATAATGAAGACAGCAGCGAAACAAAGAAATAACATGATAACAGGCCTGATGGCGGCCGCGTTGTTACTGATTGTGTGGAGTGGCTATAACCTGTATCAATCCGAAGTTCAGCTAATCTATATGGCGGTATTCCTCTGGATTTTCACGGTGGTAGTGCTGCTCTGGTATGGAAATAAATGGATCTTCGACTTTCTCAACCTGCGGGTATCATGGCTTTCGCATCCTTCTAAACGCTTCTTTCTGCAACTGCTGATCAGCATCTTATATTCCCTTCTTTGTGTTAATGGGTCCTATTACCTTTTTAAAGTACAGACTACCCTTACTGCCCCTACCCTCTCGCAGCTTATTGTTCTGAATGTGTACGGACTCCTTTTCATGATCCCGGTATTGCTAGTCAACTTCAGCGTGTATTTCATGCAGCAGTGGAAAAAGGCACATGTGGAGTCTAACAAGCTACATGAAGAAAACCTTCGCACGCAGGTGAACTCGTTGAGGATGCAGCTCGATCCGCACTTTCTATTTAACAACCTGAATGTACTCTCATCGCTTATCGAGAAGGATCCGCTTACGGCACAGGATTTTCTGGATAAGTTTGCTGACGTGTACCGGTATGTGCTCGAATTTAAAAAAGAAGAGCTTGTGCCAGTAAGTGAAGAACTCTCGTTCGTGGATGCCTACATATATCTGCTGAAAAAGCGATTTGAAGAACAGCTCCGAATTGATATCAGCATACCTTCAGATATCGCTGAATCTTTTTTCATCCCGCCGCTCTCTGTTCAGATGCTGATTGAAAATGCGCTGAAGCACAACAAGCTTTCTGCGGCTGCGCCTTTGCATATTGAGGCTTTTATTGAAGACAACAAATGGCTGACAGTACGCAATACCTTTTCTCCTCGTGCAGACAGTAAGCTTAAACAGAGCAGGACAGGGCTTGATAACATCCGGAAGCGGTATGCCTACCTGTCTGAACGGAACATAAAAATCCATCAGGACGAATCATTTTTTGTAGTAAGTTTACCGCTGCTGGAAATAGAAGAGTAAGATATCATGGACGTTTTAATCATAGAAGACGAGAACCCTGCTGCAGAAAGACTCAGCAACCTGTTAAAACAATATGACCCCGGAATTCGGATACTGAATATCATGGGATCGGTTGAAGACACAGTGGTGTGGTTAAAAGCGAATAAGCTGCCCGACCTGATCATGCTCGACATCCATCTTTCTGACGGTCTCTGCTTTGAAATTTTCGAGCAGGTGCCGGTAAAATGTCCCGTGATCTTCTGCACGGCATATGATGAGTACGCCTTGAAAGCTTTTGAGCTAAACAGCATTGACTACCTGCTGAAGCCTGTGCAACAGGCAAAGCTGGAAAAGAGCCTCGAAAAAATGAAAGATATAGGGCGTGCAAAGTCGACAGGCATCGAAATCAGCACGCAGGTGACTGACCTGATGGGTTTGATCAAGAGCAGGGAGACCGCTTATAAATCGAGGTTTATGGTCAAGATTGGCAACCGGATCAAAGCAGTGAAAACTGAAGACATTGCCTACTTTCATTCGCATAATAAGCTCACACTGCTTGTAAATAAAGAAGGAAGTAGTTATCCCATTGATTATGCGCTTGATGAACTGATCAACTTCCTGGACCCAACTATCTTTTTCCATGTAAACCGGAAGTTGATCATACATATCGATGCCGCCCGGGAGATCCACCCTTATTTTAAAGGGAGAATGAAGCTCATCCTGGATCCGCCACTCGAAGATGAGGTGATCGTAAGCAGTCAGCGTACTCCCCTGTTTAAAATCTGGCTGGATCAGTAGTCTTTTTCATCCGTCTATTTTCCAGTTCGGGTATGAAAATATCCGTGTATGTCGGCAATCTGTTTGTATTCTGGTTTCTGAATCGTCTTTTTAGGGAAATTACCTTGTTATTGAATGAAAAGGATCAAACAACACACCAAGTTAACGACCGCATTGGCATTAACCATTGCAGCCGTTTTCAGCATGAATTCAAGCGGATTTGCCCAATATCCGCAAATACCTGAAGACGTACAGAAAGCTACCAACGAGATGATGGAAGCTGCGCGAAAGCAGTCGGATGCCGCCTGGCAAAAGGCAATTCCTATCATGGAGAAGGAAGCTAAAGAAGGCAAACCTTTCGTGCCATGGGCTGGCAGACCGACGGATCTTCCACAAGCAGAGATTCCCGCGTTTCCAGGTGCCGAGGGTGGTGGCGCTTACTCGTTCGGTGGACGTGGCGGCAAAGTCATCGTGGTAACTAGCCTGGCTGATAACGGCCCGGGTTCCCTTCGTGAGGCCTGCGAAACAGGCGGTGCACGTACTATCGTTTTCAACGTATCGGGCATTATCCGTCTGAAGACTCCCCTGATCATCCGTGCTCCTTATATTACTATTGCTGGCCAGTCTGCTCCGGGAGACGGAGTTTGTGTTGCGGGAGAATCCGTTTGGATCAACACCCACGACGTGGTGATCCGTTTCATGCGTTTCCGCCGCGGCGAAACCTATGTAGGCCGCAGGGATGACGCCATCGGTGGTAATCCGGTTGGTAACATCATGATTGACCACGTGTCGGCAAGCTGGGGACTGGATGAAAACATGTCGATGTACCGCCATATGTATAACGACAGCACCGGAAAGCAGGAAGTGAAGCTCGGAACTGTTAACATCACCATTCAGAACTCCATCTTCTCGGAAGCTTTAGATACCTGGAACCATGCCTTCGGCAGCACACTGGGTGGAGAGAACTGTACGTTTATGCGGAACCTCTGGGCAGACAACGCTGCACGTAACCCATCTATTGGCTGGAACGGCATCTTCAATTTTGCCAACAATGTCGTATTCAACTGGGTACACCGGTCAACAGACGGCGGAGATTATACCGCACTGTATAACATCATCAACAACTACTACAAACCGGGACCACTTACCCCGCTGGATCAACCGATTAGCTACCGGATACTCAAACCTGAGTCGGGCCGCAGCAAGCTGCCGTACGTAGTCTTCGGAAGAGCACACGTAACAGGCAACATCATCGAGGGAAATAAGAAGGTGACGGATAATAACTGGGACGGCGGTATACAGCTGGAAGACAAGAAAGGTGAACTGATGCCTTACGCGCAGTCACAGCCTTACTTTGCTGCCATGAAGGTGGACAAGCCTTTTCCGATGGCACCAATCACCATCATCCCAACGCAGGAAGCATACAGTTATGTGCTGGACAATGCCGGCGCAACATTGCCAAAGAGAGATCCGGTAGATGTGCGGGTAATAGAGCAGGTCAGAACCGGAAAGATCAACTACCTGAAGAATGTAAAACTACCGGAAACGGATTTCAAACATCGCAGGTTGCCGAAAGACTCTTATAAAGGAGGTATCATCACTGACATCAGTCAGGTGGGTGGATACCCGGAATACAAGGGTAAGCCTTACGTAGACTCAGACAAAGACGGTATCCCTGATGCATGGGAGAAGCAAAATGGCCTAAATCCAAAAGATGCCAGTGATGCTACAAAATACCGTAGCGACGGGTACACCAACATTGAGGCTTATCTGAACAGCCTGGTAGAGCTTGCTAGAGTGAAGCCGGTTAAAGCTTAAAGTTTTAGTTTTAATTATAATAGAATAACCAGCCGCGAAAGCGCCTGGTTATTTGCTTTTGAACTAACCAATTCATGAAGAAAGCGCTCCTGTTCCTTATCATCATTCTATTGAACCGGCCGGATATCTTTTCGCAAGCCACCCGCAGCGTAGGCGGTCTTGTGCAGGACTCAGCAGGGATCACCTTACCGGGCTCATCCGTTAAGCTTCTTTCGAAGTGGGACACGCTGTCTACAGCTACCAACCTGGACGGAAAGTTCTATTTTCCTAGGGTCAAATCGCCAAATTTCCGAATTCTCATAAGTTCTATCAGCTTCGAAACGTTTAGCAAAGGATTTACCGTGGATCCGAAAAAAAGTGCTGTAAACCTCTCACCTATCCGGCTCAGGGATGCGCATAACCAACTCAACGAGGTGGTGATCAATATTATTACTCCTGTAGTTGTGAAAGAGGATACCGTACAATATGATGCCAGGGCTTACCCGGTAAGAGAAGGAGATGCTGTTGATGAAATGGTGAAGCGCCTGCCCGGAATGGAAGTTGACAACGAAGGTAAGGTGACTGCTCAGGGAGAGCCGGTTACCAGGATCAGGCTCAACGGCAAAGACTTCTTTGGGGATGAGGCCGCTGCCGCATTGCAGAACCTGCCGGCTGATATTGTCAGGAACATCCAGCTGGTAGATGACTACGGCGAAGAGGCAAACATCACGGGAATCAAGAGTGGCGAGCCACAGAAGATACTGAATATCAATACCCGGGAGGACAAGAAGACAGGCTACTTTGCGCGGGCTGAAGGAGGACTGGGATCTACGGATCGGCGTACAAGCCGCTTGCGGGCCAACCGGTTTAACGGGGATCAGCAGATATCCGTAGACGCCACGGTCAACAATGTTTCCAACCTTTCGAAGGGAACAACGGACCGGACTTCCGCAAGAATACATTACCGGGATAACTGGGGAAAGAAGATAGAAAGCTATGGCAGCTACAGGCTCAGAAAGGACGACAGTCACTCGCTGGAGCGGACCATCACGGAAAGCGTCTTCGAAAACTACACCCGCTATGAAAATGAGCATAGCGACAATAACAGCCGGAGCTCAGATCATGACCTGTCGTGGAACCTTGAATTCAGGCCAGACAGCATAAACTATTTCAAGCTGAAACCGAGGATATCCTACGAGTTGGGAGATAATCTGACCACAGGATCTACGCTGACGCAGTTACTTGCAGCATCTTCTGCACGTGAGCGGCAATCTGTAAACTCATCTTCGTCTTTCCGCTCAGATAATGAGCTGTATTATAATCGTAAGTTCCGGCGAAGAGGGCGCAACCTGAGTGGAAGCGCAGTGATGAATACGGCTGTGGGCGACAACAATTCCGATATCCGCAATGACTACACCAATACCGATTCATTAAATAACAGATCTGTTGAGCAGCAATATCAGTTCCGGGAAAATGACAACCGGAATACCAGTACGCGCTTAAGGCTCGCTTATATTGAACCACTTAGCCAGAGATCGATGATCGAATTGAACTATCAATGGAACAAGAGCTCGACCAGGACGACGCGCGACACCCGGGACGTCAATCCCATAAACGGTACAGAAACATTGAACCTAAACCTCAGCAATAACTACAACTACCAGTTCATCACCAACCGTGCGGGTTTGAATTATCGCTATATCGCCCCTAAACTAAACTACTTTGTGGGTATTGCAGTGATGCCTTCCGTTCTGAAGGGCCAGGATATCAGCCGTGACATCCAAACGCGAAAAGAGACTCTCAACTGGATTCCTAGCGCCAGGATGGTATATAAGTTCTCAAAAGAGCAATCCTTTACTTTTCGGTACTTCGGGAGAAGTAATCAACCCGGTTTCACTCAGCTACAGCCTATTACCGACAATTCCAACATTCAGAATGTGGTTACCGGAAACCCTGACCTGAAGCCAGAGTTCACCAACAATCTGGGAATGGAGTACAAGCAAAACGACTGGAAAAACGGGTATGTGATGGAAGCGAGGATAGACATGAATCAGACCAACGACAAGATCGTAACGACCAAAGTCATCATTCCAGACAGTATCAAACAGATATCATCTTACATCAATACAGACGGCTTCTTTACAGCACGGGCAAATTACTCGTTCTCGCTACCTTTTTCAGAAAGACAGTACACCATCACTTATTCCGGAGGATCTAACTTCAGCAACAATATCGCGTTCACCAATAATGACAGGATCGTGGGCAAGAACCTGAACATCACGCAGGGGCTTAAGTTCAGGCTGGATATCAAAGATCGAACAAATGCCGAGCTAAACACCTCCTTTTCATATAACCAGACGCAGTACAGTGCCGGCTCATTGTCTGACCGGTATACAAAAAGTTACCGTATAGGTCTTTCGGGACGTACCTATTTCAAGAAAGACCTTACGCTGGGCTACGACTTCTCAAAGACTGTGAACACCGGTTTCAATGCTACCAATACCAATCCGACGCTGTTGAACCTGTTTGTGGACTACCGCTTTCTGAAAAAGAATCGCGGAAATATCCGGCTGCATGGGTACGATTTGCTCAATCAGAACACGGCTATCTCAAGAGATGTGTTTGACAACGTCATTGTGGACTCACAAACCAACCGACTCACACGCTATTTCATGCTGACATTTCAATATCGCCTGGAACATTTTGGCAGTTAGAATGCTGATCAGAAGCTGAAGAGCGCGTATGTAGCCCAGAGGCGGTACATACGAACTGTACAACAACAGCTGCAATAGAACAAACCGCCTGTGTAGAATCGATCACTTTCAATAATCCCCAGTTAGGGCTTCACGCGCTTCTTTCTGTTTCCCAATGCCGAGTAGTTCAAGCTGAGCCCTTAGAGCGGGAATGACATCCTCCATAAACCAGGGATTGACTCTTAACCAATTTTGATTACGTGGCGAAGGATGAGGCAAAGGGAAAAACCTCGGTGAGTATTCACGGAACGCCCTTACAGTGTCAGTCAGATTGCCTTTATAGCTATCGCGCAGGTAATATCGCTGAGCGTACTGGCCGATGAGCAGAACGAGCGGTTGCGACTGAAACTTTTCGAGAATCCTGTCGTGCCACAAGCCTGCACAGGGTGTCATCGGGGGGAGGTCGCCGGATTTTCCTTTTCCCGGGTAGCAAAAGCCCATCCCCATGATGGAAAATAGCCCCGGATCGTAGAATTCTTCAGGAACGATGTTCAGCCATTTTCTGAGAGTGTTGCCGCTTGCATCATTCCAGGGAATTCCTGTTTCGTGCACGCGTCTGCCCGGAGCCTGGCCGATGATAAGAACCCTGGAAGATGGCCCCACCTGTACGATTGGCCTGGCGCCGGCCTCTAAGTGTTCTTCGCAAAATGTACAAGTCCGTATATCGTTCAGCAACAGATCCATCTCTCTCCTTGTTGGTCAACTCAAATTTAAGAAATTTCTTTTAGCCGCCCGTTTAAACACTTCGGGGCAAACAAGGTTATAGTCTGTTTCAAAGCAGGAACAAAAATGGAACAAGTCGAAACCACCATCTCCGGGCTTTTTCAGCTGGAGCTATCCTTACATGAGTTACTAATCAGAGGATCGATTCTATACCTGGGAATCCTTTTCCTGATGCGCATCCTCCCAAGGCGCGCCGGGGGAGAACTGGCGACAATGGACCTGGTGTTCATTCTGTTGATTGCAGAGGCAGCAACACACGCATTAGGTGAATACAGCACCGTGACTGACGCGCTGATCATCATCATGACGCTGATGTTCTGGAACTATATGATCAATATGCTGAGCTTCTACTTTCCGTTTTTTGAGAAACTGGTTTCAGCCCCTCCCCTTCGTGTGGTCAGGGAGGGAAAGCTGTTAAGGCGCAACATGCGACGGGAATTTCTGACGATGGAGGAGCTCATGGAAAACCTCCACAAAAGAGGTGTGGAGAGCCTCGATGAAGTGAAAGCTGCCTATATTGAAGCAGATGGCCAGATTACAGTGATCAGCAGGAAACAAAATGGCTGATGATGACCGGGCTTAGATGAATATCATAAAGAAGCTAACATTATGAGCACACTTTGTCATAGTGCACGCCCTTTCCAGGCTATTTAAGTTCGCTTAGCCGCAGATCGCGCTTCTTGCTTTCCAGGTTAAGTTGAACCGATTTCGGGAGCTCAGGAAAGAAATCAAGTTGAGTCAGAGATTCGATCTGGTCTACCGTGGTGAGATAATCGCCAAGCTTTTTCGATTGTGGATTTTGAGGAAACAGGAATGCGACGGCCTTTAACGTTCCTGTATAGCCCTTGCGAAAAGCCAGGATACGATAAAAGCCTGTAGGCACAGCAACTCCGGATAACAGTTTGCGGGGATTATCGTTAAAAACCGGACCCGTAATAACGAAAAGATCATGAACCTCTTTGTTCGGCGTATCATCCTGCGACAGGCTCTCTCTTTCGAGTTTCTCCAGCTCGGCCCATAGTCCCTGATTAAGCGCTGGACTTTGTGGAGATATATTGGTCATCAGATAGGTTTCAAGCTGGGCAACTTGCCCATACTGCGACAAGATAGTGGCATTGGGAGCCATGTGTCCGCGATCAAAGCCCGACCCTTTGAATGCATCATGATCAACTTTACTGTCGGTACGGTAATCTGCAAGGAAACGAAAGGGGCGTTCCCAATTGGTGTATTTGAATTCGCCTTTAATATTACCCAACCTGTATGCCACCCAAAGCGGATTCTTCAGCTTCTCGTCATAACAAGAGATGTAGGTACTGTTAATGAGCACCTTTGTCTGATTCTCAGTATCGACGGTTGTTCTAACCGGCAAGCCGCCGTGCGTAAACAGACCGATTTTGGACAAGTCCCCTATCTGCGCGAAGCACGTCAGGGAGAGACAATATGAAGTAATAAGCAGGGTAATTCTTTTCATGATTTCAGATGGGCGAAGATAGCACATTCCAGATTGCTCTTTGAACTGCTCAATAGCCTCCGAAGGAACTCATATATCACGACTCAGTTCAGCCGTTGGCTGTGCTGACTATATTCTTGATCACGCTGTCTAACTGCCTGGCAGATTCTTTCAGCATGGCCAGCAATTCTGTAGAGGCACCATCTGTATTGGTCTGTTCCAGCAGGGCAATCAGACCGAGTATATTTGCCAGAGGAGCGCGCACGAGGTGAGACTGATCAGAAGCTACTTTTCTCAGGGTTTCGATCTTCTGCTCTGTTTCGAACTCTGCCTTTTCCTTTCTCAAACGCAGTTCGTCTTCAAATTTCTTGCGATCAACGAGCTTGAATATCGCAGCGTGGACGAGCAAATCAGTGCTTTCCAACTCGTCGCCCACTGCTGTTGCACTGAACAAACACTGAAAGCTTCCACTCGATGAGTTCATTTGCAGGCTAATCTCCCGTACTTCCTTATGCATCCGTAACAGGGGATGTACGAAGAGCTGAAAGTAAAGCTGACTCCCTTTTTCAAGCAGGTCAGAAAAGGACAGATCTGTGCTACCCGAATACTCCAGTCCGATCCAGTTCTGCAGAGTCTGATTCATAGAACGGATCTTTCCCATCGTATTGAAAGAAAGTAGACCGCACGCAGCATGCTGATAAAGAGATATAAAGTCGGGATCAGACCTTGGAAAGGTCTCTTCCCCATCGGCAAAACTAATCATATTCAATGTATGCCCGGATAATAGGAATTATTTCATCAGGATGACTCAGATGCGGGCAGTGCCCTGTAGCCTTGAGTACGGCCAGGGTATTGTCGGCTGTATTTTCGTGAATGTATTGACCAACTTCAAGCGGCGCGAGAATATCGGATGAACACTGCAGTGTCAGACTTGGCACCTTCAACATCTTGAGGTCAGAGCGGTTGTCAGATAGAAATGTAACGCGGGCAAATTCACGCGCTATATCCGGATCAGTGGCGCAGAAATTACCCGTAAGTTCTTCTCCAAGTTCAGGGCGATCGGGATTTCCCATGATCAAAGGAGCCATTGTGCTGGACCAACCCAGATAGTTATTGTCCATGACCTCGAAGAGCGACTGAAGCTGTTCTCTCTCCATCCCGCCAAAATACGGAGCATCATTTATATAACAAGGGGAAGGACCGACGAAGACGAGACTACGAAAGTATTCGGGGTGCATGATAGCTGCTTTTACACCTATCATGGCAGCTACTGAGTGACCGGGGAGTGTAATATCAACTGTGTCATTGGCGCCCAGGGCAGATTGATTGTGGAAAACTCCCCACATAGAGTTTTCCATGGTCAAGCTGCTAACCATGCAGGCTTATTTTAAGTCT